>Ga0265342_10002881_pt1 | contig 14500 bp, 9 predicted proteins | sample 4CB327metaG_FD_203125 | JGI IMG/M metagenome (GOLD analysis project Ga0265342, IMG submission 203125) | Rhizosphere microbial communities from Carex aquatilis grown in University of Washington, Seatle, WA, United States - 4-CB3-27 metaG | ecosystem: Host-associated > Plants > Roots > Rhizosphere...
CCGCGCTGGGGAATCTTCACGGCGATCCGCCGACTCGAGAGATCCTTGAGATACAGGGAGAGATTCTCCGCGTCCACCGTCTGGCCCACGTAGACGGCATCCGGAATCGCCTTCCGCTCCGCGTAATAGCGGGCGATGAAATGCGAAAGGGCCTCCTCGTCCGGGGCGTACTCCGCGACGTGGAATACTTCTTTGCCCAGAAGCATTCCCTCCCGCACCTGAAGCACGACGATCACGAGGCTCTCGGCGCACGGAGCGAGGGCGATATAGTCACGATCCGCTTCGGTGAACTCCATGACACGCTGCTCGACGGAAATTTCCTCGATGGCGAGGATCTGGTCACGCAGCTTCGCGGCCCGCTCGAACTCAAGCGTTTCCGAGGCTACCTTCATTTTTTCCTTCAGATCGCGCACGAGCTCCTCGGTACGCCCCGTGAGGAGCTTCCGCACTCCCTCCACGATCTTCAGGTATTCCTCACGGGTAATCTTGCCGCAGCAGGCCCCGGAGCACCGCCCCATATGATAGTTGAGACAGGGGTAGGCCCGCTTCCTCTGCGACCCGCGGTATTTGCACAGCGGAAAGTGCCGTTCGATGAGGCGCAGATACAGATCGATCTGGTGCGGCTTCGGGAAGGGGCCGAAGTACTCCGACCCGTCGAAAATCATGCGGCGTGTGCGATAGACCCGGGGAAACTCCTCCGCGGTGAGACGTATCACCGGGTAGGTCTTTCCGTCTTTCAGGTTGATATTGTACTGCGGCTTCCACTGCTTGATGAGGTTGTTTTCGAGGATGAGGGCCTCGTATTCGGTATTCGTTATGATGACTTCGATGCTTTTCATGGCCGCGAGCAGAAACCGTGTCTTTATGTCCTTTTCCCCGGCAAAATAGGATCGGACCCGATTCCTCAGCGAGCGCGCCTTGCCGACATAGACAATGGTCGATTCTGCGTCCCGCATGATGTAAACACCCGGTTTGTCGGGATACTCACGATCGCGGGGATCTTCGAAAGCCTTCAATAGAAACACCCCTCGAAGCCGATTATAATACCAATGTACATAACCATGGTCCGGAAACAACATGCCTCCGGAGTGATCGTGCTTTGCCTCCTGCTCTGTTCTCCCTTCCTCAACGGTCTGGAAAAGACCATCGAGTTGGGCAAGGGTAATCTCTGGAACGGCATGCTGACCATGGACGGCGTTCAAACCGTGCCCGGCCGCTGGGGGTATCAGGACCTCGCCCTGAGCGGCGGGGCGTATGGCGCCGACGGTGCGACGGAGATGCTTCTCCCCTTCGATGCCCCGAGCAGCACCGATGCAACGGGCGGGTACACGATGGACGCCGCGCCGCTGCTTTCAAGCTCGGTTTCGGCCATGGGACCGGGCAGCGCGGCATTTACCGGAGCCAAGCGCGGAGTCTCGCTCCAACCCCTCGGAAGTGATTCGCTGTTCAGCACCGGGGCGGTTTGGGGTGATTTCACCATCGAGTTCTGGCTCTACCCCGCCACCCTCTCCGACGGAGAAAGCATCGTTTCCTGGACGGGCTCGGCGCGGGATCCCAGCGGTCTGGTCGGCCAGAGCATGCGCGCGTTTCTTCGCGATCGAAGGCTCGTCTGGGATTTCCAGAATCTCTTTACGCTGCCCGCACGTGTCGATGCGACCGCACCGGAGCGTCTGCCGATCACCCTGTTCGGCACCCGCCAGCTCTTGCCCCGCGTCTGGCATCATCACCTGCTGCGCTACTCGGCGCGCGAGGGCCTCCTGGAATACGTTCTCGACGACATCCCGGAAGCGATCGTGCACGTCACCGACACCGGCCGCGAAACGGGATCCATCGCGGTACCGATGATAGGGGCCGCCTACGCGGGTCCCCTGGTGATCGGATCCAGTTTTACCGGCTTTCTGGACGAGCTGCGGATCTCGCGCCGCTCCGTGGAGGACCCGACCCTGACGCGCTTTCTGGGCACGACGGGAGCGGCCGTGTCGCACATCATCGACCTCGGCAATTCCTCCACGAGAATCGCGCGCATCGAGGCGGTAGCAAGCACGCCCGCGGACAGCGGAATCCAGTACTACTATCAGATTGCCGACACGTGGAAGGGCAAACAGCTTCTCGGTTCCGATACCGATTGGGTTCCCTTCACCCCCGGCACCGATTTCAAGGACACGGTGAAAGGCCGCTACCTCCAGCTCCGCGTCGAGCTGTTCCCGGATGGCACGCGTACGAGCTCTCCCCGGGTGTCCAGTCTGAGCATCGTCTACGAGCCGAATACGCCGCCGGCCGCGCCTGCGGGTCTCATGGCAACGGCCGGCAATGGCAAGGTGACCTTGACGTGGCGCAAGGTGAACGACCTCGACGTGAAGGGCTATCTGGTCTTCTACGGAACATCGCCGCACAATTATCTGGGCACGGGCGCCCAGCAAGGGCTTTCGCCCTTGGACGCCGGCTCGGCAACGACATTGGAGATCGACGGCCTCGCTAACGGAAACCTATACTATTTTGCCGTTGTCTCGTATGACACCTCCACGCCGCAGCAACAAAGCCAGTTCAGCGCGGAGGTGAGCGCGCGTCCCTCCAGGATATACAAATGAAAACGATGGCCACACCCGAGATTCTCGTGCGGGCGCGCAACGCCTTCAAGATGGGCGAGTATCCCCTCGTCGAGAAGCTCGCCTTGCGGATCCTGGAAACCGAGCCGGAATCCGCCGTTGCTTACAACCTCCTGGGCAGTGTGTGCGAAAAGACGGGACGCTTCCGCAAAGCCATCGAGCTTTTCCAGAAAGCGGTGGAGCTGAAGCCGGATTATACCGAGGCGCACAATAACCTCGGTGTCATTTTCAAGCGCATCGAGTCATACGGGGAGGCGATACCCCACTTCGAGCGCGCCATCGACCTTTCCCCGCAGCGCGGAGACGTGTACTACAATCTCGGGAATGTCTACAAGGCCCTCGGCAACGACGCCCAGGCGGAGGAAAACTTCGCGAAAGCAATTGCGGTGGAGCCCGGGTTCGTGCCCTCCTACATCAATCTGGGCACCGTCATGGAGGCTGCCGGCCGATACGGCGACGCCATCCGGATCTATCAAAAGGGCTTGCAGGCTGATTCCAACCAGCCGCGGCTTCACTACAATCTCGGCGTCGTGTACGAGCGGATCGGAAAGCTCGCGGAGGCGCGCGAGGAGTATGAAGCCGCGGTAAAGGCGAAGCCGGGCTGGGCCGACGCGCTCAACAACCTCGGCGTGGCCCTTCATCGCATGGGCGACGAGCACGGGGCCGAAAGAACCCTCCGCGACATTCTGCGCACCGAGCCAAAAAACGCACGCGCCCTCAATAATCTCGGGGTCGTGCTTGCCGCTGTGGGCAAGCCCGAGGAAGCGATCCAGGCGTACCGGGAGTCTACGAAATCCAATCCGCGCTACGGCCAAGCCGTGGGCAATCTCGCATCGCTCCTTGAACAGGAAGGCAAGCTCACCGAAGCTCTGGAGGAGCTGCGCCGCCTGCTCGCGTTGGAGCCGGAAAACGGCGAGGCCCGATTGCGTTTGGCGGGCATTCTCCAGACCCTGGACAACAATCCCGAAGCGATCCAGCACTACGCGGCGGTGCTCGCCACGCAGCCGTCCAATCCCGAAGCCTTGAAAGGTCTCGCCCTCGCCTACGGAAAGATCGGAGAAAAGAGCAAGGCGCTGGAGTGCTACCGCACGCTGGAAAAGCTCGGCGGCGGAGATGAGGATTACCGTCTGGACAGGGCGTTTCTCTGGCACGAATCCGGTGAAACGGCAAAAGCTCTGGACGAGGTGATGCGTTATCTCTCCGGCAAGCCTCAGGATCCCCGAGCCCGGATCCTCCTCGCCGATATCCATGCCCGGCAGGGACACCTGCGCCAAGCGGCGCAGACCCTCATCGAAGTTCTCGAGGTGTCACCGGACCAGAAAGAGGCCAGCCATCGGCTTGCCGGGCTCTATCGGGAGTTGGGAGAGCCGCAAAAAGCAATCGAGACCATGGAAGGGCTCATCAATCGCCTCGAGCAGAGCAGCGATCCAGCGGATATGGAGGCTCTCTCGCGGGCAATGGAAGAATACGAAAAGGCGATCGCCGAGCACGAGAAGGATTTTCGGGACGAAAGAGACAAGAACATCCGTAAGCTGCGCGAGCTTTCGGTGGACACCGCGCCGCCCGAGAAGACCCGCCCCGAAGAGGATTCTCTCATGATCGAGGAGATGGAACCGCTGGAGGAAGAGGCGGTGCCCATCATCAACGTCGGGGGCTTGGAGCCAGTTTTCGCCGTACGCGAGCAGGACGAGACGCTGCAATTGCAGGAGGTCGACGAATCGGTCCAGGATGAGGCGGTATCCATAGAGGACGAGCGCCCGCCGAACCTGGTGAATCTCCTGAAGGACCAGGAGCTGTATGCGGAAAATCCGGCATTGGAGATGTTCGAGCCGGCCCCGCAGTTCCCCTCGCAGCAGCCCAAGGGCCAACAGCCGCAACAGGCACCCGCCCCGGTAGCCGCGGCCCAACCAGCCCAGCTCACCCTCTCCCCGCAGGGGGAGTCGGTGCTTGCAAACTCCCTGAAGGAATCCGTTGCCGCGCAGTCGAAGGTCGTCGACAAGCTGTTCGACGAGATAAAGGAACTTTCACGAAAAGTCGACGAAAAGAACAATCCTCAAGCGCCGCCCATGCCGCCGATCGTTCTGAATATGCAGCAAGGCGGCTCGGGGGGGAGTCAGCCCATCGTGATGGATCTTCCCCCGTCCGGACCCCAGGCGGAAGGATTCCCTCGTTACGCGACATCAGACATGGAAGAAGACGAACGGGAATCGGATGAGTTCGTGCCCGAAAAAGGCCCTGCATCCCCTCACGAAGAGGAGAACGCCGAGGCCACCGCCGACGAGAGCGGATCGGAGGCTGATGCCAAGGAACCACCTCCAGAGCCCTTGGAGCAAGGCCCGAAGGCAGGCGCTCAGCCTCGGCGTATGGCACCGGCTCCGCCGCCCCCCTCCGAGGCGGACGGCGAGGTGGAGCTTGAAGAGGTGCCGGAGGATCTGGAACCGGAAGGAACGGAGGAAGAGCCGTCACCGAGCTTCGAGCCGCCGCGAGGGTTACCGGGGCTGCAACCGGTGAGCGACTCCGAGCCCGAGCCTGAAATCGCCAGTGATAACGACGAAGAGGCGACCCTCGAGCCCGTGGAAGAGACCTCGCCGATCGCGGAACCGGCCACGCAAGCCGCCCCTCCCTCGTCTCATCACCGGGAAGCCGCGTCCGCGGCTCCCCCCAAGGCGGCGCCTTCCAAACGTTCCAGCGATGACGTACGCAAAGAGCTGCGAGATTACCTCAATGGAGTGCGAGACCGCCTCGACAAAGGCGCGGCGGCCCCGACCAGTCCCGTCGATCTCCTTGACTATCTGGGGAAACTGTCAGATTATCTCCCCGAGCGAGAAAAGAAGCGCTTCCGGGGAAGTAACGAACGCTTGGCGATGGAATCGATCAAAGCGCGGCTTGCCGGCAAGAAGGGCTTGCGACAGAAAGTGGCAGCCTCGTTCCCGCAAGCACCTTCCCGCAGGAAGGAGCCCATGACGCGCTCTCTTGTCGTCGACACTTTCTCCTACCTCAAAGACCTGGCGGCATGGCATCCCGACAAGGCAGTCGGCGCCGCCATGAGGGACAGGATAGAGTCCATCGTCACCCGAATGGGGAGATCAGGATAAGGTATGCAGGACAAAGAGAAAATACTCGCCATCATCCAGACCTACATTTCCAAGATGCCGAGCCTTCCCATTACCGTGTCGAAAATCCTGCAGATCGCCAACGATCCCAAGACCTCGCCCTCCGACCTGAACCAGGTCATCAGCCTGGATCCGGTTCTCATGGGACGGGTCATGAAGCTCATCAACTCCGCTTACTACAGCCTCAACAATCAGATCACGAGCCTGGTTCGTGCCATCATCATGCTCGGCATCAACACGGTGAAGAATCTCGCACTCTCCACCGCCGTACTCGGCCAGCTCTCCGCCAAAGGCAATTTCCAGGCCTTGAATATCGACGGGTTTTGGCGCCATTCCCTGTGCGTCGGTGTCACGGCAAAACAAATCGCCGTCAAACGAAGGAAAGACCCCAAACAACTGGAAGAATATTTCGTGGCCGGACTCCTTCATGACATCGGAAAGATCCCCCTCAACAACAAGCTCTCCGCGGAGTACGTGAATGCACTCGCCCTCACGGACAAGGAACGCGCGCCGCTGTACCTCCTGGAGGAGCGGGTCATGGAGGTGAATCACTGCGAGGTGGGGCGCCTCATTATCAAGAATTGGAACCTCGGCCCGGTCATGGAAGACGTAGTTTTTTTCCACCATTTCCTCGACAGCTACCCCGGCGCGAATCGGGACGTGCTTCTCACCGTGGCAGCCGCTAATTTCTTCGCCAACACATTCCAGATCGGCTTCTCGGGAGATCGTTATCCCGAAAAGCTCCCCGCATCCGTCTTCGAGGAATTGGGCATCACTCTGGACGATCTGGAGGGCATGGAGGACAGGGTGAGCGGCGAAATCGAGAAGGCAAAGATCTTCCTGAGCGTTTCCCAATAGGAGTGCCATCGTGTCTATCAGGGTGACCTTCCGAGGCGTTCGGGGCTCCATACCGGTTCCGGGTCCCACCACTGTCCGTTACGGCGGCAACACGGCGTGCATCGAGCTTCGCTTCGGAGTCGAGGACCGCCTCATCATCATCGACGCCGGTTCGGGCATTCGGGAGCTTGCCGACATCATCATGAAAAAGGATCTCCCGCGGGGCCCCATCAAGACGAAGATCTTCCTTACGCACACTCACTGGGACCATATCATGGGTTTCCCCTTCTTCACGCCCATCTTCATCCCGGGCACCGAGATCGACGTCTACGGCCCTGTAACCTACGAAGAGGATACGCTGGATCGGATCGTGGGCGATCAGCTGCGTTACCGCTACTTCCCCGTGCGCATAGAGGAGTTGCGGGCGAAGATCAGCTACTACCAGCTCAAAGAGGGAAACATCGACCTGGGCGGCGGCCTGACGGTCACTACGAAGTACCTGAATCACCCCATTCTCGTCCTTGGCTATCGTTTCGAGTACGAAGGAAAGGTCTTCTGCACAGCCTACGATCACGAGCTGTTCCGCAATGTATTCGATGTGAAGCCCGAAGACCCCGGCTACGACCCCGCCGCAGTAAAAGAGGGGGAAATCGCGGCGCGCGAAGAAAACGACAAAGTGCGGGCCTTTTACAAAGGTGCTGATCTTTTGGTCCACGACACCCAGTACACCCACAAGGAATACCTGGCGGGCAAGACCGGGTGGGGCCACAGCTCCTACGAATGGGCCATCAATCAGGCCCATAGAGCGGGTGTGAAGCACCTCGTTCTGTTCCACCACGACATCGCCCGATCCGACGACCAGCTCGAGGCTCTTCTCGCCGGCTATACCGCTTCCATAAAGGGCAAAAGCCCCCTCACCGTCTCAGTGGCTCAGGAAGGGAAAACGATAGAGATTTAGCGGCTCCCCTGCGCCAGGGGAAATGTCATGTTACGGTCATCCATGTCTCATTAAGAGAAATTAACTGGTCGCTCCCCTGCGTCGTCGCTACCATTTTCATTGTACTACATGTGTGCGTCAGGAGGATCCGGGTATGATGTATGGCTTCGGGCGGTTCGGCTACGGTCACGCCGCGTCATGGCTCTCGTGGCTCGGGCCCATCGCCATGGTGGCGTTCTGGGCACTTTTTGTCGCCGCGATGGTCACGCTTATCGTCTATCTCATTCGCCATGGCGGTAGAACGGGACATCACAGCACGGCTCTGGCCATCCTCGAGGAACGCTACGCGCGCGGAGAGCTCTCAAAAGACGAGTTCACCGAGAAGCGCAAGGACCTCCAGTAGGAAGTGCCTTCAACGCACTATGTTCCTCCCCCCTTGGTGGCCGTGGGTTTCACCCCCATGGCCATTTTTTTGTCCCGCTTCCCTTTCAAGGCCACGAGGGCCGTTCCAGCCAGCACGAGCACGGCACCCACGGCGGTGCTCACCGTGATGCGTTCGCGTAGAAAAATCAGTTGCCATGTCATGGCGAAGACGGGAATCAAGAATGTCACCGTCAGCGCTTTTGTCGGGCCGACATCCGCGATCAGGCGATAGTAGAGAAGATAGGCGACGGCGCTGCACAGAATCGCGAACGCGAGGACGATCAGGACGAGCCGGCCATCGATGTGCGAGATGACAGGCGGGAAGATGAGCACGAACGGCATCAACGCCAAGCCCCCTATGAGCTGACTGCCGCCGGCGATAGCCATGGGCGCGATACCGACAGCCCTTTTCTTGATATAGATTCCGGCAAGACCGTAACACAACGGCGCCAGGAGACAGGCGCCAATGGCGAGTAGGCTCGCCGGGCCGAATGTGAGCCCGCTCAGGCTGCTCATCGCCGCTACGCCGCCGATCCCCAGGAGCAATCCCGCTATCTTTCTAGCCGTGAGCCTCTCATTCAGCCAGATGGCTGCAAACACCGCGCCGAACATTGGCGACAAGGCGTTGAAGATGGCCTCCATGGATGGCGGGAGCACGAGGACCGCGACGGAGTAGAGGACGAAGGGAATCGCGGAGTTCAGGAGTCCGATGACGAGGAATTGCCTGCCATTCTCCCGCCAGCGGACCTTGAATCGCGTGATGGCGAAAAAGGCCACGAGCACGACACCGGCAAAAAGCATGCGGGTGTCCGCCGTGGCGAGCGGCCCAATGAGCGGGGAAAGATATCCCATGAAAATGAATGAGCTGCCCCAGATCGCCGAAAGCGTCAGGAGGATCCCGATATCGATTGCTGCCATGGAGGGAAAGGTAGTTGAAGTGTGAGCGACAACGCCACCCGGAACTTGCGGGATCGGCATTTTGAGATTTGCCTTCCTTTGCTTATCTTTAGGCCAGAAAGGACCACTGAAAGATATGGCAAACATTTTCAGGCCAAAGAATGCGGAGCAATCGGTGAGCGTCCCCCGGGAGCTTCCGATCCTGCCGCTGCGCGATGCTGTCGCGTTTCCCTATTCCGTCATTCCCCTTACCGTTACGGAAGCCCGTTCGGTAAAGCTCGTGGAAGAGACCCTGCAAGGCGACAGCCTGCTTGGTTTGGTCTCCTCGCGCGACAAGTCGATCGAGGACCCCGGTGAGGGCCAGGTCTATGAGACCGGCACGATGGCGCGCATCCTGCGCGTGATGCGCGGCCAGGATGGCTCACTGCAGGCCGTGGTACAGGGGCTGGAGCGCTTCCGTATTCTCCATTGGCTCCCGACCGAGGGCTATCTGAAAGCGCGTGTCTACGCGGCCCCCGAGTACGTGGAATCGGATGTGGAGATCGAGGCGCTCACGACGAGCCTCAAGGAGCTGGGCAAGGAAGTCGTCGAGCTCTCGCCGAATATACCCAACGAGGCCGCGCGCTTCCTCTCCACGGTCACCGACCCGCGCTATCTCGCCTACCTCACGGCGGCCAACAGCCAGATGGAACTGGAAGAGGCGCAAAAGGTTCTGGAGCTGGATTCGCTGAAAGAAAAGCTGCGCATCCTCATCGTCCACCTCGGACGGCAGAAAGAAGTTCTCAGCCTCGGACAGAAAATCCGCACGGAAGCGAAGGAAGAGATGGAAAAGGACCAGCGCGAATATTTCCTCCGCCAGCAGATGAAGGCCATCCAGAAAGAGCTCGGTGAGATGGATGATGCTTCTTCGATCGCGGACGAATACACCGAGAAGCTCGCAAAGGCCGGCTTGCCGGAGGAGGCCAAAAAGGAAGCCGAACGGGAGCTGAAGCGCCTGTCGGGAATGTCGGCCCAGTCCCCGGAATACTCCATGATCAAGACGTATCTCGACTGGATGGTGGAGCTGCCCTGGAGCACGGCAAGCGAGGATCAGCTCGATGTCGTGAATGCACGTCGGGTGCTCGATGAAGACCATTACGGCCTCCAGGAAGTGAAGGAGCGCATCGTCGAGTTCCTCGCCGTTCGCAAGCTCTTCAAAGAGAGGGGCATTCAACGCGACAAGATCGAGGACGGCAAGACGGGCAAGGCCATGGGCGCCATCCTCTGCTTTGTCGGCCCTCCCGGGGTCGGTAAGACTTCCCTGGGCCAGAGCATCGCACGGGCCCTGGGACGCAAGTTCACCCGTATGAGCCTCGGGGGAATGCGCGACGAGGCGGAGATTCGCGGCCATCGGCGGACGTACATCGGCTCGATGCCGGGGCGCGTCATGCAGGCCATCAAACGGGCTGGAACGAAGAATCCCGTGTTCATGCTCGACGAGATCGACAAGGTCGGAAGCGACTGGCGCGGGGATCCCTCCAGCGCGCTACTGGAGGTGCTCGATCCGGCGCAGAACGGCAGCTTCCGCGATCACTACCTCAACGTCGACTTCGACCTGAGCGACGTGATGTTCGTCACCACGGCAAACCAGCTCGACCCCATTCCCGCGCCGCTGCGCGACAGGATGGAGATCATTCACCTCGACGGCTATACGGAGTACGAAAAGGTGAAAATCGCCCAGGGTCACCTCGTCAAGAGGCAGGTTGCCGCCAACGGGCTGCGCGACGGGGAAGTGACCTTCAGCGAGGATGCCCTGCTCAAGATCGTACAGGACTACACCCGTGAGGCCGGCGTTCGTAATCTGGAAAGACAGATCGGGACGATTTGCCGAAAGAGCGTGGCGAAGATCGCCGAAAGTCCGGCGACCAACGCACCGGTGGAGATAACCACTGATGTGGTGCGCGATCTGTTGCGACGGGAGAAGTTCGATTCTGAAACCTCCGAGACCATCGACCTTCCCGGTGTTGCCACGGGGCTGGCAGTCACCGCCGTAGGCGGAGATATCCTTTTCATCGAGGCCACGCGCATGAAGGGCAAGGGGGAGTTCACGCTCACCGGGCAGTTGGGCGACGTGATGAAAGAAAGCGCCCGCATAGCGCACAGCTATGTCCGATCCAAAGCCGCCGAGCTCGGCGTGGATCCCGACGTGTTCTCCCAGTCCGACGTGCACATTCACGTGCCCGCCGGGGCGACACCCAAGGATGGACCCTCGGCCGGAGTCGCAATGACCATGGCCATGGCAAGTCTTTTCACGGGTCGTCCCGTCCGCGGCGACGTGGGCATGACGGGAGAAGTGACATTGCGCGGCCGCGTTCTTCCTATCGGCGGGGTCAAGATGAAGGTGCTCGCGGCCCATCGGGCCGGACTCACCTCGGTGATCCTTCCCAAACGCAACGAGCGCGACCTCGAGGACGTGCCGGCTGATGTTCGCAGCCGCATGACGTTCATCCTGGTCGATCGCATCGACGAGGCCTTGCAGGCAGGGCTGTCGGACAAGATAAAACAGGAAAAGCCGCGAGAATTGATCGCGTAATCGGACGAGGGCCGTGGGTGACCGCGGCCCTTTTTTTGGGGGCGCTCAACACGCCGCCCGGCGGGATCTGCGACTCCCATAGTGAAGCGCTGAGGGGGTTGACCAGAATTGTCGCCTCCGGATAAGGTTACCAACAAAGCGAGAACGTCTATTCGCGCACGCGGGGGATTAGCTCAGTTGGTAGAGCGGCAGGTTCGCAATCTGTAGGTCGGGGGTTCGAATCCCCCATCCTCCATACCCGCCATGAATCTCACTCTCCTGACCGATTATTACGAACTGTCGATGATGCAGGGGTACTTCCTCCAGGGCGAGAACCCTTCCGTGGTGTTCGACTTGTTTTTTCGACGTCAGCCCTTCGGCGGGGGCTTTTCCATCTTCGCCGGTCTTCAGAATGCGCTGGAATGGATCAGCTCGATTTCCTTTCAACCGGATGATCTGGCGTATTTGGAGAGTCTGGGTACCTTTCGTCCCGAGTTTCTCCATTCTCTGGCCGGCTTTCGGTTTCGAGGGGATATCGACGCCATGGAAGAGGGAACGCTCGCCTTCCCCGGGGAGCCCCTCGTTCGGATCCGGGCGTCGCTCATCGAGGCACAGCTCATCGAGAGCGCCCTTCTTGCGATCCTGAACTTCCAGACCCTGATTGCGACAAAAACCGCGCGTATCCGTCTTGCCGCCAACGGCGGGGCCGTCGTGGAGTTCGGGCTGCGTCGGGCTCAGGGAATCGATGGCGCTTTGTCCGCCTCCCGCGCGGCGTACATCGGCGGAGCGGCTGCAACGTCGAACACGCTCGCGGGTAAGATCTATGGCATTCCCGTGCGCGGCACCATGGCCCATTCGTGGATCATGGCGTTTCCCAACGAGCGCGCCGCCTTCGAGGCGTATGCCGCCTGCTACCCCGACGGCAGCCTGCTCTTGATCGATACCTACGATACATTGAGCAGCGGCATCGAAAACGCCATTGCTGTGGGTTTGAAGTTGAAGGCGGCCGGACATAAGAGCTTCGGCGTGCGTCTGGACAGCGGAGACCTCGAATACCTGAGCAAGAAGGTGCGAACCCGTCTGGATGAGGCAGGGCTTCCCGATGCCACCATCATGGCCTCCAATGAGCTTGACGAGCACATTATCCATCAGCTCATCACGCGGGGCGCGCCGATCAATGCATGGGGTGTCGGCACGAAGCTCGTGACGGGCGGGGATGACCCCGCGTTAACGGGAGTGTATAAGATGGCGGCTCGCGAGGGTCGGGACGGATGGGTTCCTACCATAAAGGTATCCAACAACCCGGAAAAAGTGACGAACCCCGGCATCAAACAAGTATGGCGTTTTACGAGCGGGGACGGCAGTCTTCTCGCCGATCTGATCTGCTTGGAAGGAGAGGCGATGGGGACGGGCAAGTCGTACACGTTCCACCATCCCATGGGCGACTATCGATCGTTTCTGCTGGATCACTACGATGCGGTAACGCCGCTGCTCCTGCCGTGCATGCGGGGCGGGTTGATTACGCGGCCGGCGCCGGAGATCCAGATGCTCCAGAACCGTGCGCGTGCCGAGCTCGACCGACTGGATGACACCTACCGGCGGCTCATCAATCCCCATGTCTATAAAGTGTCTCTGTCCGATGCCCTGACTGATCTCAAATCACGACTCATCAGGGAAAATCTCACCCGAGGAGCACAGCGATGATCCTGTCCGATGAGACGCTGCGACGCATGATCGCGGAGAAAAGCATTGTCGTGGAACCTCTTGAGCCGTATCAGATCCAACCCGCCTCCATTGATTTGCGCCTCGGCCGCCAGTTCCTCAAGATCGACGAGAACACGCTGGAGAGCCTCACTTTGGACAGCGAGCTTCCCTATGTGAGGATCGAAAAGGACGAGATCATAATCCCTCCGCATTCCTTTCTCCTCGCCACCACGGTAGAGCTCATCAAGCTGCCATCCAATGTAACCGCGTTTGTGGAAGGACGAAGCTCCATCGGTCGCATGGGTCTTTTCATCCAGAACGCGGGATGGGTCGATCCCGGATTCGAAGGAAACATCACGTTGGAGCTTTTCAACGCGAACCGATTGCCCCTGCGTCTGGCCAGCGGCAGACGCATCTGCCAGATCGTATTCGCGTTCATGGATCAACCGACAAAGACCCCCTATGCGGGCAAGTACCAGGGCCAACGCGGTACGGTCGGGAGCAAGATCTTCAAGGATCCCGACGGACGGGCGTGAATCCGCGCCATTCGAAAAGGACTTCTCTCCACCCGATTTTTGTTCGATCCTAGTAGTGATGATCACCTTCAAAGGTCGGCAGATCGGAAATGGTCGCCCGTGCCTGGCCATAGCGGAGTTGGGGACCTCGCATCAAGGTGACCTCGGCAAGGCGCGCAGCTTGATCGAGGCCGCGGTGGATGCGGGTGCGGATTGCGTAAAATTCCAGCTCGTTTACGCCGACGAGATTCTTCACCCGCTTTCCGGTCTCGTGAGCCTGCCCACGGGTCAGGTCGCGCTGTACGACCAATTCAAGAAGCTGGAGCGGCCGTTGGAGTTCTACGCGCGCCTGAAATCTTTGACGGAGGAGGCTGGTGCTCTTTTCCTGTGCTCGCCATTCGGCGTTCGCAGCGCGCGCGAGCTCAGCTCGCTGGGCGTTCAGGCGCTGAAGATCGCCTCCCCCGAGTTGAATCACCTCCCCTTGTTGCGCGAAGTCGCCGGCTACGATCTGCCCCTTTTCATCTCCTCGGGGGTATCACTGCTCGGCGATATAGAGCGCGCCCTTTTCGTCACGGGCCGCGCACGCGCGGTGCTCATGCATTGCGTCACCTCCTACCCGGCCCCCGAGGAGGAGTACAACGTATCGGTGCTCGAGAGCCTGCACCGCGTGTTCGGAGTCGAGGTCGGCATCTCGGACCATTCACTGGACCCCGTGCTGGTGCCGAGTCTCGCCGTGCTCGCAGGCGCCTGTGTCGTTGAGAAACATTTCACTCTGTCACGGGAAGGCACAGGCCTGGACGATCCCATCGCCCTGGAGCCCGTCGACTTCAGGCGCATGGTGAAAGCGATACGAGAAACGGAATCGGCTTCACCCGAAGATGCAAACGCCGCGCTGATAGGCGCCTATGGCGCCGGGC
>Ga0265342_10002883_pt1 | contig 14498 bp, 11 predicted proteins | sample 4CB327metaG_FD_203125 | JGI IMG/M metagenome (GOLD analysis project Ga0265342, IMG submission 203125) | Rhizosphere microbial communities from Carex aquatilis grown in University of Washington, Seatle, WA, United States - 4-CB3-27 metaG | ecosystem: Host-associated > Plants > Roots >...
AGCCGAGCGTGGAATGGGACCTGCGCTGCGACCGTTCGGGCGGCCAGATCAAATTCGGACAGGGCAATGACTGGCTGGAACTGGCCGGCTCCGGCATGGTGAACCCGCGCGTGCTGGAAATGTGCGGCATCGATTCCAAGCGCTATCAGGGCTATGCCTTTGGCGGCGGCATCGACCGGCTCGCCATGCTGAAATACGGCATTCCCGACATCCGTTCCTTCTTCGAATCCGATCTGCGATGGCTGCGCCATTACGGCTTCGCGGCACTCGACATTCCGACGCTGGATGGAGGGCTCAGCCGATGAAATTCACCCTCTCCTGGCTGAAGGATCATCTGGACACGGATGCCGATGCGGACACCATCGCCGACAAGCTGACAAGTATCGGTTTGGAGGTTGAGTCCGTTGAAGATGCAGGCGCGCGATTGAAGGACTTCATCGTCGCTCACGTGGTCTCTGCGGAAAAACATCCCAACGCCGACCGGCTGAAGCTGTGCTTGGTCGATACCGGAACCGAGACGGTGCAGGTTGTCTGTGGCGCGCCCAATGCGCATACCGGCATGAAAGGCGTGTTCGCGCGCGCCGGTGTCGTCATCCCGGTCAGCGGCGAGGTTCTGAAGATTGGCACCATTCGCGGCGTGGACTCGCACGGCATGCTGTGTTCGGGGCGCGAGCTTCTGCTCTCCGACGATCACGACGGCATCATCGAGCTTCCCGCGGACGCCAAGATCGGCGAGCCGGCCGCCAAGGAGTTGGGTCTCAACGATCCGCTGATCGACGTGGCAATCACGCCCAATCGCGGCGACTGCACCAGCGTCTGGGGCATCGCGCGCGATCTGGCGGCGGCCGGTCTCGGCAAGCTGAAGACGCCGCCCGTTAAACCTATCGCCGGAAAATTCCCGAGCCCGAAAACCATCTCGCTCAACTTTCCGCTCGCGGCCAAGTCGGCCTGCCCGCTGTTCGCTGGAAGGCTGGTGCGGGGGGTAAAGAACGGACCGTCGCCCAAATGGGTGCAGGACCGGCTGAAGGCCATCGGCCTTCGCCCCATCTCGGCGCTGGTCGATGTCTCGAACCTGATCGCACACGATCGCGGCCGGCCATTGCATTTCTTCGATGCGGACAAGCTGGTCGGAAACATGCAGGCGCGTCTGGCGAAGGACGGCGAGCAGGTCCTGGCGCTTGACGGCAAGACGTACACACTCGATTCCGAAATGTGCGTCATCGCCGACGACGCCGCGGCGCGCGGTATCGGCGGCATCATGGGTGGCGAGAACACCGGCTGCACGGAATCGACGGTCAACGTCTTCATCGAATCCGCCACCTTCGATCCTGTGCGCGTCGCGGCCACGGGGCGCAAGCTGCAGCTCCAATCGGACGCGCGTTACCGCATGGAGCGCGGTGTCGATCCCGAATTCGTCGTGCCGGGGCTGGAACTGGCGACGCAGTTCGTCCTCGATTGGTGCGGTGGCGAAGCCTCCGAGATCGTGGTGGCCGGCGCCGTGCCGTCCTGGCGGCGCGAGATCCTCTTCTCACCCGGGGCAGTGAAGAAACTCGGCGGGCTCGACGTGCCCGCGGACGAAATCGTCCGCATCCTGAATCGTCTCGGTTTTGCGGTGAAAAGCAGCGATCCGCTTGTCGTCACGCCGCCATCCTGGCGCGGCGATGTGGAAGGTTCCGCCGACCTGGTGGAAGAAGTCGTGCGCATCTTCGGATTGCAGCATGTGCCGTCCGTACCCATGGTGCGGCCGAACGCCATCGCGCGGCCGGTCCTGACGCCCGCCCAAAGGCGCACGCGAATCGTGCGGCGGACGCTGGCGGCGCGGGGCTTCAACGAGACGATCTCGTTTTCTTTCATTCCGCGCGCCCATGCCGCCTTGTTCGGCGGCGGCGACGATGCGCGCCAATTGGAAAATCCCATCGCCGCCGATCTGGATGCGATGCGTCCCTCGTTGCTACCCTCGCTGCTCGCTGCGGCCCGGCGCAATGCGGCCCGCGGGTTCTCCGATCTGATGCTGTTCGAGATTGGCGCCTGCTTCGACAGTGGCATGCCCGGTGAGCAGCGGACGGTAGCCGCGGGAATCCGCGTTGGCAGCGGCGCGCGCAGCTGGACGAAAGCCTCGCACGCCGCCGACGCCTTCGATGCCAAAGCCGACATGCTGGCAGCTGTGGAGGCGGCGATGGGCGCGCCGATGGCGGCACCGGTCAAGTCCGGCGCGGCAAGCTGGTACCACCCCGGGCGCAGCGGCACTTTGGCGCTGGGCCCGAAAGTGCTGGCATATTTTGGCGAGTTGCATCCCCAGGTGTTGGCGAAGTTCGATCTTAAGGGCCCTGCCTCCGCCTTCGAAATCACCCTCGATGCCATTCCCGAATCGAAAGCGAAGTTCAAGGCAAAGCCGCTGTTCGCGCCCTCGCCTTACCAGGCGGTGGAGCGCGATTTTGCCTTTGTGGTGGATGCCAAGATCGCGGCCGAGGACGTGGTCCGGGCCGCCAAGGCGGCGGAGCGCGCGCTGATCGAATCGATTTCGGTGTTCGACCTTTATGAAGGCAAGGGCATTCCCGAAGGCAAGAAATCCCTGGCGATCACGCTGCGCTTGCAGCCCAAGGACAAGACCTTGACCGACGCCGAAATCGAACAGATTGCTCAGAAGATTGTCGCGGCGGTGGCAAAAGCGACGGGTGCGTCGTTGCGGTCCTGATGTCATAATGGCGCGCTAGTCATCGCCGCAATGGCAGAGTCGTGCGCCTTAATCGAGCATCATCATTATTGACGTCTGCGGTGCGACCTTCCCACAATGCACTTGTACTTGATTGAGGAGCCGGACGCGTGACTGCACCCCGCATCGATACGCGCGCCTTCGATCCGAAATTGGCACTCGCTTTCATCGTCGCCTTCGGCGTCGTCAGTTTCTTCGCCGATATGGCCTATGAGGGCATGCGCGGCATTTCGGGGCCGTATCTGGCGCTGCTCGGCGCCAGCGGCGCGGCAGTCGGCGTCATCGCCGGAAGTGGCGAGCTGGTTGGCTATCTGTTGCGCCTGGTTTCAGGGCGGCTGGTCGAACGCACCCGGCTTTATTGGCTGATCGCGCTCGCTGGCTATGCCATCCAGATGGCGGCGGTACCGCTTCTGGCGCTGGCGGGAAGCTGGTGGATGGCAGCGATCCTGATCGTCATGGAGCGTGCCGGCAAAGCCGTGCGCAATCCGGCGGCTAATACGATGATGTCGCGTGCCGGCGAGCATATCGGGCAAGGCTGGGCGTTCGGCCTGCACGAAGCGATGGATCAGACGGGAGCGCTGATGGGACCGCTGATTGCGGCCTTGGTGCTGGCGCACCATCACGAATACCGCACGGCGTTTCTGTGGCTCGGCGTGCCGGCGGTACTGACGTTGGTCGCCGTCAGCATAACCGCCTTGCGATTTCCTTATGCAAGTCATGTGCGGGTGGCGGACAGCAAAACCGGAAGCAAGGGATTGTCGCGCACCTTCTGGCTGTATACGGCGAGTGCCGCGCTGTTTGCCTTCGGATTCGCAGATTATTCGCTCGTCGCCTATCACTATGCCAAGGCCGCGATCGTCAGCCCCGCGATGGTGCCGATTCTTTACGCGGCGGCGATGGGCGCTTCGGGCGCGGGCTCGCTGATCTTCGGACGCTGGTTTGACCGGCGCGGTCTCATCGTTCTGGTTCCGGGGATCCTACTGGCCGCCATTGCGCCGCCACTGATGTTCCTTGGCGACTTCGTGCTTGCCGTTCTCGGCACGATTCTCTGGGGCGTGGCGCTCGGCGTGCAGGATGCGATCATGTCCGCGGGGATTGCGCGTCTGGTCTCCGAAGAAAAACGGGCGCGAGCCTACGGAATTTTTCCGGCTGTCTACGGCGTTGCCTGGTTTGCCGGCAGTGCGTTGCTCGGCGCGCTTTACGATGTCTCGCTTGTCGCGTTGGCGGTAACCGCCGTGCTGGCGCAGCTCGCCGCCCTGGTCCCGCTCATGCTCGCCGTACGAGCTGCACGCGTTTCGTGCGCCAGCCAGTAGACCATGGCTGAATTGAGCCGTCCGCCCACGAAGCATTCCCGGTCGAGACCATAGGAGCGAATGAGCGATAGCATTTCGTCGGCCTGCACTTTATCGGGATCGAAATCGGCGATCCACTGCACGCCATCGACGATTTTCCAGGCACGCCCCATGTGCGTCAGATGGACTGTCGTCGGATTGAAATAAATGCAGTCGGCGCCGCCCATATGACCATTCGGGATTTCCGTGCCGTGCTTCCAATACTCCATCGAAGACGTTCCGGTGTGGCATTTCCGGTCGAAGCCGAAATGATGGATCGTCTCCAGCGCACGCATGGCCGTGCGTTCGTCGCGGCCGTCCGCTAGCCTCTGGCTCCCGGACACCACCTGCCACGACTCGCCGGTTTGAACGACATGAGCGGCCTCGAATGGCTGACAGGTTTCCGCCGGACGTGACGAGGTGCCTGTGCGCGCGCCGCCGCCCCAGCCCGTGCCCTGGCTCGCGGGTCGATTCCAATTGTCGCCGACCGGGCCCGCCAAGTTGGATTGTCTCAACTTTCCCGTCATATCGAAGTTGTGACGCTCCGATCCGTCGAGGATTTCCGTCAACACTTCGAAAGCGAGTTCGCCGCTGTTGCCTTTTCGGAAGATGATCTCCTTGCGTGAGAAGGCCGTGGTGAAGACCGCCTGGATGCTCTCCACCTCCTTCGAATGTGGATCGGCTGAGTAGCTCTTGCCCTCCACCAGACCCCAATTGCATTCGGTCGGATGGCAGGTGCCATAAACCCGTACGCTGACATGGTCGCCGCCCGCCGGGCTGATCACGACATGCGCGATGCCGCTGGCGTCGCGGCCCACATTCTCCCAATTGCCTGTGAAATCCGCGATGCCGGCCTGGGCGGCGGCAGCCAGACAGAAAGCAGCCAGGTGGCCGGCAAAAAGACCCGTCCTTGCCATGGTACCCTCCCGGTCCGCACTGCCCCTGCGAGCTTTAACCCAAATTCCCGCGGCAATGAACCGGGCTGCTGGACGGGACGAGGTCGCAACGCTATGTAGCCCGCCTCATGAGCGCCCTCGCCCGCATCCGCAATTTCTCCATCGTGGCCCATATCGACCACGGCAAATCAACCCTTGCCGACCGGTTGATTCAGGTCTGCGGCGGGCTGACCAGCCGGGAAATGAAGGAGCAGGTGCTCGATTCCATGGATATCGAGCGCGAGCGCGGCATCACCATCAAGGCGCAGACCGTCCGGCTGAAGTACAAGGCCGCGGACGGGGAGACCTACACGCTCAACCTCATGGACACGCCGGGCCATGTCGACTTTGCCTACGAGGTGTCGCGCTGCCTCGCCGCCTGCGAGGGTGCGCTCCTGGTGGTCGATGCCAGCCAGGGAGTGGAGGCGCAGACCCTTGCGAATGTCTATCAGGCGATCGACGCGGGCTTAGAGATTCTGCCGATCCTCAATAAAGTCGACCTGCCCGCCGCCGAGCCCGACCGCATCCGCCAGCAGATCGAGGACGTCATCGGACTGGACGCCTCGGGCGCCATTCCGATTTCCGCCAAGACCGGACTCAACATCGAGGCGGTGCTGGAAGCGATCGTCCATCGCCTGCCCCCGCCCGCGGGCGACGCGCAAGCCCCGCTCAAGGCCCTGCTGATCGATTCCTGGTATGACGCCTATCTCGGCGTCGTCGTTCTGGTGCGCATCTTCGATGGCGTGCTGAAGAAGGGCCAGAAGATCCGCATGATGGCCTCGGGCGCCTCCTATACGGTGGAGCGCGTCGGCGTCTTCACGCCCAAGCAGGTGCTGCTGGATTCGCTGATGCCCGGCGAGGTCGGCTTCATCACCGCCGCAATCAAAGAAGTGGCCGAGACTCATGTCGGCGATACCATCACCGACGAGCGCAAGCCGGCCGAGGCGCCGCTGCCCGGCTTCAAGCCGGCGCAGCAGGTGGTGTTCTGCGGCCTGTTCCCGGTTGATGCCGCGCTGTTCGAGGATTTGCGCGAGGCGCTCGGACGACTTCATCTGAACGATGCTAGCTTCACCTTTGAAACCGAAACCTCCGCCGCGCTGGGTTTCGGTTTTCGTTGCGGGTTCCTGGGGCTTCTCCATCTTGAGATCATCCGCGAGCGGCTGGAACGTGAATTCAATCTCGACCTGATCACCACCGCGCCGAGCGTGATCTATCGCATTCATCTGACCGACGGCACGATGATCGAGCTGCACAATCCGGCCGACATGCCCGACGTGGTGCGGATCGCCGTGATCGAAGAACCATGGATCAGGGCGACGATCTTCGTGCCCGACGAATATCTCGGTTCCGTGCTGAAGCTGTGCGAGGACCGCCGCGGCTCGCAGGTGGAGCTGACCTATGCCGGCAGCCGCGCCATGGTGATCTACCGCCTGCCGCTCAACGAAGTGGTGTTCGATTTCTACGACCGGCTGAAATCGGTGTCCCGCGGCTATGCCAGCTTCGATTACCACATCGAGGGCTATCACGAAGGCGACCTGGTCAAGATGTCGATCCTGGTCAACGAAGAGCCGGTGGACGCGCTGTCGATGATCGTCAACCGCCAGCGCTCCGAAGCGCGCGGCCGGGCGATGTGCGAGAAGCTGAAGGAGCTGATCCCGCGCCACCTGTTCAAAATCCCGATCCAGGCGGCGATCGGCGGCAAGGTCATCGCCCGCGAAACTATTTCGGCGCTGCGCAAGGACGTGACGGCCAAATGTTATGGCGGCGACATCACCCGCAAGCGTAAGCTCCTCGACAAGCAGAAAGAGGGCAAGAAGAAGATGCGCCAGTTCGGCAAGGTGGACATCCCCCAGGAAGCCTTCATTGCCGCGCTGAAGATGGACGGGAATTAGCCCCCGCGCACAACCGCCATAATTTGTGTATTCTCACCCCGTACAAGTGTTGGGGGAGTGCGCTATGGCAGTGCAGGATGCGGCACCTGGACAAGGCTCGCAGCGGATTTTTGTGGCCCGTCTACTGATCGGTTTAATCCAGGGCGTGGCGCTTTATCTGCTTTATTTTGCTTACGACCATAAGGCGTGGCCGGCGACCGATCCCAGACTGTTTGCCCCATTGGCCCTGGTATTTCTCTACGTGCCGCTCTTGGCGTTGCAGGGTATCGGTAATCTGCGCAAGCGCACGCTGCTGAGCTGGGTAGTGGTGGCGACGGCCATCGCCGCGGGCTTCGCCTTCTACGATGTCTGGCACGCCTGGCCGACCGACATGCGGTGGGTGGATGGCAAGTCGGTCGAAGTCGCACACGTCATTCCGTCGGCGAGCGTCGTCATCTTCACCGCGGTTTTTCTGTTCGTCAGCCATGCGCTGATTTCGTGCATCGAAGCCGACCGGCGGATCGTGCCGCGCTATCCCACGCTGTTCGACGTGGCCTGGAAGCTTGGCGTGCAGCTGGCGATCGCCGCCTGCTTCGTCGCCGCCTTCTGGATCATCCTCTATCTCGGTGTTGCCTTGTTCGAGATGATTAAGCTTCACTTCTTCCGCGATTTCATCAACCACTCTTGGTTTGCCATTCCCGTCACCGCACTGGCGACGGCGGTTGCGATCCACATCACCGACACGCGCGCCAGCCTGGTGCGCGGCGTGCGCACCCTGGCGTTGATGCTGCTGGGCTGGCTGTTGCCGGTGATCGCACTGATCGCCTTTGCGTTTCTGATCAGCCTCGTGTTCACGGGGTTGCGGCCCTTGTGGCAGACGCGCTCGGCGACGGCGCTGCTACTCGTGGCGACAGCGGTGCTGGTGATCCACATCAATGCCGCCTATCAGGACGGCGATCCCGAACGCCGCCCGCATCATGCGCTGCGCGTGGCGGGAACGCTCGCCTCGGTGATGCTGATTTTCATCGTGACGATTGCCGCTTATGCGCTGTGGCTGCGCGTCAACCAATATGGCTGGACGGTCGACCGCATCGACACGGCGGCGGTCACGCTGGTCGCGATCTGTTTTGCCGTCGGCTATTTCGTGGCGGCGCTTCTTCCAAGCCCGTGGCTCAAGCTGATCGAGACCTGGAATTACCTCACCACGATCTTGGGGCTGGTGATCCTGCTCGCCCTGTTCACGCCGATTGCCGATCCCATGCGCTTGTCCGTGGATAGCCAGATGGCGCGGCTGAAATCCGGCGCGGTGAAAGCCGACAACTTTGATTTCTCGTATCTACGCTGGGAAGGCGGACGGTTTAGCCAGGAGGCGCTTGCTGCGCTCCGAAAATCGGAAAGCTCGCAGATCAGTAAAGCGGCAAAGGCGGCGCTTTCCCAGACGAATCGCTATCAAACAATCCCGAAAGTGATATCGCCGCAGGAAATCGCGCAAGATATCAGCGTATATCCGAAGGGGAAGGAGCTTCCTGCTTCGTTCTTGAATCAGGATTGGAGCACGACCTACAACGTCGGAGACGAGGAGGTGCATAGCTGTCTTGTCGCGCGCGCCGCTTCATACAGGCGTTGCGATGCGGTCTTGCGGGATTTCGATGGCCATGGAGTCGATGACATTTTGCTGATCTACGGCATCAATGCCAAAGGCGGCCAACAATGGTGGCGCGCGGAATTGTTCAGGCAAAATGGCAAAGATTGGGAGCCGGTGGCGACAATGGGCGGGTCAGGATGCGAAAACGATCGGGTGGCTTTGTTGGCAGGCAAGTTTGAGACGGTCGCACCGGTTCAACGCGATCTCGAAATTGACGGCCACCGCATCAGAATGATCCCGCCAAACGCGTACGAATCCTGCAAGTAAGAGCCAACTTGGCCCTGGCGGACGTTTGGTTTAAGCAACCGTCATGCCTCTCGTCGCTCTGATCGATTACGGCTCCGGCAATCTGCGTTCGGCGGAAAAGGCTTTGGCGCGTGCGGCAGATGGGCGCGGCCATACCATTGTCGTTACCGCCGATCCTTCGGTGGCGGCCGGTGCCGGGCGTATCGTGCTTCCGGGGGTCGGCGCTTTTGCTGATTGCATGCGCGGCCTAAAGGCGTTGCCGGGAATGGTCGAGGCGCTGACCGATGCGGTGCTTGGCCGAGGCGTTCCATTTCTCGGCATTTGCGTGGGCATGCAGCTGCTCGCCACGGTCGGGCGCGAATTCGGCGATCATCCGGGCCTGGGCTGGATTGCGGGCGAGGTGGTCAAGATGACCCCGTCGGACCACACCTTGAAGATACCGCACATGGGCTGGAACCAATTGTTGTTCACCCGGCCGCATCCGCTGTTCGCGGGGATCGAGCCCAGTGCGCACGCCTATTTCGTGCATTCCTATGAGATCCGCCCGGCCGACGGAGCTCACGTTCTGGCGACCGCCGATTATGGCGGTCCGTTCGCGGCGGCGGTCGGGCGCGACAATATCGTGGGCACCCAGTTTCACCCCGAGAAAAGTCAGGCCGTCGGCCTGACGATCCTCGGTAATTTCCTGGGTTGGACGCCGTGATCCTGTTTCCCGCCATCGATTTGAAGGACGGGCGCTGCGTGCGGCTGCAGCGCGGCGTGATGGCATCCGCCACCGTTTTCAACGACGACCCCGCGGCCCAGGCGCAAGCCTTCGCGGACCAGGGTTTTCAGTGGCTGCACTGTGTCGATCTGAACGGCGCCTTTGCAGGCCGTTCGGCCAACGCCGAGGCTGTCAAAATGATCCTCGCCGCCATTTCCCTTCCCATTCAATTGGGCGGCGGTATCCGTGACCTGAAGGGGATTGAATTCTGGCTGTCGGCCGGGATCACGCGGGTGATCCTGGGCACTGTGGCGCTGACCAACCCTACGTTGGTGAAAGAAGCGGCTCGCGCCTTTCCGGATCATATCGTTGTGGGGGCCGACGCCAAAGGCGGGAAAATCGCCACCCAGGGCTGGGCCGAGACCTCGGATCTGACGCCTGCCGAGCTAGGCAAGCGCTTCGAAGACGCTGGGGTGGCGGCCATTCTGTTTACCGACGTCGACCGCGATGGACTGCTTAGCGGTGTCAATGTGGCGGCGACGGTCGCCCTGGCGCGTGCCGTGCACATCCCCGTTATTGCCTCGGGGGGCGTGGCCGCAATGGCCGACATCGAGGCCTTGGTGGCGGCCAATGAGCCGAACATCGCCGGGGTCGTGATCGGGCGCGCGCTGTATGACGGGCGGGTTGATGCCAAGGCGGCGCTGGCTTTATCGAACACTGTTTGATGAATCTGATTGCGGCCCAGAATTATACTTAATATACAATAGGATAAGATAGTTATACACCGATCTTGAGTCGACGGATGAGGTCGTCAAGCTGCTCCAGGGATTTGTAGGAAATCCGCACTTCGCCGCCCTTATCCCCTTTGTGTAAGATCTGAACTTTCAGACCCAACACATTGGAAATATTATCTTCTAATGATTTGACGTTCGGATCCTCCACAACTCGCTTGTGGATGACTCCGGTTTTGGTGTGCGAACGTTGTTCGGCCTGGCGGACATTCAGGGCGCCAGCGATGATTTCCTTTGCCCTCGCCTCAGGATCAGCAACCCCGATCAAGGTCCGGGCGTGACCGGCGGTCAGGCGCCCGTCGCGCACCATCGCCTTGACTCTTTCGGGCAGCTTCAGCAGCCGGATGGTGTTGGCGATGTGACTGCGGCTCTTGCCGACCTGGCTGGCGACTTTGTCCTGGGTGTAGGTGAAGCGCTCCATCAGCTCCTGATAGGCCCCAGCCTCCTCGATGGCGTTGAGGTCCTCGCGCTGGACGTTCTCGATGATGGCGATTTCCAGCGCCTCGCCGTCGTCCATCTCGCGCACCACCACCGGCACGTCGTGCAGCTTGGCGAGCTGGGCCGCGCGCCAGCGCCGCTCGCCGGCGACGATCTCGAACGCGTTGGGATCGCCGGCGACGGGGCGCACCAGGATCGGTTGGAGGATGCCCTTCTCCTTCACCGATTGGACGAGATCGCTGAGGTCTTCTTCGGCAAAGCGTTTGCGCGGCTGAAATCGGTTCGGCTTCAGGAAAGCGATCGGGACGGTGCGCGCCGCGCGCGAACGCGCCTCGCCGCGCGTCGGCACGGCCTCTTCGCCGATCAACGCGGAAAGACCACGGCCAAGTGCACGAGGGCGAGAGTCTTCCGCCAAAGTCTTCAGCGCCTCCGCGCTCATGCGGCCGCTCGCATCCGTTCGCGCTGGATGAGTTCGCTCGCAAGCTTGATATAGGCCTGACTTCCCGGACAGCGCAGATCGTAAACCAGCGCCGGCAAACCGTGGCTCGGCGCCTCCGAAACGCGCACGTTTCGCGGGATCATCGTGTTGTAGACCTTGGCGCCCATATGCTCGCGCACATCGGCCGCGACCTGATCCGACAGCTTGTTGCGGCGGTCGAACATAGTCAGCACGATGCCCTGAATCTCGAGCGATGGATTGAGATTTTCGCGCACCAGATCGATCGTCTTGAGCAGCTGGCTCAACCCTTCGAGCGCAAAAAACTCACATTGCAGCGGCACCACCACCGCGTCGGCCGCAACCATCGCATTGATGGTCAGAAGGGTGAGCGACGGCGGACAATCGATCAGCACATAGGAGAACGGAGATGATCCGTGTGCGGAATATTCCGCCATCGCGTCCTTGAGCCGGTAGTTGCGCCGCGGCACATCGATCAACTCCGGTTCCGCGCCCGACAAATCGACCGTGGACGGCACCAGCGACAATCTTGGAATGCGGGTGGCCTGGATGGCGCTCGCCAGCCGGGTCTGGCCCACCAGCACGTCGTAGGTGGTGAGCTTACGTTCGCTTCTGGGCACGCCGAGCCCGGTGGACGCGTTGCCCTGGGGATCGAGATCGATGATCAGCGTCGGCTCGCCGACCGCCGCCAAGGCCGTTCCCAAATTGATCGCCGTGGTCGTCTTGCCGACGCCGCCCTTCTGGTTGGCGACCACAAGCACGCGCGGGGGACGTTTGACGGGCACTTCGATCATCGTAGCTCCAGGATCTCCAGTATGGCCCCGAACGGATGCGTCAGGCTGGGATGCTGCCGGACCTTCATCCTCCAGGATTTATGGGCCTCGGTCAATTCAACCCCTACATTTTGCCCCTTGAGGAACAGGAAAACCGTGCCTGGGCCGGCGAAATGCTGTGCATACTCAAGCAGTTTGGGCAAGGGCGCGCAGGCGCGGGCGGTCACTACGTCGAAGCGGTGTTTCGCTGCCTCTTCGATCCGCTCGCTGCGAACGCGGACCGGGAGCTCGAGTCTTTCGGCCACGGCGCGCAGGAAGTCCGCCTTCTTCCGGGTTGCTTCGTAAAGGGTCACAGCGAGCCGCTCTTTCAGTAAAAGAGCCAGAACCAGGCCGGGAAACCCTGCCCCGCTGCCGAGATCCACCAGGGTCTTGGCCGTCGTCGGGACAAGCGGCGCAAGCTGGGCGCTGTCCCAGACATGTCTTTGCCAGACCTCCGCCAGCGAGGCCTTCGAGACCAGATTGTGACGGGCATTCCAGTCGGTCAGCAGCCCGACATATGCCTTTAGCCGCGACAAGGTTTCACGTGAAACACCGGTTTCCGACGCGAATTCCACCGGTCCAAAGATCGCCAAAGCAGATTCCCGTCGGTTACGCGGCGCGGCGCGCCGCTTTGACATGCGCCAGGACCAGCGTGAGAGCCGCGGGCGTGACCCCGTCTATCCGGGCTGCCTGGCCCAACGTCGCCGGCCGGATCGCAGCCAGCTTCTGGGCGGCCTCGGCCGACAGACCGCCGACGGTGGAATAGTCCAGCTCTCCCGGCAGGCTCAGGGCCTCGTCCCGCCGAAATGCCAGGATATCGGCGTCCTGACGGTCCAGATACCCGGCATATTGAGCATCGACCTCAAGCTGCTCGACAGAGTCCGCTTCGAGGCCCTGAAGCTCCGGCCAAACGCGCGCGAGCGCCGCAAAATCCACGCCGGGCAGGCTGAGAAGTTCGAGCGCCGTGCGCCGTGTTCCGTCTAGCCTTACTGCCACGCCGCGCTTATGCGCTTCGTTGGGCGTAAGACTAAGGGACCGCATCTGCGCCCTCGCCCGCTCCAGCCTTGCCTTTTTTGTTGCAAACACAGTGCGCCGTTCCGCCCCGATCAGCCCCGCCGCATCGAACAGCGGGGTCAGCCGCTGATCGGCGTTGTCCGCTCGGAGCGTCAGTCGGTATTCGGCGCGCGAGGTGAACATCCGATAAGGCTCGGTCACGCCCTTGGTGACCAGATCGTCGATTAGAACACCGATATAGGCAGATGCCCTATCCAGAACGATCGGCTCAGCGTTTCCGGCGGCGCGCGCGGCATTCAGGCCGGCCATCAGCCCTTGTGCTGCCGCTTCCTCGTAGCCGGTGGTGCCGTTGATCTGGCCCGCCAAGTACAGACCTGGAACCCGCTTGCTTTCCAGCGAAACCAGCAGCTCCCGCGGATCGACATAGTCGTACTCGATGGCATAGCCGGGACGCAGCACGCGAGCATTTTCCAGCCCTGGAATGGTCGCAAGCAGGGCAAGCTGGACATCCTCGGGTAGGGATGTGGAAATCCCATTGGGATAGACCGTGCGGTCGTCCAGCCCTTCCGGCTCCAGGAAAATTTGATGACTGCCTCGGTGGGCGAAGCGCACCACCTTGTCTTCGATGGAGGGGCAATAGCGTGGCCCACGGCCCTCTATTTGGCCGGAATACAGCGGCGCGCGATGCAGGTTCGCCCGGATGACCGCATGCGTCTCGGCCGTCGTCCTGGTAATGTGGCAGACCGTCTGCGGCGTCGTGATGGCCGTCGTCAGGAACGAAAAAGGCGAGGGCGGATCGTCGCCATGCTGGACCTCCAGACTCGCCCAATCGATGGTCGTACCATCCAGGCGGGGAGGGGTTCCGGTCTTCAGCCGGCCCATCGCAAAGCCGAGCCCGTACAGCGTGTCCGACAGACCAATGGAAGGCGCTTCCACACCGTCGCCCGCGAACTCCGAACGCCCGGCGACGGCGCGCCCGGCCGCGATCTTCCGTTCGCCGCAGTGAATCAGGCCCTTCAGAAATGTACCGGTGGTCAGAACGACCGCTGCCGCATGCAACGCCGTGCCGTCCGCCGTCTTGACCCCAGCCACCCGCCCATCGGTCAGGATCAGATCTTCGGCGGCGCCCTCGCTAATCTCCAGATTGGCGGTTGTTTCCAGCGCAGCCAGCATTGCCAGGCGATAAAGCTTGCGGTCGGCTTGGGCGCGTGGCCCGCGCACAGCTGGTCCCTTGCGCCGGTTGAGCATGCGGAACTGAATTCCGGCCGCGTCGGCCACGCGGCCCATCAGACCGTCCGCCGCATCGATCTCCCGCACCAGATGGCCCTTGCCGACCCCGCCAATGGCGGGATTGCAGGACATCTCGCCCAGCGTCGCTCGCTTGTGGGTGAGAAGCAGCGTCCGCGCGCCGGCGCGCGCCGATGCGGCCGCCGCCTCGCAGCCGGCATGGCCGCCGCCGATGACAATGACGTCGTATCTCATGGCCCGCTCAATAGGCGAGGGCGCTGAACCGGGCAAGGTTTCACGTGAAACATCACTTCC
>Ga0265342_10002884_pt1 | contig 14494 bp, 6 predicted proteins | sample 4CB327metaG_FD_203125 | JGI IMG/M metagenome (GOLD analysis project Ga0265342, IMG submission 203125) | Rhizosphere microbial communities from Carex aquatilis grown in University of Washington, Seatle, WA, United States - 4-CB3-27 metaG | ecosystem: Host-associated > Plants > Roots > Rhizosphere...
CGGTCCACCAGGGTGTCCGTGGCCGGGTCTTGCTCTCCGGTGGTTGGGTAGGCGATCAGCATGGCCGCCTCGCCGTCCTTGCTCACGACCACGGGAGTCACCGCCGCCACCCCCGGGGTCGCGGCGACCGCGGCGGCCAGCCGCCCCGTGTCGGCGAGCACAGTGTCGGCGTGCGGGCCGGGCAGCGTGGCGGCGATGATGACCGGCGCGTCGAACCCGGGGCCGAACCCCTGCGCCATCGTCGCGTAGCTCGCGTACCCCATGGTGCCGCGCGCCTGCGCCGACTCGTCGGGGAAGCTCAGCTTCAGGCCGAGCGCGGGCGCGGCAAGCACCAGGATGAAGGCACCGGACACCGAGGCGGCGACCACCGGGTGGCGCTGGATGACCCGGGCCCACCGCTCGGCGGCGGGCAACTTCGGTTCGCCCGAACGGATGGTGGTTTTACGCGTCCACGCCGGCGGCTTGATCCGGGACGGCTTGGCCAGCCGGCTGCCGCTGAAGCCGAGCAGGGCGGGCAGCAGGGTGAGCGAGGCGAGCAGCACCATGGCGACCGTCGCGGCGGCGGCGACGGCGACCCCGTTCAGCAGTGCCTGGCGCAGGATCAGCAGGCCGAGCATCCCGATCACCACCGTGATGCCCGCCACGAGCACCGACCGGCCCGCGGTGCGCATCGCCGTGACCGCGGCGGCCTCGGGGGCGGCGCCCGCCCGCAACCCTTCCCGGAACCGGGTGACGATGAACAGCGCGTAGTCGATGCCGACCCCGAGGCCGATCAGCCCGGCGATAATCGGGGAGAACGACGGCGCGGGGAAGAGGTGGCCGAGCAGCCCGATCAGCGACAGTCCGGCGCCGATGCCCAGCACCGCCGTCGCGATCGGCAGCCCCATGGCGAGCAGCGAGCCGAAGGCGATCAGCAGGATGACCGCGGCGGCGATAACGCCGACGCCGTCGGTCGGGCCACCGTACGGCGTCTCTTCCTGGTCGACCACGTCACCGCCGAGGCTGAACGTCACGCCGTGACCCGAGGCGGCCCTCGCGTCATTCATCAGCGAGGTGGCCTCACTAGTGGAGATACCGGATCCCGCGATGCCGAACTGCACGGTCGAGAACGCGATGTGCCCGTCGCGGGATACCTGTCCGGGGCTGGTGTACGGGTCGCTGACCGAGGTCACGTAGGGCGCCCGTTCGAACTCGACGAGGGTGCTGGCGACCTGAGCCTTGACGGCTGGCGACGTAACCGGTGCCGTGGACTTGACCGCGAGGGTGAGCGCATCGCCTGAGGCCCGGGGGAAATGCTGGTTGAGCACGGTCTGGCCGGGGTCGCTGCTATTGAAGGTGTTCAGCGCGGCGGCGCCGAACTGCTGCCACAACGCGATGAGGCAGGCGACGCCGATGATCCAGGTGAGCAGCGTGATCCAGCGGTGCCGGTAGCAGGCCCGGCCGAGTCCGCCAAGCAGGCCGGCTCCCTGGCTGCCTCCCTGGCTGGCTGGCTGCCCGGCCTGCGGGGCGCGAGGCGAGTTGGCGTGCGACATGATGATCTCCCACGAGCCGAGGAGCGGTTATCGCTCCCGATTCTCGCGGCCGCCGGCGCGAAGAACGTCCCACCGGGGGAGGTATCTGGGCGAGCACGTACTCAACGGGCATACTCCCCCGGTAGTACGCGGCGGTCATCCGCCACCTGATTCAGTCGATGAGGTTAATTCGCCACTGGCCGACGGTCATGTAGCTTGGCCAGGTCGGCGGCGGCGCGGCCGGATGCCCAGCCCTCCGCGTCGGTGACCCGGGCGGCGCGGCCGCGCTTCAGGTTCCCGCCGAACAATTCGTCGACGGTGTCGTCAACGGCCTGCTGGCGTGCGGCCAGGAACGGGACCAGGTCGGCACCCGAGCTCACCGCTCCGGCGCTGTCCCGCTCGTCGGCGGCCAGTTCATCGACGGCCTCCGCGGTGGCGTGGGCAGTCGCCTCCTCCAGCCGTTCGCCGATCCGGATCGCGTATGAGACAAGGAACGACTGGCGGAACGCCCGGGTGCGGCTCCGGCCGAACTCGTCCTTCTTGCCTCCAGTGCGCAGCATCGCCGTGTTGGCCTGCACAAGCAGCGAGGTGAAGAGGAGTTCGACCGCGTTCAGGTCGGCCGGGAACCCGACCACCGTCATCAGGCCGACATCCTTCGACCAGACCGCCCGGCAGCGGTTGGCCACGGCGATGACGTTCAGCAGGGTACCCTTCGGCTCCTCGTAGGGGCCGTCGACCGGGATCCGGCGGCCCGACGGCTCCTCGTGCTCCCCGGACTGCGCGGCGAGCAGCGCGTGGTCGATGCTGTACTTGGCCATGAGTTCCTGCGCCCGGGCGGAAAGTGCCTCGGCTTCCTCGGCGAACTCGGTTGACTCGGCCTTGGCGAGCAGCGCGCGGATCCTGCCGAGCATCCGGTTGTCGGCCGCGCTCGCGGTGCCGTCGCCGGCCTGCGCGCTCGCGGGCTTGCCCGTTCCGGCGCGACGGGCCGTTCCCGGGAGCGGAAGGAGCATCTCCAAGGGCGGCAGATGGCTGAACAGATGCACAGTCTCGATCGCCGTCGCGACTGCAGCCCAGAACGTGGGGTCAGTGGCCTGCGCCTGCCACGCGGTCAGGTAGTCGCCGTCGCTTCCCCACCAGTCCGGGCCCTCGTAAGTAGCCGGGCCGTAGGAGGTGGCGCGCAGCCCGTTTAGCTGGTCGGCCCAGCGCGGGTCGATGGCGGCGGCGGGATAGGCGCGCGCCTCGTGCGCGATCATGTCCGCGATCATCGCCGCGTGCGCGGCGCTCAGTTCCCGGCCGAAGTGCCTGGCCAGCTCGGCCGGCTGCCAGCCGCCGCGCCAGGCGTGCGCGAGCAGTGAGCTCATGCTGCCGACGAGAACGCGGCTGACCGTCTGGGTCCACTCCGCGGAACGCTCCGCCGCCAGCTGGTCCAAGGAGGAACGGTAGGTTCGCTCGTCACCGGAGCAGACAGCCTCGATGGCCCCCCCGACAAGCTCCGACACCTGCTCTCGCTGCGACGGAACCCGTCCGGACGACGGCCGTCCGGACGACGGCCGTCCGGACGCCGGCCGGCCGGACGCCGCACGGGCGCGCTGGCGAGCCTGCTCCCTCTTCTGCCGCCGTTGCCTGCCCGCCTTGCCCATGGGATGAGCCTACGTGTTAAGCCGGAATGTCGGTGGCTCGCACTAGTATTTGATTAGATACATTACAAGATCAACTTGATCGAACGGAGGCGGGTATGGGCTGGGAGGCGGCCGGCGGTTCCTGGACGGGCGGACAGCCCGGCGGGGATCACGGCCTGTCTGGGCGGCCCGGGCCGCCCGCCGGCTTCGAGCACGGCGGCCCGTGGGAAACCGCCGTGCCGTCTGCGGCGCTCGCATTCGCGCTTGAGCACGCCGCGGGACCAGAAGACCTTTACCCGGACGCGGACACCGACGCGCTGGTGGGGATCGCCCGGCAGTGGGCGGCGGTGGAGTCGTGGGCGGCGGCGGGCAAGCTCGCCGCGCTGCGCGCGATGACCCGCGAAGACGCCGACGGCAGCCCGCGGCTGCGGCGCCGGCCTGACCTGCCCGACGGGTGGGACGACTCCCTCACTTACGAGGTGTCCGGGGCGCTGGCGATGGGGCCGGTGTCGGCGGGGAACCTCGCGTGCCTGGCCTGGGCGCTTGGCACCCGTTTGGCGGGCACCGGCCGCCTCCTGGCCGGGGGCGTGGTGACGCTGCCGAAGGCCAGGCTGATCGCGGCGACGTTCGAGCCGCTGGATGAGCGAGAGGCGGCCCGGGCCGAGGCGCTGATCCTGGGTGAGCTGGCCGGGAAGACCTACCCGCAGGTCGAGCGCCTCGCCTGGCGGGCCGCCCTCGCGGTAGCCCCGGACGTCGCCGAGCGACGCCGGGCGGCGGGCGAGAGGCAGGCGCGGGTCACGGTGTTCCGTGAGGACTCCGGGGCGGTCGGCCTGTCCGGCCGTGACCTGCCCGCCGCCGAGGCCCTGGCCGGGCACGCCAGCGTGGTGGCCCGCGCCCGGGAGTACCAGGCGTCGGGCGCGTTCGGCGGCCAGTCAAGCAGCCGCCTGGAGGCGATCGCCTACCTCGACCTGCTGAACGGGGTCAGCGCTCCGGAGCGGATCGCGTTCGCCGCCAGCGCCGCCGCGGAACCGCCCGCCGGCCCAGGACCGGACAGCGAAGACGGCCACGGCGACGGCACCAACGGCCCCGGAGGCAACGGCAACGGCCCGGGGCCGGACGACCGCCGCGGCCCCAGCAGTCATCCGGACTCGCCCGGCGAGGACGACGGCGACGGCCTGGACCCCAGCGACGGCGGGCCCGGCCCGGACGAGCCGGGCAACCGCGGGCCGGGCAACAGCGGGCCGGGCAACAGCGGGCCGGGCAACAGCGAGCGGAGCGACGGCGGCGCTGGCGGGCCGGAAGACTCCCAGCCGCCGGGTTCGCCGCTGGCCGAGGTGACCGTCCCGCTGGCGACCCTGCAACACCGCGGCGAGCGCGCCGGGGACAGCCGGCTGCTCGGCCCGCTCGACCCCGCGCTGGCCCGCGACCTCGCCGCCGCCGCGGCCCGCTCCCCCGTCTCCCGCTGGGAGATCACCATCGTCGACGAGCACGGGTACGCCGTGGGCCACGGCGTCGCCCGCCCCGCACGCGGCCGCGGGCACCAGCCCCAACCGCCGGGCTCTGCCTCGCCCGCGTTGCCTGCCCGGGTGAACATCACCATCACCGAGACGTTCCTGCACCGGCTGCAAACCCAGGCGGCGCAGCCGCGGTCCGGCGCGCCGCCGGGCGACTGGGCACTCACCCCCGCGAACCCCGGAACCTTGCTGCTTATCCTGCCCGGCGGCCGACGGCTGGCCGTGCGGTTCGACGTCGTGCCCGTGTACGGCTGCGACCACCGGTATCGGGTCAGCTCCTACCGGCCGGGCGGCCGGCTGCGCCGCCTGGTCCAGGTCCGCGACCACGAGTGCACCTGGCCGCCGTGTTCCCGCCCCGCCCGCGAGTCCGACTTTGAGCATGCGGTCCCGTACGGCAAGGGCGGAGCGACCTGCGCCTGTAATGCCGGCGCCCGGTCCCGCCGGTGCCATCAGGTCAAGCAGCTGCCCGGCTGGACCGTCACCCAGCCCAAGCCGGGATGGCACCGCTGGACCACCCCCACCGGCCGGACCTATGTCCAGAAACCCTGGCGTTACATCGCCTAGCTGGCCGCATCGCCCGCGCTTTGTCGGTGGCGTGCGGCACGATGTACGCGTGCCAGACGAAGCCACCGCGCAGCCTTTCACCCATCTCGGCGTCCCGAACGCCGAGCAGTACCGGCGCGTGCTCCGGATCTTCGCACGGGCGAAGGAGCGCTTCATTGTGCACCTGCGGCCGGAGGACGTCGCCGCCGAGCTGCGGGCCGAAGCCGACGAGCAGCTAGCCGACGCGCTTGACCAGCTGGTCCGGTGGGGCAACCTGCGGGCCGACGTGGACACCAGCCGCGTCACCACGGTGGAGGATTTTCACCGCAAGCGGTCGCTGTACCAGCTCACGGCCGAGGGGCAGGCGGCCGAGCAGGCGATCGCGTTCTATGAAGAAGCGATCGGCCGGCGCGGCCAGCTCCAGGCGGTCGCCCTGGCCGACATCGCGGGCCAACTCCAGGCACTGCTCATGCTGGCCGGCCAAGCCGATCCCGATCCGGCCAAGGTCCACCTGCTGCTGCTGTCGGTGGCGGAGCGGTTCTCCTCCCTCGCCGACAACGCGCAGGCGTTCATGTCCGCGCTGCGGCGCGCGATCGACTTCTCCGACGGCGACGTGGACGGCTTCATCGCGTACAAGGAACGGCTGATCGACTACATCAACCGGTTCATCGCCGACCTCGCCAACTCCGGCGCGCAGATCGCCATCCTGCTTACCGACCTGGAAGCCGCCGGGCACGAGCGGCTGCTCGCGGTCGCCGCCAGGCGAGAGGCCGCCGACGCGGCCCCGGGGGGGCCAGATGCGGCGCAGGCGCTGGCCCGGGCGCAAGCCCAGGCGCTTGACGCGTGGCGGAACCGGTGGCGCGGCCTTGACGATTGGTTCACCTCACGGGACCTGGGGCACCCGTCGCAGGCGCGGCTGCTGCGGCAGGCCGCGGTAACCGCGATCAAGCAGCTCATCGATGCGGTCGGCCTGCTCAACGAGCGGCGTTCCGGCCGGTCGGATCGGTCGGCGGACTTCGGTGCGCTCGCCCGGTGGTTCGCCGAGGCACCGGACGACGCCGCGGCGCACCGGCTGTGGCGGGCGGCGTTCGGCCTGACCCCCGCCCGGCACCTGACCGTCACCGGTGACACGGTGGATGAATGGGAGAGCGTGCCCGCCGGGACACCGTGGGCGCAGGCACCGCCGATCAGGATCTCGCCGCAGCTGCGGAAGACCGGCAGCTACGAGCGGCGCGGCCTGCCCGGCCAGGTGAAGGACCGCTCCGCGGCCAGGGAACTGCTGCGCGCCCAGGCCGAGCAGGAGGCCGCGCAGACCGCCGCGGCGCGACGACGGCTGCACACCAGCGGGCCGACGCTGCTTTCCGGTCTTGACGTGCTCGACCCGAGGGCGTTCCGGCTCTTCCTCAGCCTGCTCGGCGACGCGCTCGCGGCCCGCGCGGCCAGCGACACCGAGGTGAAGACCGTGACAAGCGATGGCACCATGGAGGTACTGCTGCGCCTGGTACCGGACGGCGGCACGGCCACCGTCAAGACAGAGGACGGCGAGCTGACCGGTCCCGAGCACATCATCGAGATCACGGACCTGGTGCCGTGATCCCCGCCGAGGAACAGGCGCAGCGCCAGGCCGCGCTGCGCGCCCTGCTCGCCAAGCCGCTGCTCGTCGCCGCGGCCGACGGCGAGGCACTCGTGCTGGTCAGGCGGCACCTGACCGCGCTCAGCGACTGGCTGCGCAGGGAAACCGGCTGGCGGCTGGTCGCGGACGCGGAAACGGCCCGGCTGTTCAAGACCGCTCCGCTGGCTTTCGACGCCACGCATCCCGCGCGCGGGCACAACCGCGAGCCGTTCGGGCGCCGCCGGTACGTCACCCTCTGCCTGGCCCTGTCGGCGCTGGCCCGCGCGGACGCGCAGACCACGCTCGGCAGCCTCGCCGACAACGTGCTGACCGCCGCCGCCGAACCCGGCCTGGCGGCCACCGGCTTCACGCTGACGCTGGACAACAGGGCCGACCGCGCCGACCTGGTGGCCGTGGTCCGGCTGCTGCTCACCTGGGGCGTGCTCAGCCGGGTCGCCGGAGACGAGGACGCGTACCTGGCGGCCGGCGCCGATGTGCTTTACGACGTGCGCCGGCCGGTGCTCGGCGTGCTGCTGGCCGGCAGCCGGGGCCCGTCCACCATCGCCGCGACCAGCTTCGAGGCACGGCTCGCCGAGCTCACCGCCGAGCCGGTCGCGGAGACCGACGAGCTGCGCAACCAGGCGCTGCGCAGGATCCTCACCCGGCGGCTGCTTGAGGACCCGGTCGTCTACTACGACGAGCTGACCGAAGACGAGCGCGCCTACCTGATCGCCCAGCGGCACAACATCACCGGGCGGATCAGCGACGCGACCGGCCTGCTGCCGGAGCCGCGCGCCGAGGGGATCGCCATGGTGGACCCGCACGACGAGCTCACCGACGTGCGCATGCCAGAGCAGCGCACCGACGGGCACGTCACGCTGCTGCTCGCGGAGTACCTGGCGGGCAAGGGCCGGGCGCCGCGGGCCGAGCTTCTCGCGTTCGTCCGGCGGGCGGCGCAGGCGCACGCTACCCACTGGCGCAAGGGGGTAACCGAGCCCGGCGCGGAGTCCGAGCTGCTCGGCATCGCCCTGGACAAGCTCACCGCCCTGCGCCTGGTCGAGGTAGACACCGAGGTGACCCGCGACGGCGCCGGCGCGGTTATCCGCAGCCGCCCCGCCATCACCCGCTTCGCCCTCGCCGAGCCCGTCATCAGGGAACCAGGAAGTTCCCCCGCACGCACGACAGGAAAGGTGAGAGCCGATGCTGCCAGCACCCTCTTCTGAGCGGTGGAAGCCGCTGCGGGCCGGCCTGGTCGACATGTTCTACTACGACCAGGAGGAGTTCTGGTTCCACGACGGCCGCCTGCTGCTGCGCGGCAACAACGGAACCGGCAAGTCCAAGGTGCTCGCCCTCACCCTGCCGTTCCTGCTCGACGGCGACCTCGCGCCGCACCGGGTGGAGCCGGACGGGGACCGGCAGAAGCGGATGGAATGGAACCTGCTGCTCGGCGGCAAGCACCCGAGCCCTGAGCGCCTCGGCTACACCTGGCTGGAGTTCGGTCGCAAAGACGCCGACGGTCCCGACGGGTCTGCAGGCACCGCGGAGTTCTTCACGATCGGCTGCGGGCTGAAGGCCGTGGCCGGGCGCGGCATCGCGCGGCACTGGTTCTTCGTCACCAGCCAGCGCCCCGGCGCTGAGCTGCGGCTGCTACCGGACAGCCGGGTTCCGCTCACCAGGGAGAAGCTGCGGGAGGAGATCGGCGGGCGCGGGTTCGTGTATGACCGGGCGGCCGACTACCGCCGGGCGGTGGACGAGCACCTGTTCGGCCTCGGCCCGCAACGCTATGAAGCGCTGGTCAACCTTCTGGTCCAGCTGCGTCAGCCGCAGCTGTCGAAGAAGCCAGACGAGAAGCTGCTGTCCAGGGCGCTCACCGAGGCGCTGCCACCGCTCAGCCCCAGCCTGGTGACCACGGTCGCCGAGGCGTTCCGCGGTCTCGATGAGGAGCGCGACGCGCTGAATTCCCTCGCCGAGGCGCAGCGGGCGGCTACCGAATTCCTTAGCTACTACCGCCGCTACGCGAGGGTGGCGGCGAAGCGCAAGGCCGCCGGGCCGAGGCAGACGCAGGCGAGGTACGAGCAGCTCAGCAGAGACCTCACCGCCGCCGAGGAGGCGTTCACGGCCGCGCAGCAGCAGCTAGACGAAGCGCAGGGCGAGCTCACGCACCTCGAAGAGCAGCGGGTAGAGCTTGAAGCGCGCCGCAACGCGGTTGAGGCCGATCCCGCGATGCGTGACGCCGAGCGGCTCGAGCAGCTTGGCGAGGACGCCAGCCGCAGGGAGCGAGCGGCGCAGGACCGGGAAGCTGACCGCGGCCGGCAGGCCGCCCAGGTCCAGCGCTACTCGGTCAAGGCGGTCCAGGCTGGCCATCAGGCCGGGGCCGGACGCGACAAGCTCGCCGGGGCGCTGCGCGAGGCGGCGGATGCCGCCGCCCGCGCACGCTTCGTCGGGCCGCACCGGACGGCCGTTGCCGCGCTCGGTGCGGCGGCCGCCGCGGCGTCGGCGACAGAAATGCTCGCCCAGGCCAGGCGCGACGCCACGGCCATCGCCGACCGGCAGGAACAAGCGGCCGCGCGGCTGGGCAAGCTGCTTGAAGCGTCCGCAGAATGGACAAGGAAACTCCAGGACGCGCAGGCAGCGGAAGGCAGGCTGTCGGCTGAGGTCCAGGCTGCGGCGGACCGGGTCGCAGCAGCGGAGCAGGCGGTAGCGGAACGGATGCGGCACCTCCTTGACGCCTACCGCTGCTACCTGGACGGCCTGACGGAGCTGCGGGTGGCCGACCCCGATGAGCTGATCGCCGCGCTGCAAGGCTGGGGCATGACCGGCGACGGCGTGAACCCCGCCGTCGCGATCATCGATGACGCTGCCCGGCTGGCCGTCGCGGAGCTCGGCCGGCTGGCCGGTGAACTCAGCAGCCAGCGGACCAGGCACGCGACGCGGGCTGACGAGTTGGAGGGTGAGGTCGGCCGGCTGCGCCTTGGCGGCCATGACGCCCCGCCGGCCCCGCATACCCGGTTCGCCGGCGTTCGCGACGACCGGCCCGGCGCGCCGCTGTGGAAGGTGACTGACTTCGCGCCTGGCCTGTCCGACGGCGAGCGCGCCGGGCTTGAGGCCGCGCTTGAGGCGGCGGCCATCCTCGACGCATGGGTGACACCCGAAGGGAACCTCATCGACGGGGACGTGACCGTGGCCTCCGGGCTTACCCCGGTGGCCGGGGCATCCTGCGCCAGTCTGCTGGTGCCCGCGATCGATTTGGCCGATCCCCAGGCGGCGGCGCTTGGAACAGAGCAAGTCGCCTCCGTTCTGCGTGCGATTGGACGTGGGCCAGGGACCACCGGCGCCGGCGCGGCATGGGTCACCACGGACGGGCGGTGGTCCAACGGCATGCTGAGCGGCGCCTGGCATAAGGACCAGGCCGGCTACATCGGCGAGGGAGCGCGGGAGGCCGCGCGGCGGGCGCGCATCCAGCGGCTCGTGCGTGAGCTTGACGACGAGCGCGCCGCGATCGAGGGGATTGACGCGAACCTGGCGGACATCGGGGCGCGGCAGGGCCTGCTCGCGCAGGAGCATCGGACGGCGCCGTCGGATGACGGGGTGCGGGAGGCGTACACGGTGGCCGCGGGAGAGCGGCGGCGGCGCACTGAGCTGCGCGCGGACCATGCGAAGGCCGCCGCGCTTTGCGCGCAGCGGCAGGATGAGCTGGCGGGCGCCCGCGATCGGGCAGCCGAGTTCGCGGCCGATGTCAGCCTGCCCGCGGACCCCGGCGAGCTGGCCGGCGTTCAGGCGGGGCTGAGTGCCTACCGGGTGGCGCTCGCCGCGTTGTGGCCAGCCGCCGAGGTGGCGCACGCCGCCGCCCACGCCGCGGCCGACGCGGAGGCGGAGCTTGCCGACAGCCGTCAGTTCCTTGTTGAGGCAAGCGAGCGGGCCGCCGAGCTGCGAGAAGCAGCAAACCAGGCGGCGACGACGTACCAGGAGCTGCTGGCCACGGCCGGCACGGCCGTCGAGGAACTGCAGCGGCGACTTGGTGAGGTGAGCGACGCTCTCGGCCGACTCAAGACAGCCGAGCGGGACGCCCGCCAGCGAGAGCAGGCGGCGCTTGAGGCGCGCGGCAAGGCGGACGGGAAGCAGGGCGAACTGCGGACGCAGGTCGAGGATGCCGCGCGGCTGCGGGACGGCGCGGTGCGCGAGTTCCGGGCGTTCGCCGCGACCGGGCTGCTGCGGGTCGCGGTGCCGTCGCTGGAGATCCCCGATGTGGAGCAGCCGTGGGCGGCGACGCCGACGGTCGTTCTTACCCGCGCGGTGAACAGTGAGCTCGATGCGGTGGACGACGGGGACGGGCCGTGGGACCGGATACAGAAGCGAGTGACCGAGGAGCACAAGCTGCTCAATGACGCGATGGCCGCCCGCGGGCACTCGGCCGGGCTGACCCTGAGCGAGGGCGTCATCGTGATCGACGTGGTGTTCCAGGGTCATAGCCACGACCTCCCTGGGCTGGCGGAGGCGCTGGCCGCGGAGGTGGCGCAGCGGACCGCCCTGCTGTCCGCCCGGGAACGCGAGATCCTGGAGAATCACCTGCTCAACGAGGTGGCGGGGACGCTGCACGAGCTGATTTCCGCGGCTGAGGCCGAGGTCAGGCAGATGAACGACGAGTTGCTCCTCCGCCCGACCTCGACCGGCATGAAGCTGCGGCTGATCTGGCAGCAGGCAAGGAACGCCCCCGATGGGCTCGACCGGGTCAGGATCAAGCTCCGGCAGACGATCGACGCGTGGTCCGCCGCAGACCGGGCGCTGGTAGGCGGGTTCCTGCAGGAGCGGATCGCCGCCGAGCACGCGGACAATCCGGCGGCCGGCTGGGTGGAGGCGCTGACCGCGGCGCTCGATTACCGGGGCTGGCATGAGTTCACGATCCAGCGCTACTCCGGCGGGCAGTGGCGGCCAGCGACCGGGCCGGCCTCGGGCGGGGAGCGTGCGCTCGTGGTGTCCGTGCCGCTGTTCGCGGCCGCCTCGTCGCATTACAAGTCGGCGGGCAACCCGCGCGCGCCCCGGCTGATCGCGCTTGATGAGGCATTCGCTGGGGTGGATGACGACTCCCGCGCCAAGTGCCTGGGCCTGCTCGCCACCTTTGACATGGACGTGGTGATGACAAGCGAACGGGAGTGGGGCTGCTACCCGCAGGTGCCGGGGCTCGGCATCTGCCAGCTTGCGCGTCAGGACGGCATCGACGCGGTCCTGGTCACACCGTGGCGGTGGGACGGCCGGGAACGCCGTCGGACCGAACGGGCGCCGGCGTGACTGACGGTGTGGCTGACAGCGTCACCGACGGTGTGACCGGCACGGTTCCGCAGGTCGGCACCAGGCTGCACCGCCTGCTCGGCGGCGACGCCACTGCGTGGCTGGTCCGTCGGGTGCGCGACCGGCTGGAGGCCGGGCGACCGCTGACCGGGGTCGTGACCCTCGCGGGCGCGACGGCTGAGCAACGGCGGGCCGTCGAACGGCTGACCGGCCGGCCGCCGCGTTCCGGTCAGTCGCTGACGGTCTCGCTGCCCGAGGTGGACCGGGTGCTGCGGGAGAGCGGGGCGGCGCTGGGCGGCCTTGCCGAGGCGGTGGTGCTGCTGACCGGGCCGGTCAGGGACCTTGGCCGCGAACAGCTGGATATGGCGTCGGCCTGGGCGGCCGCGTTCGCGCCGCTTGACCTCGCCGTGGCGGGCCGAACCGAGCTGGCCGCCTGGCGTGGGTGGCTCGACGCCACCGGCGTGGTGCGCCGCCTGGCCCCGTCTTCGGTGGCGGCACTCGAGCTTCTCGACCAGGTGGCGGCAGTGCTGCGGCAACTGCCGTCGCGGGGCATCCCGATCGGGCGGCTCGCCGCCGAATGCTGCGGCGACGCGCACGCACTCGACGAGGGGCGCGCGGCCGGGACGCTGGCGCTGTCCGCGGCGCGCGCGCTGGCCGGCCTGCCGCTCGCGGCGGATGTGGGCGCGGACGCCCGCCGGGCCGCGTGGGCCGCCGTGGGCGTGCACCTCGACGAGCTTTCCTCGCTGGTGCTCTGCCTCGGCCTGCCCAGCGACACCCGCACCGCCCTCGGCAAGGTGCTCGCGGCGCAACGGGAGGCCGGGCAGCCGACGGTGCTCACCCTCAGGCAGCTGCGCGGCCACGACGCGGCGCTTTCCGCGGGAGCGGTGCGGGTCTGCGAGAACCCGGTGGTGATCGCGGCCGCCGCGGACGAGCTCGGCAGTCGCTGCCCTCCGCTCGTCTGCGTCGGCGGCCAGCCGTCGGCCGCCGTATGGCGGCTGCTCGACCTGCTCGGCGCGGGCGGGGCCACGTTCCATTACCACGGTGACTTCGACTGGGGCGGCATCCGGATCGCCAGTGCGGTCCGGCAGCGGGCAGGCCTGGAGCGCTGGCGGCCGTGGCGGTTCGGCCGGGACGCTTACGAAGCGGCCGTGGCGCTGGCCGGGCCGGCCAGCCGGCTTCCCCGGCTGGCCGGCGAGCCTGCCCTTACCCCCTGGGATCCGGGGCTGGCGGACGCCATGACGGACCACGGCGTCCGCGTCGAGGAGGAGCTATCCCTCGATGCCCTGCTCGCGGACCTGGCCTGACCGGGTCCGTGCGGTCAGTGCCCGGGGCGGGGGCGCTTGGCGCCCCAGCGGTCCCAGTGCACTGCCCACTTGCTCTCTGCTGTCCCACAACCACTGTCAGCATGCGTACGGTGACGCAAGGTGTCTGTACGGTCACTCTATGCACCTGGCTCGCGGATCACTCGATCACGACGCGGCGCGGGTCGAACGCGTTGATCTTCGCACCCGGCAACCTCGGCGGTGCCGGGTACACAGTCACCCGCAGGTGCAGCCGCCGCACGACATCGCGCTGTTTCCCGGCGCGTCCCATCTTCTCCCATTCCTCGGCGGTGATCGCCGGCACGTCACCCTCGTCGACGGCGGGGGTCTTCTGCAGCTCCGCCGTCAGCTCGCGGACGCGGGCCTCGGCCTTTGCTATGAGCCTGGCGTACTCGTCTTTCGTGGCGCGGTAGGCGCGCTCGCGCAGGGGCGGGGTCTGGTTAGCCCGCCGCACTTCCAGCGCCGCGTCCTCCTCGTCGAGGCGGTCGACCTCGGCGGCAGCGTCGGCGAACTGCTGGCGCAGCCCTTCGCGGGCCAGGTCGAGGGCGTGGTCCTTGTCGGCGATCTCGGCGCGCAAGCGCGGGTTGGCCGACCGTTCGATTACCGCGTCGCGGACCATCGCCTCCACGTCGGCGGCGCGGACCGACATGCCGCACCCCCCGTTGTGCTCGGGGCACTTGTACCGGCGGGCGCTGTCGGCGGGCCGCCCGTCCGCGTTCCCCCGGCCGGCCCCGGCGAGGGTCTTCCCCTTCCCGCACCGGCCGCACAGCAGCGCGCCGCCGCTCAGCGGGTAGGTGCCGTTGGGCTTGCGCCCGCCCTTGGAGGTCATCAGCTCGCCCCGCAGCCGGGCGTAGGTCTCGGCGTCCAGAATGGGCACGTAGGGCTCACCGGGCGTGCCGTCGTCGTCAGGGTAGCGGTCGGGCATCGTGCCGACGATCTCAGTGCGGTTGTCGACCTTGCGGGTGATGTAGCCGGCGTTGCGAGGGTGGCGGACCATGCGCGCGAGGGTGCTCGCGCGCCACGGCGCGCCCGTGGCGGTGGTGATCCCGCGCTCGTTGAGTTCGCGGGCGAGCGCCGCCCACGTCTC
>Ga0265342_10002887_pt1:5000-14487 | contig 14487 bp, 9 predicted proteins | sample 4CB327metaG_FD_203125 | JGI IMG/M metagenome (GOLD analysis project Ga0265342, IMG submission 203125) | Rhizosphere microbial communities from Carex aquatilis grown in University of Washington, Seatle, WA, United States - 4-CB3-27 metaG | ecosystem: Host-associated > Plants > Roots >...
GCGCTCGGCGTTGTCGTCGATCTCCTCGTCGGTGAGGATCGGACGCTCCGAGGAGCGGCCCGACGGGTCGCCGATCCGCGTGGTGTAGTCACCGATGATGAGGACGGCCCGGTGCCCTTCGTCCTGGAACGCCCGCATCCGCTGCAGCGGGATGCCGCGGCCGACGTGGATGTCCGGCGAGGTGACGTCGATGCCGAGCTTCACGCGCAGCGGGAGGCCCCTGGCGAGCTTGCGCTCCAGCTCGCCCGCCGGGAGAACGTCTACAGCATTGCGCGTGAGCGATTCGAGGGCAGACACTGCCCTCGATCCTACTCAGCCTTCACGAACGCACTCCAGCGCTCCTCGATCCGCCGCGCCTTCCAGATGCCGGCCGACACGGCCCACGTGAGCACGAACAGTCCGACGATTCCGTACCCGAGCTGGCCGAAGTCGAGGCCGTTCAGCCAGGCCCAGAAGCCGGCGGTGAGCGCGAGCTTCGTCGAGAGCACCTGCAGCAGCTCCACCGTGCCGATCACGAGCGCCACCGTGACAGAGAGGCTCGTGACGGTGATGTTGTAGTAGACCTTCCGCACCGGGTTCGAGAACGCCCAGCCGTAGGCCTGGCTCATGAAGGCGCCGTCGGCCGTGTCCATGAGCGACATCCCGGCCGCGAACAGGAGCGGCAGCGAGAGCACCGCGAGAATCGGCACGTGCTCGCTGGCCACGCCGGCGGAGAGCGCGAGCAGCCCCACCTCGGTGGCCGTGTCGAAGCCGAGCCCGAAGAGCAGGCCGAGCGGGTACATCTGCCAGCTCGAGCGGATCCGGCGCGCGAGCGAACCGAGGAAGAAGCGATTCATGAAGCCGCGGTCGCGCAGCCGCTGTTCGAGCCGCTGCTCGTCGTAGGCGCCCGTCCGCAGCTCGCGGAAGACACGTACGACGTCGAGCAACACGAGCAGATTGAGGATGCCGATGATCCAGAGGAACGTCCCGGAGACGCCCGCTCCGACGTAACCGCCCCAGTGCTGGAAGCTCGGGATCCTCGACTTCACCGCCGACGCCGCGACGGCGAGGCCCGCCGCGAGCGAGAAGACGATCGTCGAGTGGCCGAGCGAGAAGAAGAAGCCCGTGCCGAGCGATCGCTTCCCCTCCTGGAGGAACTTGCGGGTCGTGTTGTCGATCGCCGCGATGTGGTCGGCGTCGAACGCATGACGGAGCCCGAACGTGTAGGCGAGCGTCCCGAGCCCGGCCAGCGCCGGGTTGGCCCGCGAGTAGTAGAGGAACAGCCCCCACCCGAGCAGATGCAGCAGCAGCACGGCAGCGCCGAAGCCCGAGAGGCGCAGCCATTCGGCACGGGTGAGCGCTCTGGTCCAGCGTCGCAGCGCAGGCACGATCCGATCATCTCCTCCCCGCTCCGCGACCCGCATCAGTGGCCTGCCGCACCCGGACGGCGGTTCTTCCGTGAACCGAGGCGCTTGAGGCCCGCCTGCGAGCGGTAGAATCCCGCCCGCTTCCGTGCTGCTGCGCAGAAACCGCTCCGAGCCGGCGGGCCCGCGCCGGCGCCGGCGCCGGATCCGCAAGCTCCGCCTGCTCGCCCTCCTGGGCGTGCTGGGCGTCCTGGCGGTGACGGCGTTCTCCTACGGCGTGATCGTCGCCGTGAGCGGACAGCTGCGCGGGCTCGACCCGTTCCACCAGAAGCAGGAGCAGGTCGACGGCTACGTCTACGCCGGCGACGGCCACACGATCCTCGCCGTGCTGCGCGGCTCGCAGAGCCGCGTGCTCGTCCACAGCGCAGACATCTCGCCGTTCATGAAGCAGGCGATCGTGGCCACCGAGGACAAGCGCTTCTACGAGCACCGCGGCGTCGACATCCGCGGCATGGGCCGCGCGCTCTGGGCCGACATCCGCCACAAGGGCGCCGTGCAGGGAGGCTCGACGATCACGCAGCAGTTCGTCAAGAACGCACTCACCGGCAACGCCCGTTCCGTCACGCGCAAGCTCAAGGAGGCCACGCTCGCCTGGCAGCTCGAGCAGAAGTGGTCGAAGGACCAGATCCTCACCGCCTACCTGAACACGATCTACTTCGGCAACGGGGCCTACGGGGTCGAACGGGCGGCACGGACGTACTTCGGCCACAGGGCCAAGAAGCTGACGCTCGCAGAGGCCGCACTGCTGGCCGGCATCCCCGAGGACCCGACGCTGTACGACCCCGTCGCGCACCCGCAGACGGCGAAGGCGCGCCGCACGACGGTGCTGAAGCTGATGCTCGCGCAGAAGATCATCGAGCCCGGACAGTTCCGGAGCGCGGAGCGGGCGCCGATGCCGAAGCCGCAGAACGTCCATCTCTCGGGTGTGCAGGGACTTGCGCCGTACTTCGGCGAGTACGTGAAGCAGCAGCTGATCGTCCGCTTCGGCGCGAAGAAGGTCTTCGGCAGCGGCTTCAAGGTGGACACGACGATCAACTTCCAGCTGCAGAGCCTCGCGCGCGCGGCAATCCACAAGTGGCTGCCGAGCCCGAACGGGCCGCAGGCGGCCCTCGTCGCGCTCGATCCCAGGAGCGGCGCCGTGCTCGCGATGTACGGCGGCAACAGCTTCCACGTCAGCCAGTTCAACCTCGCCACCCAGGGTGAGCGCCAGCCCGGCTCCGCCTTCAAACCCTTCGTGCTCGCGACCGCGCTGAAGGAGGGGATCTCGCCGCTCACGACGTTCGTCTCGAAGCCGATCTCGATCTTCCTGGGCAACAAGTACTGGTACGTGCACAACTACGAAGGCGAGTACCTCGGCCCGATCGACCTCGCGAAGGCGATCACGGTCTCCGACAACTCCGTCTTCTCACAGCTGACCAAGGTCGTCGGCCCGGCCGAGGTCGTGCAGACGGCGAAGCAGATGGGGATCACGAGCAAGCTGCAGAGCTACTTCGGCATCGGGCTCGGCGTCGAGGCGGTGAACCCGCTCGAGATGGCGCGCGCGTACGCGAGCTTCGCGAACGGCGGCTTCCGCGTCGACGGCTCGGTGTTCGGCAACGAGCCGCGCGCGATCACGACGATCGCGAACCAGCAGGGCGACGTCGTCTACGCGAACAAGCCGGTGTCGAAGCGCGTTCTCTCCCCGGCGGAGGACGAGCTGCTGACGCAGCTGCTCCAGGGCGTCGTCACGTCCGGCACAGGCACGGCTGCGGCGCTGCCGGACCGGCCGGCGGCCGGCAAGACGGGCACGACGGAGAACTACGGGGACGCGTGGTTCGTCGGCTATACGCCCCAGCTGGTGACCGCGGTCTGGGTCGGCTATCCGAACAAGCTCGTGCCGATGCGGACCGAGTTCCACGGCCATCCCGTCGTCGGCGGCACATACCCGGCGCTGATCTGGAAGTCGTTCATGGAGTCTGCGCTCGCGGCAATGCACGCGCAGCCCGAGACGTTCACGCCCCCGCCGCCGCTCAGCGTCGCGACGCAGCGCGTGACCTACCGCGACGGCGAGATCCAGCTCGACAACGGCAACTGCCGCGACACGTCGCTCATCGTCTACTTCACAGGCCGCGGCCCCGCGCGGACGTCCACGTGCAAGGTGAACGAGGTCGAGGTCCCGAACGTCGTCGGCTGGAAGCTCGACAACGCGCGCGTCCGGCTCGAGGCGCAGCCGCTGACGCCGGAGCTGATCTACAAGCCCGCGACGCCGGGGCAGCGCGTCGACGTGATCGTGCGCCAGTTCCCGGCCGGCGGCACGCTCTCCTCGTTCGACAAGGTGACGCTCGTGCTCGCGAAGCCGCTGCACGGTCTCGTGCCGCACGTCGTCGGGCTGAGCCTGCGCCAGGCCCGAGCCAAGCTCGCCGCGCTCAAGCTGCTCCCGGCGGTGCGCTTCGGCAACGGGAAGCCGGGCCGCGTCCTCTCGCAGCAGCCGGTCGCCGGCGTCGCCGCCGCGCCGGGGATGACGGTGCACGTCACCGTCGCCAGGGGTTAGGAGGGGCGGCGGTCTACGGCTGCGACCAGGTCGCGACCTCGTCGCGACCTGGTCGCTGCCTCTAGGAGAAGCGCCGGCTCAGATAGGGCGAGCCGGCGAGACCGTAGCGCCACGGCGTCTCCACCCCGCGGGTGATCCCGATGCGCGCGCCGGTGACGATCTCCGGCACCGTGTCACGCACGAGGAGGACGAACGGCGGCCGGTCGAGGGGCAGCCCGTCGTGGTCGCGCGTCACGCCGAGCGCCTGGCAGAGCTTGCCGGGGCCGGAGCAGAGGGCGCGCTCCGCCTCCACCCCGCGCCGCGCGCGCATGACGTCGAGTCCATGCGTCGGCTCGAGGGCGCGAACGAGCGCGGCCTCGGCCCGGCCCGGGACGTCGCAGACGAGGTTGAGGCACCAGTGCACACCGTACGAGCGGTAGACGTACGCATACCCGGGCCGGCCGAACATCACCGCGTTGCGCGGCGTCCGCCCACGGAAGGCGTGGCTCGCCGGGTCCTCCTGGTCGTACGCCTCCACCTCGACGATCCGGCCGCCGACGCCGTCGACGAGCAGCGTCACCCCGATCAGCTCCGGCGCGACCTCGTGCACCGTGCGCGCAAGGAAGTCACGCGACAGCTGCTGCACGGGCCCTCGCGTCGTAGCGGATGAGCGCCGGGAAGGCGAGCGCGAGCACGGCGCACCCGGCAACGCACGCGATCCCGCCGGACGCGACCGAGGCGCGGATGCTCGTCACGGACGCGAGCGCGCCGGCGCGGAGGTTGCCGAGCGACGGCGCCGCGGCGACCTGGGCGAACTCGATCCCGTTCAGCCGGCCGCGCAGCGAGTCGGGTGTCAGCTCGAGCAGCATCGTGCCGCGGAGGACCGCGCTGACGAGGTCGGCGCCGCCCGCGACCGCGAGGAGCACGAGCGCGAGCCAGAAGCGATCGGCGAAGCCGAACGCGGCGATCGCCGCCCCCCAGAGCGCGGCCGCGACGACCACGACGAGGCCCTGCCGGCGCACGTGGGTCGCCCAGCCGCCGAGCATGGTGAGAACGAGCGCGCCGGCGGAGGTCGCCGCGTAGAGGTACCCGACGAGATGCGGGTCGTGGAAGCGATGCGTCGCGAGCGCGGGGAAGAGCGCCGTAGGCATGCCGAAGACCATCGCATTCGTGTCGACGAGCATGAAGCCGAGGATCACGGGCCTGGAGCGGATGAACCGGAATCCGTCGGCGATCGCGCGCAGGCTCGGCCGTTCCTCCGGCTCGCCCTCCGGCTTCAGCGGCGGCAGCAGCCAGACCGCCAGCAGCGTGGCGAAGAACGTGCCCGTGTCGATCCCGTACGCGGCGGTCAGGCCGGCCGTGGCGATGATCACGCCGGCGAGCGCCGGGCCGGCCACCGCGCCGAGGCTCGAGATCAGGCTGTTGAGGTTGTTCGCGGCGGCGAGCTGGTCGTCGCCGACGAGGCGCGGCAACAGCGCGCCCTGCGCCCCGATGCCGAACGAGAACGCGACGCTGTCGACGAGGATCGACACGAAGCACGGCCAGACCTGCGGGTGCGGCAGCGCCGCGTTCGCGAGCGCGACAGTGCTGCCGACGATCATCCCGGCCTGCTGGAGGAGCATCAGCCGGCGCCGGTCGAACACGTCGGCGAAGGCGCCGCCGACGAGCGTGAGCGTCAGCAGCGGCACGAGCTGCGCGAGCGAGAGCAGACCGACGTCCAGCGTCGAGCCCGTGAGCGCGTACACCTGGTAGGAGAGCGCCACGTAGCCGATCTCGCTGCCTATGAACGACACCATCTGCGCGAGCCACAGGCGTCTGAACTGGACGGAGTCGCGCACCGGGCCGAGGTCGAGCCGGAGCCGGGCGAACAGCTCGCGCGCGTTCATGCCGCCTCGCGCGGCCGGGCGGCGTCGTACCGCAGGAGTACGGGGAAGCAGGCGGCGACGGCGAGCGTGCCGAGCACGCACCCGATCCCGCCCGAGACGATCGAGAAGCGGAGGCTCGTCAGCGAGGCGACGACGCCCGCCTCGAGGTTTCCGAGCGACGGCGTCCCCGCCACCTGCGCGAACTCGATCCCGCCGAGACGGCCGCGCATGTGGTCGGGTGTGACGGTGAGGACGATCGTGGAGCGGAAGATCGCGCTCACCTGGTCGGCGGCGCCGGCGAGGCCGAGCAGCACGAGGCCGACCGGGAGCGAGCGTGTGAGACCGAACGCGGCGATCGCCAGGCCCCACCCCGACGCGGCGATGACGATCGCCACGCCCTGGCGGCGGACGCGTGACGCCCAGCCGGAGAAGAGCGAGATCATGAACGCCCCGGCAGCGGGCGCCGCGAACAGGTAGCCGACCGACGCCGGGTTGCTGAACACGTGCTGTGCGAGTGCCGGGAAGAGCGCATTCGGCATGCCGAAGATCATCGCCAGCGTGTCGATCAGGAAGAAGCCGAGCACGACGTGCTGCGTGACGAGGTAGCGGAACCCGTCGGCGACGGCGCCGACGGACAGGCGGAGCGCGCCCTCCTCCGGCGGCACGCGCGGCACGCCGCGGACGGACGCGGTGGCGGCGAGCATCCCCACCAGTGCGACACCGTACGTCGGCGCGAGGCCGATCCAGCCGATCAGCACTCCCGCGACCGCCGGGCCGGCGACCACTCCCAGGTTGGAGGTGACGCCGTTGAGCGCTGCCGCGGCCGGCAGCTGGTCGAGCGGGACGAGCCGCGGCGTGAGCGAGCGGCCGGCGCCCGAGCCGAGCGAGAACGACGACCAGGCGAGGAAGCCGAGCGCGAAGACGACCGCGACACTCATGCGATGCGGGATCGACACGGCGACGAACGCACCCATGACGACCGCGATGCCGGCGTTGCTGCGCAGCAGGATGCTGCGCCGGTCGTGCGTGTCGGCGAGCGCACCGCCGACGATCGTCAGCACAACGAGCGGGACAAACTGAGTCAGGGCGAGGAGGCCGACGGCCAACGTCGACCCCGTCAGCCGGTACACCTGCACCGGCACGAGCACGATCATCATCCGCCAGGCGACAAACGCGATCGCCTGGCTCAGCCAGAGCCGCCGGAAGCCCGGGGACGAGCGCAGCGGCGTGACGTCGACGGCCAGGCGGGCGAGCAGCGACGCCCGGGCGACCGGCCGCTCAGACGTCAAAAGAGCTGCTCAGGCTCCGGCTGCCGCACCGTCTTCTCGAGCACGCGGCGGGCGCGCCGCCCGAGGTCGACGAGATCGACGCGGCCCTCGTCGGCGGCGGCGACAAGCCGTTCGGCGAGCTCGAGCGCCTCGTCGAGCACCGGGCTCGTCCCGGAGTCCTGGCCCATCTCGTCGAGGATCGTCCGCTCCGTGCGCGAGGCGACGATCGGATCGGGCGCGCCTTCCACCCAGACGCGCGTCCGCCGTCCGTGCCCGCGCTCGTCGCCCTCGAGCGGCTCGAGCAGGTAGATCCGGTCCGCGCGCGCCCACTTGCCGAAGCCGAGAAAGACCATCCGAGGCGACCGGTCCGCCATGAGGTGGACGCTACTCCAAGTCGAGCCGCGGCGCGGCAGGGGCTGGGCTCCCCCGCCGCGCCTACTGCGGCGGGGGACGCCGATTCAAGCGCGCTCGGTGAAGAGCGTGTCCTCGTGCGAGTACGGCGGCGCGCAGATGCAGAGGAAGCGCAGCTCGCTCGTGCCGTCGTTCTCGAACGTGTGCCAGGCGCCTGCCGGGATCAGGACCGCCTCTCCGGGCCGGAGGTGACGCGTGCTGCCGTCGACCTCCATCGCGCCGGAGCCCTTGAGGACGAAGTAGATCTCCTGTGCGGCGCCGTGAAAGTGGCGCTCCGTCGCCTGCCCCGGCTCGAGCGTCGCCTCCGCGAGGCTCTGGGTTTCCGTGTGATGGAGCTCGCGAATCGTCGAGCCGTCCTTGGTGACGTACGACTCGGCCGACTTGAGCGACGCGACCTTCACGCGAGCGCGTCCGCGAGGACTTCGGCCACGCGCTCCTGCGCTTCGCGCTCGAGCGCAGTGAAGAACGGCAGCGCCAGCGTGCGTGAGCTCGCGTCCTCCGAGACGGGGCACATGCCCTCACGGAAGCCGTAGCGCTCGCGCATGTACGGCTGGAGGTGGATCGAGGGCAGATAGCGGTTGAAGCCGATCTCCTCGCCCTCGAAGCGCGCAATCACGCGCTCACGCGTCTCGTTGTCGGGAAGCGTGACGACATAGACGAACCATGACCTGCGGTGCGCTCCATCGTCCGGGCAAGGCAGTTCGACCCCGTCGATGCCGCGCAGGAGCTCCTCATAGTGCGCGGCGACGGAGTCGCGGCGCAGCAGTATCTCGTCGAGCTTCTCGAGCTGCCCAATGCCGATCGCCGCGCGGACGTCGTCGATGCGGTAGTTGAAGCCGAGGCGGACGTGCTCGAGCCAGCCGCCGCTGTCGCCGCGGCCCTGGTTGCGCAGCGAGCGCAGCAGCCGGCACTCCTCCTCGGAGTGGGTCGTCACCATCCCGCCCTCGCCGGTCGTGATCTGCTTGTTCGGGTAGAACGCGAAGACCGCGCTCGGGCCGTGCGAGCCGAGCGGCGCGCCCTTGTACTCCGCGCCGAGGGCCTCGCACGAATCCTGGATCAGCAGCAGACCGTGCCGTTCCGCGATTGCCCGCAGCTCGTCGAGCTCGCACGGGTAGCCGTAGATGTCGACCGCCACGATCGCCTTCGTCCGCGACGTCACGGCCGCCTCGACGGCCACAGGGTCGAGGTTCAGCGTGCGCGCGTCGACGTCGGCGAACACGGGCACGCCGCCCTCGTAGATGAAGCAGTTCGCGGTCGCGGCGAACGAGTACGGCGTCGTGATCACCTCGTCGCCCGGCGAGATCCCCGCCGTGACGCAGAGCAGGTGCAGGCCGGAGGTCCCGGAGGAGACGGCGGCCGCGTACGGCGCGCCGACCTTCGCTGCGAAGGCCTCCTCGAACCGGTCGATCGTCGGCCCGAGCGACAGCCGGCCCGAGCGCAGCACCTCGAGCACGAGCTCCTCCTCGCGCTCGTCGAGATACGGCCCCGAGAGCGGGACCGGTCTCACCTCCTGCTTCACGCCTGCGTACGGCTGGGCGCGTACTCGAGCCACTGCGCCCACCGCTCCGTGCGGCCGTTCGCGGTGTCGAGGTACGCCTGCTGGATCTCGGCCGTGACCGGGCCGGGCGCCCCGATCACGTGGTCGTCCACCTCGCGGATCGGCGTCACCTCGGCGGCCGTGCCGCACATGAACACCTCGTCTGCGAGGTAGAGATCGGTGCGAATGAGCGGCTTCTCGACGACGCGGTAGCCGAGATCCTGCGCGATCTGGATCACGGAGTCGCGTGTGATGCCGACGAGGATCGAGGCGGACAGATCGGGCGTGTAGAGGACGCCGTCGCGGACAATGAAGATGCTCTCGCCCGAGCCGTCCGCGATCGTGCCTTCGGCGGTGAGCAGGATCGCCTCGTCGTACCCGGCGCGGTTGGCCTCGCCGACGGCCAGCATCGAGTTGATGTAGACGCCGGTCGCCTTCGCGACGTGCGGAATCACGTTGGGGCCGACGCGCTGCCAGCTCGAGACTTTTACTCG
>Ga0265342_10002891_pt1 | contig 14483 bp, 14 predicted proteins | sample 4CB327metaG_FD_203125 | JGI IMG/M metagenome (GOLD analysis project Ga0265342, IMG submission 203125) | Rhizosphere microbial communities from Carex aquatilis grown in University of Washington, Seatle, WA, United States - 4-CB3-27 metaG | ecosystem: Host-associated > Plants > Roots >...
CACCATCCCGATTTCTGCGTGCGCTACACCATTCTCGACGTGTCGCTGACCACGCACGCCATCGGCGGACTGTCCGAGAACGACTTCATCCTGGCGGCCAAGATCGACCAGATCTAACCACGGAGGCACAGAGAGCACGGAGGGCGGAAAAGAAGAAGGGGTCCGGATCGAAGATCCGAACCCCTGAGCTCTCTGTGCCTCTGTGGTGAAAAAAAAGACTACAGAGGCGGCCTGGCGTTGTGGACCAGGTCCATGAAATACGATTCGAACCACACGCCGGCCTGGGGCGCGCCCTTGGCCGCGTCCGGCCCGCCGCACATTGGATCGTAGCGCGGCTGCGACGGATCAGAGACGCCGTCCGAGTCCCCTGGCGGCTTGATCCAGAAGTACGCATCGATGCCGGGTTCGGGTTCGGCGCGAGGACGCTCTCCTAGGCCCGCGCCGTGGACGTTGCACCAACTTCCCCAGTTGGCGCGGATGTTACCCTTGCCATTACGGGAGGTGTCGATGATGTAGCCATGGTTCTTGAAGCCGTACATCTCCAGCGTCTTGCCCAAGGTCTTGGCGTAAGTCAGCTCGTTCGGGCAGGGATTCGTGGGCTCCAGCACGGCACCGTCGCGGTTCGACAGGTGGGTGTAGTTCGCGGTGTTGAGTGCGAAGCCGCGGATCATGCCCGGGCCGCCCGCATCGTTGAGCACGGACTTGAAGATCTTCGCGATCTTGGCGCGGTTGTCGTCCCAGCCCAGCCAGCCTGAGTGGGCCGCATCGAGGTAGACGCTCACATTCGGCAGGGCGAACTTCTTGATGGCGTAGACGACGCCGTTCTTGTAGGCGGGTCTAGCTTCCTGACACAGTGGCAGGGCCATGTTGGTGGCCAGGTTGCCGAGCGAGTCAGGTTCGAGCACGACGACGATTGGCTGATCCGGGTGGGCTTTGAATTGCGCCGTAATGGGATCGATGAACTCCTTCATGTAGCGGGCCTCGCCATTCTCGGCGACCTTGAGCTCGCCAGCCGACGATTGAGCCGAGCAGTCGCGGTTGGGCAGGTCGTAGACCACCACCATGGTCAGGGTGGGCTTGCCGGTCGCATCTTGTTGCTTCTTGGCCTCATCCAGCCAGCCCTGGAGATTGTCCACGGCCTTGATGGAGTCTAGCCATACGGCGGTTGGGATCTTCGCTACCTTGCGAATGGTGGCTGCCTCATCTGGGTGCTTCTTTGCCGTGGCCTCCACATTTGCGGTGTACGAGGGATTGAGAAAGAAGGCGACATCCTTGAACGGGTTCTTGCTCGACGCCGGGCTCGACGAGCCACCTCCCTCGCCGAGGGTCCCCGCGCAAGAAGAGGCGGCAAGAATGACGAACAACGTTGTGCTTGTGCGGATACGCTGATGCATCGTTGGATTCTCCTGCCGACTCGGCGAGTCATTATGCCAGGCCACCCTGGCAAAAGGTGCCGCTTCGGCCCGCGTGATACTACACGATCTCTTCGCGTATGGTGCAGGCACCTACAGCGAGATGTGACGCACCGAGTGCCGGTCGAGGCACTAGCAGATGCGGTTTCGTCCCTTGTTTTTGGCCTCGTAGAGTCGGGCATCAGCGCGGGTTAGCAGATCGCCGATGGATTCGCCGGGGCCGGGCTGGTAGACGCCACCGGAGATAGTGACGTCGAAGCCCACGCGCTGGCTCACGGTTTCAACCCTTTCGCGGATTTTTTCCGCGCACAGAAGCGCTCCGGAATACGAGGTTTCGGGGAGCACGACGAGAAACTCCTCCCCGCCCCAGCGCGCGACCAGATCGGTGTCGCGCACGCTGGCGGAAATGGCCTTGGCCACCAAACGCAGCACTTCGTCACCCGTGCCGTGCCCATGCGCGTCGTTGATCACCTTGAAATGGTCGATGTCAAACAACACGAACGAAAGCGGCGTTTGAAAGCGGCGCAGCCGAAGCAGCTCCTGGCTGATCTCGCGTTCGATGCCGCGCCGATTGGCGATGCCGGTGAGCCGGTCGGTGAGCGCCATCTTTTCGTAGGCATTGGCGATGTCCACGTCTGCCGTGATGTCGGTGGCAACGGCCACGATGGCGTAGTGCGGACAAAGGACCTTTCGAGCCACCCACCTGGTCACGGTGCGTGAAGGACGGTTGAGCTCGAATTCCTCGCACCTGACCGCACTGCCGACCGGGAACAGCCCTCTGTCGCACAGAGGCTTGGGCGGATCGTCCATCAGACCAAGCACCAACGCGTTGAAGGCGGTCGTGGCCAAGCCAACCAGCGCCTCGGGAGCTTGGCCGAACATGACGGCCATGGCCAGGCTACATGTGGTGATTCTGCCGTCGCCCCCGACCAGCAGGATGCCCGATTCGAGCGAATCGCAGAGTGGTTGCAGGATTGTCGCGAGGGCAGATGGTGCGATGACCAGAGCTAGCTCCGTGGCGCTGCTCTGAACATCTACCGACGCGATCTTGCTCACGCGTCCTAGGCCTGAATGGTGACGATCTCGTTTGCCAGGCAGGCCAGGGCATTGAGGCTGCGGCGCTGCCAGTACACGGATGGGCTGGACACAAAGACGATGCGGTATTTTCCCTCGCCAGGTTGTTCCTGCACAGTGCTGATCCACCACACGAGACACTTCAGGCACGACGAGTTCATGAATTCGAGTTGGCGCACGTCTACGGTGACTTCTTCGGCCAGACAGCGCTGTGCCTCCGAATGCACCTCACGCAAGAAGTGATCGAGCTGGCTCTTGACCGTGAGATCGGCAGTCCCGGTCAGGCTGACCTGGATTCTGCGCTCGTTGGTACTGGCCTGCGCGGCGAAGTCGTTCTCCTTCATGGTCTCCACCCAGCTAATCATGCGAAGGTCTCCTCTTGGGTAAGCAACTCGCGGTGATGGTTACCATGCTCCCGTCGATTTCCAGGGAGAGATTGAGCTCACCCTCGGCGCGGATACGTGCCAGACCGAGGCCGGATTCGTCTTGGACTCCGTAGGTTCTGCGCATGAGGGTCTGGTAGAGCGCGAACGGTTCCTTGCTGGATTGAATCTCTTCGATGCATGCCTTGAGTCGGGCGATGTGCTCGGGCGTGGTTTCGTTGGTCAGCTTGATGCTTGCGGCCGAACCGTTCGACTCGAAATGGACCGACAGGCCGGTCTTGTCGCCGATGGCGTACTTGGCCGCATTTTCAAGCAATTCGTGCACGGCCAGGGAAACCCGGAACACGGCCTCGGGGTCTCCCACCAGCTTCTCGAAGCTCTCTTCGACAAATCGGCGCACGATCGACACCATGCGCGACTGGGGCTGGATCTGAAGTCCAAAACTTAGTGTAGAGCCTTCTGGCATGGGAGCTCGCTTAAGAGGTATCGGCAGGGGATCCCGAAAGTTTAGCCGACCCCTGCCGGATGGTTGCGAGATGTTTCCACGCGATGGCGTCCCGCCTTGCAAGCCCTGTCGAGTAGCGCCGCAGCCTGCGCCTCATCTCTGGGTAGGGATAGCTTGGGTGTGCAGGGGGATGTAGCTTGCGTAACAGGTGTTATCGGCGAGGGAAGGGGCGAAAGGTCGCTTGTACCGAACCCCGCTCAGTCAATTCCCCCGTCGACTGCACAAACCTTTGTGGTGCAGACGACGTCGTCAGTGGCGCGGCAGAAGCAGGTGTTGCAGTCGCTGGGGAATGAGTCGCCCACCGCAAAGGCGACGCCTCCGTAGGTGCATCCCGCGGGCGCGGTGTCTTCCGGAGGCAGCGCATCGAGCTTGACGAGCGGCTCGTCGGGCGCGCCAAGGTCGAGTCGCGGTCCCGCCTCCATCGGCATTCGCACGTCTCGGCTGCCGGCCTCACTGGCGAGCAGGTCTGGCGTTCCGCTCTGATCGATCGGCTGCCGTCCGTCGAGCCGCACCACCGTATCGGGCCCCTGCACATCGGGGCCTGGTCCATCGGTTGGGGCGTCCTTTCGAACGCTGGGCGCGTCCACGGCGTGCGCATCCTGACACAGGGATCCAGATACCTGTTGCACGGCGTCGGAGCCGATGCAGAGCCAAGTGATGCAATTGTCAACGAAGGCCTCATTGACTTGGTGGGTCTGCCCGTTGACGGTGCACGCTCCGGTTGCCGCAGGCGCATCCGGCGCATGCGATGGGCCATCGTCTCGGGATCCGTTGCTGTCGCGGCGCAGGCCGGTGCTTCCGCTGTCGTTGTTGCCATTCGAACCGCTGTGACAGCCCCACAGCAGGGTTAGGGGAAGGCCTAAGGCGAGCGCGTGGAGTGTTCTCATGGATATGTGTCCTGGATATGTGTTGTGGCGAAGCTTCAAGTGAGCGAACGAGCTACGGGATAAATGCCGGTGGCTGAGCTTCGGCACAGCCAAAGAGAATCTCGACCTTGCTGGTCAGGCCGGCCAGCATGTTGTCGCAGTAGGTTCCGGTAAGGACGATCGTCGAGCTATTCGCGCCAAAGGTCCAGCCATTGCTGGGATCCTGGGCGACGAAGCCCTTGTCCACATAGACCCAGACTTGGGTCACATCGGGCGGAGCCTGCGCCGCTTCGAACGTGCAGGTGGCAGCCACAATCTTGGATATCTGTGCCAAGGCGCTGTAGAGCTGCTCCGGCGATGTGGCGGGATAGTAGTCGGTGGTGCCGCCATGAACCGCCATCTGGCCAAGGTTGGTCGCACTTGGGCCGATACCGACGACGAACACCTGGAAGCCTTGCGCATAAGCAGTGTCAATGGCTTCGAGGGTCGCGGGCATGTCGTCGGCGTCGTTCGGCTGGCCCACGCCGCAATTGGGGTTCCCGTCGGTTGCAAGCAGGATGGTCCGCGTGTTGCCGTCGTTGACGCCGGACAAGTAGATCGCCGCGGCGTTGACCGCCGCCGCAGTCGGCGTGTAACTGTTCGGGATGGTGGAGCCGATCAGGCTCTGGATGGCGGCACCGGAGTCCGGCCCGATCAGAACCTGAGGCCTGAGCGACACACCGCAGTTGCCGCTGGCGGAGAAGAAGGAAAGGCCCCAGTTGATGTTGGGGTTGGCGGCCACGGTGTTGCCTACCGCGGTCTTCACGGCTGACCACCGGTCGGTGCAGTTGGCTTGGGTCTGGCAGGCCGAGACGCCGCCCTGAGCACCGTTACAATAGCAATCGCCCCCGATGCTTTCGGCCATCGAGCCCGAGCGGTCGAGGACGACGAGCACGTCGGTGGGTGCCCGGTTGGTGGAAATGGTGGTGGTGCCGCACAACCCCTCGGGGCTGGTGGATGTGGGCGTTGTGGATAGGGTGAGGCCGCCGCCACCGCCTGCTCCAGTTCCGGACTGTCCACCTTGCCCGAGCTGTGGATTGATGAAAACCCCGCCCATGGCGCTGGTGCCGCCCGCACCGGTGCTCGTCCCCCCGACGGGGTCTGGCTGAGAGGTGCAGCTCAGGCAGAAGGCGGCTGCGCAGCCACCCGCGACGAGCCCAACGAAAACCCTGCCGACCGAAATGTATCTCATGGCGTCTCCTTGCGCACAGAAACCCGGGACGGCGTCCATAGGACGTCTGATCCAGTAGAGGCGCTGCGGAACAGAAAGGTTAGGTGGAGCAGAAGAAAAGCTCCTCGGACCTAACTTTCTCGGTCGACCCTTCCACTACACCTGCACGAGAGGATCCACATGGCAAACTACAACAGGCTGTTCTCATTGGTCGCGGTCGCAATGGTTTTCGCCTGCAGCTCGTCCGTTGGCAGTGTCGGGGGAACGGGCGGCGCGGGCGCAGGCATCACGCTGACTGGCGTTGGTGGCGCAGGAAGCGGAAGCAACGGAGGGCAGGGCGGGAGTGTGTCTGGAAGCGTGCCCGGGCTGACGACCCCCAATCCTGGCGGCACATGGGTGGTACCGCCCGACACGAGCCCCACCGGGCCCGGTGCGGGACCGGGACCGGGAGCGGGACCCGGAGCGGGACCCAAGGGTGCGGGCGGAGCCGGCGGTACGGGGGGTGCTGGCGGCAGTGCCGCCGTGACCTGCGCTCCAGGCGTGGTCGGCCCTATCGTCACCGACTGCGGCTATCCCTATTCCAGCAGTAATGCTCTCACCAGCGTGACCTTCAACGAAAGTGAAGTCCTGCGGGCCATCCGGCCCTCCCTAGACGCGTCCGGTGGTGTGGTCAGCCTGCTCTACAACGATGAGCACGCCATGACCCTGGGCGTGCGCGAAGTCGTCGTGAAGAGCGCGTCGGGAGCCACGACCACCGACTACGCGGTGTCCCCGCTCAAGGCGAGCCCCGATAGCATTCTCAATCCACAAACCGGGACCAACGCGCTGCTGGGCGACCAGAGCGGCCTCGATCCATCTCTTCGGCCGCTTTGGCCGGTCCTCTACGTTACCGACGTCACCAACAATCCGTCCAGCCGCGCGGGTGATTGGCAAATGGGTGGCCGCCCCATCAACCCCAACGCCGTCTACGGCACCTGGAAGTCCGCGATCCGCACCGTCGACAGCACAACGTCGACGCCGACCGTTTCGGTCACCCCCGATGCGGACCCCACCAAGAACGACTGGAATTTCATCCTCAATGATCCGGTCCCATCCGGCATCAAAGACGAAGGCTGGAGTGCCGAGGTTCGCTGGGGCGTGATCTTCCAGGCCGGACACTCGTACCGTCTGCAGGTTATCGTACATGACGGTGACCAGAACCAGGTCGGGGGCGATTGCGGCGAGGCCTGCATTGTCTTCTGCACGGGTGGCAGCACCACACCGCCGAGTTGCTCGTCCGAGGGCCCGGCGTGCGGCGAGGGCGCAGCGTGTCCCACGGGCGAGAGCTGCATCAATGGCTGTTGCACCACACCGCCTGGTTGTGGGCCCGAAGGCCAGGCCTGTGGCGAAGGCATGAGCCCGACCGGCGGATACCAGGCCTGTCCGCAGGGTCAAAGCTGCCTCAACGGCTGTTGCTCCGACCTGACGTGCCCCTCGGGTGTGGCCCCGTGTGGCCAGCTCGGCGAAGCGGGCGAGATCGTCGGTTGCCAGACGAACGAGAACTGTGTGAGCGGTTGCTGCCTCGCCTCACAACCGATCTTTTGATAGCACCAAGGACGACGGCCCCGTAGCTGGAGGCGGGTGACCGCCCCCGGCGACCCGATTCTGGCCCCCGTGCTGGACTCGCGATGCACTTCTCGGCCATAGTCGGCCCGACGTGCAGATGCGAGGCAACCATGCGCGGAGTTGGTAATCCCAGGGTGGGCAGCCCCATCTCGCTCATTTTGGCCCTGGTCTTTCCCGCCATGATTGCGGCTGCCGTGGCCCTGGCGTACTACGGTTTCAAGCACGCCGAGGACGTGTCCCGACCGGTCGAGCAGCTCTTCCGGCAAGAATGCCAGGACTATGCCGAGGGACTGGCCAAGACGGTGGAAAGCCGGCTCGATCGCGATGCGCTGTCGCTCTTCGCCAAGATCGCGGCTCTGGAGGACGATCCATCCTCGACCGATCCGTGCGATCTGGATCCTGGCCTGGGCATCGATTCATTCGTCGTGCTTGGCGACACGCGCCGTATCGAGTGCATGTGGCCGCGTCCCCGCGAGCTCGATGCGAAAAGACGCAAGCCGGCCGAATCTGGGACGGCGAAAATCGCGTGGCTGGGAAAGATCAAGAACCTGGCCTGGTCGCAGCTCGATCTGGACAGCTTTGCCTACCATCACGACGTGCTCGACAGCGGCGGATCGGCGTTGTTCGCCTACACAGCCCGCAAGGCCGGCGACGGCGACCTGTACCACGTGGTGGCTCGGCTCAAGCTCGACTTCATCGGCAAGCAATGGGCCGATGGCGAGCTTGGACCCGTGCGCAAGAACCGCCGGGTGGCCATTCTCGACGAGTCGAACGGCCTAATCGCGGGCGTGCGGCCGACCGGGCCCGAGGCCCGGCCGGGAGGACGCCTCTTTTACGAGGGCCCGTTCGGCAAGGCTCTGTACCGCTGGCGCATCCAAATGGTTCCGCAAAACGCCGAGGAATTTCAGGCGCAATGGGAGCGCACGAAGAGCGTGCGCCGGGTTCTCATCGTGCTGTCCACCGTCATCATCGTCGTCGGGCTGGTGCTGGTGTGGCTGGCCATCCTGACCGAGCGTCGTGCCTCGCGCATGAAGAGCGACTTCATCGCCAACGTGTCGCACGAGCTCAAAACGCCGCTATCGCTCATTCGCATGTTCGGCGAGATGGTGGCCACCGGTCGCCACAAGGGCGAGGAGGCGGCGCGCGAGTACGGCGGCATCATCACGCGTGAATCGGAGCGGCTCTCCCACCTGATCGATAACGTGCTCGATTTCTCGCGTCTCGAGCGCGGCAAAGCCAGCTACCACTTTGCCGAGGGAAACCTGGCCGAGGTGGTCGCACGGGCTCTCGACGTGTGTCGCTACCGGCTCGAACGTGAGAAGCTGAAACTAACGGTAGATATTGCACCCGACTTGCCTGCCGTGCGCATGGACGAGAATGAGATGACGCTGGTGGTGCTCAACCTCGTCGACAACGCCATCAAGCACGCCGCCGACGGCGGCAAGGTCACGGTGACCGTGTCGCGCGCCGCGGGATTCGTGACCGTTGCGGTGCGTGACTTCGGCCCGGGTGTTGGGCGCGAAGAGCATCTCCATGTCTTCGAGCGCTTCTACCGATCGCAAAGCACGCGTGAGCGAAATGTGCGCGGCAGTGGTATAGGATTGGCCTTGGTCAAACATATCGCCGAGGCTCACGGCGGCCGGGTCACCGTGCAAAGCCCCGTCACCGACACTCCCGACGATGTGCAAGGTTCTATCTTCAAAGTCTTCATTCCGGCGCCGGTTCCGGCGGTGGCCGAGGATGCCCAGCCAACACCAGCCGTCTTGGGGCCTCGCTAGTCCGTGACCAACACGCCGTCCTCCATGGCTGCGCTTCGGCGCCGCATTCTCGTCATCGAGGACGAACCCGACATCGCGCGCGGCCTACGCGACGCCCTCGAGTTCGAGCAGTTCGAGGTCACCACGGCGGGCCTGGGTCGCGAAGGCATCAAGTGTCTGCGTGAACGCGGCGCCGATTTGGTCATCCTGGATCTCATGTTGCCCGACATCAACGGCTTCACGGTGTGCGAGGAGATGCGACAGAGCCACCCGGTGGTGCCCATCATCATGCTGACCGCGCGCTCGCAGGAGACCGATAAGATTCGCGGGCTTGAATCCGGCGCCGACGACTACGTGACCAAGCCGTTTTCCGTGGGCGAGTTGGTGGCGCGTATCAACGCGATCTTCAGAAGGCTTCACCGCAGCAGCGGCAGCGACGAGTCCATCCAGATCGGCTCGGCCACGGTCTACCCACGCCGTCACGAGCTGGTTCGCAATCGCAGGACCGTCTCCTTGTCGTTCTACGAGGTGGAGATCCTGCGTCTTTTGCACGAGCGGGCCGGCGAGCCAGTGGCGCGTGAAGAGATCCTGGAAAAGATCTGGGGCGTTTCGGGATACGGCAGCAGTCGCTCGGTCGACAACTTCGTGGTCAAGCTGCGCAAGAAGATCGAAGAGGATGCTTCAAGTCCGCGCCACATCGTGACGATATACGGAACAGGGTACAAGCTTCTACTGTAGCCCCGTTCTGGCTCGGAGGATGTCTTTCCCTGCCGGTCCGGGCCATTTCATTTCAAGGTAACTGCATGAAAGTCAATTCCACTTCTCCCGATGGTGGCCGGGTCTCGCTGCAGGTCGATGGCAACGTCGTCACCATTAGTGGGGAAATCGATCAGGTAAGCCCCAAGCTCTTCTTGGGGCCCTTTTTCGAGGAAATCCATGCCGCCGCCGAGCATGAGAGCTTGCACGAGGTCAAGGTGGATATTCGCAGCCTGAACTTTCTCAACTCAGCTGCGGTCAAAGAGCTCATCACTTGGGTGCTCAAGCGCAATCGCCTGCCGCCCGGCAAGAAATACGTGCTCGATTTCATCTACGATTCGTCGATCCTTTGGCAACGCGTGACCATGCCCACGCTCAGCCAGCTCGATCCGGATTTCGTGGTTCTTAGCGATCGCAGCAAAACGCCGCCGCGGCATAGGGTATAGATAGATAGACGGGACCGGAACCGGAGGCCGGAAGCGGCGACCGGCTGCTGCCGGCTCCGTCACGCGCATGGGCGAGCTGGAGTACACTCGCGTGGTGCGAGTGAATGTTGTCTCGGGCTGTCAGGTGGCGGCCATGGTCCTGTGTCTCACCGGCGCGGCGTTTGCGCAGGTGCCGCGCCAGGTGCGCTTCGAGTATGCACGGCAAGACGGGGCAGGGTCTTGTCCGGATCTGGTGACGATTCAGGCCGGTGTGGCCGCTCGCCTGGGCTATGAACCGTTCAGCGATCGAGCTGGCGATCTCGTTCGGGCAACCATCCAGCAATCCGGGCGTGGTCTCGAAGCTCGCATCGAGCTGACCGATGCCAAGGGCAGTCCCAGGGCAGAGCGCAAGCTCGCGTCCCACCAGCGCGACTGCGCCGAGCTGGCTTCTTCAGTCGAGCTGGCGATCAGCATTGCCATCGATCCGTTTCGCTTGAGCTCGGCGCTGCCGCTCTCGGATACAGGCCAGCGCGGGCCAGAGGCGACCGCGATGGCTGGCCAGGGAGCAGTCGACGTGTCTACGCAGGGAGCATCGCCTGATTCGGTGGCCAAGGAATCCGTCGCTCCCTCGACGCCTCGGCAGCCGCTCTCGGGTCGGGTCGAAGCCGGTCTGCTCGGCGCTGTGGGCGCGGCACCCTCGAGCGCTCTTGGTTTCTCGGCCGGAGCGGGGATTCGCGCCGGCAACTTGTCGCTCGCCATTGAAGGGCGCGCGGATCTTCCTGCCTCGGCCCCGTTGCGCATCGGCGAGGCGAGCACCTCGCTGCTGGTCGCGTCGCTTGTTCCCTGTGTGCACTTCCGCATGATGACCACCTGCGCTCTCGTCAGTGCGGGGGCGCTGCGCGCCGCGGGGCACGGTCTGCGCGATTCCAGGAATGTCACACTGCCCTACGTCGCGGTGGGGGCTCGACTGGCCGCCGCGATTCCTTTGACGCACCGGCTGTCTTTGGTGATTCACGGCGACCTGACCACTCCGCTCATCGAAGCTCGGGTTGAGGTCGATGGCGCCGCGGTATGGACCTCGCCCATCTTCGCGTTCGCGCTCGGCCTTGGTGTCGCGGCCAATTTTCCGTGACGGATTTCCACCTTCGCAGCAAACCCATTGTTGAGGAACCTCGGGTGACATCGGGCCAGCCTCCTGACTTCCCTACCATCTATCGTTCCGAGTTTTCCTACGTGTGGAAAACTCTGCGACGCCTTGGGGCGCCGCCACAGGACCTTGAGGATCTCACGCATGATCTTTTCGTCGTCGTCCACCGCCATCTTGTCGAATACGATCCGGACCGCCCCTTGCGGCCCTGGCTGTTCGGCATTGCCGTGCGCGTGTTGGCCGATTATCGGCGCTCGCCGCGCAATGCGCGCGAGCTCCTGGGCGAAACCGCCGAGCCAGTGGACGGCGCACCCTCGCCACACGAACAGCTGGAAGGGTCGGAGGCGCGCACGGTGCTCATGAAGGCCCTCGATAGTCTCGATCTCGCTCGCCGCGCGATCTTCGTGATGCACGAGCTGGACGAGAGCCCCATGCCCGAGATTGCCGCCACCCTGGCCATCCCGCTCAACACCGCGTACTCGCGTCTTCGTCTGGCGCGCGCGGATGTGGCGGCGGCGATCGAGCGGTTTCGAGCCGGAGAAAGGGGCAGCGATGTTTGACGCACCGGATCCGCTGCCCGAGTCTCTGCGCGCGTTCGTGGACGCGGAGAAGTCTCGGCCCAATCCATCGCCGGAGGTGCAGCAACGGACGTTTTCGCGGCTTTCCGCGACGCTTGGCTTGATGGGGGGGCCAGGCGGTGTCCCCACATCCTCGGCCCCGCATGGGCCGATCGCTCATGGGCCGGCCCCGCAAGGTGGACCAGCCTCTCCGCCGTCTGCGCCCTTGAGTGGGCATACCCTTCCTCGCCTGATCGCACGAGCATCGCGGCGCGGTTGGGCGACGTTCCTCGTGGGCGCGGCCGTGGGTGCGACGGCCTATGGCACGGTTGCGCATTTGCAACAGATGTCCCAGTCATCGACAGCGCCGTCCGTGGTCATGGTTCCGCGGCAGACCGAGCCTTCGCCCTCGGCGCCCGCGCCCATGCCCGAAACGCTCCCGACGGTCGAGGTCGCGCCTCGACCGGTCGTCGTCCCTTCCAGCCCGCAGCGTGCTTCCGGCGAGCAAGAACCGGGGAAAGCCAGAGACCAGGGGCTTGCAGCAGAACGCAAATGGATCGAGATGGCCCGCACCGCGCTGGCCCGCGGCCGCGTCGATGGCGCGCTCGCGGCCCTACGCCACCACGCTCGCATGTATCCCAGCGGCCAGCTTGCCGAGGAGCGAGATGGCCTGCTGGTCCAGTCGTTGGTCGCCAAGGGCGACTATGCGCAAGCCCGCATCCAAGCGGCGCGCTTCGCCAGGCAACACCCGCACAGTCTGTTCGCACCCGCCATCGACCAGGCCCTGCGGTCGATTCCGTGACGGATCCGCCGATAGGATCCAAATACCTTTTGCACCACCCAAGGAGGCAACATGCCACGCTCGATTCGTGTGACCACCGCCCGCGCCGTCTTGCTGCTCGCGTTCGCCCTCGTGTCCGCCGCGTGCAGCAGCACCGCGAACGTCGGCACGTCCCCGGACAGCAGCACCGCGAACGTCGGCACGTCCCCGGACGGCAGCGCCGTCGGCACCGAGGTCAGTTACAAGGTCGGCGACGTCCCTGACCCAAGGGGAGATGCCATCGCTTCACCGTTCTGTCTGGCTTTCGGTCAGACCTGCGCCTCGGGTGGCGACTGCTGCTCGGGCATCTGCGACCCGACCACCAGCACCTGTGTGGCTTCCATCAACAAGTGCACGGCAACCGGGGGCGGCTGCGCGTCGTCGACCGAATGTTGTTCGCTCGCCTGTACAGCCGGTCAATGCAGCGCCAACGCATGCGTTGCCGACAACCAAGCCTGCGTCAATTCCGCTTCATGCTGCGGCGGCAATTGCAACGCTGGCCTGTGCCAGCCACTGAATATCTCCTGCCATACCGCCGGCAATCCCTGTACCGACAATACCCAGTGCTGTTCGAGTCTGTGCGAGACCGGCACCTGCAAGCTGGGCGCCTCGTTCTGCATCCAGACCGGCGATGTGTGCAGTGACAGCAGTACCTGCTGCTCGGGCGATTGTCAGAAGGGCACGGGCGCGCTGGGAACCTGCGCGGCGCCGCCTTCGGGCGCAACCTATTGCTCGGACGGTGTGGATGGCACGGTGTGTGGCGCGTGCAACGGCTGCTGTAGCCGCCTTTGCGCGCCCTACGCGCCCACAGGCGTGCGCGTTTGCCAGCCAGCCAGCGGGTGTCGAGTGAACGGCGATCTGTGCCGCAAGGACAGCGACTGCTGCGGCGCCGCGGGCACCGGCCTGCCCGGGGATGGCAATGTGGTCTGCGAGATCGACGCTGGCAAGGCCATCGGCATCTGTCGCAATCCGCGTAGCTGCAACCCGCAGGGCAATGTTTGTCACTTCAAGGGCTACACTTGCGACATCTCCTCAGCGCGCAACGACTGCTGTGCCGGCGTGGGCAACTCCGGCGTCTGCCAAATCGACATGCTGGGCGTCCCTCGCTGCAACGGACTCGGAACCACGTGCTTGCAGGGTGGCGCCATTTGTTCGTCGGCTATGGACTGCTGCAACCAAATGCCCTGTGTGCCCGATGGTACCGGATTCCTGCGCTGCTACGCCCCGCCCGCATCCAGCCTTGATGGCGGCGTCCCGTTCGCGTGCGTACCCGGCGGCGGACCCTGCTCGATCAACGGCGACTGCTGCATCGGCTCGACCTGTATCCAACCCGTTGGCTCGACCCAAGGGATGTGCGGCACAGTGACGCCGCCGCCAGGAACGCCGCCCGGCACCGATGCAGGCACTATTGACACCAGCACGCCCGGCTGCGCCCAGTACGGCCAGCTGTGCACCACCGGGGCTGACTGTTGCAACGGCATCACCTGCTGGAACGGCCGGTGCATGGACCAGATTATCTACTAAACGCTGCCTCAGCCTGAGGTCGATGGGACAGGCAAACAGCGCGCGGGGAAGCCGGCGCAGCTTCCCAAGCAGCAGTCCGCACCGCCGGTGCATGGAGCCCCGGTTGGTGCACAGGAATCGCGGCACGCCAGCTTGCCGGTGAGGCTGGGTGTGCACACGCCCGAGCAACAATCCTCGGCCAGGGAGCACGGCTGGCCTCCGGTTCGACAGGCGCTGGCCACCGAGCAGCGGTTGTTGGAGTCGCAAAGGGCTGCGGCGTTGCAGCACTCGCTTGATTTTTTGCACGTCACCCCGGCGGCCTTGCACCCGGGCACGTCTGCGCAGCGAAGAATTCCCTCGGGAACCGTTCGACAGGTTCCAGAACAACAGTCGTCGTTGGACTGGCAGCGCTCGTCCTTCGGGAAACATCCGCCCGCGCCCTGGCATCGCCCGTCCTCGCCGC
>Ga0265342_10002901_pt1 | contig 14462 bp, 11 predicted proteins | sample 4CB327metaG_FD_203125 | JGI IMG/M metagenome (GOLD analysis project Ga0265342, IMG submission 203125) | Rhizosphere microbial communities from Carex aquatilis grown in University of Washington, Seatle, WA, United States - 4-CB3-27 metaG | ecosystem: Host-associated > Plants > Roots >...
AATTCACTCGCCGAGCTCCCGCTCACGGACCGCGTCACCTATGTAACGGAGATGAAATCCGCGGTTCTCTACGGTGTATTCGCCGGCCTCGCCCTTCCCCTCATCCCCATCGCGGCCCGAAGGATCGGCATGAGCGCGGAGGCGATCACGGTCATGATGACCATGCAGTTCATCGGCGCTCTGTTCGGGATATTCTTCGGCCATCTGGCTGATACACGTGCCGTCATGCCCTTTGCCGTCTGGCCGCCCCTCATCGGCAGGGCGCTTCTCGGTCTTCTCGCGTTTGTCCAGGGCCCCGGAATGTTTCTCGGCGTGGTCTCCGTCTTCTTCCTCCTCAGCAACCTCAACGGCCCCGCGTATTCGAGCATCATGCGGACCAACTACAGCGACGCGCATAGAAGCCGGCTTATGAGCAACATCCGTATCATGGTCGTGATCGTGTCGGCAATCCTGTCCGCGGTGGCAGGCGTTCTCCTCAGCACCGACGAGCGGATCGTGCACTGGCTGTTCCTCGTCGGCGGATTCGCCGGGGCCGCCTCCAGCGCCGTGTTCGGGCGTATCAAGGTGCGCCGCGGCGCACGCGCTCCGATGATCGGACGCGCGGCTCCCTTTCTCCCGTCCTTGCGGGTCGTACGGAAGAATGTCCCGTTCATGGTGTTCATGGGGATTTTGTTTCTCTGCGCCGCCCCGGACAAACTGGCGGTGCCCTTGGAGCCGATCTGGCTCGTCGACGTTCTGCATGTCAATTATGCCGAGGCGAGCTATCTTTTGGGAAGCGTCGTTTCCGTGGTCAGCATAGGGGGCTACTTCCTTTGGGCACGTCTTCTGAAGCGGTTCAACAGCCTCGCCGTGCTTTCCGTGGTCGTTCTCGCCTACGCGGGTCGTTATGCCGCTCTCACACTGGCACGGACGAGCGGTCAGCTCGTGCCCATGAGCATCCTGTCCGGTATCACCAACGCGGGATGGGACCTCGTGCCTCTGTTTTGCATGATCTCCCTCGCGGAGCCGTCCAATTTCTCGCTCTACGTCGGAGTGAACACGACGCTTTTCGGTGTCCGGGGAATGATCGGACCTTCGCTGGGAACGCTGCTGTACACAACCGGGGCGCTTTCCTTGGGAAACATTTTCTGGCTGATTTCCGGGCTCCTCGCGTTCGGCGCAGTCGTTCTTTTCGTGTTTTCGCGATTGGTCAGAAAAAAGGAGCCGACGGCGGTCCGAGCGGCGACATGATCCGGTGCTGAGAAAGAGAGGCACGTGTGGACCTGCCAGAGAGCGTTGAAAACCCCGCCGCATCTGATTACGACGAATCGCTTGGGGTAGTGCATCGACGTGCCAGCGGCATCCTCCTCCATCCCACCTGTCTTCCAGGTCCCTACGGCATAGGAGATCTGGGCCCCGCCGCCTACCGATTCCTCGACTATTTGGAAGCCGCCGGGCAGCATCTCTGGCAGGTACTCCCCCTCGGCCCCACCGGGTATGGCGATTCACCGTATGCTTGTTTTTCTTCATTCGCCGGGAATCCGCTTCTCGTCAGCATCGAGCTTCTGCTCTCATGGGGGGTTCTCCGTGGAGAAGATCTCGCCGACGCGCCATCTTTTCCGGACGGGAGGGTCGATTTCGGCCCTCTCATTGCGTGGAAGATACCCCTCCTGCACACGGCCGCACGCCGCTTCCCCACCGTTGGAAGTGCGGCCCAAATGGCGGAAATGGAGCGCTTCCGCCAGGAGCAGTCGTGGTGGCTGAATGACTTCGCGCTTTTCATGGCTCTCAAGGGTTGGCACGAAGCCAGAGCCCGCGCGAAGGGTCGTGTCGCGGGAGCCTGGAACGATTCCTGGGACCGGGCCACGGCGCTGCGCGATCCATTGGCGCTTGCCCAATGGCGTCAGGTCCTCCGGCAAGAAATTATCGATGAGGAAACGGTTCAATTCTTCTTTTTTTCGCAATGGCGCTCGTTGCGCAATGCCGCGGCCGCTCGCGGCATTTCCATTATCGGGGATCTTCCGATTTTCGTTGCTCCCGACAGCGCCGACGTATGGGCTCAGCGCGAGAATTTTCTCCTCGACGCCACGGGGCACCCTCGCATGGTGTCGGGTGTTCCTCCCGATTACTTCGCGGCCACCGGCCAGCTTTGGGGAAATCCCCTCTACGATTGGGGCGCCCTGGCACGCGACGGGTATCGCTTCTGGATTCGGCGCATCACGGCATCACTCCGCATGTTCGACATGGTCAGAATAGACCACTTTCGAGGATTCGAAGCGTGCTGGGCCGTTCCGGCCGGCGAACCGACCGCCGAGAACGGAGAATGGGTGAAGATTCCGGGCAAAGCATTGTTCGACGAATTACGTCGCACCGTCGGAGAGGCGCCCATCATCGCCGAAGATCTGGGCGTCATAACACCGGCAGTCACGGCGCTGCGGGAAGGACTCGGCTTTCCCGGTATGCGCGTCCTCCAGTTCGCCTTCGACCGGATGGAGGCGGGGATTTTGAGCGCGGACAATCGATTCCTTCCCCACAATCACGTCGTGAGCTCCGTAGTCTACACCGGCACGCACGACAACGATACATGCCGGGGCTGGTGGGCTTCCCGTTCCCCGGAAGAGCGGGCCTATCTCGAACGCTATGTCGGTGCCACCGAACCCGAGATCGAGTGGCGCCTGATCCGTCTCGCCCTGGCATCCGTATGCCGTCAGGCCGTCGTGCCGCTCCAGGATGTGCTGGGGCTTGGCTCGGAGGCGCGCATGAACACCCCCGGCACGCGCACCTCGCTCAATTGGACCTGGCGATTCGACGAAAGGCTTTTGACCGCGGAGCGCGCAACCCGGCTCAGGGATCTCACACTCCTCTACGGCCGCGCTCGCTAACACGTCCCCGAGGTCTGGCTCGGGCTATTTTTCGCGATCGTCTTTTCTGGTCTGGAGCCTTCCCCACACCGACGTAAATGACAGCACGGCATCCTGATATGGTTTCACGAGGAAGAAGTAGTGAAGGCCGGGCGAGGGCTCCGTGGCGCGCACCTCCGTGAAGCGACGCGGCCCGAAAAACAGGACGGCAAGCCGCCCCAGAGCGATGAGAGCGAAAACTGTCGTGATCGGTCCGAGGATCCCCCACGTGAAGCCGCGATCAGCGAGCCATTGGACGATTGCACCGCCGGTCACCGAGCCGGCAAAAGCCGCCGCCATGGAAAGTGTCTGGTAATACGCGAGGGTTTTCGTGACACGAACGCGATCAACCGCGTCATAGACGTAGGTGGAGCCCGCCAGGGAGAATCCCGCCATCAAGAAGCCATTGAACAGCTGCAGTGCGAGGAGAAGAAGCCAGGATCGGAAAAACACCCACGCCAGGGCGACGACGGGGAGGAAGAGCGAGGTTGCGATGAGGATACGGCGATTGCCGAAACGGTCCACGAGCGATCCCCAATACGGCATGAAAAGAAACACCGCGATTGCGCCGGTCATTGTGACAGCCGTGTACTGGACATAGTTCAGGCCGATCTCCCGGAGAAGGTGGACCTGGATCAGTGGTGCCATCATCATGGTGAGAAAGCTCATGGCGGTCATGAATCCGATAAAGCCTCCGAGATTCGATGCGCGCAGGTCGCGCACGAAGGCGGGAAACGATAGCGCCAGGGCCTCTGGGGAACGCGCCATAGGGGGATCCTGCATCCGCTTGAGGACGAAGATGTCGGAGAATCTGCTGAGAAAGGCGAGAAAAAAAAGGATACCGTATGCCGTCATTTCCAGGCCGCGGGACTTCGCGGCGAAAAGAAAGAGCCCGGCCAGCGAAGTGGCGGCGAACTGCGCGATGCCACCGGTGCGGTTACGGATGCCCCAGAAAGCTGCGCGTCGCGGAACGGGCACCAGATCATTCATCCAGGAGAGCCATGCGGGGTTGGAGAGATTGCTCGCGGAAAGGCCGATGCAGAAGAACATGATGGCAAGCCATGCCTGATGCGTCAGAATCACGCTCGCGAAAACGACCACCCAACTCGCGCCGTGAACGCCGGTCCAGAGGCGGGCGAACGAGCGGCGGCTCCCACCACGCTGGATCATGGCGCTCCCGGCGAGCTGCGCCACCGCGGTACCCAGCTGAGCCAGTCCTTGCATGAGGCTCACGCCGAATGTCGATGCCCCGACGAGAAGCATGAAGGGAACGACGTAATTCTCCGAAAAGCCGAACATGATGGCCCAGAGGACGGCGTCGACGATGGAGAGAGAGAGACTGCGTCTGAGTTTGATGTCGCGTATTTCCTTCAGCATTCGATGCACGACATGCTCCGCATCGACGGCAGGGTAGCCCATAGGTCCCGTATGGACAAGAACAGGAGACGCCGTGGTACAGTGACAAACTCGGTCGCATGCGGTGTTTCATGAAAAGGGGTTGAAGGGAGATCCGATGAAGGAGAAAAAGACGAGTGGATACGTGGGGTCGGTCATTGCGAACCTCGTCATGTTGGCGTTCGTGAACACGATACCCCTCTGGCGTCATCTGACACGAAACGTGATCCTCGCGAGCTGGACCGACGTGCTGTGGGCCCTCAATCTCGCCATCGGTGTGGCGATTCTGGGAAACCTCCTGCTCGCATACTACAGACCGGCACGGTTGCAGTTCTTCTTCGGAATGCTTTTCTCGGCGACAAATATTCTCTCGGCATCGGTCCTCTACCGCGTATTCCCCTTGAACTTTTCACAAATTGTGGGGGACTGGCTCAATACGCTCGTGAAAGCCCTGTTCATCGTGGGCATAGTCGGTGCATCCATCGCCTTCGTCGTCTACCTCGTTCGCTTCATAGCTGGGGACCGCCATACGGTCTCCCCGACTCGCGAGGGAGTCGATGGGGGCCGGGTATGAAAAGCCTGGTCGTCTACGACTCCACGTTCGGCAATACGGAAAAGATCGCCCAGTCCATCGCGGCCGGCTTGAAACCTCTCGGGGCGGTGAAGATCACCAAAGCCTCCGCGTCGGCCCTCGCGGACGTGGAAGGAACGGGGCTCCTGATTGTCGGATCGCCCATCCTGGGCGGCAGGCCGTCATCGAGCATGCAGGCATTCCTCTCAGGCCTGCCGGCGGGGTCACTGGACAAGGTCAAGATCGCTGCATTCGATACTCGCATGACCATGCCCATAGCAAAACTTTTTGGATCCGCGGCAGTACGCATGGAGGCGACCTTGAAGGCGAAAGGTGGCTCGTCAGTAGCAACCCCCGAGGGCTTCATTGTGATGGGCCGTTCGGGTCCTTTGAAAACAGGCGAGATCGAGCGCGCCGCGGAGTGGGCGCGGTCGCTCGCGGAACAGCAGAAGCCGGATCGTCACTAGACGCTTACGATTCCTCTTCGGATTCCTTCTTTGACGGCCTCCGCGCGATTGGCCGAGGATAGCTTGCGGAGAATGGATTCCACGTGGAACTTCGCGGTATGAGCGCTCAACCCTAGAAACGAGGCGATCTCCTTGTTGGCAAGACCGTCGGCAAGGAGAGCAAGGACCTCCTGTTCACGAGGGCTCAGTCCCCCGCTCTCCTCCCGTACTTCGATGGTCGCCAGGGTGTCCTCGGCGCCGCCGGACTCTGGCAGCGCCGATTCCACGATCACATCGCCAGCGGCCGAAAGACGTTCGACGAGGAGCGCCCGCAGGGCCGGATCGCGCGCGCGGACGAGCACCCGGGGCCGCGAACGAGGGCGGTTCACGCGCTTCCCACGGTGAGCTTCGCGGTGCGTACCGCCCCACCGTGCACAAACTTGACCTCGACGCTCGCACCAGCCCCCTTCTCCCCCATGAGGGTCACGAGCTTTTCGTGCGTGCTCACAGGCTCGCCGGCGAACGCAACCACGATGTCCCCTACTTCGAGACCCGCCTTGTCGGCCGCATTGCCGGATTCCACCCAGACCAGGAGCAGACCCGCTTCGCGATGATCGGAGAGGGATTCGCGAACGGCCTTGGAAAGCGCCACCACCTGGCTCTTGATGCCGAGGGCGGGGCGGTGAATGGTGCCCTTCTCTTCGAGCATTGCCGCACGTGCCAGCGCCAGCTCGGCGGGAAGGATCACTTCCGCGCCCAGGCGCCGATTGAACACCTGTATCCCGGCGAATGCCCCATCGGCATCGACGACGGGTCCGCCCGTGCTGCCTACGAGCCGGTCCGTGTCGGTTTGAAAGTAACGCTCCAAGGCTCCGCCCCGATCGAGACGCAGGCGCGCGCCCACTGCGCTCACCATGCCGAGGCTCGCATTCACACCGTCGAAGGCGTCGCGCTTGAGGGAAACGACCAGGTCGCCCACACCCACCGTGACGGCAGTGAGCGGGGCGGCAGACACGGCGGAGGCGAGACGCAGGAGGGCCAGATCGTGAATCGGGTCGCGGCCGACGATGGTCGCCTCCTGGTGAGTTCCATCGGGCAGGAGCACGGACACCGCTTCGTCGCCGATGAGGTGGCTGGCTGTCAGAAGTCGTGCGGTACCGAACAGGACGGCGCTCACGTCATAGGGCTCGCGCTCCACCCCGACGGTGAAACCTGCCCCCTTCTTTACCGCCTCGCGAAGTGCGGCGGAGATATCTTTCAAGGCATTGCTCATTGTGATCCCCTTTCGGCTCAAAGGTACTGAACGCTCCGGGCGGGGAACACTCGCCAAACGGCCAGGAGACTCTTTTCGCCGATCGCTCCGACATCGGGGAAGATCAGCCCTTCGCGTAGGGATGGCGGAAGGTATGGAACCCCGACCCGAGCGCGACGACCGAGCCGTCATGCGGAAGGATCAGGCGAGCAGTCGTATTGTGCGGCACGAGCGCCTCGATCCGCAGATCCCCGCCTTCCAGACGCCATTCCAGCGACGCGGGTCCGTAGGGGGTCGTGTACTTCACCCGTGCCCAGGTGAGCCCACCACCGGGTCGCGGCTCGAATCGTATCTTCTTGTATCCCGGCTCTTCAGCGTCCAACCCGCCGACCACGCGATAGAGCCAGTCGCCCACGGATCCATAGGCGTAGTGGTTGAAGGAGTTCATGTTCACGCTCCACAGGGACCCGTCCGGCTTGATGCCGTCCCAATGTTCCCAGATGGTGGTAGCGCCCCGCGTGATCTGGTATAGCCACGAGGGATAATCCTCCTTGAGGAGAAGCGTATAGGCCTCGTCGAGCCTTCCGTTGTCGCTCAGCGCTCTGCAGAAGTACGGGGTTCCAATGAAACCGGTGGTGAGATGGCCGCCATTTTCTTTCAGAAGCTCCACGAGGGTCTCGACGCAGCGGCCCCGATGTTCAGGAGGAACCAGACCGAATGACAGGGCCAGGATGTGCGCGGTCTGGGTTCGTGAGGCAAGCCTGCCCGTAAGCGTGAAGAACTCCGCGCGGAATGCCCGCACGATCTCTTCGTGGAGGCGCCGGTATTTGTCGGCATCGGTTGCGCGGCTGAGGGCGGCAGCCGTTCGCGCGAGTAGCTCCGAGGAGTACGCATAGAACGCCGTGGCGATGAGATCATTGGGGGTGGCACCGAAATAGCTGCCCTCTTTGGCGTCCAGCGCAACCCAATCGCCGAAATGATAACCCGTGTTCCACAGGAGGCCGTCTTGAGCGCGGCCGCGCACGTACTCGACCCAGCCCTTCATGCTTTCATACTGTCTCTCGAGGATGCGCCGGTCCCCGTATACTTCGTACAGGGTCCACGGACAGATGACCGCGGCATCGCCCCACCCGCTCGAGGAATGGGACTGCGCCGTATGGGGATCGTTATTCGGCACCTTGGAAAGGACATCGGGGATGACGAAGGGAACACCGCCGTCGGGGCGCTGATCCGCCGCAAGGTCACGGAGCCACTTCGTCATGAAGGAGGCGATATCACGATGAAAGCTCGCCGTGCGAACGAATACCTGTGCGTCGCCCGTCCAACCCAGGCGTTCATCGCGCTGCGGGCAATCCGTGGGTACGTCTATGAAGTTTCCCTTGAGGCTCCAGTCGATATTGCGATGAAGGGCGTTGAGGAGGGGATGGGAGCATTCGAAGCTGCCCGTGCTCCCCATGTCGGAGGAGACGACGACGGCGCTGAAGTTTTCCGGCCTCGGCGTCCCCGGATATTCGTCGATGCAGACATAGCGGAAGCCCATCGAGGTAAAATGGGGCTCGAAGACTTCTTCCGCCCCGCCCCGCAGCGTGTACTCGATGCGCGCCTTCGCGCCCCTCAAATTCGCCGTGTAGAAATTGCCCTCGGCATCTAGGATTTCGGCATGACGCAGGACGACACGGTCGCCCGCATTTCCTCGAACCGTGAAGCGTACCCAGCCGGCGAGATTCTGCCCGAAGTCCAGCACGCGCTCGCCTTTCGGTGTCGTCGTCAGCGTCTTGACCGAGAGGGTCTCCTGGCGGCGAACGGGCGGCCCATCCTGCGCCGCAAGGGTGTCCCATCCGCGATCGAGAACCGCCACGCGCCGCCACGGGGAATCGTCGAACCCGGGCGCGTCCCAGCCGGGCTCCTCGAGACGCGCGTCATAGCTTTCCCCATGATAGAGCTCCGCCATGAGCACGGGTCCTTCGGAAACCTTCCAGCCCGCGTCGGTAGACACGACGAGCTCGCCCCCATTCTTCAAGCGAACGATGAGCTGGGCAAAGAGCGCCGTGCTCGTGCCATAGAGGTTTCGCGCTCCCAGCCAGCCGGCAAGGTCCCCCTTGTACCAGCCGGGGGCGACTGTGGCACCGATGACATTCGCACCCGGTCGAAGCAGCTCGGTTACGTCGAAGGTCTGGTACAGGAGCCGCTTCTCATACGCCGTCCATCCGGGCATGAGGACCGCATCACCCAAATTCGCGCCATTGAGCGAAATCTCATAGATGCCGAGGGCTGTCGCATACAAACGCGCCCACGCTATTTCACCGTCGACTGAAGCTTCGCCTCGGAAGCGCATCCCGCGGGAGGAACCGGCATCGTCATCCGAGGAAATGAAGCGCGCTTTCCAGAGCGATCGGTCCAAAATCGCCGTCTCGAACCAGGACGGATCGCTCCAAGGGCTTTCCTGCCCGGCCGTGTCGGCAATTTTCACGCGCCAGAAATACCGGGAGCACGAGCACAAGGCGGGGCCGGCGTACTCCACCTGGATGGAGCTCGAGGACGAAATGGCCTCGGTGTCCCACAGGAGGGGCACGAACCCCCTGTTCGCGCCCACCTGCACGCGGTAGCTTTTTTGCATGACATTCGAGGAGTCGGCCTGGAGGACCCACGAGAATCGTGGATGAGGCTCGCCCAGACCCAAGGGATTGGTCAGGTATTCGCACCTCAGCTTTGTCACCTCTAGCATCGCGTCTCTCCTTTATGTCGTGCGTGTTTGCGTGATCAGGATCTTACCGCGCCGGCGGTGATGCCTGCTACGATACGCTTGTTGAAGAAAATGAACAACACAAGCGGTCCAGCGTTCCACATGCGATAAAGTCCTTGGAACATCTGTTCCATGGTTCCACCTCGGTCCGAGACGTTTCTCGGGTTTCACGTCATTTATGCCCATAGAACAGCGAATCTAGAGATGTAACGCCCATAACGAAGCTCCTTCCGGCTTGGCACATTTCTTGAATATGAGATGGCAATACTCGGCGAACTGCGCTGAATGCAGAAACGCTGCCCAAGGAGGGGAATCATGGAAAGAGAATCACACCCGAGCAACGCAAATCCAGAAATTGTTCGGCGCGGAATGTCGGTCTCGACAAAAATAATTCTTGTACAGATGGTGGTCGTCCTGGTGGCCATGATTGCCAACGGAACCACTACCTATCTGCAGACCTCGAGTCAGTTGCGCCACTCCCTCGATCAGAAAGGGAACCAGCTCATCCAGCGCCTTCCTTCGAGCATGGCGACCCCGCTCTGGAATTTCGACAGTGCGTCGATAGAAACCCTCCTGAATCAGGAGATGACGGACAGCGACATCCAGGCCATCGTCGTCAAGGGAGACAGCGGGGCATCGGGAAAAATCCGCGACGCGAAAGGCGCACCCATTGCGATCACTGACGCGAACACTGCCGGGTTGTCATCCACTTCTTTGCACCATCTGAAGAGCGACATCAAATACCAGGACAAGGTCATTGGCACGGCGGACGTCTACCTCTCCGATGCGAGCATCGTCGCAAGCCTCCGGTCAGCCCTCCTTCAGACCGCATTGATGGCGGTCGGCATTCTCACGCTGCTCTCCATATCCACGTTCCTCATCACACGCTTTCTCGTGGCAAAGCCGGTCCGTTTGGTCGGAAAATCCGTGGAGGAGATCGCACAGGGCGATCTGAGTAGCACCGTAAACTTCAGCTCTCGCGACGAATTGGGGAGCCTCGCCGGGGCCGTCAACGAAATGGTGGCCCGCCTTCGCGACATGGTCGTCCAGATCCGCGAAACCTCGGGGCAATTGAACGAGTCGAGCACAGAGATCGAAGAGAGCTCCCGCCAGCTGGCATCGGGCGCGCAAAGCCAGGCGGCGACGCTGGAAGAGACCAGCGCGGCCGTGGAGGAGCTGACAGCGAGTGTCGAGCAGGTCGCTTCGCACGCCCAGAATCAATCGGCTTCGGTAGAGCGCTCGTCGGTGTCGATGAAGGAAATGCGCGTCTCGGCACAGAGCGTGTCCACGACATTGCACGAGGTGTCCGAGTCCTCGCAGGAATCCGTCCGCATGGCCCACTCGGGTGTCGAGGCGGTGAACGCAACCGTCACGGCGATTGAAGAGATCTCGCAAAAATCGGAACAGATCGGGACGATCATCACCGTCATCTCGGACATCGCCGACCAGACCAATCTTCTCGCGCTGAACGCTTCTATCGAGGCGGCGCGGGCGGGCGAGCACGGGCGGGGATTCGCCGTCGTCGCCCAGGAGGTGAGCAAGCTCGCCGAACGCAGCGCCTCCTCCACCCGCGAGATCCAGCAGCTCATCGACGACAGCGGCAAGAACGTGACGAAAGGCGTCAAGGTGGCGCAAGGCGCCCTCGGCGCGATGGATGCCATCATCACCGGCGCCCAGAAGACGAACAAGGCGGTAAGCGATCTCTCCACGCAGATCCAGGGACAGATCGACTCTATCGCGTCGGTCGCTTCGGCCACGGAGGAGATCACCGAGATGTCGCATAGCATATCCGCGGCAACGGAAGAGCAAACAACCAATGCGCGGCAAGTCGCCGCGGCGGTGGAGAACGTGAACGAGCTCACCCAGCAGGCGGCAACAGCGGCCGGGCAGATGTCGGATGCGACCATTCAGCTTCATCAGCTCTCCCAGCAATTGAGCGAGCTCATGGGGCAATTCGCCCTCGACAGGTCCGTCACGACGCCGGATGGCGAAAGGGCGGCGATCCCGACAGAGACGCGCCGTACCCTGTCCCTCGCGCATGCTGAAAATGTCTGACATGTGTCACCCACGACCCTTCGTTGAAGGGCTGTACAAACGCCAGGAGGTTCCTATGTTGAAGAGATTTCTTGTTCTTTCGGTGCTCATCGCGATTGCCGCGACAAGCGTAACCGCGCAGTCGACTATCAAGATCGGGTTCTGGGACAATGCCCCCTATGTCGTCGGCCAGCCGGGCGGGAAAGCCCCTGTCGGCGCCGCCGTTGACTACTGGACCACCATCGTGGCTCCAGCCATGAACGTGAAGGTCGAGTGGGTCGGTCCCACGGCCTTGCCGCGGCTTTTGGCGCAGATGGACAGCGGAGACATCGACGCCGTCATCATCGCCGGAAAGACTCCCGATCGTGAAAAGCTGTACCAGTTCCCCACGACCCCCTATATCATGTTCCAGCCGGGACTCGCGCTCTTGAAAGACAATCCGCTTGCGGCCATCAAGACAGCGGCTGATGTCTCCGGGCTGAAGATCGGGTACGCGAACGGTCTTGCAATGGTCGACTTCCTGAAAAACGCCCAGGTCACATGGGACAACCTGACCACGGCAACCTGGATTCAGGACAATTACGTGAAGCTGTCCAACAAACGCGTCGATGCGGTTTTCAACCTCGGCATCACCGGTCTGCAGTACGAGGCGTCCAAGACGTTCGCGGGAAAATTCAAGTTCCTGCCCCTTCCCGTTCCGGCGTCCGGCATCTACACGATCTTTGCCAAGACCGACAAGGCGACGACTTTCCTGAAGTTGTACAACGCGGTCAATGACAAGAACGTGAGCGCCGTCGATGGGCTCGTGAAGAAGTATACGAACTAGTGAAGCGATACGGGTGCGGCGTCCGCCACGGACGCCGCCTCCTCCGCGAACCCTGCCACGACTGAATGCTCCATGACCGGAATATCATTCGGGTCGGGAGTAGCCTCGACAGCTGAAAATTTCTATCATCGTGTATAGGAAAAAGGCTGGACCGATGCAGGAGGGCGGAGTGGCGCGCCGACGCGAAGATGCTTCGATTCTGAACATAATCCTCGAAAAGCAAGAAAAACTTCATCATATCAGGGACCTCAATACGCTCTTGGACAGTCTGCTCTACGAAACCCGGTCTTTGACGGACGCCGATGCCGGATCCATATTCCTCGTGGAGGGCAAAAAGCTTCTGTTCAGCTACGTCCAGAACGACTCGCTCTTCAAGAATGATTTCTTATCGAACAAATACATTTATACCAACAATCAGATCGACATCGACGAAAAGTCCATCGCCGGCTATGTCGCCTACACCTCGGAATCTCTCCTCATCGACGATGCCTATGCGATCGACGCGAGCTTCCCCTTCTCCTTCAACCCCTATTTCGATCAGATCTCCTCTTACCGCACGGTCTCGATGCTCATCGTCCCCATACGAACGAGCAAGAACGACATGGTGGGCGTCCTGGAGCTCATCAATCGCCATAGGCCGGCGGGCACACCGATCCCCTTCACCGAAGATCAGCGATTCTATATCACCCAATTCGCCTTTTACGCCGGTATCGCCATTGAGCGCGCATTGCTCCTTCGCGACGTGGTGTTCAAGATGGTACGCACCACCGAATTGCGGGATCCCCAGGAAACCCAACCGCACGTGAGCCGTGTGGGCTCCTACGCCGTCGAGTTGTACCAGAAGTGGGCGGATCGTCACTCCGTCTCGCGCGACGAGGTGAACAACTTCAAGGACATCCTGAAAATCTCCTCGATGCTGCACGACATCGGCAAGGTCGGCGTCTCGGATGCGATTCTCAAGAAGCGGGAGGATTTGACCAGGGACGAATACGAAAGCATCAAGTACCACACCGTGTACGGGGCGCAATTCTTTGAGAACCCGACATCGGAGTGGGACACACTCGCCTATGAGGTCGCTCTCAATCATCATGAGCGCTGGGACGGAGCCGGCTACCCCGGCATCGTTACCGACATCCACGACAAAAGCCTGATTTTCGGGGCCGGAAAGAAAGGCCCCGCCATCCCGCTCTCGGCTCGCATCGTGACGGTGGCCGACGTCTACGACGCCCTCATCTGCAAACGCGCTTACAAGGATGCATGGGAAGAGGATCGCGTACTTTTCTATCTCAAGGAACAATCCGGAAAGCAATTCGATCCTGAGCTGATCACCCTGTTTTTCGAGATTTACGACGTCATAAAGGCCATCCGCGCGAAGTGGGCCTGAAGAAAAACCCCTCGCCGAACACCGCCCATTCTGGTATGGTCCTGTGATGAAAAGCCGGGATTCTTCGAGGGTCGGGGCGGCCCTGTGCGTGACACTTCTCGTGTGGGCATCTGCATTCGCGGCCATTCGCATTGGCCTGCGCGGCTACGGACCCGGTCAGCTCGCGCTCCTGCGCTTCGGGATAGCATCGATCTTTCTCCTCGTCTTCGCGCTGATAAGGCGCCAACCCCTTCCCTCGCTCCGCGACATGCCGATGATGCTCGTGCTCGGATTTCTCGGCTTCGGTGTCTACCACGTCGGGCTGAACGCCGGCGAGCGGGTGGTGCAGGCAGGCGCGGCGAGCTTCATCATCGCCGTTGTACCCGTCTTTTCGACCCTGCTCGCCGTCATCTTCCTGAAGGAAAGACCGACGGCGTTAGGGTGGGTGGGGATCTGCATTTCCTTCGGGGGCATCGCCCTCATTTCACTCGGTTCGGGATCCGGTTTCAAATTCGAGCCTGCGGCCCTCCTCATCGTCATCGCCGCGGTCGCCGAGAGCATCTATTTTGTTCTTCAAAAGCCGTTTTTGAAGCGTTATACCGGATTGCAGCTGACCACCTACACCATTTGGACGGGCACCCTGTGCATGCTCGTGTTCCTTCCCGGCCTGATCAAGCAGCTGCCGGTTGCTCCCCTGCCCTCCACGCTATCCATTGCATACCTGGGAATCTTTCCCGGCGCCATTGGGTATGTCCTCTGGGCCTACGCGCTTTCAAAAGCGGAGGTCTCGCGGGTAACGAGCACACTGAACCTGTCGCCGATTTTGGCCCTGCTCATAGCGTTCTTGTGGCTGGGTGAGGTCCCCGCTCTCACGGCCATCATCGGGGGCGCCATTACCGTGGGCGGGGTCGTGGTCCTCAATACGGTGGGAAAACGACGTGAGCCAGAGAAGA
>Ga0265342_10002907_pt1 | contig 14448 bp, 9 predicted proteins | sample 4CB327metaG_FD_203125 | JGI IMG/M metagenome (GOLD analysis project Ga0265342, IMG submission 203125) | Rhizosphere microbial communities from Carex aquatilis grown in University of Washington, Seatle, WA, United States - 4-CB3-27 metaG | ecosystem: Host-associated > Plants > Roots > Rhizosphere...
GCTCCTGAGCCGGCAGCGCTGTTGTTGCTCGACAGGAACCTGTCCTTATATGCGCATCTGCTTCCGCGAACACCTAGAAAGGCTGTTAACCGGTGTCCACGTCTTCGCGAAGACTGAGGATCATCGACCTGCTTCGTCCCCACTGGAAGGCGCTGACTGTCGCGCTAGTAGCGGTGCTGGGCGAGGCGCTTGCGGATATTCTCGAGCCGTGGCCAATCAAAATAGTCGTCGATAACATACACTCGTCAAATAAACTTCCGGGGTGGCTGGGCGAGTTTATTACCGAGCTGTTCGGTAAAAACCACTATGCAGTTCTGAACTTTGCCGTAGCCGCGGTCGCGCTTATTGCGATTGTCGGCGCTACTAGCTCCTACTTTGAGAAATACCTGACCACGAGCGTCAGTCAATGGGTGGGGCACGACCTGCGCCGAACCCTGTACCACCACATTCACCGGTTGTCGCTGGCCGAACACGATGAATCGCGAACTGGCGACCTGATCACGCGGGTCACCAGCGACATCGGAGGCGTTCAAGACTTTATTACCTCGGCATTACTCGGCACTCTGGTTAGCGTAATGACGCTGGTCGGCATGATCGGGGTCATGTTTTATCTCAACTGGCGCTTTACTCTAATTGCCCTCTCTGTTTTACCAGTTCTCTTTCTTGTGGTCTATTACTACACGCGGCACATCAAGCAGGCCTCGCGCGAGGTACGGAAAAAAGAAAGCGAACTGCTCTCACTGGTGGAAGAGGTGCTGACCTCCATACGTGTGGTCAAGGCATTTGCCCGGGAAGACTATGAACAGGAACGATTCGAATCTGAAAGTCTGGAGAACGTGGAGGCAGGACTCCAGGCGCGAAGCGTCAAAGCCAAACTCGCACCGGTGGTGGAGGTCATCGTAGCCATCGGTACGTGCCTGGTCTTGTGGTACGGGGCGCGGCTTGCCCTAGCTGACCAGCTCACTACCGGCACACTCATCGTATTCCTGATGTATTTGGGGATGATGTATAAGCCGATGCGCGATCTGTCGAAAATGACCGACACCGTCTCCAAGGCGATGGTTGGTTATGAGCGTATTCAGGAGGTCCTGGAGATTGAAAGCCGCGTTAAAGACGAACCGCCAGCACGCACGGCGCCCAAGTTCAAAGGTCAAATTGAATTCGCTCATGTCTGCTTCAACTATGGAAACGATAAGGAGAAGCAGATACTCAAAGACATTAACTTCAAAATCGAAGTGGGACAGATCGCGGCGTTTGTGGGTCCATCGGGTACCGGGAAGACCACCCTCGTGAGCTTGATCCCACGCTTCTACGATCCCGTATCCGGAGATATCTTAATTGATGGCACAGACATTCGCCGCTATCGGCTGAAGTCGCTGCGCGATCAGATTAGTTTCGTCCTGCAGGACACGCTCCTCTTCCGCACCACGATTTGGGAAAACATAGCCTACGGGAAACCAGGCGCCTCAACCAAAGAAATCAGGCGCGCCGCCGAACTTGCCAATGCGCAGCAATTCATCGAGGAAATGCCCGATGGCTACGACACTATGGTCGGTGAGCGCGGAGTCACACTCTCTGGCGGTCAGCGCCAGCGAATTGCCATTGCTCGGGCGGTCATTCGAGATACTCCGCTCCTGATTCTCGACGAGCCGACCGTGGGTCTGGATGCCTCCTCCGAACAATCGGTCATCGAAGCTTTGGACAAGTTGATGAAGGGTAGAACCTCCGTCGTCATCGCGCATCATCTATCCACCATCTGCCGTGCGGACGTGATCTTTGTGCTCAAAGATTCCGAATTGGCCGAACAAGGGACTCACGAGTCTCTTTTGGCCAGTAACGGCGTGTATGCAGAATTGCACAGACTCCAGACCACCGAGGTTGCTCAACTAGTTGGTAGTTAACAGTTGTTTCCAAACAAGAAGAGGAGAAAAACAATGCTACGAATGAAAGCCAGGCAGTATTTCACGGTGATGCTTGTGTTCTTGTTTCTTTCAGCATCGTTAATTGCGCAGAAGAAAGATAAAAGCGTAGCGAAGGAAGATACTTCTAACCTGCCGGAAACGATCTGGAGCGATTCGGGCGACCTCTCCTCCTTGGATCTTTTCACTGGCGCTGGAGGGAAAGAAAATGCGCCGGATGCGAATGGCAAATTCACCTTCGTGAAGGAAGATGCCGCGGGAACCAGCCCAAAGTTCGTCATCAAAGACGATCAAGGTGTCATCTGGAAGGTAAAACTTGGCCAGGAACCCCAGTCAGAAACAGCTGCGACGCGCCTGTTGTGGGCCGCCGGTTATTTCGTTGATGAAGACTATTATCTGTCTGAATTCAAAGTGATGAACATGCCGAAGTTGAAACGCGGCGAGCAGTTTGTCTCTGCGGACGGTACGGTCCACAAGGCGCGCCTGGAACGCAAGATGAAGGAGATCGAGAATCTCGGCACCTGGAGCTGGTTCGACAATCCATTTCAGGGCAAACGGGAACTGAACGGCTTGCGCGTGTTGATGTCGCTGATCAATAACTGGGACTTATCGCCCAGCAACAACTCGATCTACAAAATAAACGATGAGCGCAGGTACGTGGTCAGTGACTTGGGCGCCAGTTTTGGAAGTACGGGCAATAACTTCTCGCGCTCTAAAAGTTCACCGAAGGACTTTGCAAACTCGAAATTTATCGAGAAGTCCGATCCCGAATTCGTTGATTTTGCCATGCACAGCCGCCCTTTCGTTCTCTCGGTAGTCAACGTTCCCAACTACGAAGCACGCACTCGAATGGAAGATGTCACCAAACATATCCCGCGAGGCGATGCTAAATGGCTGGGGCAGCGGCTTTCTCAGCTTTCTGAAGAACAAGTCAGCGACTGCTTTCGTGCCGCAGGCTATACACCCGCTGAAATCACGATCTACACGCAGACCGTGCGGAAGAGGATCGCAGAGCTGAACGCCCTGTAATCGATTGAGGGGAAAACGCGGCTTGGGAATTTCTCCTTTCACAGCCGAGGGATGCGATCCCAAGCCGGAAGTTCCTGACATAGTCAGAGCCGGAAAGGCTAAATCGTGAAACTGATCATTGAGCCCACTGACAGCGTGGCGCCATTATTATCCGCCATCAAGAGCGCGAAGAAGAGCATAGAAATTGCCATCTTCCGATTCGATCGCAGAGACGTGGAGATGGCGCTCAAGACGGCCGCGGACAGGGGCGTCAAGGTAAATGTTCTGATCGCTTTTTCCAACCGCGGCGGCGAAGAAGGCCTGCGCAAGCTGGAACTGCGCTGTCTCACTGCGGGAATCATTGTTGCTCGCACTGCCAATGACCTGATCCGTTATCACGCCAAGTATATCTTGATCGATCGCCGCGTGTTGTACATGCTGTCCTTCAATTTCACGCATCTGGATATCGATCATAGCCGTGCCTTCGGCATCGTGACCACACACGCGAATTGGGTAACCGAAGTAGAAAAACTGTTTCGAGCCGACTGCACACGGACCGAGTACGTGCCGGCGACAGAGACATTTGTCGTCAGTCCGGCCAATTCCCGGAAGGTGCTTGGAACGTTTCTGAAACGAGCGAAGAAAGAGTTGCTGATCTACGACCCAAAAATATCGGACAAAGAGATGCTCAATATTTTGCAGGAGCAGGCGAAGGCTGGCGTCGAGATCAAGGTCATCGGCTCGGTGGATGGGCACGCCCCGTTCAGCGTGCAAAAGCTGAGCGGTACCCGATTGCACACGCGCACGATTATCCGCGACCGGCACCAGGCCTTCGTCGGCAGCCAGAGCCTTCGCACGGCGGAACTGGATGCGCGCCGCGAGGTCGGCCTAATAATTGACGATGCAAAGTTGGTGGCAAAACTGGTCGGTATCTTCGAAACCGATTGGGCCTCCGCATGCGAGAAGAACGCACTTGCTTTACCGAAAGATTCGGATACTCGCAAAGGCCATTCGGTAACAGTCTCGGCAAAGGAAACAGAGAAGACGGTTCAAGCCCTGGCCAAAAAACTAGACCCACTCGCTGCCACTGTGAAGAGGGCCGTGAAAATTGCGGTAGCCAAGGCCGGCGACGATATGCTCCACGACAATGGAGTCAAGGACACAATGAAGAGGGTGGTCAAGCAGGCGGTGAAGGAAGCCGTTAAAGAAGCGGTCCAGGACGCCCAAGACACCCAGGACGTCAAAGAAGCCAAGAAAGCGAAGAGCGAAACCTAGTTGATGAGCGGTGAACCCGCCGCAAAGGAGAACTGAATGCGAAAAAAGAGAAAGGTTCCGTACAGGAGGCTTGCCCTGCTGGTAGTACTCTCTCTCGCCGCCGCCGGTACGCTCGCGGGCCAAGGCGCCGTTCCAAATAAAGAACAGACAGATGATGCGGCTGCCCTCAAGAGATTCACGGTACGCGTGGATCAGTACGTCAAATTCAGAAACACGATCGAAAAACAGCTTCCAGCATTGAAGAATAAGGAAGAACTGCCGGAGATGATTGCTGCACACCAACAGGCGCTGGCAAGAAAGATCCGTGAGGGGCGGCCAAACGCCAAAACCGGCGACATCTTCTCAAGCGATGTACGCGAAGCATTTCGACATGTGATCCGCGGAGTGTTTCAGGATCCGCATACCGCCGTTGCGCACACCATCTTCCAACAACAAAAAGAAGCTCAGACAGTTCCCTTAAAGGTTAACGGAGTTTATCCGGATGCTGTCGCCGAAACGACCTTTCCGTCCATGCTATTGCAGAAGTTGCCCACACTCCCGGACGAACTTGCATACCGAATCAGGGGGCGCGATTTGGTTCTGGTCGACAAAAAAGCGAATCTGGTGGTCGATCTATTTCACGAAGCACTTCCGTAGATTTTCACAAGATTGGAATGAAGCATGAACCGTCGCATCTTTCTCTTGCTCGGTATCTTCACCGTTCTCGCGGCTGGCCTGCGAGCGGACGAGTTCAAGTTTCCTCTCAAGGCCGATTCGGTCCGATTCGCGGTCATAGGAGACTCGGGTACTGGTGAACAGCCCCAGTACGAGACAGCACAACAAATGCTCAAAGCGCGCCAGGCATACCCTTTCGAATTTGCGATCATGCTGGGGGACAATATTTATGGCAGCAGCAAGCCGGCCGATTATGACAAGAAATTTGCAGTGCCTTACAAACCGTTCATGGATTCCGGCGTAAAGTTTTACGCTGCGCTGGGGAACCACGACGATACCAATGAACGCTTCTACAAACCCTTCAACATGAACGGCGAGAGCTACTACACATTCAAGAAGGGCAACGTGCGCTTCTTTGTGTTGAACAGCAATTACATGGACCCGAAACAGTTGGCGTGGTTTGAGACGCAATTACAAAGTGCCGGAAAAAGCGACTGGAAGGTATGCTACTTCCACCATCCCCTCTATACTTCGGCGAAGTTTCATGGTCCGTCTCTCGGTTTGCGGAAATTGCTGGAGCCGCTGTTCATCAAGTACGGCGTTGACGTCGTGTTCTCAGGGCACGAGCACGTGTATGAGCGGGTTCATCCCCAGAATGGAATCTACTACTTCACGGAAGGAGCCTCCGGATCGTTGCGTCCCGGCAACCTTGCGCGTTCCGCGATTACAGACAAGGGATTTGATACAGACCGCACATTCATGCTGATAGAAATTACAGGCGATGAAATGTATTTTCAGACGATCTCGCGGACCGGCGACACAGTTGACAACGGAGTGATTCATCGAAACATTCGGCGATAGGCACACGAGCGCCGCCGGAACCGCGATCAATCCAGCCTGGTGCAGTGCCCGAAATGCCTGGCAAATCCCAATGTCTTTTGCCGATACGAATCTGGCACGAGCTTTCGGTTTGAAAAGCGTCCCGACGGCGAGGGCAAGCATCGTACTTCACAGGTGATGACGATCCTCTCAAAAAAGCGGATACGGGTGCAGGGATTCATCATCTTAGGGAGTTACGGACCACACTTCGGAGAGTTTCTGAAGCAGATGACAGAACGGCTTGAGGCGGAGGCAAGGTCAAGGCAGAGAGTTCATTTCGGCTAGTTGTGCCTGGTTGACGGACAATCCGGAAGTTGGCCACGGTTGACAAAACAGAAGATCACATGACTGATGCCCAAGCCCCAATGAAAACTTGGATTCTTATTTATGATTCCAATAAACCAAATTGCACGCCACAAGGACAGCGGGGTAAAAAGACTATAAATAATTGATAATAAAAGAATTATATGGTGCCGGGAGGGGGGGTCGAACCCCCATGACCTTGCGGTCGGCGGATTTTGAGTCCGCTGCGTCTGCCAGTTCCACCATCCCGGCACGGGGTGGGGTATCCATCAAAAGTATCGCACAGCCTTTGCTTTAGATGCCACAACCTCTACCCCGACTCAACTCAAACCAGGAACTCCGAGACTCAGCTGGCCAGGCAGGTTAGCTCTTCGGCCGGCGCTCAAGATCCACTCACCTTTCCACACTCCCCATTCGAACCCGGAGGTGACTCCCGTGCGACAATGGAGGCATCCGTGATGACCACTGCCTCCTCTGCAGGTATTCCCCCGCCGGCTACGGTTACCCCGCAGTTGCTCGCGCAGCATAGCATTACCGCGGATGAGTACACCCGCATTTTGGCGGCGCTGGGCCGCGTCCCCTCCCTCACCGAACTCGGCATTTACAGCGTGATGTGGAGCGAACATTGCTCCTACAAGTCCAGCCGCGTGCATCTCAAGCGCCTGCCCACCAAGAGCGACCGCGTGGTTCAGGGACCGGGCGAGAACGCCGGCATCATCGACGTGGGCGACGGATGGGCCTGCGCCTTCAAGATTGAAAGCCACAACCACCCCAGCTATATCGAACCCTTCCAGGGTGCCGCCACCGGCGTGGGCGGCATCCTGCGCGACATCTTCACCATGGGCGCGCGTCCCTTGGCGGTCATGGATTCCCTGCGCTTCGGCCCGATACAAGCCGCGGAGGGCGTTCCCGGCGCCGAGCCGGAGACCGTCCGCAGAAACCACGCCATCGTCGAAGGCGTGGTCGGCGGCATCGCCGCTTACGGCAACTGCTTCGGCGTGCCCAACCTGGGTGGCGAGACCAAGTTCGAGGATTGTTACAGCGGCAACCCGCTGGTGAATGCCTTCGCTCTCGGCATGGTCCGCATCGACGAGATTTTTTACGGCAAGGCCACAGGCGCGGGCAATTCGGTCATCTACGTCGGCGCCAAAACCGGCCGCGACGGCATCCACGGCGCCACCATGGCCAGCGAGGAGTTCAGCGAAGGCTCCGAGGCCAAGCGCCCCAATGTCCAGGTCGGCGATCCCTTCATGGAGAAGCTGCTGCTGGAAGCCTGCCTGGAAGCCATGCGCACCGGCGCCATCGTCGGCATTCAGGACATGGGCGCGGCCGGGCTCACCTGTTCCACCTGCGAGATGGGCGCCCGCGGCGGCGTAGGCCTCGACGTCGAGCTCGACCTCGTTCCGCAGCGCGAGACCGGCATGACCGCTTACGAGATAATGCTCTCCGAGAGCCAGGAGCGCATGTTGCTGGTTGCCATCAAAGGCCGCGAAGGCGAAGTGTTGCGAGTCTTTGAAAAGTGGGGCCTCGACGGCGTCATCGTCGGCACCGTCCAGCCTCAGCCGCGTCTCCGCATCCGCCACCACGGCGAGCTCGTGGCCGACATTCCCAACCGGTCGCTCACCGACGACGCCCCGCTCTACCATCGCCCCGTCGGCACATGGAGGACGCCCATCCCTATTGAGCCTTCCGATGAAATCCAGGGCAAACTGGCAGAAGACCGCGACTTCACCGCCGACCTGAAGAAGCTGCTGGCCAGCGCGAACGTCTGCTCCAAGCGCTGGGTCCACGAGCAGTACGACAGCATGGTCCAGACCAACACCGTGATCGGTCCCGGCGGTGAAGCTGGCCTCATGCGCATCAAGGGTACCGGCACGCCCGGCCACGAGCGCGGCCTCGCCATGGCTCTCGACGGCAATGGCCTCTGGGCCTCTCTCGATCCCAAACTCGGCGCTATGCACGCCGTGGCCGAAGCCGCCCGCAAGGTCGCCTCCACCGGTGCAACTCCGGTAGCCGCCACCAACTGCCTCAACTTCGGCAATCCCGAGAAACCGGAGATCATGGCTCAGCTCTCGGCGGCCATCGACGGCATCGCCGAAGCCTGCACGGCTCTTTCGACTCCTATTACCGGCGGCAACGTCTCGCTTTACAACGAAACCCGAGGCGTAGGCATCGATCCCACCCCGGTGCTCGGCATCGTGGGCATCCTGGAAGACGTTAGCAAAGCCGTTCCCTCTCACTTTCAGTCCGCGGGCTACGCTATCCTGCTCCTTTGGCCCATTCCGCGCGGCGAAGAGCCCGACCCCAACCTTCATGTTCCCCTCCATCCAGAACAGGTGGAAAGCAACGCTGACCCGCTTACTCCCGTACTTGGCGATCCCACTGCAATTCATCCCGAGGACGCGGCACAGACCGAGGCCTCAGCAACAGCCGAGCTGGTCGTCTTTGGCTCCTCCGAGTACGCCAAGGTGGTTCTTGGCGGCGTCTGGGGCCAGCCTCCGCCGCTCGATCTCGACGCCGAAACCGATCTGCACACCCTGCTGGCCGTGCTAGCCGAGCGGGAGTTGCTCAGCTCCGCCCGCGACCTCTCCGACGGCGGGCTGGCCGTTGCTATCGCACAGGCGGCTTTTCCAAAAGAGATAGGCGCAACGGTCGAGCAGGAGCAGTCGCTCATGATCCATCCGCTCTTCGGCCTCTTCGCCGAACCTGCCACTACCATGCTGGTTACCGCTCATCCCAGCCAGGTGGCCGCCATCGAGGAACTGGCCGGCGAGTACAGCTTTTTCGCCGCTCGCATCGGAACCACCGGCGGCGATCGCCTGGAGATTAACGTCTACAAGCAGCCCATGATCGCGGCGGACCTGGCCAGCTTGCGCAAGCCCTGGGCCACCGCCCTCGAAGCTACCCTCCACGGCGAGGTCACGGCATGATGCGGCGACTCTTCCAGGGTGTCGCCGACGTCGTGGACACTACCGGGCAACTGACCACTGACCATAGCCCACGGTCCACTGTAGTAGCGGGCGACAAGCTCCGCGAAGAATGCGGCGTAGTCGCCATCCACGGCCATCCCGCCGCCGCCCGTCAGGCTTATCTCGGCCTCTACGCTCTCCAGCACCGCGGCCAGGAATCGGCCGGAATCGCCACCGCCGACGGCCTTCATCTCGCCAACATCAAGGGCATGGGCCTGGTCTCTGAGATCTTCACCGACGAGGTTCTCGCCAAGCTTCCCGGCTCCATGGCCATCGGCCACACCCGCTACTCCACCACCGGCGACTCGGCCCTGCTCAACGCCCAGCCCATCCGCGTCGACTCCACCAAGGGCCTCATCGCCATCGCCCACAACGGCAACCTGGTCAATCTCGGAAATCTTCGCGCCCGCCTGGAGCGCGACGGCGCTTACTTCCAGACCACCTCCGACTCCGAGATCATCGTCCAGCTGATCGCCCACTCCCGCGCCGGCTCTCTGGTTGACGCCATCGCCGACTCGCTCTCCCAGGTCGAGGGTGCCTTCTCCATCGTCATGATGACCCGCGACCGCATCTTCGCCGCCCGCGATCCGCGCGGCTTTCGGCCCCTCTCAATGGGCCGCATGAAAAATCCAGATGGCTCTCACACCATCGTCTTCGCCAGCGAAACCTGCGCCTTCGATCTTCTCCGCGCCGAATACATCCGCGACGTTCTTCCCGGCGAGCTGATTATGGTCTCCACGGACGGCGTCACCAGCCGCCAGTACGCAACCGGCGTCCCGCAATCCAGTTGCATCTTCGAGCACGTCTACTTCGCGCGCCCCGATTCGCGCATCTTTGGCCGCTGGGTCCAGGAGAGCCGCGACCAGATGGGCCGCCAGTTGGCCCGCGAATCCGGCGTGCCTGCGGACCTCATCGTTCCCGTCCCCGACTCCGGAGTCTCCGCGGCAATGGGATACGCCGAAGAGAGCGGCATCCGCTTCCGCATGGGTCTCATCCGCAACCACTATGTCGGCCGCACCTTCATTGAGCCCGAGCAGCGCGTCCGCGACTTTGGCGTCCGCCTCAAGCTCAACCCCGTCCATAACCTCCTCGAAGGCAAGCGCATCATCCTCATCGACGACTCCATCATTCGCGGCACTACCTGCCGCAAGATCGTCCGCATGGTTCGCGGCGCAGGTGCAAAAGAGGTTCACCTCCGCATCAGTTGCCCTCCGACCATCTCGCCATGCTTCTACGGCGTAGACACGCCCATCAAGCGCGACCTGATCGCCGCCAACAAGTCCGTAGAAGAGATCCGCCAATTCATTGAAGCCGACTCGCTCGCCTATTTATCTCTCGAAGGCCTGCTCAAGTGCTGCGACGGCGATGAGCATAACGGCTACTGCACCGCCTGCTACACCGGCAACTATCCCACCCAGTGGGTCGATGTCGACGACATCCTGCCGGCAACCGTCAGCCTGTAGCGAAGTTGCAGTCAAACGAGTTGCAGCTCTGACAAGTTAGTCCCCAGTCCCTACTCCCTAGTTCACACCGGGGCCCCCAGCGACAGGTCTTCGTCGCTGGGGTGGCTGTTCGTGTTCTCAATCACAGGACGTTCACACTCCGCGTGTGATAGCATCCCTTTTCTTAGAGTTAGACGCCTGGCGGATTCATCCTCCCTCATCTGCACGGCGCCGGCCCAAGCCTGTATGGACGAGGTAGACGGCAGACCGGGACACGTGGCCCTCCAATTCGGCCACCTCGACGCCCCCACGGACGTCCCTAATCTCTCCCTGTGCCGCCCCCATCCCACCCCCGCACAACTTCACAATTTTGAAGGAGAAATACCATGAAAACCTACCAGGGAAGTGAGATCCGCAACGTAGCTGTAGTGGGGCATGCGCACAGTGGCAAGACCACGCTCATCGCCGCTCTGCTGCATGCCGCCAAAATGACCCCCACCCAGGGCCGTGTCGAAGACGGCTCGGCCGTCACCGCCTATGACGAAGAAGAGGTAGCCCGCGGCGCAACCATGCAGAACGCCGTCGCCTTTGCTGAGTGGAATGGCGTCAAAATCAACCTCGTCGACACCCCCGGCTTCCACATGTTCTCTCACGAGGCGCGCGCGGCCCTGCTTCCCGTTGAAACCGCCGTCGTCCTCGTCAACGCCCAGAATGGCGTCGAGGCCGTCACTGAGCGCGTCTGGCGCTATGCCGACGAGGCCAAAGTTCCCCGCATCGTGGTCGTCAACCAGATGGACCACCCCAAGGCCGGCGGCGGAGGCGGCTTGAGCGCCCTCATCGACGACCTCGTTGACCGCTGGGGACGCAACTGTGTTCCCGTCCAGTTGCCCATCTCCGGCGCCGAGGGCTTTCACGGCGTGGTCGATCTAGTGACCATGGAGGCTTACTACTACACGCCCGGCGGCGATGGACGCGGCAAGGTCACCGGCGAGATTCCCGCCGCCCTGGCCGCCGATGCCAAGGCCCGTCACGAGGCGCTTGTCGAGCTCGTTGCCGAGGGCAAAGACGAGCTCATGGAGGAGTACTTCGAGAAGGGAACCATCGCCCAGGACCACCTCATCGACGCCCTCCACGAAGCCATCCGCGAAGACCGCATCTTCCCGGTGCTCTTTTCCAGCGGCCTGGCCAACATGGCCCTCGACCACCTCCTCGACTTCATCAAGGTTTACACCCCCTCGCCCGTCGAGCGCGCATCAATCGCCGTCCGCAACCCCTCTATCAACGCTCCCGACGATCCCGACGCCGGTAAAACCACCCGCAAGATCGCCGACAGCGAGCCGGTTGGCTTGTTTGTCTACAAGACCATGACCGATCCATTTGCGGGACGGATTACCTTCTTCAAGGTCATCGGAGGCGTGGTCAAAAACGACGCCACTCTGGAGAACTACACCCGTCGCGGCCAGGAGCGCTTCTCGCACCTCAGCATCATGCAGGGCCGCAAGGCCGTCGAGGTTCCCGAAATCCACGCCGGCGACCTGGGCGCTGTAGCCAAGCTCCGCGAAACCCTCACCGGCGACACCCTCGGCCAGAAGAACGCCGACTGCCAGGTCGATCTCTTCCCGCTCCCTGAGCCGGCCATGACCTACGCCATCGAGCCCAAGAGCCGCGCAGACGAAGACAAGCTCGCCCCCGCCATCCACAAGCTCATGGAAGAGGACCTGCTCATCCGCTTCTTCCGCGACCCGCAGACCAACGAATTCCTCATCGCCGGCGCAGGCCAGCCGCACATTGAGGCCATCGTCAGCCGCCTCAAAAAGCGCTACCACGCCGAGGTCACCCTCAAGGCCCCCAAGGTCCCCTACCGCGAGACCATCCGCGCCAAGGTCGAAGCGCCGGGACGCCACAAAAAGCAGACCGGCGGCCACGGCCAATTCGGCGACTGCAAAATCCGCATGGAGCCTATGCCGCGCGGTGGCGGCTTCGAGTTCGCCAGCGAAGTCTTCGGCGGCGCAATCCCCCGCAACTTCATTCCCGCTATCGAGAAAGGTATTGTTGAGTCCGCCGCTCGCGGCTATCTTGCCGGCTTCCCGGTCGTCGACTTCAAAGCTGTCGTCTACGACGGCAGCTACCACGACGTCGACTCCAATGAAATGTCCTTCAAGATGGCCGGACGAATCGCGTTTAGAAAAGCCATGGAAACGGCGAAGCCGTGCCTCCTCGAGCCCATCATGAAGGTCGAGATCGAAGCTCCCGACGAGTTCGCCGGAACCCTCATGGGCGACCTCAGCAGCCGCCGAGGCCGCGTGCAGGGCACGAATTCCAAGGGCCGTATGACCATCATCAACGCCCAGGTCCCCATGGCCGAGATGCTGACCTATGGGACTTTGCTAACTTCCATGACGCAGGGCAAGGGCAGTTACCGCATGGAGATGGACCACTACGACATCGTCCCGCAGTTAGTCGCCGACAAAATCCTCGCCAACGCCAAACGCCCCGTGGAAGAAGAGGAAGAGTAGCTTATAACTGCTGTCATCCTGAGCGAGTCCGCCGCTGCGGACGAGTCGAAGGACCTGCATTTCGTGGCGCTCCCAGGTCTCAAAACACCGAGACCTGGGGTACCCAGATTTTATGGGTGGTCGGACATGGGCCACCCGCCGGTTCCACTTTGGGGTGTTCGATGATTCGGAATATTCGTGCAATCGCGTGCTGGGTGATTCTGTTTGCTGTTCCGGCAATTGCTCAAGACAAGGCAGTTGTATACGTCTGGAAGACGTGGCATGTCAATACCTTGCGTCGAATAACTTTTGAAGTTTATCTCGACGCTAAGCCTATCGCGAAATTAGACCGGGATCGGTACTTCGTAGCTCTGGTCACACCCGGTAAGCATGTGTTTAGCACGAAGACTCTTTCGGCAAGTGCAGTAGAACTCGATTTCAAGGCAGGCGATTCGTACTACCTGAGAATGGACACGACTAACGGAATGACAGTGGGGCGGCCAGTCTTGAGTCATGTCTCAGAGGAAGAAGGAAAAACCGCAATCAAGCAGGCCTTTCCGATCAATCCAACTGACGTAATAGACCGTTCCGTGGTGTTCGTCAACTATGAACAACTGCCGCTTTCTTCAAAAGCGGAGGCCGATAGTGCGAAGGTCGCATTCCAAGTCACGTCTGAGCCACAGGAGGCGGACATTTTTATTGACGGCGAGTTCAAGGGTGCGACCCCGTCTCAGCTTAAGGCGGTCCCGGGGTCTCATGCCTTAAAGGTTTCCCGTCCGGGATTCAAGGATTGGCAGAGGAATATCGTCGTGGACGCTGGAACCGCCGTGACATTTAATGCAATTCTAGTCAAAGAAACGCAGTAATACCGAACTCCTAGGGTGGGTGCCCGCCCTTGATCCGCCCATAAAGAATGGGAGACCACGAACCACATGGTGCATAAGCGCCGCCCGCTTGGAGGACCAGTTCCCGCGGGGTGACCGCCGCGCCGGGTGCCCCACCTTCGGCACGTCTTTGTTTTTGTGCCTAAGGTGGGATACCTATAGTTTCCGCATTTTATCTATCTATAGACTTGTCATCCTGAGCGGAGCGCAGCGGAGTTGAAGGACCTGAGGTTGCCTTTCACGTAAGCTCTATTCTCGATCTTCGCAGAGGTGGAAGCAACCCTTCCTCAGCGTTCTGGTAATGTCCTAATTTGCATTTTAGGGTCATAGCGCTAGTCTGCGTCGTTCCCGTCTTCGGTAAAGCTCATATCAGTGCTTACACCGATAGCGCCCCCCATGACGTGGTGCATAGCTCTATATCGTGTCAAGTGATCTTTGCCAAATATGTCTTTGTACCGAATTTCCCCGTGGACGTAGATAGCTCCCGTTCCTGCCCGCAGGTCAGCGATTTGTTGGTCGGTCAAACGTGGCCCGAAGAAAAAGTTCTTGGTACTAGGGATTCCAGACCCCAAGATCGAGTGTATAGGCCGTAAGTTAGGGTTTTTAGGAGGCAGGATAGT
>Ga0265342_10002909_pt1 | contig 14445 bp, 13 predicted proteins | sample 4CB327metaG_FD_203125 | JGI IMG/M metagenome (GOLD analysis project Ga0265342, IMG submission 203125) | Rhizosphere microbial communities from Carex aquatilis grown in University of Washington, Seatle, WA, United States - 4-CB3-27 metaG | ecosystem: Host-associated > Plants > Roots >...
GAAGGCGCATGAACTGATCGCGGAGGCTGACATCATCGTCGAGTCCTATCGGCGTGACGTGACGAAGCGGCTGGAGATCGACTATGAGACGGCGCGTGAGATCAATCCGCGCATTATCTATTGTTCGATTACCGGCTTCGGCCAAACCGGTCCCTGGGCCGGCATCCCCGGTCACGATCTGGTGGTGCAATCGGTGACGGGCGTGATGGGGACGGGGCCCGAAGGCGAATTGCCGCCGGTACCCGGCTTTCAAGCCGGGGACTACGCGGGATCCGCCTATGCCGTGATGGCCATCCTGGCCGCGCTCTATCAACGGCGCGACACCGGCGAGGGCCGTTATCTCGACATCTCGATGTTCGATTGTCTCTTCAGCATGACCAATGTGATTGCCGGGCCTGCGCTGGCGCGCTTCGGGGGATTCCCGGTCACGACCGTGATGGAGCTGTACGGCGGCAATCCGCGTTATGCGACGTATCCGACCAGGGATGGCAAGGCGGTCGCGGTGTCGCTGCTCGAAGCGCGGATATGGAGTTCGTTCTGCAAGGTGATCGAGCGACCCGACCTCATTCATGCCGACGAAGGTCCGGAACACCGCCACACCGCGCACGGCACGCGCGCCGCGCTTTACCGGGAAGCGATCGGCCAATTCTGCCTTTCAAGGGATCGCGACGAGCTGGTGCGTTGGATGGCTGAGCGCAATGTGCCAATTTTGCCGGTCTATACCTCGGACGAGGCGGTCAACAGCGAGCACGTTGCGGCACGGGGCATGATCGAATGGGTATCGCATCCGACCGAGGGGCGCATTCCCGTGATCGCCAACCCGCTGCATGCGTCGGGGTTGACCCGGGTGCGCACGCCCGCGCCGACGCTTGGGCAGCATCAGGAAATCGTCGAGAGAATGGCCACCGCTTTTGCCAGTGAATCCGTCTAGTCCATTTTTGGGGAATCGTCATGAGCGCACTACAGAACGTGACCAATGCGGACGCCATTGCCAACTTCGTGGCCGATGCGTCTTTTGAGAGGCTCCCGGCGGACGTGCTCGAAGCAGCGCGCTTCTGTCTGGTCGACTGGTTCGGCGTTGCCATCGGCGCCGCCAACGAAGAAGCTATCCAATCCGTCAAGCGGGTCGCCAAAGGCTGGAACGCCTCCGGAAAATCTCCAATCCTGCTCGACGGTGAAACGACGCCGGCGGCCGCGGCGCTCGTCAACGGAACGATGGCGCACTGTCTGGACTTCGACGACACCCATGTCGGATCGATCGCGCATTTGACCGGTCCGACCTGGGCGGCGGCATTTGCCGTCGGCACGCATATCGGAGCGTCGCCGCGCGACATCGTGGCGGCCTTTGTGTCCGGATTCGAAGTCGGCGGCAGGTTGGGCTCCGGTGGACTCGGGGTTGCCATCAATGAACGGAATATCCATTCGACCGGCGTATTCGGTTGCGTCGGCGCGGCTATCGCCGCCTCCATTCTTTACGGCCTGAATGCGGACCAGTTGAAGAACGCGATCGGGCTGGCTTCGACGCAAGCCGCCGGATTGACGGGATCGTTCGGCACGACTGCCAAGCCGTTCCACGCCGGAAAGGCCGCGTTCAATGGCATCCTTGCAGCCGAAATGGCGCGCGAAGGCTTCAACGCCGCGAAGGGGCTGGTCGAGATCGACGGCGGTCTCGCCGCAGCGTTGGTCCAGGACCGCGCGGTCAAGGTATCCCCGCTCGATTTCGCTGAGGGGTGGGAAATCACGCGCAACACCTTCAAGCCCTATGCGTCGTGCCTGTTGACGCACCCCGTGATCGATGCGGCGCGCGAACTGCATGAGCGTCGCGGCGGCCGCGAGATCCGCAAGGTCGACGTCCATGTCGATCCCCTGTGCATTCAGCTTGCCGGAATCTCGAATCCGCAGACGCCTTTCGAAGGCAAGTTCAGCGTCGCGTTTTGCGCAGCGCTCGGGCTGGAGGGAATCATTCCGTCGCAAACCCAATTCACCGCCAGTACGCTGGGTAACAAAGCCATTCGGCATCTGGTCGACGTCGTCGAACTGGTGCCTGCGGCAAAAATGGAAAAGACCGCGGCGACGGTCGAGATCGTTCTTGCGGACGGATCGAAGGAGAAGTGCCACGTTCCGCTGGCGCGGGGTAATCCCGGCCGGCCCATGAGCTGGTCCGACATGGAGCGCAAGTTCACGTCGCTGGTCGATCCCGTGATTCCCGGCAAGGGGGCGCAGCTTTTTGAATCCCTGAGGGCATTCGACAGCTTGAAAGACCTGTCGCAGATCGTTCCGGTCCTGACGGGAAAGTCGGTTCTGAACTAGGTCGATATCGAGTTGCTTTGGCCTAGCCAGCTTCACGGGGGCTTGTTAAGCCCCGCGGTATGCCGTCGGTATCTCGATGACAGTTGGGGCCATGCGAAAGAAAACCGAAAAACCGTCCGCGAAAGAGCAGGGACAGTCCAGCTCCCAGGCAGCATACGCGCTGCTCATCGCTGAAATCGAGAGCGGCAGGCTGCAGCCCGGCAGCCGATTGCTGGAGGTCGAACTGGCCGAGCGGCTCGGCATCAGCCGAACACCGGTCAGGGAAGCGATCAAGCGCCTCGAGACCCAGGGTCTCGTCAGTCACGAGCCGAACCAGGGCGCCGTCATCACCAAGCTCGACCATGCGCGGACCGTCGAGCTCTATATTGTTCGGGAAGTGCTGGAAGGCGTCGCTGCGCGGCAGGCGGCAACCTCGGCGACGGCGCAAGAACTCGAAATCCTTCGCCAGACAATGGAAGAGGATTGGAAATACGTCGATCGCCACGAGAAGCTGGTCATTCGCGATCGGCTTTTTCACAAGCAGATTCAGCTGACGGCGCGGAATCGTTTTCTGGACGATATCCTCAATAATATGCGGATTTCCCAGATATTGATGACGGGCACGACGCTCGCGGTGAAAGCGCGTCCCACCGCTCTGCTGGAGGAGCATCAGGCGATCGTGGACGCGATTCTGGCCCGCGATGCCGACAAGGCCGAATCTGCGGCCCGATATCACGTGCGGCAGGCCTTCGCGACCCGTCTGCGGTTATATGCGAACGCGCAACGCGAAGGGATTTAGGCTCGATATCGACATTCATTAGCGCTATTCAGTTTACATTCGGGTTGTAACCGATTGACTTTGCTGGGCGCCTTTTCCGTCTCTTTTACAGCTAAGTCCTTCATCTCTCATCGGGAAGACGAGACTCTTAATCAGCGGGTCCCAGGTTCGAGCCCTGGTGCGCCCACCAAGCTTAAACCACTGCCAAGCAGTGGTTTTTTAATATCGGCCGATAGAACAAAGCGCGATTGTGCGACCGCTTTTTGTGGTTGTGGTCGCACGGCGTGCGACCACTGACGATGGTTTTCTAGTGTTCTCGTTGGGTATGAGTAAAAGACGTGCCTAGAACTATTGCCTTCGAAAGTCTGAGGGCGGCCGCGCGTATCTCGACCAGGAGATGCCCGACCTGGCGCGCCGGCTTCGCGAGTTACGCGGGGTCGTTCGGCACCGGCTGACGCCGCCTCACACCATTCCTTCTTTCCGGACCTGCAGCACCAAGCGGTCAATGCCGGCATCGGCACGGGCCGCGTTGCGGGCGCGATAGTGCTTCACGATGGTCTGCGCGCTCTTGTAGCTGTGGCCAGTTATGTCGCAGATCGTGAGCAGATCGCAGCCGGCGCGATCGAGCAGCATGACGCGGGTGTCGCGCAAATCCTGGTCGTGCTTGCGATCGAGCTCACCGGATCCATTGATGAAGAACAGCGACGGACACGGCTTCAGCCGCCAGGCGGCTTCATCGCCATTGCTGTCGCGACTCGCCTGGGCGGCCATCCAATCGGCAAGCGCTCGGTTGCGCCCATCGACCATCCGCGCGCGTATCGACTTGTCCTGGTCTTCTTCGATTGGATACGGTTTGAACACGACCAGTAGAGCGGCTGTGAGCGCGTCGGCAAGCCGCTCGGCGCGAGCGATCGCGGCTTGCGGGCTGTCTCGATCGAGGAAGCCGAACGCAGCGAGCGTGCGGGTCGTCGTCACCCAATGCCGATACGCATTCTCATCGTAGGGCTGGCCGTTGTCCTCGTTGATGACGAATTCAGGCGGAACCACATCGAGCTGCAGGCGCAGCTTGATCTCTTTCGCGCGAGCGCGGGCGGCATTGAGTCGGGCCGTGAGCTGCGGCGCTTCCTTGATGTCGACGAGCTCGCCAGTCTTGCTCTGACGAAACGCGTGACGCCCTTCGACTTTACTCTCATCCCGCATCGCTATCCGATCGGTCTGCCGCTGACCGGTGAACAGCGCGAGATAGAAACTGTCGCCGATTGAATGCCTTGTGATCTCGTCGGAAGCCGCGACCCAGGCAGAAAATTCCGTCATCGTCACCAGCACCACACGTCCGTCGGGATGAACTCCATGCCGATGCGAGGATTGGGCCCGAGCCGCCAATGTATGCTCTCCTGGCCCCATGTCAGGGCTGCCGAAAGTGCGGCGATTACACTGATCGCCATGTGCTGGCCGCGTTTGGCTTTCACGGTTGGGTAGATCGCCCTGTTGAGGAAGATCTGGTACGCGAAACCTATGACCTCATGAAATGGGGACCGACATCTGCGAACAGCAGCCCCGCGCGTTTCGTTTGGGTGCGTAGCGCCGACGGAAAGGCAACGCTCGCCGGATTGGCTGCGGAACAGAACAAGCCGAAAATTCTGGCGGCTCCTGTCACGGTCATCATCGGCCACGATCTGGACTTCGCCGGCAAGCTGCCGAAACTCATGCCTCACGCTGCCGAGGCCATGCAGAAGCACTTTGCGGCACCATGCGTGGCCGAGGTGACGGCAATGCGAAACGGAACGCTGCAGGGTGCCTACCTCATAGTCGCTGCGCGGGCGTTGGGACTGGACTGCGGTCCCATGTCCGGCTTCGACAACGCCGGCGTGGACAAGGCCTTCTTCTCCGGCACGCGAATTCGGTCGAACTTCATCTGCAGCATTGGCTACGGCGATCCAGCTTCCGTGTTTCCGCACCATGCTCGCGAACAAGGACGATCCGCGCTCGATCAAGGTGTTCGATCCCTTGATCAAGGGCGAGACCGACCGCTTCGCCTATCGGTTCGTGAAGCCCTGACAGGTCCCTGCGCCGACTTCATGTCGACCTCCCCAATGGGTGCAAACAAGCCCATCGAAGACATCGAGGCAACTCTGCTTGCCGCCACGAAGCTGGACTTGGATGAGCTCGTCTGGTGGGCCCACGCGACGATGGCAGCGAAGGCCGCTGAAGCGCTCTGAGGCGCGTATCGAAAGAATCGAGCGCAAGATAACGGGGCGGCGCGGACGTGGCTTGATTTCTGGTAGTGGCCCGTCGCGTCATTTCGTTGCGATGCGGATGTTGATCGCTACCGGGGCATAGCGGACCCGCGCGAGCCGTCAGCTCGGCCGATCTGGTTAACGGCCTAGTCTCGTTGGTCAAAAAAGAGCGCCAGCTCGCAATTGGACTTACTGTTTCAGGCCTTCTCGACGAACGAAAAGACTTACCACGGCGGCAACGATCGCAACACCACCAGTTGGATGCGAGAAGCGGTCCACCAGTCCGGAGGCGCCAAAATCAGTCGGCTTGCAGACTAATAAGAGACGATGGTCAGTTCTCTAACCGATCGGAATTTTATATTTTCCTTTATCAATTCAGGCGATCGAGCGCTTACGGATATCGAAGGCAAGAATCGATTTCAGATTTCCGCCAAGAACGGCGTCTTTCTCGCTAGCGGTCAGGAAGCTACAGTGACGGCGGACATAGTCCAGACTTTGCGTGTAAGTACAGAAGCGTTCAACATTCGGCATATCAGAACCCCAGATCAGCCGGGAAGCACCAAACAAATCGCGCATGCCGCGCACCAGTTCCTGTGCCTGCGGGTAGGGATATTCCCACGAGCCACCCCAGGTGATCGGGAACATGATCTCGATCAGCAGATTTTCGTGCCGCATGGCGGTGAGCACCTCCTCCGGGAAATCCCATGCACCGGACTTGCCGAAGAAGCCGACCGGAGGCCCCATGACCAGGATCCAGCGAATCCTGCTATAGCGGTTCATCAAGCCATGCAGGCGCAGGAGGTTGGCGATGTAGCTTGCCGCGTCGTAGTGGGGAATCGCGGTAATCTCGAAGAAAACCGGCAGGCCAGCCGAGTCAATCTTCGACCAGAAGGCGTCGTAACGCGCGTCGTCAAATGTGACGTCAAATCCGTAGCGGGCGAACGCGTCGAGCGCGAAGTAGACGCCCTTCAATCCGAGATCATGATAGGCGCGTTCGAACTCCAAAAGCCCAGCCTCGGTAAAGGCACGCGGCTCGTCAACGTTCAGCAGCGCGGTAAATTTGTCAGGATATTGGTTCTGGGCGAACGCATTGTAATCGTTCATAGCGCCGTAACCCCATCCGGTTTGCAGGATGCAGTGATCGACGCCCGCATAGCTCATTTGGGCTAACATCAGTTCTGGCGGCGCCACGATCTGCTGCATCCCCACCGGCATATATTGGGAGTGATAATCTTCACCGTCGATGGTGAAATCGAGACGCCCATAATTACCCACCCTGAAGTTGACGTCCTTGAGCCCAGCCCAGGAGTTGTCGCCCTCTCGGAACAACACCGCACCCGAGACTTCCTTGCCGTCGCGCGCCCTGAAAACGCGGGCGGCAGTCCGCGTTTGAACCTTTTGGATATACTTGCGGTGGACCTCGCTCGACGGATGACCGCAGGCCCCAGCCCAATGCTGGAAAACGTGCGCGTGGCAATCGATAATCATTATGTCCTCTTGCATTGCAGATAGGTGGCCGCTCGCTGTGGCGGCGATCGGGTCGCAATCCGATCGACTCAGCCGAGCTCCGCGAGGTATTTGTCGTAGAGACGCTTCACTTCGCCGTTGGCAACGACGTAGGTAGCCCAGAAATCCAAAAAATTCTTCCAGGCGGCGTCACCGTGCCGAATGATCCACGTGTTGGGACGCTTGTCGAAGGGGTGTTCCGGATCGACAATGTGAGCCCAATCGCTATTTCGTTTTACGAGGGCTATCGCATCGCTGTCACCTACGACATAGGCGGTCGCCCGCTTAGCGCGTACAGGTTCTGCAGCCATCACCTGCTGACCAGCGATGGAAATGAACTTCGCCTTGGGAAATATCGATGGCAAGCGCTGTTCTTCGCTTGAGCCAGCGCTCACGGAAAACGTCACATCGGCGTTGTTAAGATCGCTGATCGTCTTAAATTTTGTAGCATCGTCGTTGTGTACAATGGCGTGGCTGCCCTTAATCCAAAGAGGGCCAACGAAGTTGCAGGAAAGACCTCGCGGGATCGTGTAAACGGCAGAGGATCCGAACAAATCGAAGTCACCCCTTCGTAACCCCACAGTTGCATTGGCAAACGTAACCTCCTGCCAGTCTACGGTCATTTCGAGGTCGCGAGCGAGTATGTCGACAAGTTCTTTATAAACGCCTCGCAGCTCACCACTCTTGGCATCCCTGAAGAACCACAAGGGGGTCTGGGCGAATCCGACCTTCAGCGCGCCACCTCTCTTGATTTTCGCGAGCGCCGAATCCGGCGGAATGCCAGTTTCAAGCAGCTGCGCTCTAGCCTCGACGACAAGCGCAGTGCTCGCGCCCAAGACAGCTGCTCCGGTCAGCAACGATCTTCTGTCAAGGTCATGGACTAGCGATCCAACTTCGATCTCCTTCGTCATTCGACATCCTCCCGATTAGGTACAGGGACGTAATTGCGTGGCCACCCATACCCGTGTCCGGCAATGCCGACCCTGAGCGCTGAGATCAAAATGCTTGTAGAGTGGCAACATTAGTTATTTTGGTCTCGTGGGCAAGAATTTCGGCTGCGATAGGACGGCTTATTTTCGATCAGCAGGAGCTCTACGGTAGAGCGGCGTCGGCCATGAAAGCACTCGAGCGCTTTCATGATGAGTTGGTTTAATAGTTAGGCCGTCGTTTCTTTCGATCGCGCGCGGCCCGACCGTTAAAGCGAGGCCGTCGGCTGTAGACCAATTTCTTACATAACGTTCGTTCTGCGAACGCGATCGATCCGCTACGTCAGCTAAGCCACATAGACTACGATGCCTCAGATCGACAAAGCGGTCATAGCGTTCAATACGCCTTTCCGCGAGCGGATATGGGCCACAGCGTCTCCACCTTGTCACCGCGCACGCCAACATACCAATCGTGTATGTTGCACGTTGGGTCGCAGTGACCCGGTATCAGCCGGAGTCTTTCATTTATCTTGAGAACGTTGCCAGGATCTTCGATCAAGCCATGTTCGTCTGAGCACCGAACGTATTTTACGTCTGCCCGCCCGAAAATGATCGGAAGCCCTGAGTCAACCGATTGAACCTTGAGGCCGGCATCGCACACAGCTCTGTCGGCCTTGGCGTGGCTCATAACGCTTGTCAGAATGAATAGCGCATTTTCCCATTCGGTTTGGTCAATGCGCACGCCGGCCTCATCCAACACCTGTCCATAGTCGGCGTCCATAAACGCATAGCTTCCGCACTGAAGCTCATTATAGACGCCCGACGCCGCCTCGAACCGATAGCTTCCGGTGCCGCCTCCGCTGACGGTCTCCGTCAGCAAGCCCACTCTGGCAAGAGCCTCGATCGTGTCACGAACGAAAGCCACAGCAACCTCGAATTTCTTGCTACGCTCTTCGTAGGACCGCAGATGCTGCATCGCGCCCTGATAGGCCTGGATGCCTGAATATTTCAGTCCCGTCGCGCGGCTAATCGCTCGGGCAATCTCGACGGCAGCAGGAGTTGTGGTGACCCCGCATCGTCCAGCGCCACAATCGATTTCAACTAGACATTCGATTGTGGTCCCATTGCGGGTTGCGGCCTCGGACAGTTCGGCGACATTTGCGAGATCGTCCACGCAGACGGTAATTCGCGCACCGCATTTCGGAAGCTTCGCAAGTCGGTCAATCTTTCTTGCGTCGCGCACTTGATTGGAGATCAAGATGTCAGCGATTCCGGCGCGAGCGAACACCTCGGCTTCCGACACCTTCTGACAACAAACGCCGCTGGCGCCTCCGATCCCTTCTTGAAGGCGAAAGACGTCCACCGATTTGTGCATCTTTGCATGAACGCGAAGACGAACATTGTGCGCCTTGGCGTACTCGCCCATTTTCCGAACGTTGCGTTCAAGCGCATCGAGATCGAGGATCAAGCACGGTGTTTGCACCTCATCGATGCGCATACCAGGATGTGCGGGCACGTCGTAGCCAAGCTCCGATTCTTCAGATCGATAATCGATTTTCATGCAAGCACCTTCGTCGGTTTTGCAGCCGTTACGTACGATAGACGCCGTAGATCAGCCTCACGTCGCGGCAGCAATCTCTTCGAGAAGTTCCGCATGCTGCTCCCAGGGAATGCGATCTACGCTCATTTGCGGCCGCCCGGGGCGATCGACGCGACTGTCATCGACGGCCTGCCCAGTTTCGACCGCGGCCCGCAGGTAGCGATGGTCCATCTCCCGGTTGAAATGATGCAGTAGCGCGTCGCGCGCCGCCGGCTTCATGATGGCGGTCGCCGCGAGCAGGCCGTAACCGCCCCAGTTCGAAACGCCGGCGACGATCAGCGAATCCACCGCCGTCGTCGCCGCAATCAGCTGGCCGTTCGGAATCTGGGTTTCGATGATCTCCTTCGGCAGCGAACCCATGCCGATCTCGTTGCCGCCATCGCCGATGCCGATCGTGTACCATGGACCTTTGGTTTTGGCGTCGAACAACAGGTGCAACGGCGCGGTTTCGCGCGACATGTCCCAGCCATGCTCGCGATGCGGCTTGCCATCGGAGCCCGGAGAGGCCCGCTCGATGGCAACCAGGTGCGTCATCGGCCGGTCACCCGCCGCCAGATATTTTCCGAGGCGGACAACCGAGCTTTCCGCGACCGACGTGATCTCGAGATTGACCGGCACCGGCAAAGCGTCGACCACCGACCACACCGCCTTGGCACAGGGCGCGTCGGTAATGACGGTGACTTCGATCCCGGCATTGGCGAGCCCTGCCGCAAGATGCGCCGTACCGTTCAGTCCGTCGGTCTCCGGCGATGGCGGCTCGGCGTGCTTGATGTAGAATCCCGTGACTATGCCGACATGCGCCTTCGGCGTTGCCGCGATCGATTCGGCAGCGCGCGCCAGATTGCCCTTGGCCCATTCGGTCATCTGGCCAATATCGCGCTTCACCTTGCGCCCGATAATGGCCTCGATCCGGGCAATTTTCTCGTTCACGGCCTTTTCCTTCTTGTACAGCATTCAGGGCTCCGGACGAACGCTGGCTCGCCCGGACTGATCAGTGCTTTGTCTTGCTTTCAGAGAACCTCGGCAGCGTACTTGTCGTAGAGCTGCTGCACGATGCCGCTCGTGACCGCGTAGGTGCACCACGTATCAAGGAACTGCTTCCACGGCACGTCGCCGTAACGCACCATCCAGGTGTTCGGACGCTTGTCGAAGGATTTCTGCGGGTCGATGATCGCCGACCATTCGCTGTTGCGCTTGGCGAGCGCGACGGCTTCGGTATCGCCGACGATGCAGGCGTTGGCGCGGCCGCCACGAACCGGCTCCGCCGCCATCGAGTATTGTCCGGCCACCGCCATGAACTTGGCCTTGGGGAACAGGCGCGGCATCCGTTGTTCGTCGCTCGAACCGGCGTTCACGGCGATGGTGACATCGGGATTGTTGAGGTCGGCGGCAGTCTTGTATTTGCCGGCGTCCTCCTTGCGGATCACGGCGAGACTGCCTTTGGCCCAGAGCGGACCGACATAATTGACGACGGTGCCGCGCGGCACGGTGTAGGTCGCCGACGATCCGAACAGGTCGTAATCGCCGGAGCGCAGGCTGATCGTGGAATTCGCGAACGTCACCTCGTGATAGTTCGCGGTCATCTCGAGATCCTTCGCCAGCATGTCCACCAGCTCCTTGTAGGCGCCGCGAAGCTCGCCGGTCTTCGGGTCCTTGAAGAACCACAACGGCAGTTGCGCGTAGCCGACCTCGAGCGTGCCGCCTTGCTTCACCTTCGCCAGCACCGAATGCTTGTCGATGCCGGACTCCAGAAGTTGTGCGTGCGCCTCGCGCGGCAACGCGCCCATGGCGGCGACGCCCGCGCCTGCGGCCAGCGCGCCGGTCAACAGTCCCCGCTTTGAAAGCTCATCCATCGCTGTTCTCCCTCTGCTCCATTGCTTCATCTGCATCAAATCGGACGACGCGCGCCTAGCGCTGGGCCGCGAGCCCGAACTTGGTCTGGAAATGCACGTAGGCGTAGTTGGCGACGCCCGAGATCGCAAATATCAGGACGAAATACGCGAGCGCGATCGTGGTCAGCACCTCGATCGGCTCGTACCACTGGTTGACGATCTTCAGTCCTGCATACATCAGATCGGCGATCGCGATCACCGACACCAGCGTCGAGGATTTCACCACGACCGCGAGCTGATTGATGATCATCGGCGCGACGACGAGTGCGACCTGCGGGACCTCGACGCGCCATATCGTGCGCCAGCGGCTTATGCCGATGGCGTCGGCCGCCTCGCGCTGGCCCTTCGGCAACCCCTCGAAGCCGGCGCGGAAGGTCTCGGCGAGATAGCCGCTCGATTGCAGCGCCAGCGCCAGAATGCCGGCGCCGACGACGGTGTTGGGAAAACCGAACACCTCGGGCCACACATAGTTGACCCAGAGAAGCTGAACCAGGATCGGCGTGGCGCGAAAGAATTCGACATAGGCGATCGCGACATACTTCAGAAGAGGAATCCGCAGGCGGATGAAGCAGACGACGGCGCCGAGCACGAGCGCTAGCAGAAACGCCCAGACGCAGACATAGACCGTGACCCAGAGTCCCGCGAACAGCGGGCCGAGGTTGGCGAGCACGAAGCGGTTGAAATTATCGGCGAAGGCCATGGCTTACGACCAGCCTCGCTTGCGCCATCTATCCGTGAGCCCCTGGAAAAGCTGGGTCGCCAGAATGATGACCACGCAATAGAGCACCGCGGCGCCGGTGTAGAGCGGAATCGGCCGCATCTCGGCGACGCTGATCATCGAGACCTGGTACATGATGTCCTGCACCGTGATCAGCGATACGATGGTGGTCGACTTGAACAGCGAAACGAGCTGGTTCACGAGATCGGGCAGGATGCGGCGGAGCGCCTGCGGCAGGATGATCCGTCGCAGCGTCTTTAACGGCGACATGCCAATGGCCGCCGCGGCTTCGGCCTGACCCGGATGAATCGAGCGGAGGCCGGCTCGCAACGTCTCGGCCATGAAACCGCTGTAGGCGACGCCAAGTCCAATAACCGCCGCGGCATGCGGGTCGAGACGAAAGCGCGATCCGATCATCTTGCTGATGACCAAGGGAAGCACGAAGTATACCCAGACGAGAAGTACATATTCGGGCGTATTGCGGCAGAGCTCGGTCCAGCCAGTGGCGATCCATCGCAGCGGACGGTTTCGGCCGAGTTGTATCACCGCCACGATCGCGGCGGCGGCCATCGCGAGAATGGCGCTTTCTGCGAAGATCGATAAGTTCTGCATCAGGCCCTGAAGCAGGACCGCCCTGTATTCCCAAAATAGGGTTGGATCGAGCATTTGCCGGAGTGCGGGCGACATCGATGCGGCTCCGCTTCAGCTCAATGCCGACGAAATGAATTTTTGGCAACGCTCGCTCGATGGCGCAATAAACACCTGTGCCGGCGCCCCGTCTTCCTCGATACGCCCGTTGTGCAGAAAAATGACGCGGTCGGACGCATCACGCGCGAAGCCCATTTCGTGGGTCACCACCAACATGGTCATGCCATCGCCGGCGAGCGCGCGCATGACCTCGAGCACCTCGATCGTCAGTTCCGGATCAAGCGAGGATGTCGCTTCATCAAACAGCATGACCTTGGGTTGCATCGCAAGCGCACGTGCGATCGCGACGCGCTGTTGTTGTCCACCGGATAGCTTCGCGGGATATTCATTCTGCTTGTCGAGAAGATTGACCTTGCTCAAAAAATGCCGGCCGAGTTCGGCGGCCTCCTTGCGTCCCATACGCTTGACCTGGGTTAGCCCTTCCGTGACGTTGCCAAGCGCTGTCATGTGTGGCCAGAGATTGAACTGCTGAAACACCATGCCGAGCTTTGAGCGCAATCGCGCGATGTTTCTGGCAGACGGAGCAGGCTCATGGCCGATCGACGCGGTCTCGCCATCGATAACGATCGTGCCGGACGTCGGACGTTCAAGAAAATTGAGACAACGCAGGAAAGTGCTCTTTCCGGAGCCACTCGCGCCAATAACGCTCACAACTGTCTGCGGTTGAATGGTGAGTGAGATGCCGCGCAACACCTCGATGTCGGCGTATGACTTGTGAAGGTCCGTTACCCGGATGATCGGCTCGACCATATCCAAATTGCTACCCCACGCGACAGACAGGCTCTTCAGCTGCGAAGCTTGACTGATCGTCGCCGCTAGGAAAATATACGTCAAGTATATTTTGCGTCAACCAGCCGCCTGCCGAATGTTTGACCATCGCTTGTACAATATGAGCATTTGACCGGACGACGGTCGCAACGACCGAAGGATCACGTGAAAAAATCGAAAGCACTTCCAACACGAGGCAAGCGAACCGACTCGCGTGCCAAAAAAGCGCTCGCTACGGCGAACAATGGGCGGAAAACCTCCCAGACGGAAAATGCTGTCGACCTGATCAGATCAAGGATCATCGATCTCAGTCTCAAACCCGGGACCAAGCTCGACGAGCCGTTGCTGGTCAAGCAGTTCAAATTAGGGCGCACGCCGGCACGTGAGGCCATCAACCGGCTGGTGGCGGAAGGATTGGCTAGCATATTTCCCAATCGAGGCGGGACCTTTGTAAGGGAACTGGACGTATCCGAAATCGATCAGGTGCTGATGGCCTATCAGCTCATAGAGACCGTGCTGGCGGAGCTTCTGAGATTCGACGATCCTGGTCTGGTGCGAGACCTCGAACGCATTCAAAAGAGATATACCAACGAAGTGCATCAAAAATCGTTCTTGGGGATTACCTCGGTAAACGAAGAGTTTCATCTCAGAATGCATCGGTCGATCGGAAACGGATTTTTCTACGAATTCGCCCAATCCACTCATCGCCACGTCCGACGGCTGCTGGTCTTGCTGTACAAAATGGAAATGAAGGAAAAGAACCTTCTCGAGACTCAACTGAGTATCAATCTCCGCGAGCATGACGGTATTATCGACGCGATCCGCCGCGGCGATCGCGTCGCGTTGAACGGTATCCTGCCTGTGCACGCGAGACAGGCTCAAACACGGCTGCAGACAATCTTGGGCAAGAAGTTACCGGCTCTGTCGCTCGGGCAGCTTGTCGCTGCCACGATGTAAGGCAGGGGCGGCGGTGAATCTGGCGGAATAATCACTTCAAACGGCGTGGAACTGAAATTCCCTTGT
>Ga0265342_10002910_pt1 | contig 14443 bp, 15 predicted proteins | sample 4CB327metaG_FD_203125 | JGI IMG/M metagenome (GOLD analysis project Ga0265342, IMG submission 203125) | Rhizosphere microbial communities from Carex aquatilis grown in University of Washington, Seatle, WA, United States - 4-CB3-27 metaG | ecosystem: Host-associated > Plants > Roots >...
CGGACGTACCCAATTCTGGATCCGGGGCAACTGGCGTTTCGATCAGTGGGACGGACGGCGCCCCAGTTGGGCTTGCGCCGATCGCTATGGTCCGGCCTTAGGCTTCGAATTCTACGAGAACCACGGTTTCAGAATGCGCGATAGCTGGCGCCGCGACTGGCGCCGCCGCCACGACGGGAACTGGAACGACCGCGGAGATCGCAACGGCTACGACCATGGTGGCAATTGGAACGACCGCGGTGATCGCAATGGTTACGACCATGGCGGCAATTGGAACGACCGCGGTGATCGGAGCGGCAATGACCATGACCGTCACGACCGCAGAGGTGACCACGGCGGCGGGCCAGCTGACGCATTTGGAGGTCCCGGTGGTATGTTTGGTGGTTTCCAAGGTGGTCACGGCGGCGGCCATAGTGGCGGTCAAGGTGGAAACGGCGGCGGCCATGGCGGCAACGCTGGCAGCGGTGGCCAAGGTGGCAATGCCGGTGGCGGCTACGGCGGAAACGTTGGCGGTAGCGGTGGCCACGGTAGTGGATTCGGCGGCAACACTGGCGGCAGCGGTCATGGCGGCAATGCTGGTGGCGGCTACAATGGCAGCGTCGGCGGTGCAGGTGGCCACGGTGGTGGAAGCGGCGGTGGTCAAGGTGGCAGCGCAGGCGGAAGCGGTGGCGGTCAAAGCGGCAGCCACGGTGGCAACGCCGGCAGCGGCGGCCAAGGCGGCAGTGGTGCGCACGGCGGTCATGGCGGCACCGGCCAAAGCAGTGGTGGCTATCCGCACCGCGACTCCAATGGCAATCAGATTCCCTGAATCTCGCATTTGAAAAAGGCGACCTGGCACTTCGGTGCCAGGCCGCTTCTTTTTACGAAACAATCGGTCGAAGCGAACGCATTCGGCGCAAGCGTGTAACGCGCGCTGCGCGCATTGGCGCAATGCGAGCGATCTGCTTTGCCCCCTCATGTCGCTCTGCTAGCTTGCCCTCGAATTTCGCAACGAGGGTGTCATGCGCGTCGGTGTGCCGAAAGAAATCAAGAATCACGAATATCGTGTTGGCCTCACGCCTGCTGCCGTACGCGAGTTGACCGCGCGCGGGCACGTCGTCTTTGTCGAGACGAAGGCGGGCGACACCATCGGACTGTCCGACGAGATGTATGTGCGGGCCGGCGGGACCATCCTGAAAACGGCCGCCGAGGTTTTCGATGCCGCCGATATGATTGTGAAGGTGAAGGAGCCTCAGCCTGTTGAAATCGCGCGGTTGAAGCCGGGCCAGACATTGTTCACCTACCTGCATCTGGCGCCTGACCCGGACCAGACCAAGGGGCTGCTCGGCTCTGGCGCAATCGGCATCGCCTATGAAACAGTCACGGATGCGCGCGGCGGCTTGCCGTTGCTCGCGCCGATGAGCGAAGTGGCCGGCCGCATGTCGATCCAGGCTGGCGCACATTGCCTGGAGATCGCGCAAGGCGGGCGCGGCATGCTGCTTGGCGGCGTGCCGGGCGTTCCCTCCGCAAAGGTCGTGATCCTGGGCGGCGGCGTGGTCGGCACCAATGCGGCACGCATGGCGATGGGGCTCGAAGCGCATGTTCTTGTCCTGGATGTTTCACTGCACCGGCTGAACGAACTCGATCTGCAATTCGGTGCGCAACTGCACACACTGTTCTCGACCATCGACGCCATCGAGGAGCAGGTGATCTCCGCCGACCTCGTGATCGGCGGCGTGCTGGTGCCCGGCGCGGCCGCGCCCAGGCTCATTACCGAGAAGATGGTCAAGCAGATGAAGAAGGGCTCGGTGATCGTCGACGTCGCCATCGACCAGGGCGGCTGTGCGGAAACCAGCCATGCGACGACACACGCCGATCCCACCTATCGCGTGCATGATGTGGTGCACTACTGCGTGGCGAACATGCCGGGCGCTGTGGCGCGTACTTCCACTTTCGCGCTCAACAATGCGACGCTGCCGTTCACACTGGCGCTGGCGGATATGGGTGCGGAGAAAGCGATGAAGGCGAACGCGCATCTGCGCGCTGGCCTCAATGTCTACAAGGGCACGCTGACCTACGAAGCCGTCGCCGAGGCCCAAAAGCTGCCGTTCAAGAGCGCGGAAGCGGTGCTGGGGGCGTAATCCCCGAGTCGGAATTTGCTTTGACAGATGGTTGGCGAGGGGCGACTTAAGCCACTGTATTCGCGCGACTTAAGGAGATTGACCACTACATTTTTAGAGGCTTTTGGCTTACATCCGTATCTGGTGTAGTGCAAAATGTTACAAGTTTAGGTAGTGTTACCCTATCGGCGAACGCTGGCCGCGCGTGGGACTTCGCGCGACTTTGCGTTGTGGGGTCGAGGCATTTGGCGGCCTTGTGGGGGAGAGCACCGTGGATCACCGTGCACGGGTTAGTTTAGTTGGGTTGGCCATCAGCCTGCTGGTAGGAGGCTGCGCCAATTGGGACTCGATCTACCGCGAGGAGGGCGTCGGCTCCGAGTCTGAACATGCCAAGGTCATGTTCATCGACGCCAAGCAGCGTGCCATCCTGACGGCGAAGCGGCCGGCGGTCCCCAAAACCACCACAGTGACGACGGCAGACGGGAAAACGACAACGACGCAAACCTACGTCGAGAGTTACCGAGCCTTCTGCGCGGAGCCGAGCCCGGACGTGTATTCGGTGCTCAGCCAGGCAGCGAGCGCCTCTGGCAGTTTCGGCCAGGACGCCACGTCGATGAACGCGGCGATCGCGGCCGCAATGAGCAGCGCAGAGACTGGCTCGACGATTTCGCGCACGCAGACGATCAATATGCTGCGCGAACTGATGTACCGGACCTGCGAGCGCTACATGTCCGGCGCGCTTGACGATTTGCAGTTTCCCATCCAGGCCATCCGCGACCAGCATGTGATGGTTTCCATTCTGGCCATCGAACAATTGACGGGCTCGATCACGCCGCCTGTGGTGTCGCTCTCGTCGAGCGGCAATGCTGGCGAGGGTCAAAACACGAGCGATGCAATCGTGCGGCTGGATGATGCCTGGAAGACTCTGCAAACGGCGAATTCGGACGAAGCGACCAAGCAAGGGGCACTGGACGATCTGGACAAGGCACAGAGCCCGCCCGGCGTGGCGGGCTCGACCTGCAAGGCCATCGATGCCTCCGCTGCCAAGGCGACGCCGCCGAAATACGATGACACGACGAATGATCCGCTCAAGGCTCCGAAGTGCACCGCCGCGGAAGCGGACCTTGCCAAGGCAAAGGACGCGCAGAAACAGGCGCAGGACCACTACGATACGCTCAAGGGAATGGCCGACAAGGGTGGAACTGCGTCCGCGTCTGCTTTCGGTCAGGCAAACGTGACGTCGGTGCCTGCCGATCCCAATCGCGCGGCAATTGTGCAGGGTGTCGCCAACGTGGTGCAGGAGATCGTCGATCAGAATTTTAAGCAGGATGAATTTCTGTTGTTCTGCATTCGAGCGATGCAGACGGGCCAGAGTGGCCAGATAACCGACAATTGCGTCAATTACGTGAAGGATAGTGTGAGCAATCAATCAGCCAAGCTAGCCGCCGATACGGCACGCTTGCAGCTCGACGCGGCGACAAGCAAAAGGTTGTCGGCGCAAGCCGCTGCGGAGCAACAGGCCTATGATCAGAAATCTGCCGCCCATTTTGCGCCGTTCTGGAAAAAGGTCGTGTCCGATGGCGATCCGCAGGTTGCGGATTCAAAACGTCTCACGAAAGTGATCGATGTGTACCTCAGCGCGCACCCGTCGACTGCCGCTAAGGGCGATCTCGTGAAGCTCGAGGCCGAAACGTCGATTTCGAAAGTCTTCGAAATCTTCGACGGGCTGCCGCTGCCTCGGCAAAAGGATTTAGCGCAGTAGATCGGGAGAATGGAGAGATTGGATGAGCAAGATCGTTGTTATAGCTGCGACGACTGAAGGGGGCCTGACGACTGTCGCCAGTAAGGCCAAGGCCACATTAATCGACGGAACTTCACGAGAGTTCTCGGCTCTCCAATTCTATCCGTCGGCCGATTTCGAGGACATCGGTGATATCGACACCGACAATTCCGGTTGGGTCGCCCTGGCAACGAAAAACGCAAGCTAACCGCACTTTTCTGCGTCCTTGAAACATTCGAGATAGGCCTGCAGGTCTTTCGTGCGTGCGTTCGTCAGCTTCGTCAGGCATCCGGAATAGACAAGCGGGTGGATACTGCCGCCTTCGTTTTCGGCGGTCTCGAACGTGCATTCCGTGTCGCGGTACGCCACCCAGGCGCGCTCGGCGGCCTTGAGTTTCGTCTTGTAGTTTTCATCGCCAAGCGCGGCCATCACCTTGGCATAGACGGCATTCAGTTTTGTGTCGGACACCTGATAATCCTTGTCGGCGCAGATATTCATGTCGTTTTGATTCATGGCCTTGCTGCAATCGATCTCGTCGGCATCGCCGGCCGTGGCCGAAGCGGCGAGCAGAACAAGCGACAGCGCGAGAAGCAGTGAACGGTACATGGCGCATCCCTCAAAAAAGCAATTCGAATTCTACGCGATCGTCGTGCCGCCGTCGATCACGATGGTCTGCCCCGCCATCCACGATCCGGCTGCCGATGCGAGAAAAACCGCCGCGCCCGCGATGTCGTCCGGCACGCCCAGCCGGCGCAGCGGATTGCCGAACGAGGAACGCTTCTCGGCTTCGGGCGTATCCCATAGCGCGCGCGCGAAATCGGTCTTCACCAATCCCGGAGCAATGCAGTTGGCGCGGATGTTGTGCGGACCGTATTCCACCGCGATGTTGCGCGCGAGTTGCGAATCCGCCGCTTTGGAGATTCCGTAAGCGCCGATCACCGGCGATCCTTTCAGGCCCGCGATCGACGACACGATAATCACCGCGCCGTCCTTGCGCTCGACCATCTCGGGCAGCACCATCTGGCAGAGCCAATGGTTGGAGCGCACGTTTGCGCCCATGATCTTGTCGAAGGCCTCGTCGGGGATCGCCATGCCGGGCCCGAAATAGGGATTGAGCGCGGCATTGCACACCAGCACGTCGATCTTGCCGAACGCGCGCCGCGTACCCTCCACCAGCGCCTGCAACTGCGCCTTGTCGTTGATATTGCAGGGGATCGGCGCCGCAACGTCCTTGCCGAATTCGCCGTTGATCTCGCCGGCGACCTTTTCGCAGGCGTCGGCCTTGCGGCTCGAAACCACGACCTTGGCGCCATGTTCGGCCAGCCGGTGCACGATGGCCTTGCCGATGCCTTTTGTAGAACCTGTGACGAGCGCGACCTTGCCGCTCAGATCGAACAATTGCATGCTTCTCTCCGTGGAATTGTTCCGATCATGGCATGGAAGGCGCGCTCGATGAAAAAACTTCTGCTGTCCGTTGCCGTTGCGTCACTCGGAGGATTGATGCTTTGCGCCTGCCAGAGCGAGCAGAAATATACTGTCGTGGCGCCGCCCGCCGCCAACCCCACGCAGACGCCGCCGCTCTTCGTGAAACCCTCGGCGCCGACCGCGGGTCCGCTGGCGCCGGCCGGCGTCGGCAAATACATGGACGGGCAGGAAAAGGATTTGCGCGCGCGGTTGAGCCCGCTGGGAATCCGCGTGGCGCGCCGGGGCGACGATCTTCTCGTCACGCTACCCAACGACAAACTGTTCGAGGGCGCAAATCTGGGCTCCGCGGGACGCGGGCTGCTCGCGAGCATGGCGCTCGTGCTGTGCCATTACGATCATACGCTGTTGCAGGTGAATGCCTACACGGACACTACCGGCGGCGTGCAGCAGAATCTCACCGTCTCGCAAAAGCGCGCCGCGCTGGTGGCGGGCGCGCTGACCCAGGATGGCGTCGCGGCGGCGCGCGTTATGGCGCAAGGCCTGGGCCAGACGAATCTCAGGGTGATGACCGGCGACAACGTTTCCGAACCGCGCAACCGGCGGATCGAACTGCGCATCGTGGCCAAGCCGGGGTAGGCGATTGGCACTTGAAAGGTATCCGCCAGTGGCGTATATACCGTCTCGTTCTACCAAGCTGCACGCGGTGATCGAAACGCCGGAGTACTTGAGCGGCGCGAGGCGTGTGCTGGCGGAAGCGGAGCGTGTGGCGCTGGTTGATTTCCTCGCGGAAAACCCCACAGCGGGCGACCTGATGCAGGGTACCGGTGGTGCACGCAAGCTGCGCTGGGCGGCGAGAGGAAAAGGCAAGAGCGGCGGCGCGCGGGCTATTACGTTCTACGCGGGACCGGATGTGCCAGTATTTCTGATGGCGATATTCGGCAAGGGTGAGAAGGCGAACCTCGACAAAGCCGAACAAAACGAGTTGCGCAAGGTTTTGGCGGATATCGTTACCGAGTATCGAAAAGGAGTGAAGCGTCGTGTCTAAGTCCGGTCAAAGTATTTTGCGCGGCGCGCGACAGGCCCTGGAATATGCACGCGGCGCCCGCGAGGGGTTCGTGGCACATGTTCCTGAAGATGTGAACGTGGCGGCCATACGCAAGCGGCTTGGTATCTCCCAGAGCGATTTTGCCGCCCGTTTCGGATTCAAATTGGACGCCGTGCAAAACTGGGAACAAGGTCGCCGCCGACCCGATGGTGCCGCGCGCGCCTTCCTTCGGGTTATCGAACGTGAACCAGCTGCCGTGCAGCGCGCTCTTGCCAGATAGGGCAACTCGTCGCGTACGACGGCAATCGCATCTCTGCCAAGTGGGGGTGACGCGGGGCGGGCGTACCTAAGCCTTGGCCCCGGTGGGCACCAGTACCAGGTTGAACGCCGAGAGGTCGATGGTCAGCCGCTCGCGCAGGCTTTCGCTGAGGACGACGAATACCCGGTCGCCGTGCGTTGCCAGACGCGACAGCAAGCGTTCGAGTTGCTTGACGTATTGCGCCGGCATGCCGTCGACCGCGAGAGTGAGCCGGGTGCGGGACTGTTCCATCAACCGTCGCAACTCGGGCGCTGCACGCCTGAAAAATCGGCCATTCAACGCATCACCGAGATGGATGGTGAGATTGGGTGTAGCCGCTGCCGCTTTGCGGGTCACCCAGATTTCGCCTTGACGCAAATATCGGGCGATAGCGGCCTGCACGGACTCCACAAGACGGCTGTCCGATACGCTTCCCGACAGCGCGGTCCACAGGTGGTCGCGGGCAAAGGCCCGCATCGACAACCCGGTGATCCAGTCGGCGATTTCCAACGGAATGAGAGACGGGCGCCGAAAGCTCATCGAGCGAAGGAAATGATAAAGCCGTCCGAGCCCGCCGGGCAGGATGCCTTTGAACATCAGGCGGCTGACGATGCCCATCGTTTCGCCGAAGCTATAGCCGCCGCGATAGCTCGGCGCGGCGAGGTGGCGCGCCTTGTTGCGGATGCGCAGGCCGATCCCGGCATCGGTCAGCAGACGGCGGTAGATATCGCGATAGAGGCCGGACATCTCGTCGTCGCTCATGGTCTTGGGGATGATATTGCTGCGCAGACGGGTGTTGTCGGATTCTTCGTCGATCTCGCGCAGGCGCCCCTCGCGCTCCATGCGGGCATAGAGCGGCGTGCGGGGCAGGGCCGCCAGCTGACCGATCATCGCGGTCTGGATGCCGGCATCGGTGATGAAGCGATACTGCGCCTCGAAGGTCTGGGGCGTGTCGTTGTCGAAGCCGATGATGAAGCCGCCGAACACGTCGATGCCCCGCGAATAGATCCGCCGCACCGAGGTCAGGATGTCTTCGCGCAAATTCTGCGACTTTCCGGTTTCCTTCAGGCTGGCGGCATCTGGGGATTCGATGCCGATGAAGAACCAGCTGAAATTGGCGGCCTGGCAGAGGTCCAGCAGTTCCTCATCCTGGGCAATGTTGAGCGAGACCTCAGTTCCGAACGAGAGCGCACGGCCGTTCTTCTCCTGATACGTCACCAGGAAGCGCAACAGCTCCTTCGCCTTCTTCTTGTTGCCGATCATGTTGTCGTCGACGAAGAAGACGTTGCGCATGCCGTACTGCCGCAAGGCGTCGAGTTCGCGCCCGATCTGGGCCGGGCTCTTCATGCGCGGCTTGCGCCCGAACATCACGATGATATCGCAGAACTCGCAGGTGTACGGGCAGCCTCGCGAATATTGCAGCGTGGCATTGGCATAAAGCGGCAGCTTCAGAAGATCGTAACGCGGCACCGGCGAATCCTCGAGATCGACGGTTCCGGTTTCGCGATACAGCGCTTTGGGCTTGCCCGCCGCGAAGTCGCGGCAGAATTCCGGCCAGATATATTCCGCCTCGCCGGCCACGACGGTATCGGCCAGGCCCTCATAGGTTTCCGGAAGCAGCGACGCCGCCGCGCCGCCGATGACGACATAGTGGCCGCGCCCGCGATAATAGGCGAGCAACTCGCGCTGACGCGGCGCCTGCACGCCCATGCCGCCGATGCCGATAATGTCGGCCTCAGGCGCGAGCGGCACCGGCTCGACGTTCTCGTCGATGATGTCGACTTGCCAATCGTTCGGACACAGCGCCGCCAGGGTCGCCAGACCGAGCGGCGGGTTGACCGCGCGCTTGCCGGGTAGAATGGTGTGAACCGCCCACTTGAAGCTCCAAAAGCTGTCCGGCACTTTCGGATTGATCAGCAGCAGGCGCATTCTGTCCTCCGGAATATCGGCGGAGAACCGAAGTCCCCCGATCCTCGGGAGTCAAGTGAAGTTGAGTTGACTATTGTGCGACGTCTGGGCTTCCCGCGAACGCTTCTCGTTCCACGCGGTGCAACGTGGCCGCGAGGGCCCTCAGGCCCTCGCGCGCCGTCTTTGCGTTCAGTAGGTTTCGTTGGACATCACGTACAAGTCGTCGCGATCCAGATTGGTCATGACAATCCGTGCGTCGGCATCGAACCTGAGATCGGCCGATTCGATCCAGACATTGCGGTCGTTGCGATTGAGCGTGACGCGGATCGCATCGACATGACCGCTCGGCGACAGCGCAAGTTCCTCCACATGGCCGACCGTATGGCCGCGGTAGGTTTGGACCGGCGCACCCAGCAGCTCGCCTTTTTCGGCGATGATGCTGTGCTCGTAATGCGCGGGCCAGCCGAAGCGATGATAGCGCGTGCGGTCCGCCCGATAGCGATCGCGCGCCGCCAGATAGCGGTTTGCCTGCGCGTCGTAATTCTGTTTTTGCGCCTGATAGAGCCGCTGCTGCTCCTGGTACGTCTGCAGACGCTCCTGATAGGTCGCGTTCTGGTTGTCGTTTTGAGCCACCTGGCCGAGTTGCCATGGCGCGTGCGCCGCGGAATCGGCAATAGCCGCACCCGACAAGGCCAGCGCAAAGCACGGCGCCAGGGCGCCGCAAAGAAGGAGAGTTCTTACGGGCTTCATGGTTTTGATTCCTTTTCTGAGCTTCATCAAGAAACGCGAGGCAGCCGTGATGGTTCCGTCGCGCAGCGAATTCGCCTGCGGCACCTCGCTCCGGCCGTACTCGCGTTTTGGCCGGTAATTGCGCTCTGGATCAGTGTCACCGCCAAGCACACTTCGGAAGCTTCGGAATCTACTCAGCACACGGGGGAAGGCCGGGGCAGGCGAACACGCCCGCGGCGACTGTTGGCGGCCGGCAGAACGAATTGCGTCAGGCGTCCGGCATCGAAAGCACTTCCGTGGCTTTGCTTCCCCACACCGCATAAAAGAACGTGTAGAATTCGCATGCGGCCGTAAGAAGGAAGGAAAGCTGCAGCCCAAAAAGGTCGGCAAGCCATCCTTGGACGAGCACCAAGGCGCCGCCGGCAATCGCCATGATGAGAAGCCCGGCTCCTTCCTCGGTAAGTGGCCCGAGACCGCGAATACCGAGCGTGAAGATCGTGGGAAACATGATCGAGTGGAACAAGCCGACGGAAATCAGCGCCCACATCGCGAGAGACCCGCTGGCAAACGTGGCCACAAGCATGACGAGCAGCGCGCCGACGCTGGCCATTGCCAAAACCTTTTCAGGCGTGATGACACGCATCAAAAGGCTTCCGGCAAACCGGCCGACCATCATCCCGCCCCACAGCACGAAGAGGTAATGCGAGGCCTGCTCGTGCGTGAGGTTCCCGATGTTGGGGGCGGAAACGAAATTGATGAACAGGTTGGCGACGCCGATTTCCGCAATCAAGTAGATGAAAATGGCTGGGACGCCGAACACGAGGTTGCGGTGGCGCCATAGCGAGTGCTTCTTGCGCTCTTCCGCCGCCACGCGCCGGTTGGCTTGGCCAAAGTCGGGTAGCCGGAACTTCGCGATGACGACGGCCAGCACGACGAGAACCGCTGCTACAATCAGATAAGGCAGCTGCACGGAGCGCGCATCCGCGAAGCGCTGTGCGACCGTCAGGGCGGTCGTACCGATCTCTGTTCCGGATGTGCTTCGGCCCAGGATCAGATAGCCGCCGAACAACGGCGCCAGCGTCGTTCCCATCGAATTGAACGCCTGAACGAGATTGAGCCGCGACGAAGCCGTTTCGGGGGAACCTATGACGGCGACATAAGGATTGGCCGCCACCTGCAAAAGGGTGATCCCCCCCGCGATGATGAAAAGCGCCACCAGCACGACGTAATAAGATGGAATCCGCACCGCTGGGATCATCAAAAGCGCGCCGAAGGCCATGATGAGCAGGCCGACGACGATCGATTGCTTGTAGCCGATCCGCTCGATCAGCTTGGCCGACGGGATGGAGGCGACGGAATAGGCGATGAACCAAACAGATTCGATCAGTGTCGTCCGCGTATAATCCAGCTCGAATACGCTCCGCAGATGCGGCAGAAGCGTATTGTTGATGACGGTGATGAAGCCCCACATGAAGAAGAGGCTGGCAAGCAGGGCCAGCGCCGGCTTGTACGCCACGTTTTTGTCGTTCGGATTCACCGAAAGCGAAGAGGTGGAAATCACCGGCCCGGGCATGGTCTACCGCTTCCCTTTTTGGAATGCATCCAATGTGCTGAACGCGATTGGGTTTTTCTTTTCTATCTGTATGAGGACGCGCGAAAAGTAAATGGCGGGCTGGGACCAGCATGAGGGAATGGTTTTGACCCTCGCCCTGAGCTTGTCGAAGCGTGAGGGACGGCGATTTAATCTGAATACAATGGACTCTGGTTTTTCTCTGCCAGATAACCGTTGATCTGCTCTTCCCATTCGGGACCTGCCGCGGCGTCTTGTGCCGCCATCTGCCGGACGAGATCGCCCGCCTCGGCGTTCAGAGCAGTGCGCTGGTAGGTGACGGCCACATGCGTTCCGCTTTCCTCAGGCGCCAGCCTCAGTGTGATCACGGTCACCATCGTGTCGGGGATGACGTAAACATACTGCATTCGCCCGCGTTGCAGATCGAACGCGGTGTTGACCCAGATTGCGGTCTTCTCGCCATGGGCCAGGGAGAAAACCATTCCCGCCCGGTCCTGCGCATCCGCAGGCCAAAGGAATTCCGGCGCCCAATCCGGCGCCCAGAGGCGCTCACGGTCCGCGCCGAGCAACGGCGCCACGATCGGCATCGGCGCCTTTGCCACAAATTCGAATGCTTGTTCGGTATGAACGAGTTCGATGCCCTGCAAATGCGTCATGGTGCACGCTCTTTCAGGCGGTGGCTGTCGGCGGCGGTCAGGGTCAGGCCGTAGACCTTCTTGAGCTGCGCAATCTGGCTCAGCGTCGCTTTGGAGAACGGCGCCTTGCCTTCGAAGGCATGCAGCACAATGCCCTCCAGCAGATCGCCAAGGGTCATGTCGAGCTCCGTGGCGAGCGCTTTCAGCACTTTGAGAAGACGCTGTTCGATGCGCACGCCGGTTTGCACGCGGGTGATTTGTTTCATGGTACAGTTGTACCATGGTACCAAGTTACCGTCAAGAAGAAAGCGGAACGAGCCGAAGCGGGAGCGGCGCCGCGCGCGGCAGAGGCCGTCCGACGGGACCGCGACGTGAAGGAAGCGCTTGCGGCGGGCGCACAGCTCGCCTCCGTGCCGCTGGTGCGCGAAACGGGAAAGCCGGTGAAGGCGAACCTCTCTCTCGATTCCGGCGTGCTTGCCGCGCTCGACCACGAAGCGGATCGGCGCAATCTCCGCCCTCATCGTACTCATCGCGCGCGAGATGCCGGTGAGGATGTAGGCGGGATCGGCGATAAACTACGCCCTGTTTACAAAGTGTCGAAAAAGAAACCTCTCACGGGGACACTTGTGCACGCCGCTACTCCGAAACTATTCCAATCGTGCGTAGCCACGTCTCGACCAACCGAGGCCATTCGGTGATCGGAAACTCGGTGCGCCTCAAGCCGAATGCGTGTCCGCCTTGCGCGTACAGATGCATCTCCACCCGTACACCGGCGTTTTTCAACGCAGCGTAGTAGACCAACGATTGTTTCACGCCATCCACATTATCATTCTCTGCCTGCACCAAGAATGTAGAAGGCGTTTCACGAGAGACGGTGACATTCGGATTCAGACTGTCGTTATCGGTCACGAGATGCCCCGGATAGACAAGTGCGGCGAAATCCGGGCGGGCGCTTTCCTTGTCAGCGTTGTCGACGGGTGTATACAAGCGGTGCTGAAAGTTTGTGCTGATTTCCGCCGCCAGATATCCACCAGCCGAAAATCCCAGTACACCAATCTTGTGTGGATCGATGTGCCATTCTTTGGCGTGGAGGCGTACCAATCCCATGGTTCTTTGCGCATCCTCCAACGACAACGTTGATGTCACGAGATTGTCGGGTCGGCAATTACATCGCCAATCATAAGGCTCACTCGGGACGCGATACTTCAACAAAACGCACGTGATGCCCTTGGATGTCAGCCAATCGCAGATTTCGGTGCCTTCGAGATCGATAGCCAGCACCTGAAAGCCACCGCCGGGGAACACCACGACTGCAACCCCTGTGTTTTTCCCATTTGGGGAATAGATCGTCATGGTGGGCCGGGTCACGTTCGTGACCGCCATCCACAGTCTGCCTGCAACCAATCCTGTGCTCGGCCTTTCGGTTTCTGGACCCGGAACCTGCTGCCCGTCAGGCGCCGCTCCCGGCCATATCGGCATTTGACCCGAAGAGGGCTGCCAGGAGTCCGCCAATGCGGTTTCGCTGCCAAGCGCAATCACTGCAAAAAGTGCAAAGATCAAGAACTTCATCAACCGCCCCAGATTTTCGATGATAATTCCCTAAGCCTTACTCACAGAGTTGCATAGTGCAGACATCAGCGAATTGACGGGGGGGCTTGAGCCCGTCTTTTGGGGTGGTAGAACATTCCACGTCTTGCGCTCGACCAATCACGAGCCTCGGGCATTTCTCGCGTCTCGATTTTGCTGTCGGGCAGAGCATCCAGCGCGGCCAGCTCATTCTTCTGCCGTGTAGTGAGCGGTTTAGCGCGCATCTTCCTTTTCGGATTTTCTCTCATGTGCTGTCAGCATACCAATAACTGAGTCGTTGATCGCAACTGCATCTCACTCCTTATCCACGCTTCGCCAAGCGGGCGTATAATCCTGGCCAATGTGTTCGCGATGCGGACGAGCGAACGTTGCGGGTGAGGGATGTTCTCTCGCTTGATGGAGAAGCGTTACCGAAAGCCATGTCGGAAAATCGAACTGCAGATCGAAGCGGAAACAGAACAGGGGGTCCCCCCTCCCCCGGGGGGGTGAGCCTATTCCTGAAAACAATGATCAATCCCTTGGGCAAAGCGCCCCGCGCCACCCCCACAAATTGCGCCGACCGCCGCCCACGCCCCGTTCACCACGCGCCCTTGCGTCGCTGGTAAACGCCGAAACCTTCCCCTATATCCGATGGCCCAAAACAGGAGATTTCGCGTGGCCCCGTCCTGGTCCCCGCAAAGCTGGCGTTCCAAACCGATCTGCCAAGTTCCGGTCTACCCGGACGCGGCGGCGCTGGAGGCTGTGGAAGCCAAGCTGGGGACCCATCCTCCCATCATCTTTGCAGGCGAGGCGCGCAACCTGAAGGCCAAGCTGGCCGAGGTGGCGGAAGGCAAGGGTTTCCTGCTGCAGGGCGGCGATTGTGCGGAAAGCTTCGCCGAGTTCCACGCCAACAACATCCGCGACACGTTCTGCGTTTTCCTCAGCATGGCCATGGTGCTGACCTTCGCCGCCGACGTTCCGGTGGTGAAGATCGGGCGCATCGCCGGCCAGTTCGCCAAGCCGCGCTCCGATGATACGGAAACGCGCGGCGGCGTCACGCTGCCGTCCTATCGCGGCGACATCATCAATGGCGAGGAGTTCACGCCGGAAGACCGCATGCCCGATCCGCAGCGCATGCTCAGCGCCTATTTCCAGGCGGCGGCCACCGCCAATCTGGTGCGCGCCTTCGCTGCCGGCGGCTATGCCGATCTCAGCCGGGCGCGGCACTGGTACCGCGACGATCACAACCACCATCCCGATTTGCGTCAGAAATACATGGCGGTGGTGGACAAGATCGGCGAGGGTGTGGACTTCCTGCGCACCTTCGCGCTGGCCGAAACGGTCAAGCAGCAGACCACGCGGGTCGATTACTATTTCAGCCACGAAGC
>Ga0265342_10002911_pt1 | contig 14442 bp, 11 predicted proteins | sample 4CB327metaG_FD_203125 | JGI IMG/M metagenome (GOLD analysis project Ga0265342, IMG submission 203125) | Rhizosphere microbial communities from Carex aquatilis grown in University of Washington, Seatle, WA, United States - 4-CB3-27 metaG | ecosystem: Host-associated > Plants > Roots >...
TCCCGCACGGTGCGGGAATGGGTCGCCGATCGAGATCGCTATCGAGTCACGCGCAACATGGAGGCGCTCACCGCCAATAAAGGATACGTGAATCTGGACCCGCTGATGGCCGGGTATACCGACTTTTGGGTCCGCATCGACGAACGCGACGCGGCGCAGGCCGTTGAAAAGTCCCTCACCGCCGCGTTTGAGGGCCACCACACGCTTTTCGTGAATGACGATCACAGCTATACCGGCGTTCCTTCCCTCGAGCTTGCCAAGCTTTTCTTTCCCGAGGCGCGGGTTGACGAAGAGAAGCTCAGGGGGACGAGCAGCGTGGTCAGCGTGGAAGAAGCTCGAAGGCTCATAGGCTATGCGCCGGAGTTTTCCGTGGGTCGATGGCTCTGAGGTACGTACTCGGTACCTTTGGAGTACCTTTCGTACCATACCGATGACTCTCCACCGTCGTATCATGATTCAATTCCGTGCCCCTGATTTCTGGGGAACGGACAATCCGAAAGGGGGACTGAATGAACAGACTTTTGATCAAGAAAACCGTTTTATGCGTTCTACTCGTCGCGGCTCTCGCATCAACATCGTTGTTTGCGCAGACCAAGACCATCAACTGGCAAGCGTGGGTAACACCGAACCTCACGATGGCCTTTTATGGTGACGTCGTGAACGCCTTCCAGGCGAAGTACCCGGACGTCAAGGTGAACGTCATCGAGGCCAACGCCTCGGCGATGCCGCAGGCCAACGACTTCCTGAAGCTCAGACTCGCTTCAGGCGACGTGCCCGATGTATGGCAGAACTTCGACATTCAGGCCTTTGCGGACGCCGGCCAGCTCTGGGCAATGCCCCAGTCTGACCCGGACCTCAAGAAAGTGAATAACGTGAACGCCGCTCTCTACAAGGGCAAGCTCTACGCGTTCTTCAGCTCGGTCCAGCCCCAGAGCTGCGTCTACTACAACAAGACGATGTTCAAGACCGCAGGCATCACGAAGCTTCCCGCGTCGTGGGCGGAGTTCGACGCCGCATGCGACAAGCTGAAGAAAGCCGGCTTCACCCCGATCATAACCGGCGGCGAATGGGTGCCCGGGTATGTCATCAATTCATTCCTCTCCGCGGAGCTTGCCAAGAACAAGCCCAATTTCTGGACCGACAAGTACGCGGGCAAGGTCAGTTTCGTAGGAACCTCCGAGATCACCGACGGCCTGGCATTCCTCGAAAAGCTCGTGGACAAGGGCGACTTCAACAAGGGCGCTCTCTCTATCGGCTATGCGGACCTTGAAGGTCAGTTCCTCGCCGGCAAGGGCGCCATGTACTTCATGGGCTCCTGGTTCACGGCAGCTGAAGCCAAAGCCACCAAAGACTTCGACGTTGGCGTGTTCCCCATGCCGACCAAAGACGGCAAGACCGCCCTCGTCGCCACCGCCGGTTACGGAAACTCCCCGTCGGTTTATGCCAAGTCGGCTGACACGGCGGATGCGTACAAGCTGGCCAAGTTCTTCGTCATGGATCCGGTCTTCGGCGCCAAGTTCATCGAGGTTGACGGTCTGTTCTCCAACCTGAACCCGCCCCTGACCTACGAAATGTCACCGCTTCAGAAGGACCTCGCCGCGCTCGTCACGAAGGGACCGATCGTCGCGAACCTCCAGCACCGCCTCGGTGACGCTGGTGCGACCAATTTCTTCGATCCGATGACCAAGGTGGGGCAGCTCATCCTGGCGTCTGGCTCGCAGACAAAACCGGCCGTGTACGCGAAGCAGTTCGATGACTACGTGGCTTCGCTGAAATAGGAAGCAGTCGCTTCCCCGTTATGAGCCCCGCCACGCGGCGGGGCCGGGGCCCGGGTCGACCAGACACGCACGATGGCCCGGGCCTTTTTATTTTCAGTGGGCCGTTACATCCTGACAGGAGCGAGGTTTCCCAAGTGGCAATGCGAAGACGAAGGCATAACACGGGCTTTGGCGGGAGGATGGTTCTTTTTCTTCCGGGATTCTCCATTTATCTCCTGATCATCATTCTTCCCATCCTCATATGCCTGTACTTCGGCTTCTTCAACTGGGACGGCCTTCGTGATTCGATGGCCTTCGTCGGCCTGGACAATTTCGTCAGGGCGTTAAGCGATCCTTACTTCCTCAGCGCCTTGAAAACGACATTCTTCTACACGATCCCCGGTACGATTATCGTCAACGCGCTCGGCATACTCTTCGCCGTGCTCGTCAGCAGGAAGAGCAAGCTCACCAACTTCTACCGATCCGCCTTTTTCTTTCCCGTGCTCATAAGTGCGGTGGCGATCGGTTTCATCTGGAAAGCGATCCTCAGCTATTCCGGCATCATGAATACGCTTCTCGCCGGCATCCACGTCGAGGCAATCGATTTCCTCGGCAGCATCGTCTTGGCGCCCTGGTCGATATTGCTCGTCAACGTCTGGCACGATGTCGGCTTCGTGACGGTTCTGTACCTCGCCGGGCTCCAGGCCATCTCGCCTGAGTTCTATGACGCGGCGACCATCGATGGGGCGTCCCGGATGGCCCAGTTCCGCTACGTCACGTTCCCCTGGCTTGCGCCGTCCCTCACCTCGTGCGTCATCTTCATATTCACGGGGTACATGAGACTCTACGACTTGATCTTCGTCATGACCTCGGGCGGCCCCGGTGGTGTGACCGAGACCATCGCCATTCAAACCATCAAGGTGGGCTTCAACCAGAATCAGTTCTCGTATGGCTCAGCCCTCGCGATCTTCATGCTCGTGATCATTGGCGTGCTCTCGGTCATCATCACGCAGGTCCTGCGCAAGCGGGAAGAACAGCTCATCAGTTAGGAGAGGGAAATGGCAGCCAGAAACAAGCCCAGCGTCTCGGGATTCTTGACGCACGCATTCCTCGTCATCATGTCCTTGATCTTCCTCATCCCCTTCTACCTGACGTTCATCAATGCCTTCAAGGTCAAGAAGGACATCGTGGCCAATCCCATGGGGATCCCCTTCGCCCGTCTTACCCTGAACAACATGATCCGCAATCTCAATTCGCCCAGCTTCAATCTGGGAGTAGGGTATGGAACATCGCTGTTCCTCGCCGGCGTCACGGTTTTTCTCGTGCTGCTCGCGGCTTCGGCCTGCGCCTACGTGCTTTCCCGCAATAGAAAGGGGCGCGGATTCCGTTATGCGTATCTCCTTCTCCTCCTCGGGCTCATGCTTCCCATCCAGGTCATTCTTTTGCCCATCGTCAAGATCCTCACGGCCATCAAGCTCATGTTCACCGTCTGGGGTCTGTTGCTCCTCTATCTCGGCTGGTACATGCCGTTCGCGGTATTCACGCTCGTGGGCTATATCGGCACCATCTCCTCGCAGCTGGACCAATCCGCCAAGATCGACGGCGCCAACGAGGTACAGGTGTTCTTCCGCATCATACTGCCCCTGATGGGTCCGGTATTGACCAGCGTCGCCATCTACATTGCGGTATGGACGTGGAACGACTTCGTCAGCCCGCTCATCATCCTGAGCTCGAGCAAGTTCTATACGGTGACCATGGGAATCTACCGATCTATCGGCCAGTATACTCAGAAGTGGGATGACGTGTTCGCCATTCTTCTCTACGCGATCGCTCCTTTGGTGATATTTTTCCTCTTCATGCAAAAGCAATTCATCTCCGGCCTCACATCCGGGGCGCTCAAGGGATAGAACGGTGCTCTGAGCGACATCGGCGCTGATTGACAATCATGGTGCTGCTCGCCATGCTCGGGTCTCGCATCCGGAGCGAAGCGCGGCGAGGAGGTCTCATGGCTAGGAAGTCATCGGGTCGCAAGAACACGTCAAAGAAACGGCCCCTTGCCGCAAAAACGGCGTCAAGAAAAAAAACTACCGCCAAGAAAGCGGTCGCCAAAAAGGCGACAAAGAGAGCGGTCGCCAAAAAGGCGACAAAGAGAGCGGTCGCCAAAAAGGCGACAAAGAGAGCGGTCGCCAAGAGAACGGTGACAAAGAACGCTGTCGCCAAAAATCCGCCGACAAGAAAGGCGGCCGTTTCAAAACCCGCCCGCATTCCCGCCTACAAGGATCTTTCACTTTCACCCGAAAAAAGGGCGGCTGATCTCGTATCCCGCATGACGCTCGAAGAGAAGATGAAGCAGCTCGTGAACAACGCGCCGGCTATCGAGCGGCTCGGGGTTTCCGCGTATGAATGGCAGAACGAGGGTCTTCACGGTGTCGCGCGCGCGGGTATCGCGACGGTCTTCCCGCAGTGCATCGGCCTTGCAGCGACGTGGGACGTGGATCTCGAGCTCAGGGTGGCCACGGCGAGCTCGGACGAGGCACGCGCCAAGCACCACGAGGCGTTGCGCACAGGAGCCTCGGTACTGTATACGGGTCTCACCTATTGGGCGCCGAACATCAATATCTTCCGCGATCCGCGCTGGGGACGAGGTCAGGAAACCTATGGGGAGGATCCGTACCTTACGTCCCGATTCGGCGTTGCATTCGTGAAAGGTATGCAAGGGGATGATCCGAAGTATCTGAAGACCGTCGCCACGCCAAAGCACTTCGCGGTGCACAGCGGGCCTGAGGCGGAGCGGCACGGATTCAACGCAGTGGTGGATGAGCGCGATCTGCGCGAGACGTATCTGCCCGCCTTCAAGGCGTGCATTGTGGAGGGCAAGGCGGCCTCCATCATGGGCGCGTACAATCGCACAAACGGGGAGGCCTGCTCGGCCAGCACTCGTCTCCTCGGGAAGATCCTCCGCGACGAATGGAAATTCGACGGCTACGTCGTTTCCGACTGCGGCGCTCTGGATGACATCTGGAAATCGCACGGCCTCAGAAAGACGCGCGCGGCCGCGGCGGCACTCGCTTTGAAGAACGGCTGCGACCTCGAGTGCGGGATGGCATTCGCGGCACTCCCCGAGGCTCTCAAAGCGGGCCTGGTCACGGAGGCCGATATCGACAGGGCCGCGTGTCGCATCATGACCGCGCGGATGCGGCTCGGGATGTTCGATCCCCCCGCCAAGGTGCGGTGGACCTCCATTCCCTTTGCCGTCAATGACTGCGCCAAACACCGCGCCCTGTCCCGCCAGGCAGCGCGCGAGTCGATGGTCCTCTTGAAGAACAAAGGGGGAACCCTCCCCCTGCGCAAGGACCTCAAAAAGATCCTCGTGGTGGGACCGAACGCCAACGACATCGATGTGCTCGTGGGCAACTACAACGGCACGCCCTCCCACCCCCGCACGGCGCTGGACGGCATCACGGCCGCCGTTTCACGCGGCACCGCCGTCAGCTTCCGCATGGGCTGCGGCATCGTGAACATGGACCTCACGCCGCGCGAGCCGGTCTGGGCCCGCAAGGGGTGGCGTTCATCGGCTGATCGCGAGGTGGTGCACGAGGGACCCGTGGCGCCCGAGGTGAAAGATCTCACGGCGTTTCACGACGTGGTCGAAGAGGCGCGCAAGGCGGACGCCATCATCGCGGTAGTGGGCATTTGCGCCGAGTTGGAAGGGGAGCAGGACGAGGCTGCCGAGCGCACGCAGACGGACATCCCCGCCGTGCAGGAGTACCTCCTGCGCGCCCTGCGCTCGGCGGGCCGCCCGCTCGTGGTGGTGCTCATGGGGGGCAGCGCGCTGTCGGTGAACTGGGCCGCGGAGAACGCCGACGCCATCCTGATGGCCTGGTACCCCGGTGGGGAAGGAGGCGATGCGATTGCCGACGTACTGTTCGGCGACTACGCGCCCGCCGGGCGCCTTCCCGTCACGTTCTACAAATCCACCGACCAGCTTCCCCCGTTCCGCGATTATCGCATGCAGGGGCGCACCTATCGGTATTTCAAGGGGCAGCCTCTGTACCCCTTCGGGTACGGCCTGAGCTATACGCGTTTTTCCTACTCCGGCCTTTCCCTCACGCGCGATGCCGTGCCCGTCGGTGCCGGTCTCCAGGTGAGCCTCACGGTGAAAAACGTGGGAACGCGCGCGGGGGACGAAGTGGTGCAGCTGTATCTCACCAACGAAGGGGCCGCGGTGCCGGTGCCCGTACGCCAGCTCGTCGGGTTCCAACGCATCACCCTGGCGCCATCACAGACTCGGGAGGTGCATTTCACCGTCACTCCGGGGCAGATGTCCATCATCGACACGAGCGGAAAGCGGCTCGTGACGAGCAGCCGCTATTTCATTGCCGCCGGAGGAACCCAGCAGGGATTCGAGGGCGACAGTACGAGCGGCCCGATCCTCAGTGCGCGATTTGAAACAGTGGGAAAAGATGTCGAGATGGAGCCCTGAGACACGAAGGTCTCAGGAAGTGGCCAGCACGCCGAGCTTCACCAGCCCATCATAGACGAACTGCACGGAAAGACCGGTGAGGAGGATCCCCATGATCTTCTCGATCACCGACACGCCGGTCTTTCCCAGGACGCGAAGAAAGAACGAGCTGAGAAACATCGTTACGGCAGCGGAGAGCAGAGCGAGGGCTGCGGATCCGACGAGCACGGGAAGGATGAATCCCGGCGCCTTCTGTTCGCTGAGATAGAGCAGCACCGTCGTTATGGCACCGGGACCGGCGAGCATGGGGATGGCCAGCGGGAATATGGATACGTCTTCGCGCTCCTCGGTCGCCGACTCGGCCGTGCTTTTCGTCCGTCCCGGTTTTCCCAGAATCAAGTCCATGGAAACGATGAACATGAGAATGCCGCCGCCGATGAAAAAGGATCCCGGCTGGATGCCGAGAAACCCGAGGATCGAATTTCCGGTGAAAATAAAAAGACACAGCACGACAAAGGCGACGATGACGCTCTTGACGATGGTTGACCGCCGACGCGCGGGGGTGAGATCCCCGGTGAGCGAGATGAAGACGGGCACGATTCCAAAAGGATCCACGACGATGAAGACGGCAAGAAAGATGGTAAATATCTGGCTGATCATGGGAATGCCTGACACACTGTAGCACGCCTCAAGGCGAGCCGTACACGACCTGTCCGCCCACGATGGTCATTGCAACAACCGTCTTGATGATCTCGTGCGGATGAATGGAAAAGATGTCGCGATCCAGCACGACCAGATCCGCCCAGGTGCCCGGTCGGACCGATCCCGTGTCTTCTTCCCAGCCCGCTGCGTGGGCGGCGCCCATGGTATAGGCATGGACGGCCTGCTCCACGCTCAGGCGCTGTTCCGGCCGCCATCCCTCGGGGCCGGGTGTGCCGTCGGAGCGGCGCCGCGTCACCGCCGCGTGAATTCCCGCCCAGGGACTCGGCGACTCCACGGGACAGTCGGAGCCGAAGCAGAGCGCGGTGCCGTGATCGAGAAGGGACTTCCAGGCATAGGCGCCGACGCAGCGGTTGCCCCAGTACTTTTCGGCGATCAGCATGTCCGAAGTGGCATGCAACGGCTGCATGGAGGCGATGACGCCCAGATGCGCGAGGCGCGGAAGGTCGTCGGGATGAAGGAGCTGCGCATGTTCTATTCGGTTTCGGATTCGCGAACCCGGCTCCGCCGCGCCGGCCGCTGCTTCATACGCATTGAGCACCTCATGGCAGGCCGCGTCACCGATTGCATGGATCGCGCAAGAAATGCCTTCGGCATTGGCGCGAGCGACGTCCTGCCGCGCCTCCCGTTCCGTGAGTCGCGCGATTCCGGTGGACCAAGTTCCCTCGTACGGCGCAAGCATTGCGGCGGTCTGGGGGCCGAGGGCGCCGTCGGCGAACATCTTCAAGGCGCCGATGCGAAGATGGTCGCTGCCGAATCCCGTGCGGAGCTTCAGTCCGATGGCGGCTTCGAGCTTCTCGTGGGGGATGCCCTTGACCACGCGCAGGGTGAGCTCACCCCGGGTCTCCAGCAGCTGAAAGGCTTCGAACGCGGGCAAGCCATCGTAGTCGTGGATGCCCGTGAGCCCGAGAGAGTGCGCTGCGGCCTGGGCGTCGCGGATCATGTCCGCGGTTTCATTCGTCGTGTGCACCGGAATGACCGCCTGCACGAGATCCATTGCGTTTTCAAGGAGAATGCCCGACGGCATGCCGTCCTTTCCGTGCGCGATCTTTCCCCCTTCCGGGTCCGGGGTGTCCAGACGGATGCCGGCCAGTGCCAGAGCCTGCGCGTTCGCCCAGAGGGCATGACCGCTTTTCGCCGTCAGGGCGACGGGATTGCGGGGCGCCGCGGCGTCGAGGGGGTCGTGCGTGGGCAGAACGCCTGAGCCCCAGATATTGTGATTCCACCCCGTGCCGACGATCCAGGTTCCCGGCGGGACGATCCGGGCGCGCGCCGCCACGCGGGACGTCGCCTCTTCACGGGTGGGACATTCCACATCGACAGAGCGCAGGGACTCGGCATACCAGCGAAAGTGGAGGTGTGAATCGGTGAGGCCCGGTAGCACGCATCTGCCGCCCAGGTCGATGACGCGGGGATGCGGCCCGAGGGAAGCGCGTGCCAGTTCTTCGCTTCCCACCGCGACGAAACGCCCCCCACGAACGGCAATGGCGTGCGCACGCGGCTGGGAAGGGTCCATGGTGCGAACCTCTCCATTGATGAGGAGAAGATCCGCGGGCATCCCCCTAGAGGGCGCGCTCATACACGCGGTACTTGCGGTAGGGCTTTCCCCCGAGCTTCAGCGCCGTGTTGGTCATGGCGGTATTGTCCTCTTCCACCCACGACATCTCAGCGGCGAGGTAACCCTTGGGAACCCCGTTCTTGTAGCTGTAATAATAGAAGGCGAGGTCTATTCCCCGATTGCGGTAGTCCTTGAGCACGCCCATGCTGATGGTGCGCACGAGATGGGTCCTCTTCTTTGCCGTCAAGAGATGGAAGAGGCCGAAGGGGAGCAGATGACCGTGGGCCGCCTTGAATCCGACATTGAAGTCGGGCACGGTGAGTGACACACCTACCGGCTTCCCGTCCACCTCGGCAAAAAACACGAGATCCGGATCCACTGCCATTTTGAGATCGTTGGCCATCAGCTCGATCTCAGCCGGGGTCATGGGTGTAAAGACGGAGTTCACCTGCTCGAACTGGTTGTACAGCTCGTTGAAGCGGTCGATTTCCTGGCGATAGTGCTTGAAGCTCAACGTGCGGATCTTGAAGCCGCCCTTTGCCTCGACCCGGGGCATGATCCGCGCGAGACGTTCGGGAATCTCCGGATTGTCCATGAGCCAGGCCAGGAGATCCTTCCACTTCGTATTCCCGTATGCCTGGATGAGACGATCGTAGTATTGCGGATTGTAGGTCATCATGAGCACCGGGGAGCCCTCGAACCCTTCCACCTGGGTTCCGATGAGGTCGTTCGCATTGGGGGTCATGGGTCCGATGATCCGCGTGCACCCCCGGGCGCGCGCCCAAGAAAATGCCGCGTCGAAGAGGGCCGTGGAAACCTCGGCATCGTCGATGGATTCGAACCATCCCCAATAGGCGGCCTTCTCGTGGTGGGTGTCTTCCCAGATACGGTCGTGGATGGAGGCGATCCGTCCTACGACTCTTCCTTCCCGGCGCGCCAGAAAGAACTCACCCGCCGCATGCTGCCAAAAGGGATGGTGCGCCCGATCCAGCTTCTTGAAATCGTCGCCAAGGAGTTGTGGAACCCAGTTGGCATCTGCCTTATACAGCGCGTACGGGAACTTCACGAACTCTTTGAGTTGCTTCTTGGTCGCAACCTGTTCGACCGAAACCGCCATGCGCATCCCCTTTCGTTTGTGCGGAGATACACGGATGGTACGAATCGGACCACAGGGTGTCAAGACAAACCACGAAAAAGGGAATGTGCCGGTCCCGTGGAACTCCCATCACGCCGCCCGTGCCGCCCTGACCTTCCTTGCAGGAGCCGCCGCCCGCGATCATTTCGCAGCCGCTGCAGAGAGGGGTGACGGCGCGGTGAACCCCCGCCCTTCCGGCACGACATGCGGCCTAACGACGATTGAAGGGTTTTTTTGGAGACGCGCCGTTGTGGAATCGAATCAAAAAACATTGCCGAAATCGTAGTATTGAGTATCCTAGACGCATAGACACATGGCAGAAACAGCACAGAGTCGGGAATATCGCATCGCGTGGATTCCCTCGGTCGCGATCCTCGCTGTTCTTCTCCTGACAAGCCCGGCCCATGCCGACTCGGCATTCGCACCGGCCTCCGCCCCGGTCGGGATCGAGCAGAAGCTGGGATCCTACGTGCCGCGGGACACGCCCTTCATCGACGAGAACGGCGCCGTCGTGTCCCTGGCGAGCCTGATCCACACCCCCACCATCCTCGCCCTTGTCTATTATCAATGCCCCAACGTCTGCGATTACCTTCTCACGGGTCTTGCCGGCACTCTTTCCGCCCTTCCCGCGGTTGCGGGCAAGGAGTATGAGGTGGTGACCATCAGCATCGACCCCACGGAAAAGCCTGCCGATGCGCGCAAAGCAAAACGGATCGCGCTGGAAACGATAGGTCGTCCTTTCCCCGCCGATGCGTGGCGGTTTCTGACGGGAAGCGAGGCGAGCATCGACGCTGTTGCAAACGCGATCGGTTTCCACTACGCGAAAAACTCTGGAGGCTTCGACCACCCCGTGGCCCTTGTGATTCTCTCGCCGCAGGGAAAAGTCGTTCGCTACATGCCGGGAGCGGACTTTCTCCCCGCCGACATGACACTCTCGCTGATGGAAGCGCAAAAAGGGGTCATTGGACAGACCATTGCGCGGGTGATGAGGATCTGCTTCCGGGTAGACCCGGCCAGCCATCGACTGGTCTTCAACGTGTTGCGTGTGGTAGGCGCCGTGACCCTTGCGGGCGCCGCCGCCTTCGTCCTCTTCCTGATCACGCGCCGCCGCCGTCATCCGCGGCCGGACCCCCTGGGCTGAAGTCCGGCTACCGCGCGCCCAACAGAAGCCGCGCGTCCTTGACGATGTCGGAGGGAAGGGCGGAGGCATCCATGACCACGCGAAGATCCCCCGCCGGGTCCACCATCCAGAACGGAGCGGAGTGCGAAACCTCGTAGCCGCCACCGAAGCGCGCGATGATCCTGCCCGCTGCGTCGAGGTCCCCCGTGCTCAGACCCTGCGTCGGTGAGGGCGCCTCGGCGAGGCCCGTGCTCGGAGAAGAATCTTGCTCCCCGCTGGCCGCGGATTCTCTGTGCACGCCAATACCGTACCGTGCCCAGAGGTCCTTCATCTCGCTCTGCGTGCCCGTGAGAAAGTGCCAGACGTCGAAGAGCCCGGTCGCCTTGCTGTAGGCGGCCTCGACGGCGACGGTGTCGCGCTCGGGGTCGGTCGTGACGCCGACAAAGACCACCTTGCCGGCGTCCGCTCCCAAAAGGTTGTAGGCGCTTCGCACCTTCAACGTGAGGAACGGGCAGATGTCCGTACAATGGGTATAGAGAAATGTCAGAACCACGACCTTTCCCTTCGTGTCGGCGAGGTGAAAGGGAAGCCCATGCTGGTCGACAAGTGTGAAATCCGGCGCCATGGTCGGGCCCGCCAATACGGTCCCCACGAGCCCCTTCGGGGAGGTCGCTCCGGCGCCGCGCGAGCAGGAGACGAGGCCGATCAGCCCCAGAAAGACAATCCCCAAAGACCGAAGGAGCCTGTTTATCGTCATGCGGTTCTCCGCACTAAAAGTACCCCGTCCTTGCTCGAAGGAAAAGCGCAGCCTCTGAAGCCCTAGCGGACTCTTCGCGACTCCAGCAAAGCTCGGTTGGTTTCAAGGAACTCCAGGAAATACTGCTGAATGTCGCCGAAATACAGCTTTTGCAGCTGGGCCCCCGGCTTGGTGACGTAGCGGTAGTGCCAGCTTTCGTATCGGTAGCCGGTCACCTGCTCATAGCCATTTGGAAACGAGAGTGAGAAGCCATAATCCTCGGCGTGCGCGAAAAGCCACTTCCCGGCCTTCGTATCGGCAAACGCATCCGTGATCGAGCCGAAATCGATTGCCGTGCCCAACTGGTGCTGTGAAAGCCCGGGATGAGCGGATTCGCGATCCGCCATTTCCTGTCCGTACTGCGCCACTTCGGAAGCGTAAGTAGCCACTTGGGTCTTGTATGACCGATAGGTGGAGGAGAAGGTCAGAGTCACCCCGTCGGCGCGCGCCGCTTTCGCCATGGCCACGGCCGCGGGCATGATGGATCTGCGCAAGAGCAGCGTCCGTCCCTCCCGCACGCTCAGCGCAAAGGAGGAAATGTCTACGAGGTCAGGCGGCACATAGTCGGGGCCAAGGGAATGATTTTTGTCCACCAAAATGAATAGGTCGGCGGGTTGGTCCAACACGGCGGCCAGGAGCCGGAAGAAGCTCTCCGGTTCGGCAGCGACTCCCTGTTGGAGGCTCACCGGGAGCCCGGCGAACATCGTAGCCAGCTCTTCGCGCGTTACCGTGAAATCTCGCGACACGGAGGGGGCTTTGTGTCCGGAGGCAAAGAGCGTGCACGGAATGAAGAATGCGGCACAAAGAACGGCCCCGATCCGTCGGAGCAACCAACGGATCAGGGGCAGGTATGATTGGGGCTCAGTCACGATTCATTATCGGAATGACCAGAAGATTTTCCAGTTAGACCGCCCCCGGCGTCGCCTCGGCGAGCTCCACCGAAGTGGAGTCGAAAATCCAGCGCGCAATCCGCGTATAGGCCCAGGGGAGATAGATCCCGATCGTGATGAGGGAAAGCAGGGCCTGTCCCCAGAGAAGACCGAAGCCGTTGCCGATGCCGCCCTCGAACACCACATGGCCGAGCTCGGCTTCTCCACGGGCAACGGTGGTCGCATTTGTAAAATAGCGGAACAGGCGCAGCGTCGCGGCGGGCCAATAGATGCCGACGGTGATCAGAGTCAAAAGGACCTGGCCCAGGATGAAGAAGCAGGAGGGCCAGAACGAGGTCTTCCAGCGGATGGAGAGATCATTCCATTGGAAATCGATCATCCACTTGTACATGAGGTAAAAAAAGGGGATGAGCACGATGAAGAAAACGGCGACCGCGATAAAGGTGATCACGCTTACCGCCATGGCCGCGGAGGTCGGGCCGCTGGCGAGGTCGGAGCCGAAAGAGGCCAGCCCAATCACCACGCCGATCACGGTGATGACGATGACGGGGATCCAGACAGCCAGAAATATGTATTTCAAAAGCTTTCCCGGTCTGCCGCCGAACGCAGGACTGGCGCCGTTGATCGTCGTCTCGGCGGCCAGATATGAGACGATGCGTTTCAGGTACCACGGTGAATAGATGCCGAGGGTGATTATGGTGAGGAGGATGCCGCCGACATTCATGCCGACGTACGCCCCGACTTCTCCCCGAAAAGAGAACGCGTGCTCGCCAATGGAAAGCTTCGGCAGAATGATGCGCAGAACGACGATGGTGAATATCGCCTGGGCAATCACGAGGATGATCATGCCCACGATGCTTGTTACGAAGGAGCCGGCCGCCGATACCGAACCGGTTCCCACCCGACGCGACATCACCTGGATGAGAGCATCCACGACGAGGACGATCACCCAGTAGCCGAGAAATGGCTTCCACCAATCCTTGCCGGTCAGCGTGAAGTTGAATCTCGTTTTCATGACCTCTCCCTTTTTGAAACGGCTTTTTACATGCTCGGGGTAAGAGTAGCCCCCGTCCTCGGCAAAAACAAGCCGCTCCGTTTTCAGGAAAAATCCGGCCCCTGTGCTACGGCGATCTTCGCTTCGAGGCGAATGTCGCGGGACGAGGAGCCCACGAAGATGCGGTGCGTACCGGACTGCACATGCCACGCGGCAAGGGACGCGTTCCAATAGGCAAAATCACGCGGGGTCAACGCGAATCGCACCTCGCCTTTCTCCCCCGGATCCAGCTCGATTTTCACGAAGCCCTTCAGCTCTTTTGTCGGCCGCACGACACGCGGGGTGCTTTCGCCGACATAGACCTGCACGATCTCGCTTCCTCTTCGATCACCCGTGTTGGTCACCGAACAGGCTACCGTCACGCTTCCCGGGGCGCCGACCGCGTCGGGTGTCACCCTCAGATCGGCATACAGGAAGCTTGTGTAGGAAAGCCCGTGGCCAAAGGGAAAGAGCACACCGGTACCCATGCTGTCGTAATGGCGATACCCGACGAAGAGGCCCTCCCGGTACCAGGTATGGTTGCCGTCGCCCGGATAAGTGTCGAAGCTCGGTGTGTCTTCCAGGCGGAGGGGAAAGGTCTCGGCGAGCTTTCCGCACGGATTGGCCGCTCCGAACAGCACGTCCGCGACGGCAGGTCCACCGGCCTCACCACCGAACCACGCAAAGACGACGGCCTTCACCTTGTCGATCCAAGCGCTCATGTCGATGGCCGAGCCCGCCTGCACCACGACGACCGTGCGGGGATTCATGGCCGCCGTCATGAGGATCAAACGCTCCAGGTCGGGATTCAGCCGTATGCCCGCCCTGTCGAATGATTCCGATTCCACCCGGTGCCCCGTACCCACGAACACGACCGCGCAATCAGCCTTCTCGGCGACGAGTTGGGCTTCATGAGTGGCTTCGAGACCGGGCGCTTCAGCCCAGGAGCTGTACGCCGGCTCGTAGTCGAG
>Ga0265342_10002913_pt1 | contig 14441 bp, 12 predicted proteins | sample 4CB327metaG_FD_203125 | JGI IMG/M metagenome (GOLD analysis project Ga0265342, IMG submission 203125) | Rhizosphere microbial communities from Carex aquatilis grown in University of Washington, Seatle, WA, United States - 4-CB3-27 metaG | ecosystem: Host-associated > Plants > Roots >...
AGCGAGCCGTGGCCGACGGCGTAAGCCTCGATCTCGGCGATGTCGGCTTCACTGTAGCCGAGCGTGCGCAGCGCCTCTGGGACAGCGCGGTTGATGATCTTGAAGTAGCCGCCGCCGGCGAGCTTCTTGAACTTCACCAGCGCGAAGTCGGGCTCGATGCCGGTCGTGTCGCAGTCCATCACGAGGCCAATCGTGCCGGTCGGCGCGATCACGGTGGCCTGCGCGTTGCGATAGCCGTGCTTCTCGCCGAGCGCGAGCGCCTTGTCCCAGGCGGCGCGGGCGTGCGCGACAAGTGCGGCATCCGGGCACGAGGCGTGGTCGAGCGGCACCGGCGGCTGCGACACCTTCTCATAGCCCTGGCGTTCGCCATGCGCCGCGCGGCGATGATTGCGGATGACGCGGAGCATGTGCTCGCGGTTCTTCTTGTAGCCGGGGAAGGGCCCGAGCTTCTCGGCCATCTCGGCCGAGGTGGCGTAGGAGACGCCGGTCATGATCGCGGTCAGCGCGCCGCAGATGGCGCGGCCGGCGTCCGAGTCGTACGGAATGCCGGAGGTCATCAAGAGGCCGCCGATATTCGCGTAGCCGAGGCCGAGCGTGCGGAATTCGTAGGAGAGGGTGGCGATCTCCTTCGACGGGAACTGCGCCATCAGCACCGAGATTTCGAGCACGACGGTCCACAGCCGCACCGCGTGCTCGTAGCTCTCGACGTCGAAGCGCTTGGTCGCTTCGTCACGGAAGGTGAGCAGGTTGAGCGAGGCGAGATTGCAGGCCGTGTCGTCGAGGAACATGTACTCGGAGCACGGGTTCGACGCCTTGATCTCGCCGGAGGCCGGGCAGGTGTGCCAGTCGTTCACCGTCGTGTGGTATTGCAGGCCCGGATCGGCCGAGGCCCATGCGGCGTAGCCGATCTTCTCCCACAGCGCGCGCGCCTCGACGGTCTTGGCGACCTTCCTATTCTTGCGGAAGGTCAGGTCCCACTTGCCGTCCGACTCGACGGCTTTCAGGAACTGGTCGGTGACGCGCACCGAATTGTTCGAGTTCTGGCCGGAGACGGTCAGGTACGCGTCCGAATCCCAATCCGTGTCGTAGGTCGGGAAGTCGATGTCCTTGTAGCCCTGCTTGGCGAACTGGATGACGCGCTTGATGAAGTTATCCGGCACCATCGCCTTGCGCGCGAGCTTGATCTCGCGCTTGAGCGCCGGGTTCTTCTCCGGCGAGAAGCAGTCGTCGCCCGAGCCCTGGCAATTGACGCAGGCCTTCAGCACGGCTTTCAGGTGCCGCTGGCAGGTCTTCGAGCCGGTGACGAGGGCGGCCACCTTCTGCTCTTCGATGACCTTCCAGTCGATATACTTCTCGATGTCGGGATGATCGACGTCGACGATGACCATCTTCGCCGCGCGGCGCGTCGTACCGCCCGACTTGATGGCGCCCGCGGCGCGGTCGCCGATCTTGAGGAAGCTCATCAGGCCCGACGACTTGCCGCCGCCGGAGAGGCGCTCGCCTTCGCCGCGCAGATTGGAGAAGTTGGTGCCGGTGCCGGAGCCGTATTTGAACAGGCGGGCCTCGCGCACCCACAGATCCATGATGCCGCCCTCGTTGACGAGGTCGTCATTGATGCTCTGGATGAAGCAGGCGTGCGGCTGCGGGTGCTCGTAGGACGACTTCGAGCGCGTCAGCTTGCCGGTCTGGAAGTCGACGTAATAGTGGCCCTGGCTCGGACCGTCGATGCCGTAAGCCCAGTGCAGGCCGGTGTTGAACCACTGCGGCGAGTTCGGCGCGACCATCTGCGCGGCGAGCATGTAGCAGTGCTCGTCATAGAAGGCCTGCGCGTCTTCTTCCGTGTCGAAGTAGCCGCCCTTCCAGCCCCAGTAGGTCCAGGTGCCGGCAAGACGGTTGAACACCTGCTTGCACGACTGCTCGCCGACGGTGCGCTCCTTCTCGGGCAGGGCCGCGAGCGCCTCTTCGTCGGCGACCGAGCGCCACAGGAAGGCGGGGACGGTGTTCTCTTCGAATTTCTTGAGCCGCGCCGGTACGCCGGCCTTGCGGAAATACTTCTGGGCCAGCACGTCGGAGGCGACCTGCGACCAGAATTCCGGCACCTCGACATTGTCGAGCTTGAACACCACGGAGCCGTCCGGATTCCGGATCTCGCTGGTCGTGAACCGGAAGTTCAGACCGGCGTAGGCGTCCTGGCCCGCTTTGGTGTAGCGCCGTTCAATCCGCATGTGTCTAGCCCCTTCAAGTGGCCGGGCGGGGGCGTACCACCCACCCGATTATATGTGTCCCGCGGCCGCCAAACCGACCGCCTCTCCCTCAAAACTGCGGCCCCGTTCGGGGCTTCCCGCCCAGCCTGTCCGCCGGCCTCGACCCCCCGGTGAGGCCAGCGCGGGAGACAGAAGGTCCCTGACCCAAAACGCCATTTTCGGCGTGGGCGGGCATCTGCCTGATCCGTGCTGGAGGTCCGGAAGGAACCGTCTACTCAACCCAACCGAACGAACCGAAGCTAAGAGGACTCGACCTACGCGTCAACCAAATCTAGTCACGAAATCTGAATCAACCACTAACTCTTGTGTCTGATCGGTGACAGGACGCGTGTCGGCCTCGGAAAACAGGGCCGAGTATCGAGCCGGAGAGGGGGGACGCAAAGGCCTTTTCGCTGACGCGTCGGCTAGGCTTTTTTCCCAACGTACATGACAGCAAAATGACGGAAAATCGGGCTTTCCGGCGTCGCGCGGACGGTTACCGCGGCACGGGTCGAACGGGGAAAAGCCCGGGATGGTTCGGGCACAGTCCGCGCCTCGCACGCTGATTCTCATCAGACTCTCAGCGCCTTAGCGCGCCCCTTCCGCCATTGCGCGGCGGGGACGGTTTTGCCAAGGCCTGTGAATCAGGGATTTTCGCGCCGGCGGTGGCGGGGTGGGGTATCGGGGCCGGTTTTGGGTGCCCGGGCGGTCGTCTCCCCCCAGATGTTGGGGCTCCATTGACAGCCCAGCCTCGCTCGCTCACCCGCTGGAATCGCCACCCGACGCAGCCGCCGCCAGCGCGACGGCCCGATCGGGATCGGCCTTGTCGAGCGCGAACTCGGTGCGCTGGCGCGGCAGCGATTCCGGGTGTTCGCGCTGGAGGAAGTCGACGAGCTTCTCGCGGACCTCGCAGCGCAGGTCGAACACCTTCCCCGAGGTCGCACCGCTCGCAAGGATGCGCACTTCCATCGTGTCGTGCTTGAAGTCGGTAACGGCGACGTTGAAGACACGCCCGTCCCAGCGGTTCGAGGCGCGCACGATCGTCTCGGCCGCCTTGCGGATCGCGTCGACCGGCGCGCGGAAGTCGACGTAGATCAGCACCGTGCCGATCAGGGTCGAAGATTCGCGCGTCCAGTTCTGGAACGGCTTCTCGATGAAGTAGGTGAGGGGAACGATCATGCGCCGCAAGTCCCACAGGCGCACGACCACGTAGGTCGAGCGGATCTCTTCGATATTGCCGTATTCATTTTCGACGATGACGGCGTCCTCGAGCCGGATCGGCTGCGTCATGGCGAGCTGCACGCCAGCCATCAGGTTCGACAGCACCGGGCGCGCGGCGAGGCCGGCGACGATGCCGGCGACGCCGGCGGAAGCGAACAGGCTGACGCCGTATTGCCGCACGGTCTGGAACGTCATCAGCGCCGCGCCGAGGGTGAACAGCACGATGAGGACGTCGATGCTGCGCAGGAGGATGCGGATCTGAGTGTTGTGCTTGCGCGCCAGCAGATTGTCTTCGACATCGAGCCGGTAGCGGCGGAGATAGACGTCCGCCGAGATGTGCAGCGCCGTGATGGCCGACCAGCCGATCAGCGCGATGATCGCCATCAGCAGCAATTTGGCGATGAGGTATTTGAAGTCGCGGTCGAGCGGCGCGACGGGCAGCGCGATGAAGACCGCGAAAATGAGGAAGGCGAGCCGCGACAGGCCGCGCATCCGCGTGACGACCGCGGACACGCCGGGATATCGGGTCGCGATCAGGCGCCGCGCCAGCTTGCGCAGCAGCCCGTGCAGGGCGAGCGCGACGACGATCGCGATGACGATGAGCAGGACGGCGGCGATCGAGTCGGGCAGCCATCCGAGCCAGCCGCGCAGCGCGTCGAGTGCGTTTCTCAATGAATCCATGCAGAAATGATCGTCGTTCCTGGCTGTTGACGTGAAGCGGCGAGGGCCGCGCCCGCCGCTTTACAGCGTGCGGGCAAGCTGGCAGAACGCCGCCGTCACCAACGGCGTGGTTCCATGAAAAGTTTCCTCCTGAGGACGTTCACCTGGTGGAATTCGCAGACCTTCGGCACCCAGGTATGGACCTGGTTGTACGGAGAGCCGGTGGGAACTGACGAATTCGGAAACCGCTATTTCCGCACCAAAGGCGGCAAAATCGATCCGTCGCTCGGTTTCGAGCGCCGTTGGGTGATCTATCCCGGCTATGCCGAGGCCTCGACCATTCCTCCCTCCTGGCATGGCTGGATGCACCACACGGTCGACGTGCCGCCGACGCAGGAAACGTACACGCCACGCGAATGGCAGAAGCCGCATCGGCCGAACCTGACCGGCACGCCGGGCGCCTATCGTCCGCCCGGCTCGACCTTGGCGCAGGGGCGCCGCCCGAGCGCCACCGGTGACTACAAGGCCTGGACGCCAGGCGACTGATCGCCCTTCCGCCGCCGCATTCCCCATGTTAACCGGGCCTTCGTCGGGGGCGTCGGGAAGATTCCGCGCCGAGGCCCTGAGCGGCCCAAGGGGAACGTCCCGCGTTCATGGCGCGATCGAGATTTTACCGTAGCTGGCTTACCGCAGCCGCGCTCGTCGCCGCGTCGCCGGCGTTTGCGCAATTCGGCTCGATCTTCCGCGACGACGGGCCGCCGCGGCCGCCCGCCAACGTGCCCGAGGCTCCACCTTATTATTCGCCGCAGCGGCAGTCGCCGCCGTCGCAGCAGCCTTATTATCCGAGCCGGGGCGACGTGCCGCCGCCGCCGCAATATCAGCAGCGGCCGATCTACACGCAGGAGCCCGATGACGAGCCGAACGCGCCGCGGCCCCCTGGCAGTGTGCAGCGCGGCGACGTGCCGCCGGCGCAGCCTATGCCGCCGCCGATGAGCCTGCCGCCGTCGAGCCGCCCGGGCGGCGGCACCATCCAGTCGCAGGATCTCGCACCGCTGCCCGGCGTGCAGCAGGCTCCGCCGGACCAGCGGCCGCAGCCGCAACAAGCTCCGCAGCAGGCGAACACGCCGCCGAACGCGCCCGCAGCGCCCGGTCAGCCGCCGCAGCCAGGGCAGCCCGGTGCGCCGCAGGAGGCCAACCAGCCGCCGCCGTCCGAGGAGGTCGTGGTCGAGCCGCCGCCGCAGCGCATCGCCAATCCGACCGCAGTGTTCTCCGGTCTCGACAAGATCACCGGCCGCATCATCTCGTTCGACGTCGCGCTCAACGAGACGGTGCAGTTCGGCGCGCTGCAGGTGACGCCGCGCGTGTGCTATTCGCGGCCGCCGACCGAGACCCCGAACACCGATTCCTTCGTCGAGGTCGACGAGGTGACGTTGCAGGGCGAGATCAAGCGCATCTTCACCGGCTGGATGTTCGCAGCCTCGCCAGGCCTGCACGCGGTCGAACACCCGATCTACGACGTATGGCTGACCGACTGCAAAGGCGCGCAGAACCCGGCGGTGGCGGAAGCCCCGGCGCAGGATCAGCCGAAGCCGGCGGCGAAGCCCGCGCGACCGGCGCCGGCGCCGCGCCGGCCGGCTGCGCCTCCCGCGCAGCAACCGCGCGCGCAACAGCAGCCGGCGGGCGCATTGCCGGCGTTGCGGTAGCGGCTATTCGCTTCTGACGATCGCCAGCGCTTCTTCCCCACTCACAGCACGATCCACCGGCAGCGCGGCGAAGTCGGCGTGTCCGGAGAGGGCGTCCTCGAGCAGGCGGTGATAGCGACGCTTCGGCACCTCGACGGCGCCGAAGGTCGCAAGATGCGGCGTGACGAACTGCGTGTCGAGCAGTCGGTAGTTGCCGGCCTTGAGCCGTGCGACGAGATGCACGAGGGCGATCTTCGAGGCGTCGGTGGCGCGGTGGAACATGCTCTCGCCGAAGAAGGCGCGTCCGAGCGACACGCCATATAATCCGCCGACCAGCGCGCGGCCGTCATAGACCTCGACGGTGTGGCAGTCGCCGCGCTCGTAGAGCGCGCGATAAATGCGGCGGATGCGGGCGTTGATCCAGGTGCGGCCGCGGTCGGGCTTGGGCTCGGCGCAGCCGTCGATGACGGCGTCGAAGTCGCGGTCGACATGTACGCTCAGGCTAGTCGTGCGTACGGTCCGCGCAAGCCGCGACGGTACATGGAAGCCGTCGAGCGGGATGATGCCGCGCATGTCCGGCTCGATCCAGTAGAGCGCAGGATCTTCCGCGCTCTCCGCCATCGGGAAGATGCCGCAGGCATAGGCCTTGAGCAGCACTTCCGGCGTGATCTCGACGAAACTGTTCTCGCGGTTGGCCATTGGATCAGTCTAGCGCGGGGCGTTCCAAGGTTAACGGGATTTTGACCATATTTGATGCAAGTTTTTGAAAGATCGATCCAATCTTCCACTCCGGCGTTGACGACGCGGGACGCGACGGAACGGGAGTCTAAACGTCATGGCGGCGATCTCGGTCCTCCTAGTCGAGGACGAAGCCCTCATCAGCATGCTGGTTAGCGACTGGCTGAGCGAACTCGGCTTCGATGTGCACGAGGCGCGAACCGCATGTGAGGCGCTCGATTATATCGATGCCGGCCATTCGGTCGACGTCCTGTTCACGGACATCAACCTGCCGGGCGGCATGACCGGCGCGGAACTCGCGCGGCGCGCCCGCGCGCTCAAGCCTGAACTGCCGGTGGTCTACGCCTCGGGCCGCTACCGCGGCGACGATCTCGACGGCCTCGTGCCGCACGCGGCGTTCCTGCCCAAGCCCTACGATCAGCGGAAGCTCGCGCATGTGCTCGAGCAGATCGCGGTCGGCACTGCGCACTAGCGATCAGGCGGCCGGACGAGCTACCGCGGCCGCGGGCGGCGGCGACTTGCGAAGATCGAACGACACAACCACTCGCGTGCCCTTGTGGGCGCGATCGATCTCGATATTGGCGCCCAGCTTCTCGCCCATGGCGCGGACGATGCGCTGCCCCAGGCCGGTCGACTTCGGTTTCGCGCGCGGCACGATGCCGACGCCGTCGTCCTCGACAATCAGCGCGGCGCGATTGTCGCCGGTTCCACGGATGTCGACGCGGATCGGGCCCTTGTCGCCCGGATAGGCGTATTTGAGCGCGTTCATCACGAGTTCGTTGACGATCACACCGACCGCGACGGCGCGGTCCGGCTCCACGGCAACGGGCTCGGAGGTGAGGGTGAGCTGCGCGAGCTCGTTCGTCTCGGAGGAGCGGCGCAGGTCCTCGATCAGCGCCTCGAGATACTGGTCGACCGCGACCGATTGCACGTCATCGGAGGTGTAGAGGCGGCGATGCACCTGCGCGACCGCGAGAACGCGGCCGGTGGCATCGGTGAGAGCCTCGCTCACCTCCGGATTGCCGGCGGCGTTGGCATGCAGCGTCAGCATCGACGCAATCATCTGCAGCGAATTGCCGACGCGGTGGTTGACCTCGCGCATCAGGAGCGCGCGCTCGGCCGCGAGCGCCTCGAAGCGGTCGCGCGCCTCGCGCACCTCGGCCTCGGCCGCTTCCTTGGCGCGGCGCATGCGCATCGCGGATACGGCGCCGGAGAGTGCGGCTTTCAGGAAGAAGAGGAACTCGCCTTGCACGTCCTTGACGACATAATCGAACGCGCCGGCTTTCAGCGCCGAGACCGCCATGCGGCTGTCCTGTGCGCCGGTGACGACCACGACCGGCGGATGATTGTCGAGCGCGTTGATGCGCTCGAGCGTCTCGATGCCGGACAGGCCGGGCATGTAAAGGTCGAGCGCGACGACGTCGATGTCGGGATGCGCGGCGAGCGCCGCAAGGCCGCGCTCGCCGGTCGACTCGCCGACGACCTCGATGCCGTCGCGTCCGAGCCCGCGCTTGACCAAAGTGCGCAGGCCTTCATCGTCGTCGATGTAGAGGATCTTGCGAGGCATGGGCCTTAGGTGGGCGAGGGGACCTGGATCACGGAGAAGAAAAGGCCGAGCTGGCGGATTGCGTTGGCGAAGTTCTCGTAGTTGACCGGCTTGGTGATGTAGACGTTGCAGCCTAGGTCATAGCAGCGCTGGATCTCGACGGCGTCGTCAGTAGTCGTCAGCACGACGACCGGCACGCGCTTCAGGTGCTCGTTGGTCTTGACCTTCTTGAGGATGTCGACGCCGGTCATGTCCGGCAGATTGAGGTCGAGCAGGATCAGGAGCGGCTTACCCTTGTTGACGAGTCCGGAGCCGTCCGCGCCGAACAGATAGCGCAAGGCCTCGGTGCCGTTGGCGAAGGGAGCGATCGGATTATTGACGCCGGCACGGCGGATGTTCTTCTCGATCAGCCGGGCATGACCCTCGTCGTCTTCGATCATGACGATCTGGACCGGCTGCTCCGACGTACGGCTGTTCATACTTTACTCCTGTTACCCGGCGTCCATCGCCGCGGCAGGGTGACGGTGAACGTGCTCCCCTGGCCGAGCGTCGAGCTCAGCCCCATCGTCCCGCCCAGGCGCCGGACCAGCGCCCTGACATGGGCAAGACCGATGCCTTCGCCGGGCCGGTCCTGCGGACCGGAACGGCGGAACAATTCGAAAACACGGGCATGATCGGCGGCGTCGATGCCCCGCCCGTTGTCGCGGACGTCATATATGACGTGCGTTCCGCTCGCCCGACCCATGATTTCGATGTGCAGCGGCTCCCCCTCGCGGCCGTACTTCAGGGCATTGTCAACGAGATTGGCGAAGATTTGTTCCACGGCCAGTCGATCAGTTTCGATTGAGGGCAGGGGCGCCACCTCGATCCGGGCGCCGAGCTCGACCGCCCGGTGGGTGACCGTCGCGGTGATCGAGGCGAGCACCTCGTCCATGTCGACCCGCTCCGGCCTGAACTCGCGACGGCCTTCGCGCGAGAGCTTGAGCACGGCGTTGATCAGCCGGTCCATGTTGCCGATCGAGGTTTTGATGAAGCGGATCGCCTCGTCGAAATCGGCACCGAGCCGGTCGATCTCGCTGTGGGTCGCCGCGTCGCTGGCCTGTGCTTTCAAGTTCTCGAGATCGGCGGAGAGCCGGCGAATCTGGTCGAAAATATCCGCGCGCAGCGCTTCGAGCTCGGAGGTGAAGCCCATGATGTTGACGAGCGGTGAGCGCAGGTCGTGGCTGACGATGTAGGCGAAGCGCTGGATCTCCTCGTTCGCCTCGGTCAGGTCGGCGGTGCGGTATTCGACGATGCGCTCGAGGTTGACGTTGGTCGATTCGAGCTCGGCGCGCGCCGTCTCGCGCTGGCGCGCGTTCCGTTGCACGAGCCCGACGGAGGCCGCGCCGATGAGCACGATGAAAGCCGCGCCGGCGAGCGTCACGTAGAGCAGGAGGCGGTTCGTCTGCCGTGACTGGGCGGTGCGCTCGGCGGCAAGCCGCGCCTCGTCGATGATCGCGTCGTCGACGACTTTGCGCAGGCTGTCGGTGATGGCGCGGCCTTGGTCGCTCAGCACCAGCCGGCGCGCCCCCGCAGCATCGCCAGCTTGGTTGCGGTTGACGGTCTCGGCCATCTCGCTGAACTTGGCGTCGAGGTGCTTGCTGATGTCGTTGAGTGTGGTCTGGCGCGCCGGGTTCTCGCGCGTCAGCGTTCGCAGTTCCTCGACGAGCTGCCGCGCCTCGGGCTCGGCCTCATAGAACTCAGCGAGATATTTCGTGTCGTTGGTGAAGAGATAGCCGCGCTGGCTGCTCTCGGCGCGGCGTACCGAGAGCAGCACGTTGGACAGTTTGTCCTCGACGGAGAGCGTCTGCGACAGACGCTGCGTGTCGTCCGCCGAGCGATCGACCAGGTATACGGTCGCGGCGCTGATACCGACAAGCAGCGCGAAGCCGATGCCGAGCAGAACAGGTTGGAGATTGGGGAGGGGGGTCCGTTGCGTTGCCATTCGACTTTTCTTCCGCCGGTGCCGCACGCGAAGCCACCCCCCGGAGGCCCGCACGTACCGGTACGATGACTTATTCCTCCATGCCGCCGCGCGCCAGAAACTGCTCCAGCCAGTGGATGTGGTAGTTGCCGTCAATGATGTCCTTTTCCCGCACCAGCGCGCGGAACAAGGGGAGCGTCGTTTCGATACCATCCACTACGACTTCGTCGAGCGCGCGCCTGAGCCGCATCAGGCACTCCTGCCGCGTCTTGCCGTGCACGATCAGCTTGCCGACCAGTGAATCGTAATAGGGCGGGATCGTGTAGCCCTGGTAGACGGCGCTGTCGATGCGCACGCCCAAGCCCCCCGGCGGGTGATAGTGCAGGATCTTGCCAGGCGAGGGCCGGAAGGACACCGGGTTCTCCGCATTGATGCGGCATTCGATGGCATGGCCGTGGAAGCGCACGTCGCTTTGCTTCAATTCGAGTTCGGCGCCGGCGGCGACGCGGATCTGCTCGAAGATCAGGTCGATGTCGGTGACCATCTCGGTGACCGGATGCTCGACCTGGATGCGGGTGTTCATTTCGATGAAGTAGAACTGCCCCTCTTCGTAGAGGAATTCGACGGTGCCGACGCCGAGATAATCGATCTCGCGCATCGCTTTCGCGACCGTCTCGCCGATCTGGTCGCGCTGCATGGTGTTGAGCGCGGGTGAGGGGCTCTCCTCCAGCACTTTCTGGTGCCGGCGCTGCAGCGAGCAGTCGCGCTCGCCGAGATGGATCGCCTTGCCCTTGCCGTCGCCGAGCACCTGGATCTCAATGTGGCGCGGCTTGCCGAGATATTTCTCGATGTAGACGGCGTCGTCGCCGAATGCGGCCTTGGCCTCGCTGCGGGCCGTCGACAGTGCGGTCGAGAGTTCGGCCTCGCTGCGCGCGACCTTCATGCCGCGGCCGCCGCCGCCGGCAGCAGCCTTGATCAGGACGGGGAAGCCGATGTCCTTCGCGACGCGCGCGGCCTCGACGTCCGAAGTAACGCCGCCGTCCGAGCCGGGCACGACCGGAATGCCGAGGCGCTTCGCCGTGCGCTTGGCCTCGATCTTGTCGCCCATGATGCGGATGTGCTCGGCCTTCGGCCCGATGAAGCCGACTCCGTGATCGGAAAGGATCTCGGCGAAGCGCGCGTTCTCCGACAGAAAGCCGTAGCCGGGGTGAACCGCGTCGGCACCGGTGATCTCGCAGGCGGCGAGGATCGCCGGGACGTTAAGGTAGGAATCCTTCGCCGCCGGCGGACCGATGCAGACGCTCTCGTCGGCAAAGCGCACGTGCATGGCGTCGGCGTCGGCGGTCGAATGCACCGCGACGGTCGGGATGCCGAGTTCCTTGCAGGCGCGCAGCACGCGCAGCGCGATCTCGCCGCGGTTGGCGATGAGGATTTTATCGAACATTATTCGATGATCACCAGCGGCTCGCCGAACTCGACCGGCTGGCCGTCCTCGTACAGGATCTGGATGACGGTGCCGCCGCGCGGGGCGGGGATCTGGTTCATCGTCTTCATCGCCTCGACGATGAGCAGCGTGTCGCCGGCCTTCACCTTCGAGCCGACCTCGATGAAGGGCTTCGCGCCGGGCTCGGGCGAGGCATAGGCGGTGCCGACCATCGGCGAGACGACGACGCCCGGATGCTTGGCCGGATCGATCGAGGCGCCGGCGGATTCACCGACCGGCTGCGGCGCGGCCGCAAGAGGCTTGGCCGGCACGACGACGGTCGGCGCGGGCGCCGCAACGCCGCCGCGCGCGACGCGGATGCGGCTGCCGTCCTGCTCGATCTCGATCTCGGTGAGCCCCGTCTCGTCCAAAAGCTTCGACAGCTCCTGGATGAGTTCGCGGTCGATCAGTGTCTTCGGCGTCTTTGCCATGCGCAGTGCTTCTAATTCTGTTCCTTGAGCCCGATCAGTCCGGCGAGGCCGATGATCGCCAGCGCGTAGCCGTTGACGCCGAAGCCGGCGAGGACGGCCTTCGCCGCTTTCGACACATAGGAATTGTGCCGGAAGGATTCACGCTGATGGATGTTGGTGATGTGGCACTCGATCGTTGGCAGACCGACGCCGAGCAGCGCGTCGAGGATGGCGATCGAGGTGGTGGTGTACCCGGCCGGATTGATGACGATGCCGGCGGCGCCCTTGGCCTTGGCCTCCTGGATGAAGGTGACGATCTCGCCTTCGATGTTGCTCTGGCGGAACACGACCTCCATGCCGAACCGCTTGGCCGTCGTCCGGCAGAGCGCCTCGACGTCGTCGAGGGTGGCATTGCCGTACTTCTCCGGCTCGCGCGTGCCGAGCAGGTTCAGGTTCGGCCCGTTGAGGACGTGGATAGTGGTGGCCATTGACGATCCGGCGGCGGCCCGAATGCGGTCGCGCAGGGTGAAAAGTGTTCGGTTCTTATAGGTGGGCGGGCGGGCGAGGGGAAGCCCGCAGGCGCCGTCATCGGGCCGTGCCCCGGGTCGCGGCGGCGGCCCAGTCGATGACCTCCTTCACGGCCGTTAACCTTTGCCGGCCGGCATCGCGCGCGGCGCGGTAGACCGCGACCTGGTGGTCGGCGCTGGTTCCCTCCGACACGATCGTGTCGAGATGGGCGAGGGTGTCGCCGCAATTGAGCGCCGCGGCGTCCGGCGCGACGAGATCGCGCACGCCTGCGAGCCAGCCCTTGATGTCGATCGGCTTGCGGGTGAAAGGATCGACGAAGGTGGCGGCAATGCCGTGACGCTGCGCATGCCATTTGTTCTCGGCGGTGATAGCGCGTCCCACGCGATCGAAGCCGGCATTGATCGTCGGGTCGCGGTCGAGCGCCCGGACGAGGCAGCGGAACAGCGCGGCGACCGCGAGCGCGTCGTCGAGGCGCGTGCAGCTGTCGGCGACGCGCAGTTCGATGGTCGGGTGCTGGAGCGATGGCCGTACCGCCCACCAGATGTAGCTCGCATCCGGGATGACGCCGGCGGTGGCGAGCGCCGAGACGTAGTCGTCGTACTCGGCCTCGGTGCGGAAAAGTTCGGGCAGGCCCGTGCGCGGCAACTCGTCATAGGCTGCGAGCCGGTAGCCGCGCAGACCGGAAAAATGCCCCTGCCAGAACGGCGATGAGGTCGAGAATGCCAAGAGGAGCGGCAGGTACGGCGTCAGGCGGCGGATGATGTCGATGCGGCTCGCGCCTTCCGCCACGGCGACGTGCACGTGCATGCCGCATAACATGTTGCGCGCGCCGATCATCTGCAGGTCTTCCATGATGGCGCCGTACCGTTCCTTGGGCGTCATCTCCTGCTCCGGCCAGTAGGCGAGCGGGAAGGTGCCCATGGCCGCGATGCCGAGGCTGCGCGTCTCGGCCGCTTCGGCGAGCGCGGCGCGGTAGCGGACAAGGTGGGCGCGCGCCTCGGCCATGGTGGCGCAGGGCGGGGTCGCGACCTCGATCTGCGACTGCAGCATCTCGGTCATTACCCGGTCGCCCAGATTTGCGCGAACGCGCGCGAAAAAGCGTGAGTCGGCCCGCCGCACCGCACGGCGCGTGCGCGCGTCAAAAACGAAGAATTCCTCCTCGATGCCGATCGTGTACATGCGCGCGCAAACGTCCGGGGATGGAACCCGGTTCCCCCGCCGGCGCGCAAAACAAAACGGCCGCCGGGGAAAACCGCAGCGGCCGTTGAGCTTAGGCTGAGATCTTATGACGCCGGATCAGCACTCGTCCTTGCCGCAGCGGGCGCCGTTAATGTCCTTCTTCAAGGTTGGCAGGCCGACCGCGCCGACCACCACCTGGTCGCCGATAACGTAGCTCGGCGTGCCGTTCAAGCCGAGCGCCTCGGCAAGCTTGAAGTTCTCCTCGAGCGTGGCTTTCACCTCGGCGCTCTGCATGTCCTTCTGCAACTGCGTCATATCCATGCCGACGTCCTTGGCGACCGCGAGCGCGCGCGCCTTGTCGGCTGCCTGGCGGCCGCCGAGCAGCTTCTGGTGGAATTCGAGATATTTCTTGCCGGTCTTGTCCTGCATGCGCACGGCCACGGCCACCTGCGCCGCCTCGACCGAGCCCGGGCCGAGCACCGGGAATTCCTTGAGCACGACTTTAAGCTTGGCGTCGTCCTTTAAGAGCGTGAGCATGTCGCTCATCGCGTGCTTGCAGTAGCCGCAATTGTAATCGAAGAACTCGACGAAAGTGACGTCGCCGTTGTGGTTGCCGAGCGTGACCTGCCGCGGCGACATGAACAGCGCCTGCGAGTACTGCTTCACCGCAGCTTTTCCCTTCTCGGCGACCGCGGCGTTCTGGCGCTTCTCGAGCTCGGCCATCGCATCCTGGAGCACTTCAGGATGCGAGATGAGGTACTCGCGAACGATGGTCTCGATCTCGCTGC
>Ga0265342_10002914_pt1 | contig 14435 bp, 13 predicted proteins | sample 4CB327metaG_FD_203125 | JGI IMG/M metagenome (GOLD analysis project Ga0265342, IMG submission 203125) | Rhizosphere microbial communities from Carex aquatilis grown in University of Washington, Seatle, WA, United States - 4-CB3-27 metaG | ecosystem: Host-associated > Plants > Roots >...
GATCGGAGTTGCCCACCACACGCTCCCCTACAGCCGGGAGATGGGGTTCGGGGACCTGGGGATCCAGGTGCTTGTCATTGACGTGGAAGGACAGAAAACCGCCTATGTGCTCATCGACGGGAATAATATGGCGCTTGGGGCCAGGGAAACTCTGCTCGCTGAGATCCTGCACAGGGTCGATAATGCCGAAGTTATGACAACCGATTCCCATGTAGTGAATACCATCACCGGAAAAAACCCGGTCGGGATGAATGTTCCGGTTTCAGAGTTCACTCCCCACGTCATCCGGGCACTGAACGCCGCACTGGAAAACCTTACGCCGGCGGAATCTGCGTCCAGTACCGCACAGTGCGAACATATCGTCGTTTTCGGCTCGAACCGTATCTCCCAGCTGGCAAGTACGGTCAACGCCATGCTGGTCTTTGTTGCGCCCCTCTCACTTGCCATGCTGCTTCTGGCATTCCTGCTCTCTATCATTGCGTATATCGTGATGGCATAGGGAAGCGAGAGTCCGGTTTTTTAAAATACCCCTATCCTTCATGCGTTTTTAAATCCGGGGCTCCTGACCGCAAGATATATTCATGATGATGATAGTATTCCCTTGTAAGAAAGGAGGCAGGTACTCAAGAACACGTCTCAAAAGGCCAAATCTTCGTACAGCGGTTGAATTAAACGAGGTGAAAGGTGATCGAAGTTCATCCAGCCACACTCATTGCAACCCGCTGGATCGGTGTCGACCTGAACACAACCGGCCATGTGGCGGTTGCAGCCGACATTCTCAGCGGGAAGACCATGAAACTGGGAAAAAATATCCACTATAATCACCGTCAATCTTCAAAAAACTGCACGAAATTATGGAGAGAACATAAACTCTGGAAACTGAAAAAAGTCAAATCCCGCGAACGGAAAACCTTCAAATCTTCACTTAATGCAATCTCCCGCCAGATCGTCTCCTTTGCAGAGTCACTCGGATCGGGTATCAAGTTCGAAAAGCTCTTCTCCCCGCGCTACTCGCACCGTCACGGTGCTGAGGGGTTCTATGAATTCTCGTTTGACAATGGATCGTTCTTCTCGCTCCAGCAGCAGGTGGAGAAACGGGCATGGGACCGGGGGATCCCGGTCATCTATGTCAACCCGGCGTATACCTCAAAACGGTGCTCGCGGTGCGGCAGTTTCGGAAGACGGTCCAGAAAACATTTCGAGTGCCCGCACTGCGGGTACGTGGCCCATGCCGATGTGAATGCCGCGTTCAATATTGCTGCGGCCTCCCTGCGCAACGCTTCCGGAGAGTACCTGGCACACGGGGAACGCGAACCGGTCCGCACAGGGAAAAAAGAGTTGCGACGGCAGATCCGTACTCAGCTGTGTTCTTTGCTGCCGGTACCTGTCGCAGGTTCCACCAGCTGCGAGAACCTTCTTGCAGTGCTGGAATTCTCATAAATCATGCGGGTACCCCCACCTTCCCCCATAGGGGGGGCAGCGAGAAACTCTTACGAGTTCTTCTCAGTGCCCAAGGGGAGCACCCCGTGACCCCCTATTTATGTTCTTAGCGGATTAATTCCGGTTTTTCATAATCTGACGCTAACCTTCTGAGTGGTCATCGCATCGTGGGGATGCCCTCATCTGCACAAAAGCGATGAGGGCCTGAGAAGGTGCAAAGCACCTTCGCTAAGTGACAAAGGAACACGAGAAGAGGACCGTCAGGCCCTCTTCGCGGTGCCACAGTGGCGGGAATCAATCGTCGCATCAGCGAGGATTGATTGGAGAAGAACTCATCAGAGTTCTTCGACCGCATGAGTCGAAGAGCCTCCTGCTCTTCTCCCAACTCATCTCTGATGAAATTCGTTGCCCCGGGAGCGTCCCCATTGAAAACTTTCCAAAAAAATTTTTAAAAACAGTTTCACTTAACAATTACTGACGCGTTCGTGTCGAACGGGTTCTGGCGCATGGCAAGCGAGAACAGGTAGGGGTAGTTGTGCTTGAGGTGCCGCATATAGGTGAGCCATTCGATAACGAGCAGCCGGTAGACACGGTTGATATCGCCGGAGAGGTGGGCGTAATCGGAAGGGGGAAGACCGGTGAACGTTTCCCGCGCCACCAGTTCCTCATTCAGGTGAAAAAGAGCCTGCAGGAGGGGAGTGAAGCTGTCATGTTCGATTAACTGGGGGTTTTCCAGCAGGGCGAGGAGAAATCCTTTATGAGATGTGAGGAAACGGTGCAGGTCCTCAAGCGGTACCGGACGGCTGTCGAGATCATAGGTATGGGTCTCCAGTACTCCCCTCGCACGGGCAAATTCTGCATCCGACCATGTGCCGGAGACTATAAGCACGGACCGGATCTCGTCAATGGCCGGGTCATGGGCAGACATCCGTTTCAGGAGCTTTGTTCCCACTTCGGAGAAGAAGATACCGATGATCATATTGAGCTTCTCGATGCGGGATTTCCGCTCCCTCTCATCGATCATATTTTCAACCGCATTTGCAGCCACGCCGATAAAACACCCGACACCGGTAATGATGATCCCAATGACCAGGAGTTTCCCGGCCGGGGTTAACGGGTGGATATCGCCATATCCCACGGTTGCTATGGTGACGATGAGGAAATAAAAAGCGTCAAGAGGGGGGAGATGCTCGATGACCATAAGCCCGATCATCCCCACAACAATCACGCAGACCAGGATACCGAGATAAATCCGCAACCGGAGCGTGAGCGCGAAATTCATTATCCACTGATCGTGCCCGATACGATATAAACCGGTGCTTCTTTATAAAACTACGAAAAAATTGAGATGGACAATACCCCCGACCAGATTCGAACTGGTGTCGCCGGATCCAAAGTCCTGCATGATTGACCGCTACACTACGGGGGTTTGCTTACGTACTGAGACAGATACAGCCTTTCCCGGAACGAAGAAAAGGCGAATTATCATTGGAGTTGGTTGACTATAAGGATACCCGCGGGCAGATCCGGACAAGGGGCGAGGATACGATATTTCTGCTCTGTAGAAAACGTTTTTGCACGCGAAATATTGCCCCCCTCATGCGCCACCAGTCCTCCGTTGGGGGACGGGGGGCGCATTGCGATGACCCGGTTGGGTTGCAGGTAATATGTCGTCATCACCATGGGGGATGCCATAGCGGCGGGGGCAAAGCCCCCGAGAGCGTCAGGTTTTCCTGAATGATTTCTCCAGTGCAGATATTTTCAATAATAAACCTTTATGAAAAATTATGACACCAGACATGGGCTGAAGAATAAAAAATTGAGAAAAACCCGGGCCTTACGATCCAACCACAATATCTGCGGGTTTGTCATGCCCGGGTTTTTTTGCCGGTTCCTTCTGTTCGGGAACTTTGGGCTGAGCTGGTTTATGGATATGCTCTTCAGTTTTCTGGGTATACTTGGGAAGGTGTTCAAGGATTTCCCTGGTGACCTGGAGGTGCTCTTTTACTATGAGCGATAATTCAGCAAGGATTTTGTTCTGCGCAGATATGAGGTTCTCAAGTTCCGGTGACAGCCCCATACCGGATTCCGGAGTTTCTGCAACCACCTGCTGTTTTTTTAAAAACTCCCCGCGGCGTTTCCAGATCTTGCTGATACTGTCGATCCCTTTCTTTTTATCAGGAAAAATCTCACGATAGCGCTTATAAAATTCATGGCTGTCCTGGCACTGGACAACCAGGTCGATCTCTGCAGTGTCGATCTTCTCATATTTCCGTTTATAGACGCGGGGCATAGGAAAACATTGAATTTTTTTTGATTTGAATGTTACTCCGTCATGAAATTTAGTATATTGAATAATTGGTCTTTCACTTTTTTTCTTCTGATTTTTTCCAGAAATGGAAACGAGGGATTACCCGGGATCCACAATTTTTTCCCCATGCGGAGGCCTGTTGGTTCTGAGTTAATTCTGATTTAAATCGGAAATATTTGTTAAAATAATCAATAACGTCAGAGAATCGGGAATTGAAATTATGGATTTTTTAAAAATACTTCGTAATTATTATTGATTGAAAAAATATGACTAAAAATCAAAAATAACTCCACAGAATAATAAATCAAAATCTTTCATAAATGGTGTTGATGAAGTACATAGTTCAATAATTGAAAATAGTGAATTAATGCCTTTTTACTGAAGTAACATTAAAAAATGAAAATTTTAGATTTGTTAAAGTTAGGAACATACAGAGATAAAAAATTGAAAAAAGGAACGAAACAATCTTTTTTTCAAAACCAATCGATTTTATAAGAACTGAGAGTTCCGGAGATTCATCTGGAAACTGTTGAAAATACCGGTATTTCTCTTTCATGGGAATTTTAAAAAATTTTAAATTTGAAGATTACCGGATAGTTTTTCGTTTTAACCGGGTATTAGACAAATTAATCTGACGCCGAAGATACACATATTCTGATTTTTTGGATTTTTGAATTTAAGAGATTAAAACGGAAGAATTTTATTTGATTCTGAATTTTTCGAATTTACTCTAAAGACCCGGAAAGATCCAAAATCTTTGCATTGAAAAAAGGCTCATTCATAGACCATTCGTTCCCGCAGTATGACAACACAGGATATCCGATCGCAGTTCGGGCAAGGTCGGATAAAAATTGGATTATGAGGAATGAAAAAGGATTGCTGGTAATTACTGGATATTTCAGTTCCCCTCATAATATCTTTTGATCAACAGCAGTGGGTCAGGGCGGAGACTTTTAAAATGCTTTCTCAGCCAGGCATGAGAAGTGATAAAAATGCATTCTTCAGGGAAAAGTGGAAGAAGATTAACCTGGAGGATTTCAAATGCGAGGTTTTAAAAGCAAAACTGGCATTTTTATATATAGCAATATAAGGTTTATATTAAGAGAGAATTGCTATTTTTGCGGACACGACGCTTCCCAATCCATACCTAAAAAATCGATAGAATAAAAAAAAAGGCGATTATTGGCGATATTTCCCGTGAGGGACAAACCCATCCCCACCAAGGTTTTTAGAAACGGTCAGAATCACAGGAATGAGAAATTACGCTCTCTCATCTGTCCCCGAAAGAGGGAAAAACTGCTGGTAGACCTGCCGCCGCTCGTCTATATCAGTATGCAGGTAAATCTCCGTGGTCTTGATAGAGGTATGGCCAAGGTTTTCCTGAACAACGCGGAGATTTTTTGAACGTTTATACAGCTCGCTTGCATAGCTGTGGCGGATCTTATGGGGTGTAATACCCTGTGGTGCATAGTGTTTGAAAATATGCTGGATGGCACGGGACGAGATGTGCTTGCCCTGCTGTCCGACAAAGAGCGGCCCGACGATACGATTATCAATAAATTTCGTTATGTCTCCAAGTGTTTCCTCATCAATAAAAACGGTCCGTATTTTATCGCCCTTTCCACGGATCCGGATCGTATGCTCATCGAAATCAATATCCTCGATATTAATATTGCAGAGCTCCGAAACCCGGACACCGGTTGCATAGATGGTCCTGACAATAAGTTTGTCCCGGATATCTTCAATCGAGTCGATCAGGCGGAGAACCTGGTTATGTTTTAAATATTTCACTTCCTGCTGTTTTATACGGGGCCGGTCAATCCCGATCAGGGGGTTCGTGGTGACAACGCCCTGAGAATACAGGAAGCGGTAAAATGAACTGAGCGTTGAGATGATGCGGTGAAATGTTTTTGGTTTATAGGTTTGCATCGAGGATACAAAGGATAAAAAATCATTTACCAAAACCGGTGTCACCTCAACGGAGGTGTCCAGACGTGCTTTTTCAAAGTCTTTCCAGTAGAAAACGAGCTTCGTCACGTCAGTATTACGCCGCAGCCAGATATAGTACCCGAAATGCCTGATGACCTGTTCATAGCTGTCAAGGGTCCGGGGGGAGTAATTTCGCATACGGAGATAATTCCGGTAACTTTTCAGCCACTCAGAAAAATACCCGCTTTCCATGCTCTATTCTTTTTTATCTCAAATAAATAAAGGTTTGCGCAGAATAGACATTCTACGCAAGTCGGAAATCGGGATATCTCAACAGGGATTTGGGCAAAAGTTCAGAGAAGATAATTCCGGGTTTCCCGGCTCTGAAGCTGAGTTCCACAGGAAATACCTGATCCGGCCAAGCAGAAAAAACAGGCTTTTTTTCATATCGTGCTGTATTTTTACCTGAAAAATAACCAAATCGCGTACAGAACACGAATATGAAGGTTTACAGTCGGAACTTCAGGACGACTGCTTTGCAGATCCCCATTCCATAGGCCATGATCTCCCCACAATAAACAGAACCCGCGGCGGGCATCCGCTGGAATCCAGGCATATCCCGGAAGTCTTCAGTGCCATTCACCCGGTCCTGGCAATAAAGAGGTAGGTACGTATCAGGAATTGTCAAAGGAATGCCAACGAAGTCCTGCGCCGGAACATGAACAGCACTGGCAGGATACCCGGAATACCAGTTCCGAATAATTAACATGAATTTTTTTCTGATAAACAATTCAGAGACCGGTGATTTACAAAGAATTTTCTGTCACGATTTTTTTAGTTTTTCCGGAAAAATCAGCAAAATAAAGAGGACGCAGGCAGGAACATCCACCAGTAGCTCTCCAAAAGAAAGAAGACGGGATTCAGGGAGCATAAGAATCCGGTGGGATCCTCCGCTCCAACAACAGATAGGGGGACAGGATTTGAGGAAATGATCTACCTGCCAGCATTCTTCAGCCTACTCATCCTGAGGGAGATGGATCGGAAAATATACTCAGATACCGGGACTCCGGGCAGTTCATCGGAATCGTAACGATACGAAGAAAAGATCCTACATCCCTCGATGTAACCTGCGGCATCATCCGAATCGAAAATCTGCTGATTTTTCTCTGCCTTCTCTCCACAGAGGGGACACCTCCGGAAATTAAAAAATTTTCCGGGGTCGGTAAAAGACAACAAACCCTTAATTCGCAACAATCAGATTAGTCTGATTTTCAAGACAGAATATGAAAAAATGAAAATTTTAGATTTCAAAAGTTTGAAGATAATTTATATGATTCAAATGGAGAAATGGATTACTAAAATGAATCTCTAACTAACAATGATCGTGCCGGAAAAGGTTCCGGATTTTCATCTGGAAACTATTGAAAATCGCCAGATTATACCAGTACATTGGAATTTTTAAAATTTTGAAGTGAATTATTTACAGTCGAAACATTCGCATTCAACAAAAAATTTTACTCTCTATAATTAAATAATTCCAGATTTTTTGAATCAATTACCCCCGAAATAAAAATTATGATATGTACGACCGATCGTAAAAGGAGTCCGGGACGTATTGAGAATACTGACAATTTGATTTTGAATTTATTTTCAGTTATAGTGACGGTAGAATGGAAAATTAAAATTATGGATTCTTCAGATTTATGACGAAGACATTTTTGATAAGAATAATCTGGAAAAACAAAAATAATAGAGATAATTAACCATTTATCGTTATCAAGAAGCCGGTTTTTTTTAATATTCCTGAACAACAAAAACCTCCAAATCCCATTTGAAGCCGCCTTTGAGTTATGGGAGTGTTGGGAAAACGAGATGCATAACGAAAAAATACTTACCTGGCATTCCTGGGGCACTGGCATCCGTGAAGATATTTTAATAAATAGATGCCATCCGGGGAGTTCATTCCGACAAAAAAAAGAACAACCATTCCCCCCAATCTGCAAAAATAATGGAATTGCGTCTGTTCAGCGGCACCGGGTTGGCTGTAAATCACTGGACAGATCTTCTTTTAGCCCACATGTACGTTGTAAGTGGACTTGGATCCTGATGATCAAACCCTCAATCCCCTTCAGGCAGCAATTTTCGCTACTCGGTACACCCAGAGTAAAAACTCCAAAATTATGGCGATTTTTTAAATTCATCAGCAAATTTTATATATAAAATTTAAAGGATTGAAATCAAAAATTTTCTCATAAACCTTATAATGCTATACATAAGAGCCGCTTTTTTGACGATCTTCTCAATACTATTCATCAAGAATGAGAGTTGCCGTAACATCGATGGCGGGTCCCGGATCCGTTTCATTCGAAAGATAACCGGATTTGGTTATCTGTTCAGACAGTCCCCATCCTGACCAACTCATTATCGGCGAAAGAAGCATATCGTAAAAAAAAGCAATTGTCCTGAAGTCCCCGGCCTGGTAGAGATACTTCAGGCCCACTCAGGTGTCAGATAAATTGTACATTGCACAGGAAAATCATTGATACTATAATGACCGAAACCCTCTCCATTCTGACGCTCAATAATGTTGCAAAAATTCTTGGTGGCACCGGAAGACAGTCCACCCCCGGTTGCGGGATGGAAAAACAAATGGAATAAAAAAAATTTGGTGATTGATTAACGAGAGCCACCTTTTAAAATACGTGAGCAATGCAAAAATTATGGATCCGGTGAATTCCTCATTAATTACGATGGGGGCAGATGCCCCCATACCCCGATAATGAAGGAGGCCGCCGCCCCGAGGGGCGCTCCGCGGCGGGTTCAATCACCGGATATCTTGAACTGGCGATAGATTATTTCATTCAAGGAAACAGGTAATACGTCGTTCTCGCATTGCTGGGATGCCCCAGTGGCGAGAGGCGCTTAAGCGGAGCCCCCGAAAATCGTTAAGAAATTTTTGCTCTGGAGAAATCATTTGAAATTACTTGACGCTCCAGGGACTTCGCCCCGCCGCTGGGCGCCCCGGTTGCGATAGTGCTGTATTACCTGTTTAAAAAAATGTGGGAAGTTTAGAGGACAGGTAATTTCGAGGCATCGCATGCGCCATGAGCCCCCGACGGGGGCAGGGCTGGCGCAAGGGGGGCAACCAAATCTTATGAAACAGGTTTTCTCCAGAGCAGAAATTTTCATTCAGACAATCATTAATTAAAGTAAATCCCTGTTGTTATTTGTGGCTTATTTTAAGGAATCACCAAAAATTTTACCGGGCCTTCTTGAGGCAATCATCTCTTGACCGGTTTATCCAATAAAATCGTTTTGTACAACCAAAATAGGGGAGGAAGGATACCGGGCAGAAAACTGGGACAAATCCCGGTCTGATCCCCAAGGCTACTCCCCGGCCCGTCGCGGGCATCAATGACAAACAGCCGGTTCACATAACCAGTGAGTTCCGGGATTCAACAGGGGAGGGAAATTCCTGGATAAAAACCGGCGTGAATAACCGGATAATTTCCGGCCGTACCCGGGACAGTGGTTGCGGTCCTCTCCCTTTTTCAACTCCCCTCTTACAGCACGGGATTCGGTTTTACGACGTAAATTACAGGACACTTTCTCTGACCATAAACCATATACTGCTATATGTAATGGCACCCCATACTGAAACGGAAGAAAAAAACAGGTCCGAAAAAACCAATAAACAAGGACTGGTCAAGGTGTACTTTCATGGATGATCCGAATTCCCGGCAGGAGATCAACAAGTACAGGAAATTCAGGAAAGTGGATGGTGCAACCTATAGCAGGGTCAACCAGTTCCTGCGCAAGCGGACCTATATTACTGCACGGGAATGGGCCCTCGCCCGGCTCTGTACCGATTTCCGCACTTCGGGAGGAGCAGAGATGACGTTTATTGGCCAGCACCTCCCCGAGCTTGTCCCGTTTATGGAGGATACGTATTCCCCCCAGGCGGTGAACCAGGCCCGCAATGCGTTCAAGAAAAAAGTGCGGAAGTCAAGCGCCACCTTTTTCTACGGTGCCATGTGCGGTTTTTTCACCACCGACGAGCTGGACGACCTGCTGTTCGAGGCAAGCGAAGTTGCACGGTTCCTTCTGGAAGTGGAAGGAACCACGCTGGATATTGACGAAGAGATAGATATCGAAGACCGCATCACCAAGGTGATGCGGGGTGTCGGGGAGGCCGCCAAGACCCTTCTGAAAAACCGTAGTGACGAGGATATAAAGGATCAGCCGAAGGATACGAACCCGTCAGCGATCGCTTCCGGACAAGAGGCACCACCGCAGGAACCCGTCAAAACACCTCCTTATGGAGGAACGCCGGACAGCCTGATTACTGCAACCGCATCGGCTCCCTCCCGGCCGGAGACCATTACGGCACCGGCTGCCAAACCTGCAGTAAACAGGGATACCCGTAACGGATCACCCATCCCCGGTGAAGACCAGATGCCTCCCGATACCCGTGAGATCCTGGGGAATAAGGGCCCGGCGTATTCCAGCAGGGATAAAAACCGTGACAACGATGAAAGTAACCCGGACCACGCTGGCATGAGCGGGGCGGAAACAGAGGATTCATGAAGATTATCCAGGTAACCGGACGATCCAATACCGGCAAGACCACGTTCATCAAAAACCTCATCCCCGAACTGAATAAAAAAGGGAAAGTCGCCGTGATCAAGCACCTGGGAGACCACAATTATCTTCTCGATGAGGGAAAAGACACGACCGGTTTTTTTTTGGCCGGTGCAGCGATTTCGGCAGGAATCGATGCAGATAAAGCGGTGATTGCTCTCCGGAACAACTCACTGGACACGATGCTTGGGCTCCTGAAGGGACTGGGTATGGACTTTGCAATCATTGAAGGATTCAAACAGCGTTCCTTCAAAAAGATCGTGATTGGCGACCTGCAGGTCGAAGGGTGTATTTTAAAGAATCCAACCATAGATGAAGTAGTTGCATCAATCGGCCGTTTTGATACTTACTGATAAAACCAAGGAGAGCGTGAAGGATATGACAGCACAAAAAATTCAGAAACGGTTGTTCGGTACCAACGGTGTCAGGGGTGTAGCGGGAAAAGACCTCACACCGGAACTCGTCTTTTCCATTGGCATTGCACTGGGACACCTGAGAAAAGGGCGCATTGCCGTTGGCCGCGATACCCGGACTTCCGGTGAAACACTGGCAAAAGCTCTGAAAGCCGGCCTGCTTGCTACCGGGTGTGATGTCCATGACTGTGGCATTCTGCCTACCCCGGCCCTCCAGTACCTGGTCAGGGACGGATATGACGGAGGGGCGGTGATTACTGCGTCGCATAATCCCCCGGAATACAATGGCGTAAAGATCATCGAACCGGACGGGACAGAGATGGGGGATGAAGAGACCATCCAGCTGGAAGACCTGATCTTCAGCCCCGCGCCAGCGCTCACAAGCTGGGAAAAGGTGGGGCAGGAGATGCAGGTCCCTGACAGTACAGACCGTTATGTCAAAGGAATCCTCCACCACTTTCCCGGCTCCCCGGGAAAAGGCATGACCGTTGTTGTTGACCCGGGTTCCGGCCCGGCCTGCATCACCACCCCGAAGATCCTGGAAGGACTTGGCTGCCGCGTCCTCACGGTCAACGGGGTCATGGACGGCACCTTTCCCGGCAGGCTTCCGGAACCGTCGGCAGAGGGGCTGAAAAACCTTGCAGACCTGGTGGTGAGCAGCGGGGCTTCCTTTGGAGTTGCCCATGACGGGGATGCAGATCGTGCTGTCTTTGTCGATGAAACCGGGCAGTTCGTTGAAGAGAACGCAGAGTTTGCAATCGTGGTACAGAATATCTGCCGGCAGAAAAAAGGAGTCATTGTAACACCGGTGAGTTCCGGACAGGTTGTTGAAGAAGCAGCCCGGGGCGAAAGTTGTACTGTCCAGTATACACCTGTCGGGAGCATCTATGTTGCCCGTACAATGCGTTCGCTCCAAAAAAAAGGTGAGCCGGTGATCTTTGGAGGGGAGGGAAACGGAGGCCTTATTTTCCCGGATCACCAGTTCTGCAGGGACGGGGGCATGACGGCAGCCATGATGGTTACCATCCTTGCCTCCTCAAGGAAAAAATTATCGGACCTTGCCCGCGAGCTGCCGAAACGCCATATCATCAAAGACAAGATTACGGCAAATAAAGGTGCAGAAATCCTTGCATTGCTCCCTGCGTATTATCCCGACAGCAGGATTGACATGACCGATGGTGTGAAGATTTATACACGGGATGCCTGGGCCCTCGTGAGGGCATCGGGAACGGAGCCGATCATCCGGATTATTATCGATGCCCCAGACCCAACCACCGGCAGTGCGTTATTCAAGGACCTGAAGTTACGGCTGAAAACTATTGTTGGATAGGCTGCCGGCAATGTATCAATGCAGGGTAATGAAGGCAACTCTCTTTTTTCTCAACGATTTTTTGAGCCACGAATTTTCATTCCGGTGAGGGGCCTTCTGTGTTTTTCCATGAACTCCTATATAAAACAGTATTGTGGGGTTAATTTCAAATATTGTTCCGTCTGGGAAAAGTAAATAGAATTATGCCCAGAACCAATGGAAAAACCTATTAATGAATTGCGTCAAATTGTGATTACTCATCACACAAATATCATCTGTGATTCAAGAATGGTCAGATCGACAGAAATAATCGAGAAAATACAGAATTCACTTCCCAACGAGGACTGGCTCATCATAGAGACGCCCATGCTCGAGCTTAAGGCCCAGCAGGTCAGAAAAGCCCGCAAAACCTTAATCAGCCAGATCAATCATATTATCGTCGAGACCGCTCTCGACAATGACCGGCCACGCGTCCTTTATGCCCTGCCCGATCTGCATGGAAACGAGATCGATGACCTGTTCTCGCGGATTGTCCGGCAATATATCCAGACAAAGCGGGATGACTGGCTTGAGATCATTTATTCTCTCTCAGCAAAACTCGGAAAGAAGAGTAATCAGTCCCGGGTCTTTGCGATGGTTGCACGGGACCTGATCGATGCCGGGGTATCCGAGAAAAATCCCGCCCTTATCGAGGACGGGATGGTGATCCTGGGCCGCATCAGTTTCCGGAAATACCGGTCTGATATCATGATCGATATCATTCCCCTCCTCATTGTCTGGGCGATAGCGATCCGTGATAAGAAACTCCTGTGCACATCCCTCCGCATGATCAGTGAGATCGGGGACATCTCAAAACGGTCCATACTCCATGCCGAGCTCTCCAAGGCCCTTGCAACCATCGCCATTCAGGATAAGGACAGGCATGCGTATTTTTACAGCATCCAGAGCGCGGCCGATATTCACCAGAAGATCCGAAGGCAGACCTGCATTATTTCGATCATAGAACGGGGCGCTAAATCCGCCTTTAGCAGGGAAATGTCAGACATCCCCCGCTTCATAGAAAACTTCACAGCGATCTCACCGGAAGCCCAGATCGAGATCATCAGCGCACTTACCGCACTATTACTGGAGCGGACAAAGGATAAGGATCAGATCCTTTCAATCCTCCGGTCCATCTGCAGGACAAGACCGTCCGCTACCAGTACTATCATCATCGACCTCCTCAGAAAAGCTGAACAGTCGGGCGAGTTCTGGTACCTCTCGTCTGCTCTCGACCTCCAGCACAATATCGGTGATACCGACAGTTACCCCCTGCGGGAAATGATCCATGCAGCTATCGCCGTTGCCACAGCAACAGGCAATATGCAGATCCTCAATGACCTCATTCCGGTTATCGAAAAGAACAGCAGCACCGTTATGCTCTCGCGTACCTACCTCCAGTTTTGTCAGATTATGCTTTCCTGCGGGGATTTTGGATCAGCACTTGAGCTGTTCGGAAAGATCAGCCACGAAACTGAGAACCTTTCCCTGTTCTCCGACATACTCACCCAGCTCCTGAAAGCCGGGTTCCTGAACGACCGAATTCCACGGATGGAAGAGTCTCTCTTAAAAAAACTCAATGAGACCATTGTCACCGGTGCGGTATATCGTGCCGCCATCGAACTGAACAAGGAAACTTCATTTCAGAATATTATCACCCATATCCGATCGATGAACGAGCTCGTGCTCCTCCATCCTCAGCCCGACCATCTGTTTTACGAGTGTATCACCATCCTTGGCGACCGGGGATTTCTCAATGTTCATGACCCCGGTATCCTTATCCACCTTGCCGAGTCCATTCAGGAGCAGAGCATAAAAGAGCGGGCAATCTCCTCAATTGTTATCAAGATCGCGAAGATAGGAGTCCAGTTGAAAAACCGCGACTACCTCCAGCGGGCAGTCGGCCTTACCGGTGAGATAAACGGACAGGAGACACGCTCTGCGACCCTGAGCAGTATCATCGATGAAGCATCGCTGCTTGCGGCCCAGCAGGGAGACCTCGACCTCCTCCTGCGCATGCGGGTCTGGTCCAGCTCGCTCCTGGATCAGGATCTCGCCGTGTATGCGATGGCAAACATCATCGATGGTGTTATAAAATATGCCCTCGACAGGAGATCGTCTGACGCCATTGAAGAAGCCTACCGCATCGCAAAAGAGATAAATGACCCGTCCCTGAAAGCACAACTGTTCGAAAAGATAGCGGAATGTTTTGTCAGGATCGGGTGCATTATCCTTACGGAACCATCTTCCCTGACGGCCAGGGAAGATTTCAATACTGCCAAAAGATCCTTTTCCCGCAGCATTTCGATCATCAAACAGGACCTTCAGTCTCCCCAGATCTCTTTAAAGATCG
>Ga0265342_10002915_pt1 | contig 14433 bp, 10 predicted proteins | sample 4CB327metaG_FD_203125 | JGI IMG/M metagenome (GOLD analysis project Ga0265342, IMG submission 203125) | Rhizosphere microbial communities from Carex aquatilis grown in University of Washington, Seatle, WA, United States - 4-CB3-27 metaG | ecosystem: Host-associated > Plants > Roots >...
GAGCCGCAGCGTAAGAAAGGGCGGTCGTCGGGCGCCGCGGCTCGCAAGGCTTTCCCTCTCCCTAACCCTCCCCCGCAGACGGGGGAGGGGATCGGAGCTTTCGCGCGCGCTCGCGAGCGTTGCCCTGTTATTGGCGCTCGCGGCTCCGGCGCTCGCCGAGCCGGCACCCCAGACGCCGTCTGCGGCGATGAGCGACGAAGTGCGCGCGCATTACCAGCGCGGGCTCGAGCTCTACGGCGCGAAAGACTACGCGGGCGCGATCCGCGAGCTCGACGCGGGCTACGCGCTGGATCCGCGGCGCGAGTTTCTCTTTGCCGAGGCGCAGGCTCACCGCCTGAGCGGCGACTGCAAGAGCGCGGTGCCGCTCTACAAGAAGTTCCTCGACAGCGAACCGGACGACGTGCAGGTCAACGCCGCGCACATCGCGCTCGCGCGCTGCGCCGAGCAGATGGCCACCGCGCCGGCGCCGCCACCGCGTCCGGCGACGACGACCGCGCCGCCGATCACCACGTCGTCGCCGCTACCGGCCTCGCGAACCCCCGCGTCCATCGGCCCCTGGTACAAGGACGCGATCGGAGGCGGGCTGCTCGGCGCCGGCGTCGCCGCGCTCGCGGTCGGCACCGGGTTCTCGTTCGCCGCGCTGTCGGCGCGCGACGGCGCCAACCAGAACGCGGCGACCTACTCCGATTACTCGTCGCGCTGGTCGACGGCCCGCGGGCGATCGCAGATTGCGGTTGGCGCGTTCGCCGCCGGAGCGGCGCTCACCGGCGCGGCGATCTATCGCTACTGGCACGTGCGGCGGGCCGAGGCGCATGCGCCCGCGGCGCCGAAGCTGGACGCGTGGGCCGCGCCGATCACCGCGACGATGGCGGGCGTCGCCTCCAGCGGTGCGATCGCGGGCGTGGGAGGGCGTTTTTGAGCCGCATCCTCGCGAAACGCTGGTTCCACGCGCTGCTGTCCTTCGCCGCAGCGGCGCTGGCCGCGCCCGCGTGCATCGGGCAGGGCGAGTTTCGCTGCACGCGCCGCGAGCAGTGCGGCAGCGGCGCCGGCCTGTGCGAGCCCGACGGCCATTGCAGCACGCCCGACAACACGTGCGGCTCGGGCCGCCGCTATGTCGCTCTCGCCGGCGCGATGAGCAACGCGTGCGTCACCCAGGCGTGCTCCAGCGATCCTGTGGTCGCGCTGCGCGCCGGTACGACGCACGCCTGCCTGCTGCGCCAGCAAGGCGGCGTCGAATGCTGGGGCAACAACGCCGATGGACAGCTCGGCGACGGCACGACGACGCCTCGCTCCGAAGCCGTACCGGTTGCGGGCCTGCCGCCCGCGACCGCGATCGGCGTCGGCGATCGCCACAGCTGCGCGGTGACCCGCGACGGCTCGGTCTTCTGCTGGGGCGCCAACACCGACGGACAGCTCGGCGATGCCAACCCAATGCCGCACCTGTCGCCGGCGCCCGTCGCGGGCGTCTCCGGCGCCAGCGACGTCGCCGCCGGCAGCGTCTCGACGTGCACGGTCCAGACCGACGGCACCGCGCTCTGCTGGGGCAGCAACCTGCATGGCCAGCTCGGCGACGGCAGCGGCCAGCCGCGTGCCGGACCGGTCAGTGTCTTCGCGTTGACCGGCACGCGCAGCATCGCCGGCCACTGGCAGCACTTCTGCGCCGTGCGCGCCGACGAGACGCTCTGGTGCTGGGGCGACAACAACCAGGGGCAGATCGGCAACGGCACCACCCTCGATCAAACGCAGCCGATCAAGGTCGCCGGTCTGACCGCCGTCACCGGTGCGGCGGTCGGACTGCAACACACCTGCGCGGTCACGCGCGCCGATGGTCTCTGGTGCTGGGGTGACGGCGCTGCCGGCCAGATCGGCGATGGGAACGGCACGTCCTCTCCGCGCCCCGTGCGCGTCCCCTCGATCCCCGACCCGGTCGCCGTCACCGCGGGCGCGCAGCATGTGTGCGCCGTGCGCAAGGACGGCGCCGGGTGGTGCTGGGGCAGCAACAGCGCCGGCCAGCTCGGCGACGGGACCTCCGACGCGCTCGACGTGCCGGTGCCCGCCAGCGATATCGACCACCTCCTGGAGGTCGCGGCCGGCGGCCAGTTCACCTGCGCGCGCCGCGACGAGGGAACCATCTGGTGCTGGGGCGACAACCACTTTGGTCAGCTCGGCATCGGCACCGCCGTGCTGCGCGCGACACCCGCAGCCGTCGGCATGATCGCCGGCGCAACGACGCTCGCCGCCGGCGGAGACCACACCTGCGCAGTCTCCGCGGGCCCCACGGCAGGCGGGCATCAGATCTTGTGCTGGGGCGCCGACGAGGCTGGCCAGCTCGGCGACAACCGGACGGTCGATCGCGCGACGCCCGCCGGATTGAAGCTGCCCCTCGACGCCACCGAGCTCGCGCTGGGGGCGCAACACAGCTGCGCGCTCAGCTCCAATCAGGAGATCTTCTGCTGGGGCCGCGGCAGCTCGGGCCAGATCGGCCCCGAGAGCGCGGTCGACGCGCGCGTGCCAATCGTCGCGCTGGCGACGCCCGCCGCGGCGGTCGCGGCCGGCGATACGCACACCTGCGCGATCGCGGACGGCAGCGCCGGCGGCGTGCTCTGCTGGGGAGCAGGCGAAGACGGCCAGCTCGGCGACGCGGCATTCACATCTCACGCTCAGCCGACGCCGGTGCCGGGTGAGGCTGAGGTGGTCTCGCTGGCTGCCGGTGGTGGCCACACCTGCGCGGTTACCAGCGGTGGCTCGATCGCCTGCTGGGGCCGCGACGACTTCGGCCAGCTCGGCGACGGCGCCACCGCCAATCAAGGGGCGCCGCTGCCGGTGATCCTGTCGCAGATCGAATCGGTGCAAGGCTCGACCATCGCAGCCGGAACGTCACACACCTGCGCGGTCACCACCGACGCGCGGATCTTCTGCTGGGGCCGGGGCGACAGCGGCCAGCTCGGCGGCACGCCGGTGACCTCGTCGCCCCCCACCCTGGTCAGCGGGCTACCCGCGGCGGTCGCCATCGCGACCGGCGGCAGCCACACCTGCGCGCTCGCCTCCAACAACCAGGTCTGGTGCTGGGGCGCCAACGACGTCGGCCAGCTTGGCAACGGCCAGGAATCGCCCTACGGGGCGCCGGCCGCGGTCACCGGGCTCGGCCACGTCACGGCTATCGCCGCCGGCGCGAGCCACACGTGCGCGTTGCTCGTCGACGGCTCGGTCTGGTGCTGGGGCGGCAACCAGAGCGGCCAGCTGGGCGACGGCGTGGTCTTACAGATGAGCACACCCGAGCTCGATCGCCTGGCCTGCCGCTGACGGCCGGCGCCGCGGGCCGGATCGGATCCCCGGCGAGCGGCGCCGCGACGGTGATAGGCTTGCGGGGATGGACTCTGCCGACGACCACACACTGACGTCGGTCAACTCGCCGCTGTCTCCGGGCGAGCTTCCCGAGATTCCACTCCTGCTGATGGTGGGCAGCGCCGACGAGCCCGCGCTGCCGGCGACGCGGCGCCTGCTATTCGTAGGTAACGAGCTGCAGATCGGCCGACGCGCCCCCGAGGAGACGCGCGCTGGCGGGCACGGCGCGATCCTCAACGACACGCTGGTCTCCGGCCACCACGCCCGCATCGTCAAGGCGCCCTCGCGCAACGACGACGACGACGACGACGACGGTTACGAGCTCATCGACCTCGGCAGCAAGAACGGCACCTGGGTCGACAACGTGCGCGTCGAGGATCGCTTCCCGCTCCACGATGGCGCGCTGATCTTCATCGGCAACCACGTCGCCGTCTTCCGGCTGGCGTCGACGATCGAAGTCGAGGCGATCAAGAGCGAGCTCACCAATCCGCTGGGACCGGTGGCGACGGTGTGCCCGACGCTGGCGCTGGCCTGTGATCGCTTGCGGCGGCTCGCTCCGTCGGACAGCGAGCTTCTGATCCTGGGCGAGACCGGCGCCGGCAAAGAGGTCTACGCGCGCGCCGTGCACCTGGCGAGCGGTCGCAAGGGCCGCTTCGTCGCCATCAACTGCGGCGCGATCCCGCGCGAGCTCGTCGAGAGCGAGCTCTTCGGCTACCGGCAGGGCGCGCACTCCACCGCGCACCAGGCCAAGCCGGGGCTGATCGAGGAAGCCGAGGGCGGGACGCTGTTTCTCGACGAGATCGGCGAGATGACCGGCGAGGCGCAGATCAAGCTGCTGCGCTTTCTGCAGGATCGCGAGCTGACGCCCTTGGGATCGACACGCCCGCGCCGCATCGACGTGCGGGTCATCGCGGCTACCAACCGCACCGTGCCCGGCAGCGACGGCAAGGTGGCCGGCGGCCTGCGCGACGACATCGTGGCGCGGCTAGGCGCCGCGCCGATTCACCTGCCGCCCCTGCGCAGCCGCATCGAAGACCTGGGCATGCTAGTCGCTCACTTTCTGCGCGCCAATCCGGAGCCGAAGCTGGAGCAGCCCGCGTTTCGCGCGCTGTGCTTGCACGGCTGGCCGTTGAACGTGCGCGAGCTGGAGAAGATCATCACGACCGCGGCGATCTTGACCACCGCAGGCCAGGCGATTGCGCTGCGCGATCTACCCGAGCCGGTCGCGCGCGCGGGATCGGCCCCTGCCCCGAGCCCCGGCGCGGTGCTGCGCCGGCCGGCCGGCGGGCCGTCGCCGACGGCCGAACAGCTAGAAGAGCTGCTCAAGCGCTACGACGGCAACGTCGCCGACGTGTCGCGCGAACTGGGCAAGCACCGCGCCGCCGTCTGGCGCTGGCTGAAGAAGTTCGGCATCGGCCCGCAGAAATACCGCAAAGACGCGACCTAGAACGTCGGGAATCGATCCGCGCCGCACGGGTTCGGCGTCGACGTGCCCGAGATGTTGTTGGTGACGGTGACGCCAGTGCCGGTGGGCATGAAGTTGACGTTGCCGGGCCCGAGCGTGAGGTTCGCATTGCTGGCGCTGATCCGCGCCGCGGTCAAACCGTCGATGACCACGTTGTCGAGGGTGATACCGGTGATGTGCGCGCTGTCGAACCCGAGCAAAGTGACCATGGGGGCGACCGTGCTCGCGACCGATCGGAAGTTGCGGATGGTGATCCCGGTGTAGGTCGGGATCAAAGTGCCGGTGAGCGCGCTGTACATCGGCGTGATGATGATCGGGTTGGCGAGGTTGCGCGTGCAGATATCGGTGTAGTTGGCGTTCATGACCACGCCGCCGCGGCTGGGGTCGGACTTGATGCGGATACCGTTGGAGCTACCTCCCCCGAGGCCGCTACCGAGACCGTCGATCGACAGATCGTAGACGTTGAGCCCGGAGACGCCGCCGTTGATCTCGCTGCCAATCGACATGCCGTGGCCCGCGTAGAAGTGGTTGTGGGCAACGGTCAGGTTGGTGACGCCGGTCGCGCCCTTGATCGCGATATGGTCGTCGCCGACACTGATTTTACTGCACACGATGAAGCCGTTGCTCGCGGCCTCTCCGGGATCGATGCCGTCGGTGTTGTGCGCGACGTTGGCGTTCAGTGCCGTGCCCACGCTGTTGGTCGTCACCGACGGCGTCTTGATGGTGACGCCCCAGACGGTGAAGCCTCTCGCCGCGAGCTTGACGTGGAACATCGGCGAGTTGTGCAGCGTGATCCGATAGAGCGTGAAGTTGGTCACCGAGCTGACGACGATCAAGGCCGGGCTGCTGCCGCCGCCGCCGTTGATGTCCCACCAGCTCTGGGTGCCGCCGATCTGCGGTTCGCCGCCCTGGCCGTCGATCGTGCCGTCGCCGACGATTCCCGAGTTGGTGCCACGCACGGTGATGAGCCCGGACGCGTTGTTGTAAACAGTGGGATTGCGCGTTCCGAACAGCGTGACACCGGCGTCGACCCAGAGAGTGACGCCGGTCGGCACAGTGATCGGACCGGTGATGAAGCCATTGCTGGCACCACCGGTCACCAGCTTCACCGCTTGCCCCGCCGGGCACGCCGTCAGCGCCTGCTGGATCCGCGTGGTGTCGAGGGCCGCCTCGCTGGGCGGCGTTCCGGGGACGATCGTGAAGCCCGCCATCAGCGTCGCGCACGCGGTCGCGGGCAACGTCGGCTCGGCCGGCAGATTTCCGTCGCCCGCGCCGCAAACGCCACCCCCGCCGCCGGGAGTACCGGCGGCGCCGGGCGCGCCACCGACGCCGGTCGTCGGGCGTCCACCGGTACCACCGACGGTGCCGCCGGTGCTGGTGCCGGTCTGGCCGCCGGTCGGCGTATTGCTCATTCCGCCGGCGCCGCTGCTCGCGCCGCCGTTGCCGCCCCCGGCTGGCGCGCCGCCCGTGCCCGGCCCGCCACCGCCAGCCGCGCCCGTGTCGCCTCCGCTGCCGCCGCTACCCGGCTCGTTGATCGACGATCCGCCACCGCACCCCGACTGCGATGACGCGATACCGAGGATTCCCATTCCGAAGGCGGCAACCAAGCAAAGGCGATTTCGTTTCATGAAACGTACATGGCTCCTTCATTGAGCAGTGCTCGCCAGCCGTCGGCACGGCTCAAAGTGAATTCGCTATTCATTTACGTGATTACCGTGATTGGCGAGAGACGGTACGTGCGACCGGGCGCGCGCAGTCGTCAGAGAAATTGCCGATTTCCGACGGAAAACGCGCGCGGGCAGACGAGCGTGTCGTCAATCACGCATCAAAGTCGGTCTTACGGGGATTGCGTGCCGCGCCTCGCGCACTACGCACTAGTTGTAGGTCGCCGAAAACAACAGCGACAATGACGTTACGTGCCAGGTCGGAACCTGATTGAGGACCAGGTCGACGTCCTTGCCCTTCATCGAAGCGACGATGAACTGCCCGCTGACGCCAAGGCCCCAGTTGTCCGACACCCACCACTCCTTGCCGAAGAGGAGCTCGAGGCCGAGACCGTTCTGGCTCTCCAGCAGCTTGTTGTCGTTCGCATCGGTGACGTCGATCTGCGGGTCGAGGATTGTCGCGGCCGCAAAGACGTTGGGACCAAAGTAGTAGGCGGCACCGGCTCCGACACCGATCAGGTCGGTGCCGAGCGAGGACTGGCCGGTGTTGGTCGTCGCGCCGTTCAGCTTCACGGTGGCGTTGGTGGTGCTGGCGACGAAGAACTCGCCGTAGAGGATCAAATGCGGCGTGAGCGCGTAGCCGAACGCGGCCCCGAGCGACGCACCCGAACCGTTGTAGGTAACCGTGTCGCTGCCAGCCTTGCCTGTGAGCCAAGTCCAGTTGAGACCGAGCTGCAGGCGGATGTAGCCGCCGTCATGGAGCTCGGCGGTGGGCGAACGCGTCGGGGGCGGGGCCGGCGGCGGATAGGCGGACGAATATGATTGGCCCGAGGGATAGGGGTAGGGGTACGGATACGGATACGGATATGGGTAGGGATAGCTGCCGGGCGGATAGCCCGGTGGCGGCGCGTAACCGGGCGGGTACGCAGGGGGCGGTGTTGCTGGCGCGGGCGCCGGCGCCGCGGGTGGTTGAGGCGCGGGCGGCGCCACCGGTGACGGCGCAGGCTGGGCCTCGGCAGGCGGCACAGGGGCCGGCGGCCGAGACGGATTGGCCGGCGGCGCCGGATCGCTGGGATCGGACGCGGCCGGCGGCGCCTGCTTGAAGACCGGCGCGGGAGCCTGCGCGCGCCCGTTCGCCGAAACCAGAAACACGACCGACCCCGCGAGAAGGAACGAAGCTGTCCGGAAGTTCATCGACACCACCGTCGGAGAATGCCCAGGTGGCATCCAACCACGGACGTCCTGGCGTTGGAAGCCCGCACGCATAGCGGCTCAGCCGGGCAGCTTCGCGATCAGGTCGTCGTGCGGGGCGGGGATGATCTCCGTCGCGACGACCAATGCGCGATCGATGACGCCGATCGCGGCCTCGACGGCGGCCTCGATCTCGGCGAGCGGACCCGACAGCGTGAAGAACGCCTTGCCGCCGATGCCGCGCCCGAGCTGCATCTCGACGATGCGTACGGCGGCCGCCTTGACCGCGGCGTCGGCGGCCAGGATCGACGCTGCCACCGTCGTGGTCTCGATGGCGGCCAGTGATTCGATGGCGTCCGGCGGGATAGCCCCGCCCACCGCCGGGCCGAGCAGCGGGTGCGCCTGCGGGAGGAACAGGCGATCCACGACGCGATCGCCGCCGATCTCAAGGCCGGCGCGGAACGCCTCCTCGACGGCCGCGACCTCGCCGGTGATCAGCACCAGGAACTTGCCTGGGCTCACCGGCCGGCATTCCGCGAGCGTGACCGGCGCGCGTTTGACCATGGCGTCGGCGACCGGATAGCCGCGCGCGATCGACGCGAGCTCGATCAACGCCAGCGCGGGACCGGATTCGGGCTCGTCGGTCATACGAAGCGGAAGTGTTCCTTGAGCGTGCAGCGGCGCTCGCGCGTGAAGTTGAGCACCGTGGTCAAGCCCTCGCCGGTCGGCGATGCAATCGTGAACGACGTGTAGCCCTCGCCGCCCATCCCCAGGCCGGCCAGGTTCGAGGCGTTCTTCACGAAGATCGACGTGTTGATCGTGCGCGCCATCGCGTGCATGTGCTCGATGTTGCGCGAGTACATCACCGCCGTGTGGCCGAACCCGTGCTCCACGCGCTTGGCCATCGCGATCGCCTCGGCGGCGTCGGGCGCGCGCACCAGCGGCACGACCGGCATCAGCATCTCCAGCTGCACGAACGGGTGCTTCTCGTCGACCTCGGCCATCAGCAGGCGCAGTTCGTCGCCGGCGCGCACGCCGATCTGCTTGCCGATCACTGCGGCGTTCTTGCCGATGAAGTCTTTGTTGGGGTGGCTGCCGCCGCCCGCCGCCGGGTGCAGCACCGTCTTCTCGAGCTCGCGCAGCTGCTGCGCGTTGACGAAGTAGCAGCCGTTGCGTCCGAGCCGCTCCTTGAGCGCATCGGCGATCGACGCCACCGCGATGACTTCTTTCTCCGCGGTGCAGATGATGTTGTTGTCGACCGACGCGCCGAGGACGATGTGCTTGGCCGCGTTGTCGAGGTCGGCGCTCTCGTCGACGACCGCGGGCGGGTTGCCCGGGCCGGCGGCGATCACCTTCTTGCCGGCGTTCATCGCCGTCTTCACCACCGCCGGACCGCCGGTCACAACGAGCAGGCGTACGCCCGGGTGACGCATCAGCTCCTGCGCGCTCTCGATCGTCGGCTTCTCGACGCACGAGAGCAGGTTCTCCGGTCCGCCCGCGCCGGTGATCGCGTCGTTGAGCAGGTGCACGAACCAGGCGCTCGTGCGCGCGGCGTACGGGTGCACGTTGAACACCACCGCGTTCCCGCCCGACACCATGCCGATGCCGTTGTTGATGATCGTCTCGGTCGGGTTGGTCGTCGGCGTGATCGAGCCGATGACCCCGTAGCTCGCGCGCTCGATGATCGTCAGCCCGTCGTCACCGGAATACGCCGCCGGACGCAGCATTTCGGGTCCCGGCGTTTTGTTGACGCAGAGCAAGTTCTTCTGGACCTTGTCGTCAGCGCGGCCATAGCCGGTCTCGGCAACCGCGTAGCGCGCCAGCTCGTTGACGTGCGCACGCGCGGTCTCGCGCATCGCCGCCACCCAGCGCGAACGCGCCTCGAGCGACGACGATTCGTTCTGCTCCCAGGCGCGGCGCGCAGCTTTGACGGCGGCGTCGACATCCGGGAAGACGCCGCGGCGCCCGCGCGGAACGTCGACGTCCCGGCGGCGCACGGGCGGAGACGGAGCCGGCGCGCTGCTCGAGCCCGAGAACCCCGGCGGCGGATTGCGCATCGCCTCGGCCGGCGACGCCGGCACGTCCCCGATGCGCGCGAGCACGCGCTCGACGATCTCCTGAATGCGGGCCTCGTCCATCGGCGCGAGCAGTTTAATCGCGACGCGGCGAAGTTCCTAGCGGGGCCAGTGGGCCCAGCAGGGATCGCCTAGGGGCGCGGCGGCTCGTCGAGGATGCGCCGGACCGTGCGCAGCAGGCGATCCGGATCGTACGGCTTGCGCAGCAACTCGTGGGCGGAGCCGCGCAGCAGCGCCGCGACGTTGGTCTCGGCGGTGTAGCCGCTCGAAAGCAGGAAGCGCGCGCCCGGCATCAGCGCTTGCAAGCGCTCGAGGGCCGCCTGGCAGGTCATGCCCGGCATCACCACGTCGAGCAGCACCAGGTCGAAGGCCTCGCCGGCGGCGCGCTGGCAGGCGGCCTCGCCGTTCTCGACGGCGACGACCGTGTAACCGGCCCGTTCCAGGATGCGCGTGACGACGGTGCGCACCGAGGTGTCATCCTCGGCGACCAGGACCCGCTCGTGACCGGAGCCGACCGCGCCCACGATCTTGTCGCCGACGTCGCGCACCGCGCGCGACAGCACCGGCAGGTAGACCTTGAACGTGGTGCCGACGTTGACCTCGCTGTAGCAGCTCAGCATGCCGCCGTGCTGGCGCACGATGCCGTAGCAAACCGCCAGGCCCAGGCCCGTCCCCTGCTGCTCGCGCTTGGTGGTGAAGAACGGCTCGAAGATCCGCTCGAGGATGTCGCGCGGCATGCCGACGCCGGTGTCGGTGACCGTGATCAGCACGTAACGTCCCGGCTGGGCCCACGGATGCGTCGCCGCGTAGGCGCCGTTGATGACGACCTGCTCGGTCTCGAGCGTCAACCGCCCGCCGGCCGGCATCGCGTCGCGCGCGTTGATGCACAGATTCATGAAGACCTGGTCCAGCTGCGAGGCATCGGCCTCGACCAGCGGCAGGCGCGCGCCCGGGATCAGATCGACGCCGACCGTCTCGGGCAGCACGCGCTTCAGAAGCCGCAACAGCGCCTGCAGCCGTTCGTTCATGTCGAGCGGCTTCAAGGTCAGCTCCTGCGCGCGGCTGAGCGCGAGCAGCTGCCGTGTGAGATCGCGCCCGCGCTCCGCCGCCTCGATCACGACGCGCAGGTCGGCGCGCGCCTCGTGGTTCTGGATCGCCTCCTCGGCCAGCGACGCGCCCGACAGGATCACCATCAAGAGGTTGTTGAAGTCGTGCGCGATGCCGCCCGCGAGCATCCCCAGGCTCTCGAGCTTCTGCATCTGGAACAGGCGGCGCTCCAGCGTCTGCTTCTCGTCCTGCGCGCGGGCGCGCTCTTCGAGAAAGCGAATGCGCCCGGCCGCGACCGAGATTTGGGTCGCCATCGCGATCAGGTGGTCGAGCTCGGCGGCGGTGGGCGGCCGGCACCCTTCGTCGCCGAAGGTGCCGCAACCGAAGATGCCGAACGGCTTGTCGAGCAGGCGCAGCGGCAGGTTGACGATCGTCCGGTTACCGAGCTGGGCCACGATCTCCTTGTTGGTCCGCGGATCGACGCGCGCGTCCTCGACGACGACCGGTGCGTCGGAGCTCAAGATCTCCTCCATCATGCGATCGCCCTTGACCTTGAGGACCGGCGCCACCGACCAGATCAGCTCCTTGTCTGATCCGACATAGTCGATGAGCCGAACCTCGTCGGCGTCTTCGTGGTCGGCGACGAGGAACCAGGCGCGCTGGTAGCCGATGGTGGCGCGCACTTCGGCGCGGGTCGCATCCAGCAGATCACCGAAGCTGGCGGCGCGCTGCAGCTCGCGCGCGAACGACAGCAGACGACGCGGCAGCCCCGACTCCATGCCTGTAGAGTAGTACCATGGCGAACGATCTCGATCCGCCCGATCCGGCGACGCCCGAGACGCTGGCGGCGCTGCTTGCGCACGCGCGCGCGCTGGTCGGCGCCGAGCTCGGCGAGATCGCCGACAGCCTGGGGCTCCCGGTGCCGCACGGTCAGGTGCGGACCAAGGGTTGGCCGGGGCAAATTCTGGAACGCGAGCTGGGCGTCGAGGCGGGCGGTGTGCGCGGGCCCGACTTCGCGGCGCTGGGCATCGAGCTCAAGACCGTGCCGGTCGACGCCGACCTCACGCCGCGCGAATCGACCGCGGTCTGCCAGATCGATCCGATCGGGATCGCCGCCGACTCGTGGGAGACGAGCTACGTGCGCGAAAAGCTGCGGCACGTGCTCTTCGTCGCGCTGGAGGTTCCGCCCGACGACGATTCGGTCGGCGCGCGGCGCGTGGCGGCGGTGCGCCTGTGGTCGCCCGACGCCGGCGAGGAACGGGCGCTGCGCGCCGACTTCGAGCTGTTCGTGCGCGGCTATTTCCGGCGCGGGCGCACGGACGAGATCACCGGCCACCTGGGCGAGGTCATGCAGGTGCGCCCCAAGGGCAAGAACGCGCGCGATCTGCGCGACGGCTACGACGCCGACGGCAACCCCACGCGCGTGGGGAAGTGCGGCTTCTATCTGCGGCCGGCGTTCGTCGCGGCGATCTTGCGGCGCGCAGCGGTCTAAAACGGCATTCCGTACTGCACGACCCAGGGCTGGTGATCGGGATCGGCGATGAACGAGACCGTGGCCAGCAAGAAGTCGTACCAGAAGTGCACGGCGGTGTTTTGCAGCAGCGAGAAGTCGTTCTTGATGTAGACGAGCCCCAGATAGCCGCCGGTCGCCATCAGATAGGGCACGGCGTACGCCGCTCGCCTGAATCCCTCCGGAGTCCCGTCGAAGTAGTTGAAAAAGTGGGCGCCGCCGAAGATCGCCGACGTCGCCGCCCAGCCGCCCCACAGCCCCAGCGACGTCTCGCTGAGGCCGGCCTGGATCACGCCGCGAAAGAGCGACTCCTCGCCGACGGCGACCGGCAAGTACAAGCCGGCGTCGTACGTTTCGCCGAGCGCGACGCCGCTGGCCGTTCCGTAGTGGTACCCGAAGAAGTTGACACCTTTGCCATCGGAGAGCGAGCGCGAGCCCGCGTTGAAGGCGGTCGGCGACACGAGTCGGGTGAGCAGAGCGCCCGCGCCGAGCAGCGCCGGCACGCCGGCCCAGATCCAGGGACTCTTGAGGACGCGCGGATTGAATGGCGCGGCCAGCAGATCCGTCATCTGCTCCTTGGCGACCGGATAGTGGTAGCCAAGGTCGGCGCGTGCGACGCGCGCATCGCGATAGGCCGCGAAAATCCCGTAGAACCACAGGTTCTGGAGCGCGGCAACCGTGACCTGATCGAGCGGATCGTCGTGGTCTTGCAGGCGCGTTCCGCTGGGCGTTTTCGAGTTGTCGCCTTCGACATGCAGCGCGAGCAGGGCCAGCGCGGTGGCGCTACCGAGATAAGCCGCCCCGCGTCCGGGCTCGTGCAAATAGAAATACCCGCAGCCCGGGCAGAGCGTGGAGTACGCCGCCGCCCACTTGGGACTGACGGCGAAGGGCATGAGCGCATCCGCGGCGCTGGTCGCGGCGGCGTGCACGCCCGGGCCATGATCGGAGTCGGCGGCCCAGCGGAGCTCCTGGATGTGCTCCGGGTTGTGTGTGGTTCCGAGCGCGCGCGCCGCCGCCGCGCGCACGACCGGGTCGTAGTCGCGCTGGAGCATGACCACAAGCAGATTCTCGGCGCGCAGCGTATGCAGGTTCGCGAGGTCCGCGGTCGCCTCGGCGCGTTGGCCAGGATCAAGAGAGGCGGCGCGCGCCAGCAGCGCCGGCGGCAGCCACGGATCGTCTCGGATTGTGTCCTCCGCAGCGCGCGCCACCGCCGTGAGCCCGATCGGCGCCAAGGCCAGCGCCAGCGCACATGCAACCCAGCGCCCGATGTTGTCCCTCGCCGCCACTCGTGTCCTAATCTCTGCCGCCGCTATGACGCGCCAACGGTCCCTATTTAGCCGCAGCCGCGGGCGGAACGCTACGGCGATGCTTGTCGCCGCGAGCGTGGCGCTCGCGAGCCTGCCGGGGTGCGCGTTCATCTTCAGCCAAGGGCCGCCCCCCGCGGAACGCCAGGCCAAAGAGACCTACTTCGATTGCAGCGGCTCTTGGGTGCCGGTGATCGTCGATGCGCTCGGGGCGACCATTGCTGGCATCGACGCGGCGGCTGCCTACGACAGTCAGACGATCGCTAATCCGCATGGCGTCGCGGTGGTAGCCGCCGGCGCGACGGCGCTGTTCGCGACTTCGGCGATCTACGGCGTCACGGCGGTCGCGAGCTGCGGCAGAGCCAAGACCGCGCGGCTCGAACGAAAGCAGCGCGAAAACCTGTTACCACCGCCCTACGGAATGCCGCCCTGGGGAGAACCGCCGCCGGGCTGGCCGCCGCCGGTCGCGTTTTACCGCCCACCGGTGCCGGCGGCCGCACCCAAGCCAGCGCCACCACCGGCAGTCACGCCGGCACCGACCGAAACGCCGACGGCGCCGCCAGCGCCGACGGCGCCAGCCGCGCCGGTCTTCAAGCCCGCGCCACCCGCCGCAGCGCCGGCCTCCTGATCGGGGGACTAGCCCTTGCTGTCGGCGCGGCCGAGCGGCAGCACCATGTCGACGTTGACGTGCGGGCGCGGAATGATGTGCACCGAAACCATCTCGCCGATGCGCTCAGCGGCGCGCTGGCCGGCCTCGGTCGCCGCCTTCACCGCGGCCACGTCGCCGCGCACGATCGCGGTGACGAATCCGCCGCCAATCTTCTCGTAGCCG
>Ga0265342_10002917_pt1 | contig 14418 bp, 14 predicted proteins | sample 4CB327metaG_FD_203125 | JGI IMG/M metagenome (GOLD analysis project Ga0265342, IMG submission 203125) | Rhizosphere microbial communities from Carex aquatilis grown in University of Washington, Seatle, WA, United States - 4-CB3-27 metaG | ecosystem: Host-associated > Plants > Roots >...
GGCGCGCGCCTCCTCCAGCTGCCGCTGTCGACTTCGTGCGCCGCGGTTCATGCCGCTCCCTCCACGATGCCCAGGCTGGTCAGGACCTGGTGAGTGTCGCTGAGATCGCCGACGATCCGACAGGGCGGCCGTGGCGACAGCTTCATCAGAGTTGGTGTCACCAGCACGTCGTCGCCCAGCGCGCGCTCTGGCCGCTCGAGGACGTCGACGATTTTCAGCTCGTGGTCGTCGAGCGCCGCACGCACCGCCGTCATACTGGCGAGCGCGGCGATCGAATGGGGCGCCGACCCGGCGACGTAGAGCCGCAGCTTGACCTTGCGGCTCACTTCGAAGCCTCTGTCCAGCCCCAGCGAAGCGATCCGCGCACGCTTGTGATTCGGGTCCCGCGTCCGGTTGCCGGGCGCAGAGCTCCGTTCAGCGGGGTCGTGCCGTTCGTCATCGATGCCTCTCCTCGAGCCAACCACCACCGCGTTGCTGGAGTCGCGCCCCCTGACAGCGACCCACACGGCCAAGACAATCTCAGACGACTCGAGCATAGACGCTTGTGCGTCAAAAGCGCAAGCGGCAGCGACCTGGCGCCGCGCCTAACCCCGCTCGACGAACGCGGCGAGCTTGCCCAGCGACATGCGCCAGCCGAGCTCGTTGTCCGTGGTCGACACCCCGCGGGGCAGACCGTCATGCACGGCGAAGAGATCCGTTCCGCCATCGGCGTCGGTGAGCGTGAAGGTGATGGTCATCGCGCCGCGCATCGCCGGATCGGCGGTCTCGAACTCGACGACCTCGACGACCTGCTCGTCGGGGACCAGCCTCTCGAAGTGGCCGTGGTACGTGTCGGTGTGCGCGCTGGTCTTGCCGGCCTGCGTGGGCTCCGCGTAGGTCAGCGAGATGCGGAAGGCGCCGCCCTCGCGCGCCTCGAAGCCGTGGACCTGGCTGGTCATCCCGTCGGGCACCATCCAGCTGGCGACGGCGCGCGCGTCGATGAGCGCGTGGTAGACGCGCGCGCGCGGCGCCTTGATGTGCTGGCGAAGGCGGAGCGCGCTCACGCCGGTAGGTTAGCAGACGCAGAATCGCGCCGGTGGTGGATGCCGACGAGCATGGCCGATATCCCGGCGGCGGCGCCGACGCCCAGCGCCCAGCGCGGGCCGAAGCGATCGGCGACCCATCCGACCATCGGCGCGCCGATGGGCGTGCCGCCGAGCGCGATCGCCAGGAAGATGGCCATCACGCGCCCGCGCATCGCCGGATCGGTCGCCATCTGGACGGCTCCGTTGGCCGTGGTCGTGAACGTCTGGGCCGATACGCCGATGACGACCAGGGCCACGCCGAAGAGCGCGTAGTTGGGCATCAGCGCCGCGACGCCGAGGCCGATCCCGAAGACCGCCGCGCCGACGATCAGCAGCGTGAGGCGCGGCTTCTCGCGCCGCGCCGACATGAGCGCGCCGGTGACCGAGCCGATCGCCATCGTCGACGTCAGGAGCCCGTACTGGCCCGCGCCCTTGTGGAACACGCTGACGGACATCGTCGCGATGAAGATCGGGAAGTTGAGCCCGAAGGTGCCGATCAGGAACATCATCGTCATCACCGCCATCAGGTCCGGACGGCGCCAGACGTAGCGGAAGCCCTCGACCAGGCTGCCGTGCGACGGGGGCGAGCGGTGGCGCGGCTGCAGCTCATGCGGCCGTAGCAGACCCAGCGCGCCGAGCACGGCGGCGAACGACGCGGCGTTGATCAGAAAGACCCACCCGGATCCGACGCCGGCGATGAGCACCCCGGCGATCGCCGGGCCGACCATGCGGGCGGCGTTGAACGACGTGGAGTTGAGCGCGACCGCGTTCGAGAGCTCGGTCTCGTGCACCAGGTCGGACACGAACGTCTGGCGCGCCGGCGCATCGAAGGCGCTCACGCACCCGAGCAGAAACGCGAAGACGTCGACCTGCCACAGGTGCACGAGGCCGGTCACGGTCAGGATGCCCAGGCCGAGCGCGAGCAGCCCGAGCGAGGCCTGGGTCGCGAAGAGGAGCTTGCGGCGGTCGAGGTGGTCGGCGGCGAAGCCGGTGAGTGGCAAGAGAAGGACCTGGGGTCCGAACTGCAGCGCCATGACCACGCCGAGCGCGGTCGCGTTGTTGCGGGTCAGCTGCGTCAGCACCAGCCAGTCCTGGGCGGTGCGTTGCATCCAGGTTCCGATGTTCGAGATGATCGCCCCCGCCGCCCAGGTTCGGAAGTTGAAGCCGCGCAGCGACCGGAACGTTCCGGGCGCTGCGCGCGTCGGCTGTGGTTGAGTGAGCGACACGAGATCTCAATGATAGTGCGTCCGCCGTCCGTGGCACGGACGACGCTTCGATGGGTGACCGACCCGAGCGGACTTTGGCGCGTGCGCGCGTTGTGACGTCGGACGCCGCCGGTGCATCCAAGGGCTCATGTGGCTTTCGGAGATCTGGCGCTATCCGGTCAAGTCATTGGGAGGCGAGCGGTTGAGCGAGACAGTGGTCGGGGTCGACGGAGTGCCCGGCGATCGGCTCGTTCATGTCGAGGATCGGCGCGGGCGCGTCGTGACCGCGCGCTCGCGCCCACGCCTGCTGCTTCACCACGCGACGCTTGGCCCCGATGGTCAACCGCGCGTCGACGGTCGTCCGTGGACCGATGGCGGCGTGGCGGACGACATCGAGAAGGCCGCCGGCGAGGGCGTGCGTCTGGTGCGCGACGAGAGCCTGGGGCGGTTCGACGTGCTGCCGCTGCTGGTCGCGACCGACGGCGCGGTCGCGTCGGTCGGGTACGATCGCCGGCGGTTTCGGCCCAATCTGCTGATCGCCGGCGTTCCGGGATTGGCTGAACGCGACTGGGAAGGCCGCCAGCTGCACGTCGGCGGCGCGGTCATCCGGATCGTCACGCTCCGCGAACGGTGCATCATGACCACGTTCGATCCGGACACCGCGGAGCAGGACACGGAGGTCCTGCTGCGCATCCACCGCGAGCTGGACGGCCTGCTTGCGCTCGATTGCGAGGTCGTAGAGCCGGGGCGGATCAAGGTCGGCGACGCGGCGGACGTGCGGATCGTATGACGAGCTCGGGCGACCGTCGGGATCTGGACCGTTATCGACCGCGGCTGGTAGGCTCGACGTCGTGTCCGGACTCCTGGAGCTCCTCGGCGTTCGCGTACCGCTGATCCAGGCGCCGATGGCCGGCGTTTCGAACCCGGTCCTCGCTGCCGCGGTCTCGGGTGCGGGTGCGCTCGGGTCGATCGCCGTCGGTACCGCCGACGTGGCGCAGACGCGGGCCATGATCCGGGAGACGCGCGCGCGGACCGACCGGGCATTCAACCTGAACCTGTTCTGTCACCGCCGGCCGCGGCGCGAGCCGGAGCGAGAGTTGCGCTGGCTGGCCGCGCTGGCGCCGGCGTTCCGATCGTTCGACGCTCAGCCGCCCGATCACCTGACCGAGGTCTACCGTACGTTCGTCGGCGACGACGAGATGCTGGCGATGCTGCTCGAGGAGCGGCCGCCCGTGATCAGCTTCCACTTCGGCGTTCCTTCGGCCGAGGCCATCGCGGCGCTGCGTTCTGCTGGAATCGTGATGCTCGGGAGCGCGACCAGCCTCGACGAGGCCCGGGCGCTGGAACGAGCCGGCCTCGTGGCGATCGTCGCCCAGGGCTACGAGGCCGGGGGCCACCGGGGGGTGATCGACGCGGACGCACTCGACGACCGGCTGGGCACGTTCGCGCTGACACGCCTGCTGGCGTCGCATTGTCGCGTCCCGGTGATTGCCGCTGGCGGCATCATGGACGGGGCGGGGATCGCGGCGTGCCTGGCGCTCGGCGCCGCGGGCGCGCAGCTGGGCACGGCCTTCGTCGGCTGTCCCGAATCCAGCGCCGACGGTGCGTATCGAGCGTTGCTGTTCAGTCCGGCGGCCGCGCACACGACGATGACGCGGGTGATCTCGGGGCGTCCCGCCCGCTGTTTGGCGAATGGGTTCATCGAGCTCGGGCGCACCGTCGACGAAGCGGATGCGCCCGACTATCCGCTCGCCTACGCGGCGGGCAAGGCGCTGGCGTCCGCGGCGCGCGCGGACGGGGATACGCGCTTCGGCGCGCACTGGGCAGGGCAGGGCGCGCCGCTGGCGCGGGCGCTCCCGGCCGCGGAGCTGGTCGCGGTCCTCATGGACGAGCTCAACCGTGCGTTGACCGGCAATCGCGGCGCGCAGGCAGCAAAATGAGCCGGCGCCGCGGCCCAGCTACTCTAGGATCGATGTGATAGCCATGAGATCGCTGGCTCCGCGACGTTCCACGGTGTGGCTCGCGGGCTTCCTGCTGCTCGCGCTGCTCGCGCCGCGGGTCGGTGCCGCCCCGGCGCCGTCGCCATTCCTGCGCGTTCACGGCACGAAGATCGTCGACGGTGCGGGTCACACCGTCGTTCTGCGCGGCGTCGCCTTCGGCAACGACGTCTGGAGCAACGTGCGCCTGCCGCGCCGGCACCACGACGAGGCCGACTACCAGCGCGTCGCCGGCATGGGAATGAACGCGGTGCGCTTCTACATGAACGACCGCACGTTCGAATCGGACGCCGCGCCTGGCAAGTATCTCGACGACGGTTGGCAGTGGCTCGCCGACAACATTGCCTGGGCCAAGAAGCACGGCATCTACCTGGTGCTGAACATGCACGTGCCGCCGGGCGGGTTCCAGTCGCTGGGCGCCGGAAAGGCGCTCTGGGAGCGCGCCGACCTGCAGGATCGCTTCGTGCGCCTGTGGGCGGAGATTGCGCGCCACTGTCGAAACGAGCCGACCGTCGCCGGCTACGACCTGCTCAACGAGCCGGTCGTGACCAGGTCCAAGAGCCAGTGGAGCGAGCTCGCCGGCCGCATCGCCGCCGCCATCCGCGCCGTCGATCCCGACCACATGCTGTTCGTCGAGCGGGTGAACGCGGTCGGCGGCGACTGGTCCGAGGACGCCGACCGCAACTTCTTCACCATCGCCGACCCCAACACCGTCTACGAATTTCACTTCTACAAGCCGTTCCACTTCACCCATCAGAGCGCGTCGTGGGTCAGCTTCACCGCCGAGGACGTGCACTATCCCGACGATCGCGCCGAGATCGAGTGGTTCCTGCTCGACCGGCGCGCCGCAACCGACGATTCGCCGAAGCTGCCGCCGGGCGATACGCCCTGGACCTACTACCAGGGCGCGCCATTTCACGTCGAGGATCCGGCGATCGTCGTCGGCAAACCCGTGCTGGAGGTGAAGAACAACTCGGGGACGGTCTTCTTCGACGACCTGACGCTGGAGGAGCTCGACGCGTCCGGCGCCGTGAAACGTGTGATCTGGAAGCGCAACCTGACCTCGACGCGCGGCTGGTTCTTCTGGACCGCCAACGGCAGCGGCGGCGCCGGGCCGGGGCACAGCGGTCATGGCGATGGCGCGTCGATCATCGCGGCCGGCACGCGCGGCGATGCGAACCTCGGCTCCGACGTGCTGCGCTTTCGCACGCGGCCGGGCGCGACCTATCGCCTCGACGGCTGGATGCGCGGTGAGAAGATCCCGCCCGAGGCGAGCTGCCGCATCCGCCTCGACTTCTTCTCGGCGCGCGCGCCGGTGCAGGCGAGCGACAAGGCGTTCGTCACCCAGGAGCTCGACGCCTACGTCGACTGGGGCCGCAAGCACGATGTGCCGCTGTTTCTCGGTGAGTTCGGCGCGATCCGCTTCGCCTTCGACGACGACCGCGGCGGCCTGCGCTGGGTCGGCGACATGCTCGACCTGCTCGAGGCGCGCGGGCTGTCGTTCAGCTACCACGCGTACCATGAGGACGCGTTCGGCATCTATCACGGCGGCGGCGCGCTGCCCGACCCGTCGCGAGCGAACCGGCCGCTCATCGACCTCCTCACGCAAAAGCTCTCGGCGCGCGGCCTGGCGCCGCGCACTGAGGGGCACGCCCTACCGCGCTGACCCGCCGCTGCCGTCCCGACCGGTCGCGGCCGGATCTCGACAGGCGGCCCGGCGATACCCACGCTGCTCTCGGAGCGACGGAGGCAAGCGATGGAGTCGGAAGCAGCACGCGTCAACGCACCCGATCTGCGGCGCGTGGGGCTCCACCCCGATTTCTGGTACCCGCTGGCACGCTCGAGCGATCTGCCCCGCGGGCGCGCGCGCCTGGCGCTGTTCGGCGGCGAGCCGATCGCGCTCGCACGCGGCGACGACGGCCGGGTCTTCGCGCTCGACGATCGTTGCGCGCACCGCCAGTACCCGCTGCACGAGGGCGTGGTCAGCGGCAATCGCCTGCGCTGCGCGTATCACGCCTGGAGCTACGGCGCCGACGGTCGCGTCGCGGTTCCCTATCTGCCGCGCGAGGCTTGCCGCCCGCGCGGCGTCAAGAGCTACGCCTGCCGCGAAGCCTATGGCTACGTGTTCGTGTTCCCCGGCGACCAGCAAAACGCGGACGCCGTGCCGTTCCCCGATCTGCCGTCGTTCCATTCGCCGCGGCGGCGCACGATGCGCTTCTGGCGCAAGGTCGCGTGCCACTACTCGTTCATGCACGAGAACTTGATGGACATGCACCACCAGTTCTTGCATCGCGGGATCCTCGGCACGCTGAAGCCGACGCTCGTCGACCACCAGCGCGGGCCCGACTGGGTCGAGGCGCGCTATCTCTTTCGTAGCGGCGCGGGCCGGCGCGATCGCGGCGCGGATCTCATGCTGGTGGGCGGCCGCCGTCGCGGCGCCACCGACGGAGCCGGCGAAGCGGCCGCGCCTGCTGCCGGCGCCGCCATCGCCGCGCCCGAGGACGGCGATCTGATGATCATCCGCACGCAGTACCCGTATCAGACGCTCTCGCTCCGCCGCGCCGGCGCCGTCGAGCCCGCGTTCGATCTGTGGGCCGCGTACGTTCCCTGGGATAGCGCGCAGCGCAGCCACGTCAGCGTCGGCATGCTGATGATCGAGAAGCCGCGCATCCCCGGCATCATCCATCTGTTCTGGCCGTTCATACGGCGCTTCACCGAGTCGGTCTTCACCGAAGACCGGCGCGCCGTCGAAGCCGAGCAGCGGGCCTACGACGCCCAGCAAGGCGACTGGAACCAGGAGATCAATCCCGTGATCCTCGACCTGCGCGATCTGCTGATCCGCAGCGGCGTTTCGCTCGCCCGCTGACCTCTCGGCAGCTCGCGCCGCCGATCGAGGTCGCACCGCCCGCGCTGGCGGCGCATCGCAGACGAGCGGGCGCGCGCCAAATCGGTGTTTCACTTCGACGTGCCCGGTCAGGTCGCCAAGTCGACGCACGCCGGGCTGCCGTGGTTGCGCTTCATCCGGCAGCGGCTCGCGGCGCGCCTGCAGTCCTGGCCGTTCGACGGCTGGGCGCCGTCGGGGCGCTCGGTGATTGCCGAGGTCTATCCTCGGCTGGGGAGCGCGGGCGTGCCCCGCGAAGCGGAACACCAGCGACCAGCACGATGCGTTCGCGGTCGTCGAGTGGCTGCGTCGAGTGGAGATCGCGGGGACGCTGGCGTCACTTCTCGATCCGGCGCTGCCGAACGACGAGCGCGCCGTCGCCGCCGTCGAGGGCCGGATCCTGGGTGTGGGCGGACAAATGAAGGCCCCCGCCGACTCGTGACGGCCGGCGTGGGCCAGGCGTCGGTTCAGGGGACGAACGCGATATCGGTGATCGTGAAGTGCGCGTTGCAAGCCGGCGTCACGCCGTCGGTCGGCACGTCGAGCTGCCACTGGATGTCCATCAGCGCGGACGGATTCAGGGTCGGGTCCGGCGTGCCGCCCGACAGCGCCGCGAACGGCAGGACCGTGGTGCCGCTGGCGAGCACGCCCGACGTCGGCTCCAGGCACAGGCTGGCGGTGCAGCTGCCGCCGAACATCGTCGCGTTGTCGTCCTGAGAGACGATCCCGAACTGCAACGGACAGGCGCCGAGGTCGCCGCTGATCGTGAAGCGGATACCCGAGAATGCGCGCACGTCGACACACCCGAACAGCGGCACGCCGAAGCCGATGAACGCGTTCGCCGGGTCGGTCGTCGTGCCCGGGGCGAGCGTGACGTCGAGCCCCTGCCAGGTGAGGTCACTTCCGAACAGCGGCGTCACCGCCGGTGGCGACAGCCCCGTGCCCTGGAACGTGTAGAACGCGCTGGGTGCCGCGATCGTCGAAGGCGTCCCGGTGAGAGCGGGGGTCGCCAGCACGAACACCGGGCAGGCCGGCGGCGGCGGAGGGGGAGGGGGCGGCGGCAGCGCGGTCGTGAACGTGACGTCGCTGATCACGAAGTCCGCGGTGCACGCGGCGCCCAGCGCCTGGCCCATCTGCCACTGCACGCCGATGATCGACCGGGGATCGACGATCGGCGGGCTGCCGCCCGAGGCCGACGCGAAGGGAATGATCACCGTTCCCGTGCTGGTCACCGGCGTGGAGCCGGGAAAGCACGAGGCCAGCGTGCACGCTCCACGCGTGTCGTCGTCCGGGCTGGTGGTCTCGCTGAAGTTGGTCGCGAAGTTGATGCCGCAATTGCCGAGGTTGCCGGTGAGCGTGAATTGCACGCCGGTATATGCCGTTGCGTCGACGCAGCTGTCGAAGAAGAGACCGAAGCCGAAAAAGTTGTTGGCGCCGTCGGCCGTGGCGCCTGGGTTGGTCACGACGTGCAGGCCGTTGATACCGCTACCCGAGGTTGCGATCGACAGCGCGGGCGGCGTCAGCCCGGTCCCCGCATAGGCGAATGTGCCGCCGATGATGTTGGGTGCGGTTCCAAAGTCGATCGGATTGCTGCCGGTCGCGTCGGAGAAATCGCTGATGAGCGCGCTCGCCGGCGGTGTCCCCTGGCAGGCCATCGGCGGCGGAGGTGGCGGCGCGCCGCCCGTGCCGCCGGCGCCGGTCATGCCACCCGCGCCGGTCATGCCGCCGGCTCCGGCGTGGCCGCCGGCGCCTCCCTTGCCGTGGCAGATCGGGCGCGGATTGCGACCACGAAAGCGAGGCGCGTACGAGTGCGGGTGTTCGCGGTCATGGGACGGACGGCCGGCATGGATGGCCGACGTGACGTTTGCCAGTTCCTCCGGTTCTGCCGGGCCGCTCTCGACACAGCCGGCCCAAACGAGCCCTGCGCCGACCAAACCTACGAAGCCAATCCACCGCTTGCTTGCCGAGCTCGCCATCCGATTTGTGGTCATTTTCGCGGCTCCCTTTGTGGTCCAACGTCGACAAGACAAGAACGGGCCAGGCGCACAATATTCCAAGCGCAATCCGCACACCGGGAACGTCCGCGCCGCGCCGGTTTGCGCCGCTGGCGCCGCGCGGCTACCCTTGCGCCGGCCTGGAGCCTCACTGATGGACGACGCGCACGCCGCCGACGCTGCCACGGTCGCTGCCCTCCGTCGCGGCGATGAAGCGGCGTTCACCGGGCTCGTGTGCACGCACCAGGCGAGCTTTCTCCGCATCGCGCGCGTCTGGGTGCGCGACGCGGCGGCCGCGGCGGAGGTCGTGCAGGACGCGTGGCTCGCGGCGCTGGAAGCGCTCGAGCGATTCGAAGGGCGCTCGTCGCTGCGCACCTGGCTCTACGGGATCCTGGTCAACGTCGCGCGCACGCACCGGCGTTCCGCACGGCGGACGGTACCCATGTCGGCCCTGATCGCCGCCGAGACCGCCGAGCCGGGGCCGTCGGTGGAACCCGAGCGCTTCTTGCCCGCGGGGCACGAGTGGGCGGGGCACTGGGCGGGCATGCCGGCGCCGTTTCCCGCGCCCGACCAGGCGCTGGAACGGCGGGAGCTGCGCGCGGTGCTGGCGGCGGCCATCGCGGAGCTGCCCGCCTTGCAGCAGCAAATCATGGTCTTGTGCGACGTCGAGGGGCTGACGGGCGAGGAGGCCTGTAACATCTTGGGCGTGGCCGGCACTCATCAACGCGTGCTGCTTCACCGCGCGCGGTCGAAGGTGCGCGCCCGGCTGGAGTGTCACGTCACCGGAGCGGGGCAAACCTGATGGAAGCGGATTCGATCGAGCTCGTGTGCCAGGAAGTCGTCGAGCTCTTGACCGAGTACCTCACCGGTACGCTCTCGCCGCGGGATCGAACGCGGTTCGATGAGCACCTGGCCGGGTGCCCACCGTGCACGTCCTACCTGGCGCAGGTGAGGACGATGCTGGCGCTGGCCGGCGAGCTCTCATCAGCGAGGGCGAGCTCGCCTCCCGCGGCGGATGTCGCTCATCAGCTGGGCGATCTGTTTCGGCGCTGGCACGCGAAGCGCGAGTCGTAACCGCCTGTAACATTCCCGCCCGCTCGCGCACTCATCGGCGGCGGACCGATCGCTCGCCGGCAAGAAGCGAACGATGGAAGCGACCGATGATCGATACCGAGGGAAGGACTGGTTTGTGCCATGAATGCTCTCGCTGAAGCTCCGCGGGCCACACGTCGCGAGTGGCTGGGCCTGGCGGTGATCGCGCTGCCCTGCCTGCTCTACGCGATGGATCTGACGGTCCTGAACCTGGCGCTGCCGCGCATCAGCGAAGCGCTGCGGCCCAGCAGCGCCAAGCTGCTGTGGATCGTCGACATCTACGGCTTCTTCGTCGCGGGGATGCTGATCACCATGGGCAGCCTCGGCGATCGCATCGGCCGCCGGCGTTTGCTGCTGATCGGCGCCGCGGCGTTTGGCGTGGCTTCGGTCGTGGCGGCATCGGCGCACAGCGCCGGCGCGCTCATCGCGGCGCGCGCTCTGCTGGGCGTTGCCGGCGCGACCGTCGCGCCGTCGACGCTGTCGCTCATCCGCAACATGTTCTCGAACCCGCGGCAGCGCACGTTCGCGGTCGGCGTCTGGATCTCCAGCTACTCCGTCGGTGGCGCCATCGGGCCGGTGCTGGGCGGCGTGGTGCTGCAGTACGCGCGCTGGGGTGCGGTGTTCCTGCTGGGCGTTCCCGTGATGGCGCTGCTGCTGATCGCCGGCCCGATCCTGCTGCCCGAATCGCGCGACGCGAGCGCGCGCCGGCTGGATCTGCCGAGCGCGGGCCTGTCGCTCGCGGCGGTGCTGTCGGTGATCTACGGGATGAAGCTCTGGGTGCAGGACGGGTTTGGTTGGTGGCCGGTGCTGTCGGTCGCGGCGGGGCTCGCGATGGGCGTGCTCTTCGTGCGACGGCAACACCGGATCGAGGACCCGCTCATCGATCTGCAGCTCTTCCAGGCGCGCGCGTTCAGCGTGTCGCTGGCGACGTACCTGGTGGCGACGCTGGTCACCTTTGGCGCGTACGTGGTCGTCGGACAGTACTTGCAGCTGGTCCTCGGTCTGTCGCCGCTCGGCGCCGGCTTGTGGATGCTGCCCTGGTCGGCGAGCTGGGTCATCGGCTCGTTCCTGTCGCCCGCGCTCGCGCGCAGGTTCCGGCCCGCGTCCGTGATCAGCGGTGGTCTCTTGCTCGCGGCGCTTGGCTTCCTTGCCGCCGCGCACGCGCTCTCGCTCGGTGTCGCGGCGCTCGTCGCTGCGTCGGCGACGTACTCGCTCGGCATGTCGCCGGTCTTCACGCTGGGGACCGACATGATCATCGGCTCGGCGCCGGCAGCGCGCGCCGGCAGCGCCGCCGCGATCTCCGAGACCAGCTCGGAGCTGGGCGGCGCGCTGGGCATCGCCATCCTCGGCAGCATCGGCACCGCGATCTATCGCGCGCAAATGATCCAGGCGCGGCTCGGCGAGCTGCCGGCGGCGGCACGCCAGGCGGCCCTGGATACGCTCGGCGGCGCGACCGCGGCGGCCGCTCAGCTGTCGTCGCGTGACGGGACCTTGCTGCTCGCGACGGCGCGCGCGTCTTTCACGCACGCGCTCCAGGCGACGCTGGGGCTGTGCGCCGCGGTCTCGTTCGCCACGGCGATCGCGGTGTTGGTGGCGCTGCGGCGGGTTCGCTAGGGAAGCGCTCTTACGATTCGTCACATTTCGGCGTCGAACGGAGCGGGATCAAAGCGAGGCGGCGCAACGGGAGCTGTGCGGGTCCTGCCGCTGCGGGGTCCTCCCCGCCGAGGTGGGCCGGGTCGGGGCCGCGTTGTAGGGCCTAGACCACGGCAACCTTCTTGGAGAAGCTCCACGCGACGAGCCCAACCCGTCCCACCTCGTCGGGGTCCCCCCCTTCGCGTCACCGGCACAGCTCCCTCCGCTTCGCCGACATTGAGCGCGCGCTCGTTTCGGTTGCGACGGCGGCGAGATTCCGGATCGGAGTGGGCCCGGAACGATCGCGCTCTCATTGTCGGGAGCTACGCGCGTGACGTAGAGGGGGGGCACCCTGCAGCGGCAGGACCCGCGCAGCTTCCGTGGCGCCGCCTCGCTTGATCCCCGCTCTCCCCTCGACGCAGAAAATGTGACGGATCGTGAGATGGAAGCGCTGGGGCCGACGCGGTCGCCGGGAGGCCCGCGCTCAGCGGCCGAGGAGGCCACGCAGGATCAGCGCGCCTGCCAGAGACGACAGGATCATCCCGCCGACGTGCGCGAGCATGATGTGAGGGGTGGTGGCGATCGGACAGAGGAAGTGCAGCGCGAGCCCGCCGAGCGCGCCGCCCGCGGCGCCCACGGCGAGGCCGATGCGGCCGGCGCCGACCGGCAACCGGCGCCGCAGGAGGAGAACGCCCAGCACAATGACGATCGCGGCTACTTGCAGAACGTATTTTCCGCAGCCGTAGCACGACTGGAGCAGCGTCTTGCCGATGTCCTCGGGGCGCACGCTCACGCCCGGCACACGGGCGGTCCACAACGCCATGAACAGCACGACCAGGCCCATGGCGATCGCGCTGGCGCGCGAGGCCCGGCTGCCGGCCGGGAGGACGTCGCCGCGCGCGGGCACCAGCGCCGCCGCGAGCGAGGCCACGACGGCGAAGGCCCACAGGGCCGCGCCGATCGCGACCCAGGCCGGCGGCAGCTTCCCGAGATCGGGCCGCAGCGCAGAGCTCGACAACGAGTACGCCGGCCAGATCGCGCCGATCGCCAGCGCCGCGGCGAAGGCGCCGAAGCGCGACCGCGTCCGCACGGGCTTCATCGTTCCGAGCGTCTTCAGTATCTCGGGTGACGGCGGAGGCGGCGGTGTCTCCATCGCCACGCGCAGCAAGCGACCGTCGAGCTCGTCCGCGTCGTTGGGCTTCACGCCAGCTCTCTCTTCGAAGGGGCCTGCGCGGCCTGGTCCGGTTTGCCGGTGCCCGCCAGCATCTGTCGCAGGGTGACATACGCGCGGTGCGCCCGGAGCTTGATCGCGCCGGGCGTCGTGCCGGTGATCATTGCCGCCTCGGCGACGGAGCGGCCGTGGACCTTGGTCAGCAGCAGCGCCTCGCGCTGATTTTCGGGCAGATGCTCGAGCGCAGCCATCGCGGCGGCGGCCGATTCGGAGCGCTCGCCTTCGGCGTGGTGCGCCTCCTCGGCGACGCCCGTGATGTGCGCGGCCGGCGCCGCCCCGAGCTCGCCGTCCCGGGTCAGACGCACGCGGCTCCGCTTGCGCTTGCGCATCTCGTCGAGGCAGGTCCGGTGAGCGATGGTGTAGATCCACGGGATGGGATTCGCGCCGCGCACGTAGGCGCCGCGGGCCTCGTGCACCTTCAGGAACGCCAGCTGCAGCACGTCCTCCGCCGCCGCCTTGTCGCCGAGCAGGCCGGTCAAGTAGGCGAGGACGCGCGGCGCCAGCATGCCGTAGAGGCGATGAAAGGCGGCCGCCTCGCCGTCGCAGTACCGACCCATGACGGCCGTGGCTTCGAGCGCCTCGGGATCCATGCCGGCCACGCCGTCTCTCATATACCGGCCCGGCCGCCCGGACAAACGGCCACGTGACCGGCGCCGGGCCCAGCGGTCAACGCCCGGCGCGCGCACACGCCGGCGGCATCCCGGGGCGCGGCGCACCAGGTCCGTCGGCTTGATCAATGTCGTGAGCATTCGTCTCCCGGCGTCACCCTTCGTTACGCCGGTCGGAAGCCGCGGTTACGGTGGCTACGATTGGTTCGAGACCAGCTGCGCGACCGGGTCGTTGCGGTCGCGCGCGGGCAGGCGCCGCTTGTAGGCGACGAACGCTGCCAGCAGGCCGACGATGGCCGGAACGACGGCACCGCCGACGTGCCCGCCGACCGCGGTGAGCACGGTCGCGCCGGCCATGATGATCACCAGGCCCGCCGCCGCGAGCGACGTGAGGCCCCGGCCCACGCGCACGAGCCCCGGCAGGATCAGGCCCAGCGCGCCGACGATCTCCGCCAGACCGATGAACTTGAGGAAGAGCGGCGGCAGCGGCGATTGCTGCGCCAGCGCGGCCGCCGGGGCCGCCAGCTTCATGCCGCCGGCGAAGAGGAAGACGAGAGCGAGCAGCCCCTGGATGGTCCAGAGCAGCGCGCGAGTCTTGCGGGACTCGGTCGGGGTGGTGGTCGTGGCGGCCTGCATGGTCGTGTCTCCTGGCTCGGGTTGGTGGGAGGCCATCTCGCTGCCTCACAGACACGACGAACCGGAAGCGGCGATTTC
>Ga0265342_10002918_pt1 | contig 14417 bp, 15 predicted proteins | sample 4CB327metaG_FD_203125 | JGI IMG/M metagenome (GOLD analysis project Ga0265342, IMG submission 203125) | Rhizosphere microbial communities from Carex aquatilis grown in University of Washington, Seatle, WA, United States - 4-CB3-27 metaG | ecosystem: Host-associated > Plants > Roots >...
TCTGACCTGGACTTGGAGACGGACGGGAAGCGACTGATCATCACACCGCTCCAGGGGGACGATCGGCGCAAACGCCTCGCGAAGGTTCAGTCCCGGGCGTTGCGCAACCATGCCGAGACGTTCCGGAAGCTCGCAAGGTGAAAGACCTGCCGTTCTTCTTGACAGTTGAGGAAGTCTTGGCCTTCCACGCCGACCAAATTCGAGAATTCGGCGATGGCGAGGGCATTCGAGACCACCCGAATCAGTCAGCGCCGCCGCGGTAAGGATTGGCGCTCGCAGCTGAGCATATGCGGACCGCACTCGATCTTGCATGTATGCACGGAAGTGCATACACTTGCTGGGTGTCCTACCAGTGGGATCCTGCGAAGGCTCGCGCCAACCGAGCAAAGCACGGCATCAGTTTCGCTGATGCCGTCGGGGTCTTCGAGGACTCGCGAGCCATCACGCTCGATGATCCGCATCCGGACGAGGAGCGCTATGTCACCATCGGGCTCGACTTTTTGGGGCGGGTAGTCGTCGTGTGCTGGACGTGGCGGGACGAAGACGTTCGTGTGATCTCGGCCAGGAAAGCAACCCGCGCCGAGCTACGCGAGTATAAGGAGGAGTAGCGATGCGTAACGAGTACGATTTCAAAAAAGGAAAGCGAGGGGCGATTCTGCCTGCATCTACAGGCAAAACACGGATCACGATTCGTCTCGACGATGACATTCTGGAGTGGTTCCGAGATCAAGCCGACGCCGCGGGTGGTGGCAACTACCAAAGCATGATCAACGAAGCTCTCCGAAACATCGCGACCGAGGGGCCGGCCAAGATCGAGACGATCGTCCGGCGGGTCGTACGCGAGGAGCTGAAGCGTGTCGGTGGGCCCCGGCGTTCAAAGCGCGCGAAGGCCGCATAATGCTGTTACAGCGGATCTGGTCGCCGCAGGAGCATCGGCGTAGAATCGCGACGCCGGCTTGGCGGCGCCCCTGCTGCTGAACGGCAAGGCGTTCGACGGACTCCGATGCGCAATCTGCAAGTCATTGCTTTCGCACTTGTCCTTCTTTCCCTCGGCTGCTGCGGACATTCGGCGGTCGAAAGCCCTACCGTCGCCTCGTTGCAGCCGTCGCCGCATTCTACCGAGGATCCGCGATGAGCTTGCGCACGGCTTCAGGGCGGTTGGGGAAACTTGCCCAGGCTACGGATCCTCCCTCGCCCTTCGGCGATGCTAGCAACGATGGTTTCTGCGTGAACATCCAGACCGAGATATCGAGTACAATTGCTCATGACCGACTCCTCCGTTGTGGCTCTGCGTTTTGGTACTCTCACCAGGCCCGAGCGTAACCCACGGTCCCGGTGTGAGTCGGTCGTTCCATCCTGACTGGACGGACCGCCGGGAGCACGCTTGACCCGACGCCCCTTCGCGGAGCAAGATGAACTCCTCCCCGAGGTATTCATGGCAAATAAGTACCCATACGTCTCATCTGCAGGACCCCTGGTGAAAGCGGTTTCTCACCTCCGAAAGAGCTTTCCGAAGGAGGTCACGGCCGAGACTCTCAGAAAGCTTGGTGTAGCTCCGAAGAACGAGTCGTACGTAATAAACGTTCTTCGCTTTCTGGGCGTCATTGATGAGGAGGGAAGGAAGGTCGATGCCAAGGCTCAGGTCTTTGTCCAGCACGACGAGTCGGCTTTCGCAACGGAGTTTGGAAAGCTTGTCGAGGAGACGTACGAGGAACTCTTCCAGTTGCACGGTGCGGGGACTTGGACACTTGATCGAAACGGCCTGACGCAATTCTTTCGCACAACCGATCACTCCTCCGATGTGGTTGGTTCTCGACAGGCGGGCACGTTTGCCGCATTGGCGGCACTCTCTGGTCACGCCGAGGTGCCCACATCAAAGGCGAAGGCAAATGGCGCAAAACAGAGCGCGCCGTCCAGGAAGAGGAGTGAGAAGCCGATGTCGGCTCCGCCCGAAGTCGAGGTTCCGACCAAGAATCGGGGGGAGACCAGGGCCGAGGTCACCGGCAGCCCAAACGCAGTTGGATTGACTGTGAGGATTGAGGTGAATCTGCCTGCTTCCGGTGATCAGGAAACGTACGACCGCATTTTTCGGAGCATTCGTCAGAACTTGATCGATGGCAAGCAGGCTTGAACTGTTCGAGTCAATCACCAGGCGGGCCCACAATTTCACTGAGGGTTCTGCCGGGGCAGAGAGCACCGGTCATCCGTTCGATGAGCGCAACGTCCATCCGGATTTGCCAGCAGAGGTGCGTCGGTTGTTCGACAACGGGCACTTTTCACAGTCAACGTTCGAGGCCATGAAATTCCTCGACGAGGAGGTGCAACGAATTTCGGCCGATACTGATTATGGGAAAAGTCTAATGATGAGAGTCTTCGGCGGAGCGCCGCCGAAACTCCCACTGAATCCCGGAATGACCTCGACGGAGCAGAGCGAACAGGAGGGGTTCAAGTTCATGTTCGCTGGCGCAATGGCGGGTATTAGAAATCCAAGGGGACATCTGACGGGCGTAACCGATGACCCTGACACATGTCTCGACCATCTTTCGTTTTGCTCCATGCTTCTCAGACGGCTTGAGGACGCGGGACTTCGTTGAGGCCGTCCAACAAGGCGTTGGGAGGGCTTCTATCCTATCCGTAATATGGGAGGCGGACGTGGATCCAAATACCATGCAGCCGAAGAGTCGCAGGAGTCTTCGAGGAATTCTGACCCTCACCGTGCACATCCCGTCGATGTGCCTTCTCCTCATTGTTCTTGGCCTCGTCAAATCTGCGTGGACCGCTGCCGTGATCATCATAGGAGCCGTAAGTTTGCTGATCGGTGTTGCACTCGCGTGGGGGCTTCGGCAATCGCGGCATCCGGACGCCTGACGCTGCCGAACAAGGACCCAAGCTCTCCGGGTCACTGGTAACGTGGCGGCATTGCGTGCGGTATAGCTAAGCGGTGATCCGCGGAATTAGGATTCAACCGGTTACGCGCGAGAGTTGGGACGCATTCGCCCGCTTTTTCGAGGCGAAGGGTAGCCCGCACTACTGTTGGTGCACACTGTATCGCCTGTGCGGTGGGCGGAAAGCGAGCACCACGCAAAAGCGGGCATCCATGCTGAAGCTCGTCGAGGCGAAAATGCCCATCGGCCTACTCGCGTGCAAGGGCACCGAACCGGTTGGGTGGTGCTCAGTCGCCCCTCGCAAAACCTACGCTCGACTCGAACGGTCCAGAACCATGCCTCGCGTGACGTCTTCCGAGACGCCGACCTGGACCGTGCTCTGCTTCTTCGTTGCTCAGCCCTATCGCCACCAGCATATCGCGAGCGCCCTGCTGGAAGCCGCCGTCGCGTATGCGCGAGAACAAGGGGCCGAGGTCGTCGAGGGGTATCCCTTCGACTCCGCCGGCATTACGTCAACCCATCGGGGTCACTCTCGGATGTTCAAGGCATTGGGGTTTCGGCTCGAGGGGAAGCGTTGGTGCAGGCGCATCGGCCGCGGACGGTTCGCGCGTTAACGGCCAACCAAGGTCCTACGCCTTCCGCAAACAGCGCCGCGCCAGGGCTGCGATGGCTGGAATCGGGTCCAGGCACAGGCACTCGAAGGCCTCCACAGCAGAGGGGCGCCCGGCGAAAGCGGACAGCGATTCCAGGGCGGCCAGGCGCACGCGCGCGTCCCCGTCGCGGGTCGCGTGGACCAGCCTGGTCACGGCGCCGTCGGTGGCGTATTGCCCGACCGCCACAACCGCTCGGCTGCGCACCTCGGGCTGCGGGGCGGAAAGCAGATGGGCCAGGAACGGCTCTGCTGCTGGCGCCGAAATGGCCCCCAATGCGTCGACAATCCCCAGCCGAGTCTGGTGATCGTGCTGCGAATAGCTGGCGATCAAGCGACGGGCGACCTTGCCATCGCCGATGCGGCCGATGGCTCGTAAGCTCGCATCGCGCGTCTCTGCGTCGCGATCAAACGCTTCCAGCAGCACGTCGACGGCCTTGCGCGAGCGGCGGCAGCCCAGCGCTTGGATGACTTCGGCGCGCACCCCCACCGACGGGTCGTCAAGCAACGGTCTCAGCATCTCGGTGGCTTCCGTACTCTGGTCGGCAGAGAGCACGGAGACCGCAGCTCGCCTCACCTCGGCGCGCTCGTCGGCGAGGGCACTCTGCACGAAAGCACGCTGGGCCGAGCAGGAGGCGATGCGCATCACTTCCAACACCAAGGCAGCGTGGACCTGGCAAAGGGCGCGTTCGGCAAGCAGAGCCCCGGTCACCCGGTTCGCATCCATGGCGCCCAGCGCTCGCACCGCCGCACCCGATACCGGCTCGGACGGATCAGCAAGGCAGCGGATCATGCTCGGCAGAGCCTGCTCCGCGCCAAGCGCAGCCAAGGCCCGCAGGGCCGCCACCCGGACGCGCGCCTCCCTGCTCGCGAGCAAGGCTTCACACGGAGCGACGGCTTCTTCGATGCCCATCGCTGCCACGGCGCTACAGCAGAAGACGCGCACGTCGGCATCCTGATGCCGGAGCCCCTCAAGAATGAAGGGGTGGATTTCCATCCCGGCGAACACCACCGATTCCAGCAGCGGTTCGCCTACCGACAGATCCCAGGCGCCCTCGATGAGCGCGGGATAGAGCGAGGGCAGCGCAAGGCTGCGAATCAGTGTGATGGCAGCCGCCTTCAGAAAATGTTGATCCACCGCGCCGTCGGGCTCTACATCACGGCCAAGCAGGAACGACGCCAGGCGCGCGTGAACCCCGCTGGCCTCGGGCGAAGCGAGCTTCTGCCAGGGCCGGCTGTTGTCGAGCCCGGTCCGGTCGGTCATGCGCGCAAGCGCGGTTCCCAACGCCAACAGGCACCCGTCGAAGCTGTCCGCTTCCGCGCGGGTGGTGATGATTTCCGCCAACACCGTCACCGCGGGCACCGTCGCGACTTTGCCCAGCGCTTCGATGGCCAGTTCCGAAATCGCCGGATCGGACGCCGCGCGCATCAGCGCGTGCACGCTGCCCGGATGGGCGATTTCCCCCAGCGCGTGCGCCGCCGCAAACCGCAACCACGGATCCGCTTCCAACATGGCCTCGATAAGGCCCGCCGCCGACTGCGCGCGCAGCTTGCCCAAGGCATCGATGGCGGCCTGCGCGACGTTCAGGTCGGGATGCTGAAGCAGCCTTATCAGGTGCGGCACCGCCGCCGGATCGCGGGTTTCGCCCAAGGCGGTGGCGGCGTACATGACGACGTCGTCGTCGCCGCCGTTCACAGCCGTCACCAACGCTGAAAGGCCGCGGTTCCCCCCGCGCGCCAGCGCGTCCAACACCGCCGCACGCTTTCCGCCATCACCCTGCTGGGCGGCCGCCTCGCGCAGCCCGACCGGGATGTCAACCACGACTCCCTCGGATGGCGTTCCACGCGTGGTCGAATCACCTTCGCCGAGCGCAGCCATGAGCGCCTCATCGAGAGATTGCGGGATCCCTTCCTTTTCCGTCAGACCGTGAATGTCTCCATCCGTTGTCGCAGCGATTCCGCCTCGGCGGCAAGCTGTTTGGCAGCCAAATTGAGCTGCTCGACCACCTGCAAATTCTGTCGCGCCACCTCGGAAATCGACTCGGTCGACTTCACCACCGTCTCCCCGCCCCGCTTCTGTTCCATGGTGGCATCCAGCATCGTGTTGGTAAGGGCGCTCATGCGTCGCGAAGCAGTCACAATTTCCGCTGCGCTGCCGGCATTCTCTCGCGCCGCCAGGGCGATCTGCTGCGCGAGCCCGGACATATTCTCGGCCACCTTCAGGGTCTGCCGCGCAGCCTCGCTCTGGCTTTCCGTGGCCAGCGCGCTGGCCGCGATAATGGTGGAGGTCTTGTCGATGGACGCCATCATCCCCACCAGGACCTCGTCGGTCAGGGTGACCGCCGCGCCTACGTCCTTCTGCACGCCCTCGATGATTTCGCCGATGTCCCGGGTGGACTGGGCGCTCCGCTCCGCCAGCCGCTTCACCTCATCGGCAACCACCGCAAAGCCGCGTCCGGCATCCCCGGCGCGCGCCGCCTCGATGGCCGCGTTGAGCGCGAGCAGGTTGGTCTGGTCCGCGATCTCCTCGATCAGGCGCAGGATCTTGCTGATCTCTTGCGCGCGGTCGCCGATGGCGCCGATGGCCTTCTGCAGCGCCTCGCTGCCCGCCTTGACCGAGCCCAGGGTGGCCTTTGACATCTCGTTGGCGGTGCGGGCTTGGGCCGTGACCTGCGCGATGTTGCCGGTCAAGCTCGACAGGTGCATGGTGGCTTCCTGCGAGGAGGCCAGCATGGTCTGTCCGTGCAGCGCTGTCCGCTCCAGGGTTTCGTACATGCGCTGGAACGCGGTGGTGGTCTCCTCGACGCTGGCGGAAAGAGACTTGGCCGTCTCCGACAACTGCTGAATGCGCTCGGCGATCTGTCCCATGCTGGCCGAGGTCGCGGCGCTGGCAATCGACTGGGTCTCGCTGCCCTTGCCGAGCTGCGCGCCCGACACCGCGACCTTCTCGGCGGCGCTGGCGACGATACGGGACGCATCCAAGATAGAGCCGATGGTGCCGCGCAGGTTGGCCGCCATCTTACGAATCGACAAAAGCAGCTGCCCGACCTCGTCGGTGGAACGGGTCTCGCCGATTTCGATGGAGAAATTCTGGGCGGCCAAGCTGTTGGCGGACTCGACCGCAACCTTGATGGGCGCGGTGATGCTGCGGACGATCACCGAAACCAAGCCGGCCGCCGCCAGGACGGCGACCAGCACGAGGTAGACGGTGTTCCTGCGCTGGTCTTCGCGCGCGGTCAATCTGTCCTGCAGATCTGCGCGACGACGGTTGACAATGGTGTCGAAGGTCGAAAACAGGGAATCGAGCGAGCCGGAGGCAAGCGCCGCCAGCGACGACGCCAGGGCGAAATCGGCCATGTCGCCCCTGCCGCTGCCGTCGCCCGCGATGAGACGCCGCGCCGCCTTCACCAGCTCTCGCGCGGCCACAAGCGACTCTCGCAGTGGGGCGTCGAGGCCTGCGTCCGTCCCCTTGGCGCTCGACCGTGTCGGGCTTCCCGCGGCTCCAAGCACGTCGCGCTCGATGTCGGCCACGTCACCGGCCAAGGCATCCACGGTGCTGAGCAGCTCGGCCCGAGCCACGACGGATGGGGCTTTGCCATGACTCCACTCGGCCAGCTGCTCGCGCAGGCCGGCCAAGCGCCAGGCGGCATCCGGCAAGCGCCGCAAGGTCGCGTCGTCAAGGTGGGCGGCGCTGGGGTCGAGCGACTGGGTTTCCCTGACCACCAGCGCGACTTGCGCGAACCAGGAAGCCACCCCCTCGTGCATGCGGCGAAAGGCCTCGTCCCGTTCCGCCGGCGTTCCGCCCAGCTTGCCCGACAGAGCCCGGAGCTCGTCCAGATCCTCGGGCAAGCGCATGCGCGACGAAATGGCGTCGCCGCTGCACGCATTGGCGTCAAGCGCCGAAAGCTCCGTCAGCGCTGCGGCCATCGCCCTGCGCGAAGTCTCTGGGTCACGATCGGCAGCGATGGAAAGTGAGGACAGTCGCAGGGTGATCTGTTCGGCCTGAACCCGCTTGAGCTGCCCGGCGTAGGCAGCGGCGCAGATCTCGCGCTCTATGCCTCCTATCTCGGCGCTGCTTTTGTCGACGAAATCCCGCAAGAGCAGCGCCGTCGGCAAGAGCAAGACGATGACAATGATGAGGAGCTTCTGCCACAAGGACAGATGTCGCAAGATCGGCGCGCCCTCGATACGCCCGAGCCACCAGCGAAACGGACTCTCCCGGACCGCGCTTGCAGGCGCAGCACCGGAAGGCCTTGACTGCGTGCTGTCCTTGCTAGACATGCCGTCACTCCTTGTCCGCCGATGATCTCATGTCTGGGCGCGAAAGTAGCATCCGTTCGACGTCGACGATGTGGATGGCCGCCTCCCCAACCTTGGCCTGCCCGGTGACAGCGTGGTGCCTCGCCGGGTCCGGCGACGGATCAATCTGTGAGCTGGCGAGCTTCAAGATGCGCGCGACCCGGTCCACCAGCAGCGCGAAAAGGCGCCCCGCAATCTCCACCACGACGAGCCGCGTCTTGGCCGTCACCACCGCCTGATCGAGCCCCAAACAGGTCCGAACGTCAACCACCGGCACAATCCGACCTCGCAAATTGACCACGCCCCGCACCTCTGCTGGTGCCTCCGGAATCCGCGTGATCGCGCCGGCCCGCAGAATCTCGCGGCAGTGCGAAATGGGAATGCCGAATTCCTGCTTGTGCAGAAGAAAGGTCACGTGCTGCTGGACCTCACCCGAGACGCGAGTCTCCTCTTGCTTGTGGGCCGCGAGCAGGTGGTCGGCGAAGGCCAGCAGCGAGGCATTCTCCGTCGAGGCCGGGACGGGCGGCTCCTCCGTCCTACGCGTCTCAGAAGACATAGTCTTCCTCCGCCCGACCCTCGGCCGGTCGCTCGGGCAGCAAAGTCGCGTGCACACGCCTTACCACTTCCACACAATCCAGGATCGGGACCACGCGCCCCTGTGCCAGCACGGTCGCGCCGGCAACTGAGGTGCACGCGGACAGGCTGGCGTCGAGCGGCTTGACCACGATTTCCTGAACCCCGGAAAGCCAATCCACCAGAAGGGCGCCGCTCTTGTTTCCCGCCTGCAGGACCAGCGCATACGGCCTGGCCCACGGTTCCGCCAATCCCTGGCAGCCGAGCAACCGCCCGGCATCTGCGGCGCGGACGAAATCGCCTCGCCAGCTTAAGAGCAGAACCCGGTTGATTTGCTGCAGATCCTTCTCCCGCCCTTCCTTGGTGTCGACCACGAACCCGGCCGGGGCGGCGTAGGTTTCGCTGTCGACGCCGAAGATCAGGGCCTTCTGTAGCGACACTGTCACCGGCAGATCGAGGATGAAGAGCGTCCCCTTGCCGGGCGTCGACCGCACGTCGACGGTTCCCCCCAGCGACTGCACCACGCTGGCCACCACGTCCAGCCCGACCCCGCGTCCGGCCAGATTCGACACCGCCTTCGCGGTGGAAAATCCCGCGCGAAAGATCAACCGTTGCAGATCGCGGTCGGAAAGGTGGTCAGTGTCAATCCCCTCCGCCTTCGCCTTGGCCACAATGGCAGCCAGATCGAGGCCACGCCCGTCGTCGCCGACCGAGATACTGACCCGCCCCTCGCGCACGCTCGCACTCAAGACAAGGGTTGCCTTGGCTGGCTTGCCTGCCGCGGCCCGGTCGGCCGAGGGCTCGATCCCGTGCGCGACCGAATTGCGTAGGATGTGCACCAGCGGTTCGTGAAGGCGGCTGATGATGGCTCGGTCCACCGCGGTCTGGCCACCCTCGATGACCAGCTCGATCGGCTGCCCGCGATCGTGGGCCAAATCACGCACGTGGCGGACAAAGCGCTGAAACAGCGTCGCGATGGGCGCGAGCCGCGAACGCAGCAGTTGGTGCCGCATCTGCCTCATGGTGCGACCGACGTCGGACAACACCTGGTCCATCAGTGCTACGTCACCAGGATCGAAGTGGCCGCGCGCGAAGCGGCCCTGCACGCGCACGAGCTCGGTCTGGCCCACGATGGCCTCGCCGGCCAGATCGAGCAGCTCGTCGATGTCGCGGTCACCGATGCGCGTGCCGGCCGGTCCGTCAAGGGTCGGCTCGGATGCAGGCCGGCCCGCGCTTTCCGTCGGACCGGGCGCCTCCAGCTTCTCCGCTTCCGCCGGCTCTACCTGCGCCACCCGACGCAAGAAGTCCCGGGCCTGAGCTCCGTCGACAGTTCCGGTCAGAGCCGACCGGGTGAGCGCCGCAAGCACATCGCAGCCCGCGAGCAAGAGCTCTGCCTGTCTGGCGTGCTCTTCCAGGCCGGGCTCGGCCGCCTGGGCACAGACGTCCTCCAGCGCGTGCGCCACCTCGGCGATGGCGGAAAACCCCATCATCGCGCTGTTGCCCTTGATGAAATGCAACCCGCCGCGCACCTCGCGCAGGGATCCTTCCGAGTCGCCGCCCGAAAGCCACGCCTGTTCTAGCTTGAGCACCAGGGACGACACCTGTTCCACGACGGGCAGGGTCTCGTCGACGAAATCCTTGCCTAGCGATGAAAATAGGTCATCCACGTGGATCTCTGTGGTCATCCGGTCTTGCGCTTGCCGAGCAAGCCGGATGCGGGATCCTGTTTGGGATTTGCGCGACGGAGAAATTCGTTTTCGAGCGCCAAGCCAAGCTGAAAGGCGGCCAGCTCGAAGATCTCGATGTCGCCAATCGGGCGGTTGCGAGCGCCGTTGTCGAGATAGATGGCCGCGATCACCCGCTCGCTGCCGGGAACCGGCAACACCGCGATCTCGCCGGTGATGGGTCGGTCCACAGCCTCTAAGAAGGCCTGGGGAAAGCGCGCCTCGTCGTAACCCAGCCGGCGCGGACGACTGTCGGCAACGCATTCCTTGAACACGCCGCTGCTGGCGACCGCCAGGATAAGGCCCTGCGTGGTTCTGGTCAGCGGCGACCCCGACCCGGCATTGCCAAAAGCGCCCAGCGCAACCAGACGGTCGAGGTGCGGAACGAAAAGGACGCCCCGGTCGAGCGACTCGGCCACCGCGGCCATGAGGTTCGACGAAACCGAGGTGCCAAGCAGCCCGGAGCGCAAGTCGGCGATGATCCGGCGCAAGCGCGCGAAGCTGGTTCGGATTCCTTCGGTGATGGCGTGCTCGTTCGACATGTACTTGCGCTGGCGCGCCACCGACAGCAGGCATGCGACGATGGTTTCAGGAACCGACGACGTCACCGAAATCACGCCCGATTTGTACATCTCGCGCAACGGCGCGCGACCTTCGAACATGGCAATAACGGCCGCCCGCGGGCGTGACCGGCAGAGAGCGGACAGGGTTGATAGCGTGTGCACCTGGTGGCGCAGGTCGACCACCACGACCGGCGGTGATTCGCCCAGCAAGGACGCGCCGGCGTCGCGCAGGGCCACGGCGGAAATGTGGTAGCCGCCGGGCGCAAGAACCTGATTGATGCGAGCGACCAGCTCGGCGTCGGGCGATACGATTTGAAAGCGAGCCTCCTCCGACGCGGGCGCGGGCTCGCGGCGGGGGGACACACCTTCCCCGGGTGGCGACGGACGATCGCCCGGCAGCACGATTGCCGAGCTTGCCTCCAGGGGAGACATATCGAACTCGCCGGTCGGCGCCCGTGGGCCGGCTGGGTCTGCGCCGACGTGTGCGCTGACCGCGGGCTGGCCGGAGTGAAACACGTTCGCCAGGTCGGCGGTTCCCCCATCGGAAGCCCCGGCCAAATCCTCGCTCTCGCGCTGCCCGCCCTCGGGTGCGCCGCCTTCGTGAGCTCGCGCCGAGTCCTCGTCCATTCTCCGCAAGGCATCGAGCAGTACGGCCTGCGTGTCCAGATCCACCTTGGGTGCGCCAGTGAAGCGAGTGACCTCGACCAAGGTGGTCAAATCGTCGATGGTGAACTCGAACATGCCGGTCTTCCAGACCAGCGTTTCCCTTACCACGCGCTCGATCTCCTTGGCCATCACGTCGCGGATCGCATCGGCCGTGGTCGCCCCCATGCGAACCAGGATCTGTCCCAACGTCCGACGCGGTCGCTCCTCGTTCTGCGCGGCCAGGGCCGAGACCAGAATGCCTTCGTCGATGAGGCCCGCGGCCACCAGCAGCTCGCCGACCCGGCGCGAGCGCGGATTCCACGCGTTGACGATGCGTCCGCGTTCAAATCCGATGATGCCCTGCTCGTTTCCCGAGGTCACGGTCAGCGTGCCAGAATGTCCGCCGAGGCGAATCAGCTCCATCACATCGGCAACCGCAACGTCCTCGATGAGGCCCTGGAAGCTCATGACAACCTCGGTCTTCCGCCGCTACCCCTTTCTGACCAGCTTGATCAGACCTTCCAGGGTGCGCAACTTGCGGGCGGCACGCGCGTACACCCGCGACGCGAAGAGCGCCGAAGCGGCGTGCGCGCCGAGGAGGTCGAGCAGCTCGCGGTCCTCCTCTTCCAGCTTTCCCTTGTGCTCGAGCAACCGGGTGATCACCAGCGCACCGACCGTCACGTCCTGAACCCGAAGGGGCACGGTCACCAGCACCGGCGAGTTGTCGGCCGGCCCGAAGCGCAGGACCCCGTCGAGCAGCGAGGCATCGATCAACGGATCGCCGCCCGGGTAGGTGGCGCCCCCAGCCCAAGCGGCCGGGATCTTTCCCTCTTGCAGGCGAATCTCCAAGACGTCCTTTTCCTCGTCGCGAAGAAGCAAGGCGAACTCCGCTGCGCCCAGCATGTTCACAGCGATTTCCGCGATGGTCGACTGCACATCCGCAGGATCCAGCGTCGCGTGCAATTGATAGGTTGCTACATAAAGGGTCATCAGGCGCCCGACCTGGTGCTCGACCTCAGCCAGACGCGTGGCCAATTCCTCGCGCTCATTTTCCGCCTGCGCGAGCTTGATCTCGCTCTCGGGAATCTCCGCGGAGGCCGAGCGCTGCCTCACCACCACTTTCTCCGCTTCCTCGATCGCCTCCTGCGCATCGCGAATCAGCTGACGCGCGCGCATCAGGGTCGCCAGCGGATCGCCGTTCTCAGCGTTGCTGCGCCCGGGCTTTGCTCCTGTGTCGCTCATCGGGTCACCGCCGGTCACGGCCTGGTCCCAAAGCGTCCGATGATCTTGAGCAGATCCTCGCGCTGAAAGGGCTTCTTGAGATACGCCACCGCGCCTGCCTTCAATCCGCGCGCGACGTCTTCTTCCTTGCCCTCGGTGGAGACGATGATCACCGGGATGGGAGCGAGCTCGGGCTTGGCCTTCACCTGCCCCAAGAATTGCAGCCCGGTCATGTGCGGCATGTTGATATCGAGAATGATCACGTCGACGTCCGGGTTTTCTTCGAGGCGCGCCAGGCCTTCGCGGCCGTCGTGTGCGGCGATGAGCATGCACGGTCGAAGCATGACCTCGTACATCTTGTGGATGAGCTTTGAATCCTCCACGACAAGGACTTTGCGGGTCTTGACTACGTTCACCTGAGCCTCCCTGGTGGAGAACCTAAGTAGGGTTGGGTTTGGGGTGGATGTGCCTGACGGGCCGCAAAATCACCCTGCCCCGGTCCGATTCTCGTCGTTTTTTCCATCGGACTTGAGAGGGCGAGCCTTGCGTTCCGTCGGCACCTCTGGGCTTTTCCCGAAGGTGGCAGCTCCATTTTGCCATGCCCCAGGCCCGAGCCGATGAGAATTCGAGAGGGTCAGACCGATCCTGAATGCCGTGCGTAGGCGAGCCAGGCCAGGCGGGCCACTTGCTGCATCTGGGCGCTGGTGGGCCTCACGGACCGCGCAGTCTCGACGGCGGAAATCGCGGCGTCGGACTGCGCGCCGACGTCATGGGTCACGTGCGTCGATGCAGGCGCTGCCGGCGCAGTCGAGCCGGCTGCGCCGCGGGATGCGCCAATAACCGACGTGTCGGTTGCTCCAGCCTTCGTGATTTCACTGGAAGGGTGGCTTTCCGCGGCTGCCTGGGCCGAGCTTGCGTGACCAGAGCCCGTTCCTGGGTTCGCCGCCGCGTTCACCGCGGCAAGCTGTTCGGCTGACAATTCCCGGCGCGCCATGGCCTCCATTTGCGACGCATCGGCTGCAACCGAGAGATCCTGGGGCGAAGGATCGGCGGGCGCCAACGCCGCAGCTCGTATCTGCTGTGCGCGTGCGATGGTTTCTTCGGGTGTGCGGCCCCCCGACATATCGATCGGCACCTCACCGCCGATGGCGTACGACTTGCCGTCGGGGCCGGTCTCGTAGGTAAAGCTCGCCGCCCCGCCCAGACTGCCGGCCGCGGCCTGGTGAGCCGCCTCGTGCGCGCGAACCTGCTCATCCCGTACCGTCAGCTCGGCCACCTCTCGCACCTGGGCGGGCTTCAGCTTGTGCGGTCCGACGGAAGCTTGCGTCGAGTCCCCACTTGCCTCGGCGGACCCGTTCGGTTTTTTCGAATCCTGCGCCGCGCGCCTAAAGACACCTCCATCCCTGGCCGTTGCCGACGGCACTGCCCAAGCCGGTGCTATGGCGCCGATGGAATTCACGGGAGACCTAGCGATGCTTTCGGCACGGCCGGGGCCGGCATTAAGGGCAATACTTGATCTTTCTCATCCGCACCTGTCCATCAGCCAATACAGCACCCACTGCAGGAGCCAGCGGCGCAACGCCTTGCGCGGGTCGCGCATCACCCAATCGACCATCCAGCAGAAGGGCAACCTCTTGTTGGTGACCAGCTTGAAGATGCGCACCTGCCTTTTGTGGACGCGCACCATATGCCGCATAAGACGCTCGCCCTGGGCATCGCCGCAGAGGTGCTTGCCCACGCCTTCGCCCGTGCGGATGGCGTAGTAAATGCCTTCGGTGGACAGCGGGTTCAAAAAGCCGGCCGCCTCGCCCACCAGAAACACGTTGCCGAAGTGCCAGCCGCGGTAGTCGGCATTGCC
>Ga0265342_10002921_pt1 | contig 14406 bp, 6 predicted proteins | sample 4CB327metaG_FD_203125 | JGI IMG/M metagenome (GOLD analysis project Ga0265342, IMG submission 203125) | Rhizosphere microbial communities from Carex aquatilis grown in University of Washington, Seatle, WA, United States - 4-CB3-27 metaG | ecosystem: Host-associated > Plants > Roots > Rhizosphere...
CCAATTGCAGAAACTGGCGATCCAGCATGGCGTGCGCGAACGCCGCTACCCGGGCGCCAGCCAAAGTCAGCGGACCTGTGACGTGTCGAGTGCGTCGCTGGTGCGCGATCCGGCCAAGTGCATTCTGTGCGGCAAGTGCGTGCGGGTATGCGAGGAAATCCAGGGCGTTTCTGCCATCGACTTTGGCGGCCGTGGCAGCCAAACCGTGGTGGGACCCGCCTTCGGCGACGGGCTCAACGTTTCCAGCTGCGTGAACTGCGGCCAATGTGTCGTGGTTTGCCCGACTGCCGCCCTGACTGAACAGAGCCACATCAAGAGCGTCCTGGCGGCGCTCAACGATCCGCAACGCACCGTCGTCATCCAGCACGCGCCCGCGGTTTCCGTCACCCTGGCAGAAGCCTTCAATCTGCCCGCTGGCACTGATGTCGCTGGGAGTATGACCGCGGCTTTGCGCCGCCTGGGCTTTCGCAAAGTCTTCGACACCAGTTTTTCGGCCGACGTGACCGTGATGGAAGAGGCGAGCGAACTGGTGGCGCGAATCAAGGGCGGGGGCCCGTTGCCCATGTTCACCAGTTGTTCGCCAGCCTGGATCAAATTCGTCGAACAGTTCTACGGCGACATGATTCCCCATCTGTCCACCTGCAAGAGCCCGCAGCAAATGTTGGGCGCGCTCATCAAGAGCCACTTCGCTGCCCAAGAGGGATTGGACCCACGGCGCATCTTCACCGTGGCCGCCATGCCCTGCACAGCGAAGAAGTTCGAAGCGCGGCGGCCGGAAATGGTCGAGGGCGGGTTGCCCGACACCGATGCGGTGCTGACCACGCGCGAGCTGGTCGAGATCATTCGCATGCACGGACTCGACTTGCGCGAGCTGGAACCCGAGGCTGCTGACACTCCCTTTGGTCTTCGATCCAGCGCGGGGAAGCTTTTCGGTGCCACGGGTGGCGTGATGGAGGCAGCCCTGCGCACGGCCCACCACCTGATCACCGGGCGCGAGTTGGACGCACGGACCTTGCCCGCGCTGCGGGGCACTGACGGCATCAAGGAAGTGAAGATACGCGTGGGCGACATTGAACTCGGCGTGGCCGTGGTCAGCGGACTACAAAATGCGCGGCGCTTACTCGACGAAATTCGCGCGGGACGCAAGGATCTGCACTTCGTCGAGGTCATGAGCTGCCCGGGAGGCTGCATCGCCGGCGGCGGGCAGATGCTCGGCGCTGACCTCGAAGCCGTGCGCGCGCGGATGGCGTCGCTGTACGCACTTGACGAAACCAGCACCCTGAGGACGGCCCACGGCAATTCCGCGGTGCGCGCTCTCTACGACGAATTCCTGGGCCAGCCGCTCGGTGAACGAAGTCACAACCTCCTGCACACCCACTACCAGCCGCGTGATCTGCCGCTCTAGTTCGACAGCACGAAGCGTTCGCAAACACAGATCCATTTTCCCCGGCACAGAGCGAAAGGGAATGGTCGCCGCCCGAGCTACGCCCTTAACCCGGTTTTCTCCACCCTCGATTCCATCACCAAACCCAAAGGAGACATCATGAGCACGCATCCGTCATTGGTCCCGCAGGACGAAATCCTGGAAACCCAACCTGGCCAGAAGCGCACTGCTCTGGTTATCGATGATGATCCCGACTTTCTGCTGCAGTTGCGCCTGGGCCTCGAGTCGCTGGGGTTCGACGTGACCACGACCGAAAGCGAGAAAGGCGCCACCGAAGAAATCGCGCACTGGAGGCCTGACCTGGTCGTGGTTGATTTGATCATGGATCACCCGGATTCGGGGTTTCTGCTGTCGTACCGTCTCAAGAAGAAGTACCCCAAGACGCCGGTCATCATGGTGTCCGCAGTGACCAGCCGCACCGGCCTCAATTTCGACGCGGCCACGCCGTCGGAACGCGGTTGGGTCAGGGCCGACGCATTCCTGGCAAAACCGGTGCGAATCGAACAACTGCAGCGCGAAATCGAACGCTTGATGTGAGCCGCGGACTACGCGACCCAACGTCCCAGCACGAACAAGATCTGGTGATGCGCGGCCAGGACGCAGGATAGGGCGACGATGAGGTAGTACAAGGCTTCGCGCTCGCCCAAGGCCGCAGCAGCGACATACACGGGAAACACGACTGACAGATAGCGGCCCGCCGATGTCCACTTGGCCAGCACACTGGCTGTCATGAGCAACGACCAGATGCCATAGGACAGCGGCAGTTTCTTGCGAAGCATTCCCCAGAGTACGGCGCCTATGACAAAGCCGATGCTGCCGATTTGCACGAAGGTGAGCGAGGTGGCACTCCCGGCGGCGAGTGCGGCGGGCTTGAGGGCCGCCACGATCTCTGCGAAAGCGGCCGTGATGGGCGCTTCCTTGGCCCAGCCCGACACATACTGAGCGCGATAGAATTCGAACGGATTCCCGTAGCGCTCCCACAGGAAACCGCAAAAAGCCAGCGGCCCCGACATACCCAGCAACAGATAGAGAATGTCGGCGCGAATACTTCGCCAGCGAAACTGGCATTGCTCCAGATACAGGACGAAAAGCCCGACGAGAAGCAAGCATCCGGTCACGCGCGTGGCACCGGCCAGTCCGGCCAGCACGCTGGCCCAGAACCAGCGCCGCTTGTCAGCGGCATAGAAAGCAGCGAGAGCCAACGCCAGAAAGAGCGACTCGCTGTACATGGCCGTGAAAAAGATCGCGAAGGGCGACACGCAAAGCAGGACGACCGCACGGCGGGCTGTGGCTTCACCGAGCCGGTCGCGCACCAGCCGGTGCAGGTTGATGACCGCCGCCAGGAAGGCCAGATTGGTGACCAGCAGCCCGGCGATCCAAGTGTTGCCCACCACGACCTTGGCAACCCGCACACACAGCGGATACAAGGGAAAGAAGGCCGTATTTCGTTGCTGGCCGGCGATGATGGCCGCCGGCGCAATGTAGCCCTGGTCGGCGATATGCGCATACCAGTCGCTGTCCCAACGAAAGAACCCGTCCACCAAGAGGTTGCGCGGAAAGGGACGGATTGACGGAGACATCGCGAACTTGCTCAGGGTCAGATACCCGAGCAGCAACAGAGCAGCCCGAGTGGCGAGAAAGACCATCGTGGGATACCACGCGCCCCTGACTGCCTTGACCAAGTGCTCGAGAGCCCAGCGCCAGCTCGATCCGACGCTGGCAGGCGCGCGCGGTCTCGGGTCAGCGAAGTTCGGCATCGTGTTCACACCGGACGCGCGGGAAACGGCATCCGAGGGATTCGATCTATACCACGGTCCACTTTTCAGCCGGAACTATCGGGCGTCGTCCGAGGGCAGAGCCCATGGCATGGCCACACCACGAAAGACGGCGCGCGGCAGTTGCACCAACAAGGGATGGGCCGCGGGATCCAACCAGCGCACCAGGCGTTCGACCGGGGTACGTGCCAACATGGTACAGCCGGGCGAGGGCACACCGGCCGTCACCCAGGGATGGATGAAGATACAACTACCGGCGCCGGGCTCGACTGGATCGCGGTTGTGATCCACCACAATGGCCAAGGCATACATTCCGTCAGTGCGGAGCATCGGCTCATCGGAAGCCCACGCGGTTTTGCCGTGGGCAGGCGCCTCGACCAATTGATTGTACGAAGGTGAGGCTGCATCGTCGACGCAGCGGAGCGCGGCCGAAGCGCGACGATACTTGATGCGGGCTTCCGCCGGCACCTCGGCGTATCCGGTGGCCTGGCTCAGGCGGAACGCGCCAGCCGGCCCGCGGTTGTCGCCCTCGCGTTTTTCCGGCCCGCCCAATGTCTTGCCTAGCCCAGCCGGGTGAATGCCGCGCCCCCAGCCCAAACCCGCGCTGCCGACGACAGCCTCAACCGGCCCGCCCTGCCGGACCCAAGGCCCCTCGCCTTGCCGCTGCCACCAGGCCAGTCGCGCTCGGCCCGCGCCCCAGTCCGATGTCACCACGGTCACCAGCTGGCGGGTCTCAGCCGGAACGTGGAACGATGACGACGCCGGTGGCGTTGCACCAGTGGCCGCCGGCGCGCGAAAAGCAACCGGCATGGGCACGAAGCCAAGTAGGTCCATCTCGCTCGTCTGATAGCCCACGGTCCAGGCATTGATGATGAGCGGCCATCCGCTCTTGCCCAGTCGGTCGGACACGATGCCGATGTGCTCGACGCCCTTGCGGTTGGGGAAAGTGTCCAGCATCGCCACGTCGCCGGGCAACAGATCCTCCAAACGTTCCACGCGTCGCCAGTGACGGCCGAAATAGGCCAGCAAGTTGCGCACGCGACGGTGATCGATGTTCGGATTGCGCTTCGGGATCGCAGGATAGGCGGTTGGAGCGCGGCCCGCGTCCTCGAAGATCTCTTTCTGCAGGTCGATGCCCGCGTTGCGCAGAGCGCGCACCACCACATCGGTGCACACGCCTTCGCTGGTCGGGACGTCGCCACCCGGATAGGCCAGCTTCGGACTGGTTTCCACGTACCGCGAGGCGAGCAGAACGGCCTTCTTCGCGCCTAACAAAGTATCCACTGCGTCGGGGATTCCGTCGCCGTCGCTGTCGCGCACAGCCGCGTCGCTCATCGGCAAACGACCTGCCGGCAGACGCGCCAGCTCGTCCCGATCCGCCGGCCGCAAGCCCACGCAGTCAAGCGTGGGCTCCGCACACTTTGGGTCCACGGGATAGCTCTTGACCGGCTCGCGGCCCGCCAACACCGTGAGCAGCCGGCGCGGGCGATCCACCACCACGCGCAGATTCGCGGCCGGCACCCACGCCGGCAGCGCAATTGCCACGCGCGCGTCCAATTCGGGAAAGACCCCGCGATCAGGCAAGCCGGCTGACCCGGTCACGGCGAGCAACCCTATGGTCAGGGGAATGAAGCTCAACATCGAAACCGAATGCCACTCTATCGCTGACAAGGCGCCAGCTCCAGGATGTCGGTCGGTCGCGGGCAGTGCTAACCTGTTTGACATGACGAATATCGGCGTGCTCCTGGTCGCACTGTCGATTTGCGCAGCCTGCTCCACGTATCAAAAATTTCCACCCCCTGAGATTGCCCCACCGGAAAACCCGGGAGACACGTGCGCAGAATGGGGCTCGCCGGGAGGCGCACGCCCATGTCCGGAAGGGATGAAGTGCACGGACGTGCGCTGGGACAGGCGCACCAAGGTCGGTTCTGGCCATTGCGCGCTTCTCAGCGGCCGTTGTGCCACTCTTTCCGATTGCCAGTCGAGCGAGACTTGTATCCGAAACACAATGGCTATCGGCACCTGCGCCCAGTCGCCGGGGCTGGTGCCGCGCAAGTAACTACGCACCGCGCGACAGGTTGAACCGGTACGGACTGCAGCCTCCGCTCCATGCGAGCGGCATCTTCTGGCACGCCTATTGGCAGGAGAAACAAGAACGACCAGACGGCGATGCTACTTGGGGCTCAGCTTCACCACCGTGGTTCTCGTGGCCCAATAGACGCTGGTGTCGTCCACGGCAATTCTCCCGGGGCTGTCTTGCGCCAGGGCGAGTTTCGTAGGGGTGCCAGCGCCAAGTGGTGCCTTCATCACAGCACCGCCGCTGTAGAGATCGGCACCGTTGGTCCAGTACACGAAAGAGCTGTCGACCGCGATGCTCGCGACGAATGAGTGTGGAGCCAGTCCCGATACGAGCGTCACCGGACTGCCGCCGTCGAGTGGCATCTTCATCACTGAGCCGCCCACGATCCAATACACGCTGGTGGCGTCCACGACCAGTCCACGCGGTAGGTTCTGGGCTGAGGCGACCATGATGGGCGTGCCGCCGCCGACCGGCACTTTCATCACCGTGCCGTCTGTGGTGTCTTCCGATCCGTAGCTGAACGTTCCGAAGTTGGTCCAGTAGACGTAGGCGGCGTCCACGGCGATGCTGCTGGGGAAGCCCTGGACCGAGGCCACCGGGACAGGAGTGCCGCCGTCCAGTGACACCCTCATCAGAGCGCTGCCGGTCATCCAATAGACGCCACCAGCGCCCAAGGCGATCCCGCTCTGGCCTCCGTTGGCAAGCGTTGTGGGAGTGCCACCGGCCAAGGGTACTTTCATGATGTCGTAGGTCGAATCGGTCATAGGTGACACCCAGCGTACCCAATAGACGCCGAAAGCGTCGACAACGATATTTTCGATCGTGTTGTCGTTGGAGACGAGCGGCGTAGGAGTGCCACCGCCCAGCGGTACCTTGTTCAAGCTGTCATGATTCACGTTCCCGTCAGCCGCCCAGCCGGCCACCGTCCAGTACAGGCTGGAGTTGTCCACGGCGATGTCCCTGACAGACTCCACCGAAGCAAGAGTGGCCAGCGTGACGAGACAGCGGCCCAGCATACACTGAGTCGTGGAAGGAGCGGGGACAGACGGGCAGATGGTGCCGCATCCGCCGCAGTTGTTGTTGTCCATCTGAATATCGGTGCAGATAGCATTGCAGGTCACGTCGCATGTGCAGGTGGGCGCGGCACCGTCCCACGTGCCGTCGGCCTGGCAAGTGCGGGTTGCATCGCCGTGCAGGCTGTAGCCCGACGAACAGAAATAGCTGGCCGTCGCCCCATATTTCGTGATGGGGGCACTGACCACTCCGTTTTCTATTCCCGCAAGCGTTTCACAAACTGTATCAACCGCAACGCAGGTGGGGGCATCACCACTCCACGTTGCATCGTTCTGACAGGTACGGGTTGCCGATCCCGAGAGGGCGAAGCCTGGCGTGCATGAATACGTCGCCGTCGACCCGCGTGTGTAGGATGGCACGCTCACGGAGCCGTTGCTGGGATTGCCTGGCCAAATACAACCGGTAGCGGTGGTGCTGGACGCTCCGCCGGTGCCTCCTGTGGTCGGAATTAGACTGGTGCCGCCAGTGCCGCCGGCCGCGTCTTGTTGGCCCGGCACACCTCCACCTCCATCGGGCCGCGACTTTGCGCCCCTAGTCGCGCAACCAACGACAGCGACGGCGACGAAGAAATGGATGCCTCGTTTGACCACGGCCATTAGAACCCTTGCCCGACAACGATTATAATAGCACCCCTGGGGAAAGAGCATGGACGAAGTCAGCCGACAGAGAAGACCAGCTCGATCAGCAACTCGTCATGGGTATGCCCTGCTTGTGCTCACCGTCCTGGCCGGCTGCTCAAGAAGCCCGCTCCGTACTGCGCACGATGGGGCTGCCGCTGGAGGTGGCGGTGGCGAGAACTGGGACATCCCTGGCGCCACCGAGGCCAGCGCTCAAGGTGGGGGCGGCGTTGCAACCGCCGGCGCGGCTGGCATGGGGACCGGCGGAACGCTCGGCTCATCAGCCGGAGACACTGGGTTTGGTGGAACTGTGGATGCCAGCAGCACCCACGGAGCTGCGGACGCCACTGGAGATGCGATTTCCATGGATGGCAATACGGGTGCCGTTCAGGATGGGGCCACATCCGAAGGCGAGATCGATGCCTCACCCGATGGCAGGTGTGACTTAATGCCACTGTGGGATGCTATTGCTGAAGGCGCAGATGTATTTGGATACTGTTTGCCTTACGCGCCGGACTACGACGATCCTTGTGGCTTCGTCAGAAGCGTCGGCTATGTCGTTTTCGACGGCGACGGCAGGGTCGTCGACAATACGGGCTTGTTTGGCGCAAGGAAACAAGCATGGCTGGACGGGTTGTCCACTATGCGCTGGCCATGCTATGCGGGCCAGACCATGCAGTACATGTGCATCCAGGTTTCGGATGATGGCTGCTAGTCGACGACCGTAGCCGCAGAGGCACCACGCCGCTCACACCAGCAACGCCACCGTCACCACATGCGCGTCGAGGTCACGGTAGAGCAGCGTGAGTGAGCGCGGCGCTGTTCGCACGGCCAACACAGGTGCCAGCCAGGCTTCCAGCGCTCGCCATCCCTCAACCAGACCCGACGCAATCTTCTCGTCGCCCACCACGATGTCGCGCGTGTCGTGACGAAGCCCGATGCCCATGGCCTTGAGCACGGCCTCCTTGGCACTCCAGATGCGCGCGACTGTTCGGTCGACGTCGCCCCCACCTGCCACGCGATCGGCTTCACTCTCGCTGAAGAACTGTCGTACCAACGCTGGATCGCGCGGCTCTACGGTTTCAATGTCAGCGCCAATCCTTGCACAAGGAACCAGCGCGATTGCCGCCAAACCCCAATCCCCGCGATGTGAGATCGACAATGACAAGGGCAGTCTCCCCCGCCCGGCTCGATCGACATAGGGGACGCCGGCCTCGTCATTGAGAATGCTGAACTGGCCACGCCAGTCATCATTCGACCCGGGCTTCCCGAGCAACCCAGCTACAATGCCGTTGTCTTCGGCTGCCACTTCTCCCAGCAATCGCTTGGCTGCCCAGCGTCCGAGCAGCCACTTCCGGCGGCGCGGCAGCAGCGTCAGTCCGGCGAGGATGGTTTCCTCGGCCGTACTGAGCAGTCCAGGCGGCGCCTGGCCCTGCGCCAGGGCGGGATGCTCGCCGGCGTGGGCCAGAACGGTGCGGAACATTGGCGCCGGTCAGCCGACAACGCCGCGGAAGGCGCCCAGTGCCTCGTCGGGCAGCCCGCCCGGGATGCGCGCCGTGCGGTAGCCCTCGACGGTCAGGTACACCTTGCCGTCGCTGTCGCGTACGCGCATGTCGAACGACAGCGCATCCTGGGACGAATTGGGCTGCAACTCAGCCACCATGGGTTTGCCATTGGGGGTCGGATCGAACACGGTCACGCGCTTCACCACCGAGGGCAATCCCATCTGGCCGGTCTGGCCGATCTCCCACACGCCTGCTGTCTGGAAGCACAGCTCGACCAGGCGCGGCCCCACCATGCTGGTGCTGTTGGGGTTGGTGGTGTCAGCGGGCAACGGCGTCCGCATGGTCCCCACCACCTGCCCGCTCGACAGCCGGTTGACCATTTCCAGCACCCGATAGGCCGGACCGTGGAAGTACACGCGGTAGATGTCGTCGTGGCCGATGCCACCCACCGGACCCGCGCCGTCGACGGCCGTGCGCTCGCTTTGCCCCTGGCCCTGCTCCAGCACCACCACGCCGGCAAAGTGCAATTTCTCCTCGGGCTCGCGGCCCACCACCACCTGCACCGACGACAGGGTCATGTGCACCCGCACGCGCCCGTCGGCGCCCAATAGCGGACGCGCCCGCACGATCACGGAACGCGGCTCGTGGCGGTAGTACTTCATGGCCGCCAAGAAACGCACATCCTCGAGCGCCGCCACACGAAGAGAGGGGGCCAGCAACCAGGCCGCCTCGGCAAAGGTCTCCAGGCCCATCACGCCTGGCAGAACCGGAATGCCGTCGATGGCGTGATCGTAGAGGAACGGCTCCACCTTGGGGTCGAGCCTGATCTCGGCCGTCAGGCCCTGGTGCAGATCGAAGCTGACGTTGTCGAAGGGCAAAGGCAGCGCCCTTTCGCGAGCCCGCGCCACCAGGCTGCCGTCGGGATCGATGCCGCCATCCTTGTCAAAGGGCTCCATCAGGATGCCCAGCTTGTGCCCCACCACGGCTTCGCCGGAGAAGCCCGCCAGCAGCGCATGGCGGATCACGGGCAAGCCCTCGGCCGGCGACAGCATGTCGATCCCCGCGCGCTTCATGATCTCGGGAATGCTTCCGCGCGTGGCCATGCCGATGCCGCCCCAAGCGGTCCAGTCGAGCGCGATGCCCAACGAGCCGGGACGCGACGCCGCCCACCAGGACAGCGTCTTGCACATGAAATCGTTGCCCGAGCTGTAGTCGGCCTGCCCTGCGTTTCCAAATCGGCCAGCGACGGACGAGAATCCGACGACTGCCTTGACGTCCATGTCGCGAGTGGCGGCCAACAGATTGAAGAGTCCGTCGGCTTTGACCCGGAAAACCAGATCGAATTCCTCGACCGGCTTGCGGTCGAGCGAGCGGCTGCGCTCGAGTCCGGCGGCGTGCAGAATGACGTCGATGCGTCCGCTCTCGGCGCGGATGTTGTCCACCACGGCCTTGACCGCTGCCCCGTCCAGCACGTCGACCTGGCGGTAGAAGGCACGCCCTCCTGCCTGCTCCACCCCGCGCAGGGCTTCCAGGATGCCGGCCTGCCGTTCCAGATCGAAAAGCTTCTCCTCGACCTGCGCTGGCGTGGCGCGCCCCTTCTCGGCCTTGATGCGCTCGAAGACCTCGCGCTTGGCCGCCTCGCGATCTTTGATCACGGTCTCCAGCAGCGCGTGCTCGCTCTCGGGCGGCATGGCCCGCGCGTCGAGCAGGTAGAACGTGCCGCGCGACGCAGCCGCCAGATCGCGCACGATGGCCACGGTGATGGCCCCGGCCCCGCCCGTCACGGCGAACACCGTGTTCTGATCCAGCTTCACCGGTGGCTTGGCGTCGCTCGGTACCGCTTGCATGACCTCCAGGCCAACCGTCACGCGCAGGCCGGCTGCATAGCCGATCTCCACCGCGCCCGGATCGCGCTCGGTCTCGTCGAGCAAAGCGCGCGCGATCGTTTCGGCCGAGGCGTTGTCCTCGAAATCGACCGCCTTGGCCAGCAAATCGGGCCGTTCGCGTCGCAGCGTCTTGGTGAATCCGGTAACCGCGCCACCCACAGAGTTGCTGGCGCCAGCCGCACCGTAGCCGTGCTGTCCGCCCATGCGCGTGGCGCTGATGACGAAGCAGCCGGGATTGAGCGTTTCATACAATCCGCGCGCCGCTCCGTGCAGGAGCAAGACGCGGTCGCGATACAGCTTGCGGAACTGGACCAGATCGATGTCCGACAGCGGCGCCGAGTGGTCGAGTGCAGGCAGGAAGTAGAGACCCGTGACGTTGCCCGCCTGAGCCCAAGTGTGCAAGGCGGCTTCGATCTCGGCGCGTTCGGGTCGCGCGTCGATGCGCAGCACCTGCACGCCCCGGCTTTCCAATTGCTCACAAAGCAGCTTACCCGCGCCTTCACCATCAGCCACCACCACCACACGGCTGCCCTTTTCCAGACGCACACCAGTCTTCTTGCACGAATCGAGCGGCGGCCGCAGGGTCACCACCGGGCGACGCAACAGCCCGGTCACAAAGGGGCTCGGCCCGTCCGCCACAACGACCGCCGGTGTGGCCACCGTCGCTGCCACCGTCACAGGCGCAGGCGCTGCCGGCGCGACCGATACCGTCGGCGCAGGCGCAGGGGCTGCAGCAGCGACGGGCGCTGCTGCCGGCAAATACTTGTTCACGAAACCGATGACGTGGCGAAGGGTCGGGTAGTCACGCAACTTCACGTCGTCCTGGCGTGGAATATTGAATGTCTCCCGCACCAGCGCGAACACTTCGGCTTGCTTGACCGTGTCGATGCCCAGGTCAGCCTCGAGATCCAGATCCAGCTCCAGCATGTCGCGCGGATAGCCCGTCTTGCCCGCCACCAATTCCAGGACTTTCTCTTCGATCGGATCTCCCGAGCCCGCCGCCGGGGCCGGGGCCGCAACCGGAGCCGGGGCCGGAGCTGGACTCGAAACCGGAGCCGAGATCGCCGCCGGCGCCGCCGCCGCCAGATCCGGCCGATTCGTCTCCACGAACCCGATCACATGACGAAGGGTCGGGTAGTCGCGCAGCTTCACGTTGTCCTGCCGCGGGATACTGAATGTCTCCCGTACCAGCGCGAACACCTCCGCCTGCTTGACTGTGTCGATTCCGAGGTCCGCCTCGAGATCCAGGTCCAGCTCCAGCATGTCGCGTGGATATCCAGTCTTCTCTGCCACCACCCCCAGCACCTTCTCCGCCACAACATTTCCCGTGGCCGAAACCGGTGCCGGGACCGAAACCGGTGCCGGGACCGGTGCCGTAACCGACGCCAGCGCCGACACCAAGGCCGCCGCCAGATCCGGCCGATTCGTCTCCACGAATCCGATCACATGACGAAGCGTCGGGTAGTCACGCAGCTTCACGTTGTCCTGCCGCGGGATATTGAATGTCTCCCGCACCAGCGCGAAAACCTCCGCCTGCTTGACTGTGTCGATGCCCAGGTCCGCCTCGAGATCCAGGTCCATTTCCAGCATGTCGCGCGGATAGCCGGTCTTCTCTGCCACCAATCCCAGCACCTTCTCCGCCACAACATTCGCTGTGGCCGGCGCCGTGGCCGTGGCCGTGGCCGGGACCGTGGCCGGCGCCGAAACCGTGGCCGGCGCTGCCGTCGCCAAATCCGGCCGGTTCTCTTTCACAAACCCCACCACATGTCGCAACGTCGGGTAATCGCGCAGCTTCACGTTGTCCTGGCGCGGAATATTGAATGTCTCCCGCACCAATGCGAACACCTCGGCCTGCTTGACCGTGTCGATTCCCAGGTCCGCCTCAAGATCCAGATCGGGATCCAGCATGTCGCGCGGATAGCCGGTCTTGTCGCTGACCAGTTTGAGTACCGACTCCAGGACCATATCGCCGCCGGACGCTGCCGCGACCGTTGCGACCGCCGCGACCACCGGAGCCGCTGAAGGCGGAACTTCCGTCGCCGCAGGCACGGGCGCGGGCTGAGGCGCAGGAGTCGCCGCCACCGCTGGCGCGATCGGCGCCCGCGGCGCAGGCGTCGCCGGCATCGGCGTCCCGTCAATGCTCGCACGCGGACCGGTGCCCATGGCCCAGGTTGACTGAGCCGGCTCGCGTGCCGGCTGGCCGATGTCCTTGATGCGCAGGGTACGCTTCTCGACTTCCAGGACCGGCGCTGGGTAACCGGATATGTCAGACAACCAGCGTTGGTAGGCGACTCGATCCGCCACCCGCTCTTCCAAGCCATCAATGCGACGGAGCACAGTCATCGCGATCTGCGAACCGAAGCCAGCAGCCAGCCGAAGCGCGTAGCGCACGGGATAGTGCCCGCCCTTCGAGAGATTGAGCGTGCCCAGCTCAGGATCGGGCTCGCGGTAGTTGGGCACCGGCGGAACCACCTGCTTCTCCAGAATCTTGACCGCCACCGCGTCCTCCACGCCCACGCCCATGGGATGACCAGTGAAGCCCTTGGTGTTGCACACCACCAGATCGTTGGCGCTGCTGCCAAAGGTCTTGCGCAAGGCGAACACCTCGGCCGAAGCGCTGCCTCCGCGCGCCGGTGTGTAGGTCTCGTGGGAAATGAAAACCAGCTCGCGCGCCATGGCGTGGCGATCGATGCCGTGACGTTGCTCCACGCCCGACACCAGTCGCTCCATCACGCCCTCGATGTGATCCACATCCAGGCGCGTCCCGTGGAAGGCGCTGTTGGCGAAGGTGCTGCCCAGCACCTCGCACAATCCGCGCATTCCGCGCTCGCGCAGCGAATCTTCCGACTCCACCACCAGGCCACACGCGCCCATGCCCAGCAGCATGCCGTTGCGTCGGCGATCGAAGGGCAGGGCTGCCTTCTCCAGTACGTCCTCGGTGGTGGCCGCTCCACTGGCCAGGAAACCGGCGCCCATCCATTCCAGCAGGCTGTCCGAGGTGACGTCGTCGGCGCCAATGACCAGCACGCGACGGCAACGGCCGGCCCGGATCCAGTCTTCCGCCATGCCCACCGCCATTGTGGTCGAAGCACAGGCCGCGTTGACTTGGGTGTTGGGACCGCGGATGCCGAGCAATTCGGCAAACTGCGCGTGACCCATGGCCAGGATGCGGAAGAGAAAACGGCGATCGAATTCGTAGCTCTGGCGGCCGGTTCGCTGGGAGAAGAAACGCGTGACCTCGTCGACCAGGTTGTCGTAGCCCGGGAAAGCCGAGGCGAAGATCACGCCGGTCTCGTCGGCCATCGCCACCGGAAGCCGCCAGCGGTCGGGCAGGAAGCTGCCCGTGGTGGTGCGACGATAGTGGCGCACCAGCGGAATGCCGGCGTCGCGCAAGGCTTCGATGCCTGCGGCGATGGCCAACGCGGTGGTGATATCCCAGGCTTCCACGCGCTCGCGCGGAACCCCGAATTCTTCGACGATATCGAAGATGCCCCGGCGGCCAGCCAGGCGAATGACCTCGTCTACGGACTTGATGGGATCCAGGCTGGGCTCGCCCACCTCGCGCTTGACCAGGCGGACCACATTCTTTTCCACCATGCGGGAGCGGAAAACATGGGGCACCGGATCGATGAAGGAGTCACCGCGCAGAATGCGGTCCACGTTGCTATCGTCGAAGACGTGTTGTTTCTGCCCGGGCAAGCCCAAGGCCGCGCCGGACACGACGATGGATCCCGAGCGCGCTTCTGGCAGCGCCGGCGGACCAGCGCGGCGGCCGCCGTAAAGCGACATGCCCTCGTCGAGGAAACGGGCAAATAGTCTTCCCAGCCCGTCGTAATCGGGCTGGCCTGCGGACGTGCGAATCGGACTCTCACTCATGGTCTGGGTTGCTCCGTGCGAAGAAGTCGTAATGGAAACGGCGGGCGCAGTGGCGATCTCAGCGGCGGGCTGGGGCGCTGCAAGAGCGGCCAACAGACTTTCGGGCCGCGGAATACCCGCGGCGTAAAAGCCGCACATGGCCTCGTGGA
>Ga0265342_10002925_pt1 | contig 14379 bp, 8 predicted proteins | sample 4CB327metaG_FD_203125 | JGI IMG/M metagenome (GOLD analysis project Ga0265342, IMG submission 203125) | Rhizosphere microbial communities from Carex aquatilis grown in University of Washington, Seatle, WA, United States - 4-CB3-27 metaG | ecosystem: Host-associated > Plants > Roots > Rhizosphere...
CGCGAACGAGTGCAGGCCGGGATTGAACAGCGTGTTGCGGAAGCCGCTGGTGTCGAGGGCGAGCTGGTTCTTGGTGCCGAACGGAACGGTGACACCCACGCCGTTCTTGTTGTTGTAGCCGAAGTAGGCCGTCAGCGTGCCGGCCGGGTTGGGCGCGACGCATTCCAGGTTGGGAATCAGCGTCTCCTGCCCGCCGCGCTTGTATGCCTCGTCGAGGAACGTCAGGAACGGATCGATCCGCGTCGCCAGGCCGTAGTCCTCACAGAACAACCCGCCGAAATACATGACGCCCGCGAAGTAGTCTTGCCCGAACGCGTTCACGATGATGGGCCCACCCGAGTCGCCGAAGCAGCTGTTCGAGTTGGGCGTGTGGCCGTCGAACTTGACGACGTCCTGTCGCACCGCCGGCACGAGCATGCCGGGGTTGGGATCCTCGGGGTGATAGTCGGCCGCCGTGGGGCTTCCGAGGAGATGCGTGAGCCCGGTGCGCTGAACGCGGGATCCGGTGGCGGTCGTGCCGCTGGTCGCGACGTTCCCGCCCCAGCCCGAGATCGTCACCTGCCGGTTGATCCACGTATCGTCCAGTCGGAAACGCGCCAGCGGCAGCGGATCGAACGGCGGCTTGCGATCCAGATAGATCGCGCCCATGTCCGGGTGCTCGAGGTTCGCGTCCCACTGCGGATGCGTCTCGAACGAGTCGGCCTTGGCCCAGAACGACGGCTGCCCGACGGGCGGCGGGACCAACAGCCCGTTTTGCGGGGTGAGCTGCGCAAAATCCTGAGTGAAGTTGTCGCCCCAGTAGACGAAGAGCTGACCCTGGAAGATGTCCGTCAAGCAATGAGCCGCCGTCATCACCACGCGCGGAGCGAAGTACGATCCCGAGCAGGTCCGGGTTGTGAGCCCCCCGGGACCGGCAACCGTCGCGTAGATCATGACGACCTCGTTCCGGCCCCCCGTGGCCGTCGGTCGAACGATCGGGCTCGTCTCGTTGATGAGCGGTTCGCTGGAGTCGGGGCCGCCCTCTCCGCATCCGGCCGCGGCGAGCGCGCCGATGATCAGTAAGCTAACGAGTCTCGTGATTGGTTTCATCGTCTCTCCGTCTCTGACGTTGGGGCGTCGGGAATCCCGACGAGCAACCTTTACGCCATTGCGACGACAAAAGGGTGTTGTTGTTGCTCACGGCCTGGCCAAGATCGTTTTCCACCCTACCCTTCGGGCGTGGCGTCAGGTGCCGCGCGGGGAACGCGCAACGGACGCCACCATCCGTGCTCGCGCAGGCAGCTCCAGACCCAGCGCGACCAGCGCAGGCAGGCGAGCGCCAGCCACAACGACCAGGCCAGCATCGCTCCCCGATACATCATCAGGGGCGCCGACAGGATCCAGGGCCGTGGTAGCAGCGGTCCGGTCCGATCCTGATACCAGCGCAGCAGCTGGTCGTTCGATCCGTTGCCAACGACGCGCATGTCGGGATGCGACACCAGCCCTTGCTCGATGGCGCCGAACAGAATCGCGACCGCCGCCACCGTGAGGCCGACGAACACGATCTGCGAGAGGTCGTAGAGGACCGCGCGCCCGGCGATGGGGTGCCGCGCGCGCCACCCCATTGCCAGCAGGAACAACCCGACGACGCCGGCGGCCGGCAGCGGCAGCTGCGCCATACCGATGCCCAGCAGCGTCCAGTCCCACCAGCGCAGCGGCGTCAGACGCGTGCGGCCCAGGACCCAGCCCATCACCAGAAGCACGATGACGATGCTCCAGATGTGCACGGCCGGTCCCAATCGCGGCCCCGCCGCCCACAGCATCCAGCGCGGCGCCTCGGCGAGCTGGATCTGCGTGACGATGTTGGTCGCCGGGACGCCGACGTCGACCGCCGGAGCGCGAAAGATCGGCGACAGCGGTGTCGGTTCGCGCCAGCTGATCGCGAACGTCTGCTTGCGTGGGCCGATCGGCAGCACGATGCGCCGCCCGTCGCTCTCCAGGTGCAGCGGCATCGCCTGCCCGTCCAGCGTCACGCCTTCGAGCTCGGCGCCCGCCGCCAGCGCAATCGTGTGCTGGGTGCCGCGGCTCGACCGGATCGCCAGCGACAGCGTCGAGCGCGTCATGCGCGTCCCCGGCGACACGTCGAGCTCACCGCCGTCGATGGTCAACGTCTGTCCGCCGGCGCCCGCGGGCCGGCCGAGCGCGATGCGCACCTCCTCGCCGGGCCAGGGACGCCATTCGGCGATGCGCGCGCCGTCGGGGTCAGCGCGCTGGATGGGTGGAATCCCGGCGAACGTCGCGTGCCAGGTGGCGCCGAGATCCAGCAGCCAGGTCTCGGCCCACAGGCGAGCGAACGCCGGAGCCGCGTGCAGGCGCAGCGCCGCGGATTCGGTCAGCGTCGATCGCCACTGCGTCTCCGTCGCATCGGGCCCGAGGCTGACGTTCACCGCCGTCTTGGCCTTGTCCACGCGCACGCCGGCGGTGGTGACCGCCTCGCCGGGCAAGAGCGGCACGTCGATCACCACGGGCGCGCCGGTGGGCGTCTCACGGCGGACCACCGTCTCGACTTCCCATTTGAGACCGAGGTGCAGGGTGCGCGTGACGCGCAGGAACGGCGCGAGCGACACCGCCGCGCCGGCCGCGTCCGGCGGCGCCGGCGTCCCTGTGGCGCCGCCCGCGCGCGACAACTTGAGGCTCTCGTCGGCGGCGCCGTCCTCGTGCAGGCCGTCCAGCGTCCACCCGCGCACGCGGGCGGTGACGAACCGCGGCTTCAACGGCAGCGCGATCTGGATCGTCTCGCGCGGCGACAGAGCGCCGGTCATCTCGACGCGAAACGTGCCCGGCGACAGCGCCAGCCACAGCGTGCCGTCGTCGGTGCGCGCCAGCGCGGAAGCCACCTTCCCGTCGACGCGCACCTGATCCGGGACCCAGTCCTTGAGATTTCCCGGCAGCGGGATCGCCGTGCGTGCCGCGGCCGAAGCCTCCAGGACCAGCTGCAGCTCGCCCGGGGTCACGTCGAGCGCCAGGCGGCTGATCCCGCCGCAGTTGGGCGCGCAATGCGGCGGCTCGAGCAGGCGCTGCTTCAATTGTTCGAGCAGCTCCGGCGAAGGCGCGGTGAGCTCCGCCGCGCGCGCCACGCCGGACAGGGTCGCCGCCGCCGTCGTCGCCAGCAACAAGAGCAGTATCCCGGCGCGGTTGCCGGCGCCGTCGAGCAGCGGACGCGCCGCGTGCCACCCGCCGCCGAGGCGCATCGGCCGGCGCAGGATGAGCAGCGCCAGCGCCACGAGCAGCGCCGCACGTGCCAGCGACAGCGCCAGGTTCACGGACGGAGGTGCCAGCCACAGTTGCAGCTCCTGGTCCTGGCGCACCGGCGCGTTGAAGGTCAGCGAGGCGGTGTCCCACTCCCAGGTCGGAAGCCCAGGACCGGTCTGGACCACGGCGCTCGGATCGTAGACGTCGCGTTTTTGCGAGACGGCGTCGCTGAGACGAAGGTTCTTGTCCACGCCAAGCAGCCCAGCTTTCCCGGCGTAGGCCGACCCACGGGGCTGCTCGACGTCTTTCTTCGGCCTCGCCAAGAGGCCGATTCCCGATCCCGAGGCATCCTTGCTGAGGTCGCTGAGCGCCCCCATCGCCGAAGCGTGGCCCTCCGCGGTCGCAACCGGCGCCTCCGCGGGCACGGGAGCGGGGGCCTCGGGGACGAAGAATGCGACCTGACTTCTTTCGGTGGTCGGGCCTTCGCGCTCGGCCGCCGGGTGCACGCCGCGCCGCACCTCCGCGACGGCGTACGGAAAAAGCACCGAGGCGAGCGCGATCCACGCGGCGATCCGATACACGCGCGCCAGCGTGTGCAGCTTGCCTGTACGAAGCGCGCGCGCCAGCGCCTCGCCCAGCAGGACCGCGAGCCAGACCACGCCGGGCGCGTCCGATTCGGTAATCGAGAGGCCGATCCCCACGAGCGCTACCAGCGCCAGCTTCCAGCCGAACAGGCGCTGCGCCGCCAGCGTGGTCACCAGCAGCAAGAAGAAGCTGAGCAACGACCACCGATCGATCCAGGTCCCCGTCACCTTGTCGGCGCCGGCGGCGTGAATCAGCCGCCAGCCGGGCGGGATCATCAACGTCGTCGACACGCTCTGAAAATCGAGCAGAAAGCTCGTCGCCGGGACGCGCCAGCGGCGGCCTTCGATGCGGCTGTCGGCGCTGATGGCGGCGCGGCCGCTGCGAATCTCGACGCCGTCGTTCCCGTCGGCGTCGCGCGTGATGAACTGATCCCGGCCGTTGATCGCGACGCGACCGAGGCGCGTGTGCGCCGCGCCCGCCAGCCGCCAGCTGCGCGTGAACCGGCCGGTGATCTGATCGCTGACGGTGTAGCCGCCGCCGTCGAAGTCCAGCCACAGCCGCCGCTGCAGCTGCAGCTGATCGGGACCGGCGTCGCTGTCGCCGCGCCGCCGTTCTGCCAGGGTCAGCGTCGCGCCCGGCGGTAGCGCGTAGGCGGGCAACAGCTTCCAGTCGTCGGGCAAGGTCGTCTGCGCCGGATCGATCGCGGGCGCGCCGCCGAGGTCGACCACGCGCAGCTCGGGGCGGCTCTGGAAGACCCAGACCTCCTCGCCTTCCTTCCAGAGACCGTCGGGCCGCGGTCGCGTCACGCTGTCGCCGGCGGCGGTCCGCCGCGCGATCAGCGTGATGGTCCAGCTGCCGGGTCGGACCTGAAGGCGCACGTGACCATCCGCATCGAAGCGCAACGGCAGGTTGCCGACGACCTCTTGCGCCTGGAAGCCCTCCGGCAACGCGCGGCCCAGCATGACCTCGCGGCTCTTGCCCGAGACCGCCAGCTGCAAGCGTGTGATGAGGTGCAGCGGGACATCGTCGACCAGCTTGCGGTGCACGGAGATGTCGATGCTGTCCGCCTCGGCAACCACCTCCTTGCGGCCGAGAAATACCTGCCCGCCCTCGTCGCGCACGGGAAAATCGACGCGCCTGCCGTTGACGGTCAGGGCGACCAGACCGGTCTCCGGGAGCACGGCCAGCCCGTCGGGCAGCGCTTCGTCCCAGGCGAAGCGGCCGGTCACCAGGTGGTGGCCGGCGGCGAGCTCCAGGACGGGATCGCCGTCGTCGCCCGACACGACGGCTGCCGGCTTGCCGTCGACACGCACGTCCAGCGGCCAGTGCTCGTCGCTGCCGGGCAGCTCGGCCAGCCCCGCGTGGAACACCTCCCACTCCTGCGCAAAGGTGCCGCCCTTGTCATTGACCGTGAGCGATAGCCGCGCCGGCCAGGCACAGACGCGGTCGTCGTCGTGGCCGTGCAGCTGCGGGCAAGCCAGCTGCTCGTCGCCGTCGCCGTGCAACACCCATCCCGCCCAGGGCCGCAGCGCCTCCGGCACCGAGTCCGCCGGCCCGGCCGCACGATCCGGCCGGACAGGACGAGCCGCGTGCGCCACGGATCCCGTCGCCAGAACGGTGACCAACACGGCCGAGACGCCCAGCGAGCCCCGCGCATTCGCCACCAATGAGTGCCTCCTCGTGGTTGAGACAGGAAACGGCGCCGACACTTTAACCCGCGAGACGCGTCGCCCGCGAGCGATCCGGAGGATTCGACAATCCTCCGACGCGCAGGTTCCGCGGCGGATCGCGCGAACGCCGGGTCAGTGACAGCCGCCGGGCAGGCTGACGTAGACCTGCCCGAGCGCCGTCGGCGAGCCGTCGCTGTTCACGAGGCGAGCGTTGGGGATGGGATCGGCGCTGAACCACGAATAGCGAAAGACGTGCGGGTTGCTTTCCAGGTAAGGGATGGCCGCGCGCATGAACGCCTCCTGATCGGCCGCGGTCTTCGTGCCGTCGCACGAGAACTCGGTGAGCCAGATCGGCTTGCCGAATTGCTCGAAGCCCTCGAGGCTGCCGCCCGGCTCCAGGTAGTCGACCAGCGACGGCAGATCGCAGTTGTACCAGTGGACCGCGATGTGATCGACGCGGCAGCCGGCGCAGGCCGCAAAGAAGTCGCGCAGATACTGATACGGGCTGGTGCCGTTGCATGACGTCGCGGGCCCGCAGAAGTTCACCGCCGGCGACACGAGGGCGGCGCTGGCGGCGGTCGCCTTGGCTTCCAGCATGGGCCAGTCGGCGGCCGCCTGTTGCGCGGTCAGGTTCGACTGCGCGTGGAAGTTGGGCTCGTTGAAGCCGAGCAAGTAGCGCGTCAGCGCGGGCAGCGTCGCGTTCAGGTCCATCGAGCCCCAGATCATCGGGTCGAACTCGAGAGCCGAGCCGGCGCCCGCGACTCGCGGCGACCAGTCGTACCACCAGCCCACCGACGGGAAGAACGCCGCGCCCGGCGCGGTATTTGTCGCGATGCCACGCTTGCAGGCCCCGCTGGTGCCGGCCGCGCCGCCGGCGCCGCGGTCACTGGCGCCGTCACTCGGCGCGTCGATGCGAGCGTCGGTGGCGCCGCTCGCGCCGGCGACGCCACCCGCGCCTGCGTCGTGTCCGCTTTGGCCGCCCGCCGGAGCGCCGCCGCTGGCCTTCCCGCCGGCACCGGCCGCGGCCTCGGTCCCGCTGTTCGTGCTCGAAGTCGAGCAACCTCCCGCGAGGGCGATCAGCGCGAGCGCTCGCAGCAAGGCCGGCGATACGCGCGGCATGCCTCAGGGTACCACCGGCTCAGGTCACCGGCCACGGTGCCCCCCCATTCGTGTGAGACCTGCTCCCACCGCTCGCACGTGAGCGACCCGCAGCTCACGGATCGGTCGGGCGCGCCGCTCATCGCGGGAAATCAAAGCAGATCGAGAAACGCGAGCAGTGCGTGCTTCTCCCGGGGAGCGAGGCCAGCGCTCTCGTCCGATGTTCCCTCCGGCGTCTTCGCGGTGTCGTGCCAGAACGCGCCATCTCCGTAGCGCGCGCGGTCCAGGACCGACGACAGATCCTTTGCCGAGCCGTTGGTGAAATAGGGCCGCTTTTTGTAGAGACGCCGCAACGACGGGATGCGTGCACCCTCCGGGTGGACGTAAGGCACGACGCCGCTCTTGCTGTACTCGTCCTTGCCCCAGACGATCGGACCGTCGTGGGCGAACAAGAGTGACTCCCAGCGTTCGAACGGCACGCGCGAATCCGAAACGTCACTGGCCAGGCGCGCCTCGTGGCACGATTCGCAGCGGTCGCGGAACACGCGCGCGCCGGCCCGCTCGTCGTCGGAGAATGCGCTTCGTCCCAGCGTCGCCGGGTTCGGGCGGTGATTGAACGCGGTCAAGAAACGCATGAACGCTTCACGAAGGCGTAGGGGTGACAGAAGATCGTCGCCGACGCCCAGCGCCGCGAGCCAGGGCGCGTCGCCCACGCGCAGGCCGAACCACGGGTCGTGGCCGCTGCGCGCGTTGGCCACGCGGAACTCGTTGAATGCCACCGAGACCAGGTCCGGATCCAGCGCGCGCGAGAAGTGAGGGCGGTTGTTGAACAGACCGAGCAGCGGCTTGGTGACGGCGTGAACGTCGCCGCGGCCGGTGTGATGGGTCCGCCCGTCGGCGTAACCCTCGAAATGACAGGTCTCGCACGTGAAGCGGCTCAGCGGTCCATCCGAGCGGCCCCAGGGCGCCATCAACGTCGTGAAGATCAGCGCCTCGCCCAGGCGAAGCGCCGGATCGCGGGGCGCCGCCCCAGGGATCGGAACAATCACCGGTTTGGCGCCGGGCCGCGCGACCTCGACCCACGCGTCGAGCAGCGGATCGGCGAAGATCAGCGCGCCGTCCGAGCGTTCGACGACGTCGTTGGTGCCAGGAACGAGCTCGGTGATGGTCTCTCCGGCGGGGACCGGCCCATCGAGGTTCATCTCGAGCAGCTTGTCGGTTCCGTAGCCGGACACGCGCGCGGTGGCTCCCGAGAAGAGCAACACCTTGGGCACGACCACGCCGCGCTCGCCGAGGTTGACGGCCGCTCTCCGTGTCGCGCGCCGGGCGCCGAGATCGACGTCGTAAAGATAGAGGAAGGAATCGACATAGCCGAACGCGCCGATGGTCCGATCGAGCGGATGATCCTCGGCCGAGCCGATCCCGATCAGCAAGCCCCGGCGGCTCTCCCGGGCGGCGAACGACCAGATGGGACCGTCGAGAACGATGCGAATGGGAGGCTCGTCGGCAGCCCCGCCCAGCGGATTCAGCCGCTGGATCACCAGGGCGTGATCGAGCAAGCAGTCGACGATCAGGCGATCGCCGACGCGCGCCATGCGCACCGGTCCATGGCCAACGGCGAGGTCGTGCCGGCGCCCAAAGGCCAGCCGGTCGCGCACCGAGGCATCGACTTGCAGAGCCACCAGCCTGCCCCGCTGCTCCTCGATGAGATAGACCCAGCCGCCAGGACCGAAGGTGATGCCGCGGATGGCGCGGACGCCTTCAATCACGGCGGTGCCCGCCGGCGAGAGCCGCGCGCCATCCCAGCGAAAGCGCGCGACCTCCGTCGCAAGCTCGCCCGCGACCAGCACGACGTCGCCGGCCACCGCCAGCGCAACGGGCGATCGCGGAGCGGGCAGTCGCTGGATCTCGCGCAACGACCGATCCAGGACGACGACGGCGTCACTCCCTCTCAGGATTCCCACCAGGAACCCCGAGCTCGCGATCTCCTTCACTGTGTAGGGATCGGGACCGCTGGCGCGATCCCACGTCACCGGGTTTGCAAAGTCGGCTTTCGCGCGCGCGCCCTCGTCGAGCGCGTGAAGCTCCTTGTCGGCCTCGGCGATCTCACGGTCGTGAGCGGCGGAACCGGCGGGCGCGTGCGGGCGTCGGCTCCGGCCGGTCATCCAACCGGTCAGAACGCCGGTGATCAAGCCGGTCTTGGCCAACGCCACGGCGACAATTCCCGCAGCGAGACCGACGTACAGGACCGACCGTGCGGGCCGCATCATCTGCACCGCGCCAGCCTAGCGCGAATGTGTGGTTCGGGTGTAAGTACGTCGCCAGGCACGAAAGGAGAGACGCTGATGAAGAAGCGAACCTTGATTGGGGCCATTGCCGGGTGCGCCCTGCTGGTGTTCGGACTTGCCGAGTGTGACATGGGCTCGTCATCGAGCTCGGCGCTCGACAGCACCTGCGACGCGGGACCGGACGCGACCTGCACCCCGGTGACGAGCGATCCCGGACCGTCGTCGGGCTGGTGAGCCCGCCGCAGGAATCGGCCAATAAACATTCGCTTTTATTCAGCAAACTGTTTTTGCGCCACCACGTAAAACGCCCGCTGGGCGTGTGCGCTTGCAGCAGCGCGATCCGCCAACGCCTTGTACTGACACGCAAAATAAGTAACTAAAATTACCCTATTGACGCGCACTAAGGATTACCTACATCCTAGGCGTATGACCACCGCACGCACCATCAAGCGCTACGCGAACCGCAAACTCTACGACACCCGCGACAGCCGGTACGTCACTCTCGAGCACATCGCGGCAATGGTCCGCGCTGGAGACGACATCCGGGTTGTCGACAACACCACCCAGGCTGATCTGACCACCGCCACCTTGGCCCAGATCATCTTCGAGGAGGAGAAGGCGACGCCCCGGCTGTCCCTCGCCGGCCTGCGCGAGATCATCCAGGGCGCGACGCTCTCGATTCCCAGCGTTTGACCCACGGACGATGCCCGGCATCGATCTCGAATCGCCGCCGGGCATCGTCCGGTTCTCTCGATTGCCCTGACCGGCCGCGGCCGGAGCGTCACTTCTTGCGCTGCAGGATGTGCTCGATCTCGTCCATGGTCGCGTTCATCTCGGCGATCGCCGAGTCGAACGGCACTGACGTGGTCATGTCGACACCGGCGTCTTTCAACAGGTCGATGGCGTACTTCGAGCTGCCCGCCGAGAGCATCTGCAAGTAGGCGTCGCGCCGCGCGGTCTTGCCAGCCCGCGCCTCCTCGCGCACGGCGCGCGCCAGCGCCGTCGAGGCGACCATGCTCGTGGCGTACTGGTAGACGTAGAAGTTGTAGTAAAAGTGGGGCACGTACGCCCACTCGGTCGCGAGCACCTCGTCGACCTGGCAGACCTTCTGCGCGTGGCCGTAGTAGAAGCGCGCGAGCTCGAGATAGCGCTTCGACAGGTTCTCGCCGGTCAGCGGCTCGCCCCGCTCCGCCTGCTCGTGAAAGCCGAGCTCGAACTCGGCGAACTGGGTCTGACGGAACAACGTCGTGCGCAACCCGTCGAGCAGCGTGCCCAGCAGAGACAGCCGGGTCGCGTCGTCCTTGGCGCGGTCGAGCATGTAGTGAATCAGCAAGTTCTCGTTGAAGGTCGAGGCGACCTCGGCGACGAAGATCGGGTAGTCGGCGGTGGCGTACGGCTGCGCGCCGTGCGACAGGAAGGTGTGCATCGAGTGCCCCGACTCGTGCGCCAGCGTGGTCAGATCTTCATAGCGGCCGTTGAAGTTGAGCAGCTGGAACGGGTGCACGCCGTAGACGCCCGTCGAGTACGCGCCCGATCGCTTGCCGGCCGACGGCAGGTAGTCGGTCCAGCGGCTCTCGAACCCCTTGCGCAGGGCCTCGGTGTACGCCGTGCCCAGCGGCGCCAGCGCCTCGAGCGTGATCGCGCGCGCCTCGTCGGGGCCAAAGCGCATGTCGACGCTCGCGACCAGCGGCACGTACAGGTCCTGATAGTGGAGCTCGTCGAGGCCGAGCATGCGTTTGCGCAGCGTCAGGTAGCGGTGCAGCGTCGGCAGGCTGCGGTGCACGTCGGCCAGCAGCTGCTTGTAGACGGCGACCGGGATGTTGTCCTGGAACAGCGCCGCCTCGAGCGTCGACCCGAAGTGCCGGACGCGCATCTCGAAGAGGTGCGCCTTCACCGCGGAGGCCAGCGTCACGCCCATGGTGCGCTCGTAGGTCTTGAGCGCGCCGAAGAACGCCGCGAACACCTTGTCACGATCGGCGCGGGCACGATCCTGCCGGTGCAGCGTGAACGCCGCGGGGTCCAGGCGCACCGACTCGCCCGTCGAGAGCTTGAGCGTCGGATACGGCAAGTCGGCGTTGGACAGGACGCCGTGCACCTCGCTCCCGGCGCTCTCCAGGTCGGCCGCCTCGGCGGCGATCTTCTCCTCGGCGGCGGTCAGCGTGTGCGGCTTGCGCCGCAGCGTCTCCTCCAGATAGACGCGGTACGGAGCCAGCCTGGGCTCGTCGGCGACGAACTTGCGCACGCGCGCCGGGTCCATCGCCAGGATCTCCGGCCGCACCCACGAGCAGGCCGCGCCAAACGCGGTTGCCAGCTCCTGCGCGCCCTGCTTCATCTCGCGCGGGCGCCCCGCGCGCACGTCCTCGTCGGACAGGCCGTTCGCGTAGACCAGAAGCCGCGACAGGTCTCGATCCAGATCGAACATCAGCTGCAGACCGCCCAGCAGCTCCTTGGGCGACTTGCCCAGGTGCCCCCGATGATTGCCGAGCTCGGGCAGCCGCTTCTGGATCGTGTCCTTGGCCGCGGTCCACGCCGCCTCCGACGGGTAGAGATCCCCCAGGTTCCACCTGTACTTGTCGGGGATCTCCGAGCGGTCCCCGGCCGCGATCGCGCCTGCCGTCATGCCGATGCCTCCGAGGCACACGAGTATCAGCCGCCGATAGCCCATGAGCCCGAGGGAAACTAACGGCAGATCGCCCGGCGATCAACCCGGCGCCGTCGATTGCCGTGCGTGGCGCCGGGCGTGCGCGCCCGCGAATCGGTTGCAGGCGCGCGCGAAATATGGCACGAGCGCACGATGACGGTGAGGGGACGCGACAGGAGACGCGCAAGAAGATCGGTCACCGGATGGCGGCGCGCGCTGATGCTGGGCGCGGTCAGCGCAGCGGCCGTCGCGCTCGCGCCGGTCGGGCGCGCGCACGCAGGGGCCGAGGAGCCCGCGGTGATCGTTGGACGCGTGACGTTCCGGGACAGCGTGCGCCAGGCCCGGGCAGAAGACGTCGAGCGCCTCCGCTGGGGCCGCCTCATCGTCGAGATGCGCCGGGGCTGGGACGTGTACGCGGCGAACCTCGACGCAAACGGCTTCTTTTCAATCAGCGGACCGCCGGGTACGTACCGGCTCGACTACGTGCGCGTCGGCCAGCTGACCGAATTTCTGGCGCCGCACGAGGTGAAGGCGCGCGCGGGGCGCGTCACCTGTCTCGGCACGCTCGAGATCGCCGTCGCGGATCTGGGACGCGATCTCGGCAACAACAACGACAGTCAGTTGCAGGTGCGCGACGACTGCGCCGCGCTCGAGCCCGAGGTGCGCCGGCTGGCGAACGCCGACGCGGGGATCGCGACGTCGGTGCCGGCGCCGGTCGAGCGCCACTGGAAAGGTCCGACGGCGGTCGAGATCGCCGCCGGCCTGCGCGCCGAACTGGCGCTGGACAACAAGGGCGGCTCGATGGTCCGCGGCAGCTTGCTGGTGCCGATCAGCCAGGACACCGGCAGCGGCAACTTCGTGGCGGCAGCGCAGCTGCTGCACCTGTCGGCCGCCTTCGAGACCAACCGTCTCAGCAACGGTACCGGCACGACCATCCCGGGCACGGCGAAGTGGGGTGGCGCCGTCGGCGCCGGGTACTCGATCTGGCTGCTCGAGGCGATGCTCCGGGGTGGGTTCCTGGCCGGCGATGGCCCGGGCGAGCACGGGCCCATGGTGGGTGGATCGCTGCGCGTCGGAACCTTCCTGTTCGGCGTCGGCCTGCAGATCGAACGCTACCCGTCGGCCAGCCAGCAGATGCAGCTGATCACCCTCGACCTGTCGCCGATCGGTCTGCTCGGGAGCCTGCTGTGACCGGCGCGGCGCGCGCGATCTGGTTGCCGCTCGCGGTGGCCGCGCTGGCCAGCGCGGCGGCCGGCGGCTGCTTTCGCCTGAGCGATCCGGTCTACGCCACACAAGACATTCGCGCCCACGAGCCGAGCGAGGCGGGGCGATCGTTGATCTTCGGCACCATCGTCGTCGACGAGTTCGGGGCCGGCGATCTCGACACCATCACCCTGGCCAAGGTCGGTCCGGGCACGGAGCGCGGCCACCGCAGCACCAACCGGATCAATCTGTTTCGCGTGTTCTCCCGGCGCGCGATGAAGGACGGCCACTTCGTCATCGAGGTCGAGCCCGGGATCTACGAGCTCGAGAGCTTCTCCACCTCGGGCTGGGGCCAGCCACGCACCTGGACGTCGAAGGACGAGGCGCGCCGGGGCACGCGCGTGATCGTGACCCGCCCCGGGATCTACGACATCGGCACGCTGCGCGTGGCCTTCGGCGCGGTCGGGTTCTTGGAGAGGTCGTACAACTTCGAACGCATCACGGCCCCCAACCCCGAACGGCAAGCCGTTCTGGCAAGAGCGATCGCCGACACGCGCTGGGCCCGGGTGCCGATGGCGCCCATGACGCCGGGCGCGCCCGCCCCGACCGCGCAGGCCCCGCCAGCGCCATAGCGGCGGCGCACAGGGCTAGAGGGCGCCGCGGATCGTGGCGTCGTCGCCGACCAGCGACAGCACAGTGCCTTCGTTGCACGCGGCGAAGACGCGGTGGACGTCAGGTGGCGTGACCCGCGCCAGCTCGTCGACGTCGCCGGTGACCGTGTCGATGGGCAGGCCCAGCGTGATGGTCTCCATGATCTCCTCGGCCAGCTCCGACGCGGTCTGGAAGCGCAGAGCGGCGCCGCGGGTCAGCGCCCACTGCACCTGGCTCAGCGCCGCTTTGTCGACGTCGCCGCGGGCCAGGAGGTCGATCTGCGCGTGCAGCACACGGAGCACCTCGCGCAGGCGGCGGCTATCGACGGACATCGCGGTCTCGATGTGCGCGGCTCCGCCCGGAGCCAAGAATGCCGTGCTGTCGATCGAGTAGGCGGCGCCGGCCTGTTCGCGGATCTCATTGGTGAGGTAGCCGCCCAGCACGCTTGCGGCGATGCGCTGGGCGGCGCGTTCGCGCGCGGTCTTGGGATACGGCAACCGGCAAGCGAGCGTGACCTCGACCTGCGCGCCCACCGGCCGGTGGGTGATGAGCAGCTCTTCCCGCTTTTGCGCGCGGAGCGGCGGCGGGACCCAGGGGACGTTGAGCCGGCGCGCCGACGCCGGGCCGTGCCAGTCGGAGAACCAGCCGGCGACGATGCGAGTCGCGGCGGCGACGTCCATATCGCCGGCGACGACCAGCACCGCATTGCGCGGCCCGTACAGCTGCGGCAGCCACACCGGCGCCAGGCTCGGATCCAGAACGCGCAGATTGTCGAGGCCGGCGCGCGTGCCGTAGGCGTGCGATCCGTACAGCGCCGCGCGCACCTTGGCGGACGCTTGCGCGCGCGGCTCGTCGATCGGCGCCGGCATCGACGCCAGGCGCGGGCGCGCCCGCTCGAGCACCCCGGCCCAGTCGGTACCGGCGACGTCGTGTACGCGATCGGCCAGCAGGTAGAGCGCGTTCGACAGATGCCGCCGGTCGGTGCGCACGACGTCGGCGGTGTAGCCGGGGC
>Ga0265342_10002927_pt1 | contig 14376 bp, 15 predicted proteins | sample 4CB327metaG_FD_203125 | JGI IMG/M metagenome (GOLD analysis project Ga0265342, IMG submission 203125) | Rhizosphere microbial communities from Carex aquatilis grown in University of Washington, Seatle, WA, United States - 4-CB3-27 metaG | ecosystem: Host-associated > Plants > Roots >...
GGGTGTGTTATTGGTAATTATGGTTGTAATTTCCGCTGGTGTCGGCGCGGTACATCTGCCGGTAAGCGAAATAATAGATATAATAAGTCACGCATTTGGCGGGCATCCGGATACTCCAATCAATTCTATCCACGAAGGGCTTTTCTTTCAGATTCGGCTTCCAAGAACCTGTATGTGTTTCGTTGTCGGAGCGGCCCTATCCGTTTCAGGCGCGTTAATGCAGTCGCTGTTCCGTAACCCCATTGTTGAGCCGGGACTTGTAGGCACATCAGCCGGAGCCGCTCTTGGGGCGTCATTTACATTTGTATTTGCTAAAGTGGGCATTTTTGCCGAGCTGGCTTTTTTAGGCGACCTGCTTTTACCGCTCGTAGCTTTTGTTGGCGGCCTGACCGCGACAACCATAGTTTACAGGTTCTCGTCATTCTACGGTAAAGTGAATGTTTCGACTATGATATTGGCGGGAATAGCCGTGAACGCCATGGCCGCAGGAGGAACCGGATTTCTATCATACATTGCCCGCGATCCGCAGGCGAGGTCAATTACTTTCTGGAACCTCGGCACGTTTTCAGGAGCTGACTGGAAGAGCGTGATAATTGTGGCTTCAATCACATTAATATGTATTCTGGCTGTATTGCGTTATGCCAAACCTTTAAATGCGCTTCAGCTTGGCGAGACCGAAGCAAACTACCTGGGTATAAATATTGAAAGAATGAAGATACAGCTGATACTTATTAACACGCTTATGGTTTCCGTAGCAACTTCCATGGTAGGAGTAATAAGTTTTGTTGGCTTAACCGTCCCTCACTTGCTGAGAATATTGAAAGGTTCCGATAACCGTTACCTGATGATAGGCTCAGCGCTAATGGGCGGCATTTTGATGACGATTGCGGATATGCTTGCAAGAATAATAATAGCTCCAGCGGAAATGCCCATTGGTATAATAACGGCATTTGTTGGCGCCCCTGTATTTTTGTGGCTGCTATACAGGAACAGGAAATCGGGGAGGAGAGGAGGGTTTTATGCTTAACGCAAGGAACGTAACCTACTCAATTGGAAATTTTAAGCTTGTTGAAGATATAACTCTTGATTTTAAAAGCGGCGAGCTTGCTGTAATTATGGGACAAAACGGCGCAGGGAAATCTACACTGCTGAAAATTCTTGCCGGCAGCCTTAAACATTACGCCGGCGAAGTTATAATGATGGATAGAAGCCTGGATAGCTTTTCTGACCTTGAGCTTGCGAAAACGCGGGCTGTTCTGTCGCAGCATTATGATGTTTCATTCCCGATACCGGTGGGCGAAATTGTTCTTATGGGCCGGTACCCGCATTTTAAAAACACGCCTTCGGCAAACGATAATGTAATTTGTGAAAAAGCGATGGAAATGATGGGGGTAACGCAGCTGAGCGACAGGGATTATAATACTTTATCCGGCGGCGAGTCGCAAAAAGTCCAGATGGCGCGTGTGCTTGCCCAGATATGGCAGGCGGAAGAGAATGAACAAAAAATATTGTTCCTTGATGAACCGGTATCAAGTCTTGATTTGCATTACCAGCATTACATATTGAGAATAGCTAAAGAGTATGCGAAGAGCAACATTTTAGTAATTGCGGTTTTGCATGATATAAACCTGGCGTTTAATTATGCTGACAGGGTTATTTTCATGAAAACAGGGAAGATTGTAAAAACATATTCCGGCGATGAAGAAGTTGATAAAGCTGTTGTGAGCGAGGTGTTTGACGTTAAAACAGAAATTATTAAAAACCCTTTTTCGAATAAGCCGATATTTGTTGTGGATGAAAAGTAGAGGGCTATTGTTATTTCAGCTTATCAATACTTTTGAAATATTTGTATATCTCTTCGTTCTTTACGGTTAATTTTCCGTCTTCATTGGGGTCGCCCTGTACCGGCTGGAGCAGGAAAGGTATTAGCCATAAAATTGGTTTTTCGTCGAAATTCTTAGGATAGTTATCGCCATTTTCACCATACGACATGATTGGATATTTTATAGCCATTTGCGAAAAGCGCAACTCTATTCTTCCGGCATAAATCCTTTTCCCGTTTAGAGTTACAATAAAAAGCTTTTCAGAAAAGCGGTAGCCGGATTTCTCGTTTTCCCACTTAGCCAGGTAAGTCGTAAATATATCTTTCCCGGACGGCGTGAGCCGTACCTGTTGTTTTTCCCAGTCATATGAATCAATTTCAGCGTCTGAAATAATAACATCTGAGAGCGGCGCATTGTTGAGAAAATTCATCCAGCTTGAATCATAATTATAAATATGCGTTTCAAATTTTGCAGTCTCGTTGTGGTTATAGAAATATATAGCAAAACCTCCATCTCCGGCGGGTTTATTGTTTTTCATCGTATCAGATTTTGAACAGGAAAAGTTTCCGGCAAACAATAAAAAGAAGAAAGAAAAAGAAACCGCAAGATTAATCAACATAGGCATTCAGTATTTTATTTATCTATTGTAATTATTTCGTCAGGCGCATCATTATCTATATGAAACGTCATATCTCTTTCAGTAACGCCAAGCGTAACCTTATTATTATTTACTGATTTGATCTTTCGAATCTCCATCGTTTCCGTGCCGGTTTCTTTAAGCTCTTTTGAATAAAACGAAAAGTATTTTTTCAGATTCCCATCGTTATCTGTTTTGAGCGCAATTGTTTCGACTGCGTTCCATGTGCCGTTATGCGCGCGCCGCTGAAACAGAATTTCATTTCTGCCGTCCCCGTCCAGATCGGTAAATGTGATATATGGTTTATCGATAAGCCGGCCGTTCCACGATTCAAACCCCTGCTCGTTATTATACATAAACGTTCCGTCTATTTGAAAAAAGTCAGAATAATTATTCTTTTTGGCATCATACATGCAAAGGTATAACTGGAACCCGGAGAGGCTTTCGTTTAGTTCGGTAACATACAAAACATTTCCATCACCCGGGTTTATTTTAAACGTTTGAAAATAAAGGCTGCTTATGTCGCAATCATCGCTGAGTTCCTTACAAACCCTTGAGATCAAACCGGCGATATTTGTTTTAAGAGCGGCCGGCATTGTTTCTTTCCCGGAAACGGAATCGCGAAAGGTAACAATATCGTTATCATCCCTGGCTACAACGCTATTCAGGTTTTGCGCATGTAGACAGGGCGCCAATAAAAAGACAGAGAATAAGAAGAATAGTTTTAATTTCACTTTGCAATTTTAAAATTAAAGTTTGGCGATTTATAAACGCCCATCAGCCGGATCCAAATGGGCAAAAGCATTTCTGAACAACGGGCGCCGGTTATATCGCCTAAATCAATAACCGATTTCCACCCGAAGGAGTCTTTTAAAATTTTCGTAACTTCAGCTTTAGCTTCTGCGTCATTGCCACAAATAAATATATCGTGTTCGCCGGGAACCTGAGATGGATTTACCATTACGGAGCAATTAGTAGTATTGAGCGCTTTAACCACTTTTGCAGCAGGGTATTCACGCTGGATTTGCTCGCCCAGCGAATCAGTATTGCAAACCGAGAGCGTTGGCGGCATCCCTTTTGAAAAATCCAGGGGATTTGCAACGTCTACCAGGATCTTATCATTAAGATTAGGCGCAGTTGCTAGCTTAAGCGCTTCTAATGAAGCCATTCCTGATGTACAGTTGAATATAATATCGCCAAATGCCGCCGCTTCTGCAAATGTTCCCTGCGATGCTTTATGCCCTGACGTTTTTACCCATTCAGCCGCTTTTTCGTTATTTGCGGCTCGCGACCCCATTTTAACTTCATACCCCAGTTGGGCGAGTTTTGTTCCGATGGTTTTACCAACCATCCCTGTGCCAAGTATTCCTGCTTTCATTTTAATTAATTATTTTTAATTTGCAAAGAATGTTTACTGCAAAAATATGCAGTTCATATATTTCTTACAAGAACTGTCAGAAAGTATAGTATAGAACTTAATTAACAGAAATAAAGAATCAGCGCAATTTTTGCATTATTAATTTTAAAATCTATGTTAATAGACGGGAAAGAATTTGAAATAAAGCTAAACGGGAAAACATTTCACTGCGCGCTGGATGTAACTATGAATTTCATTGGGGGCAAATGGAAAACGGTGGTCCTCTGGTACCTGAGGAAAGAAAAGAAGAGATTCAGCGAGCTGAAGAAACACATACCGGGCATAACCGAAAAAATGCTTTCAATACAGCTGAAGCAGCTTGAAAAGGATAATATTATTGGCAGAAAAGTTTACGCGGAAGTTCCGCCGAGAGTAGAATACTTTCTTGCAAACGAAGGCAAAACGCTGGTTCCAATGCTGGAAGCAATGGCGCAGTGGGGAAGAAAGAAAGCGGGAACCCTGGGAATACTTGAGGAAGCGACTAGGCAGAAGAAACTAAAGAAACTTAATCTATAAGCGAGTTAGTTAATACTTTATATCATTTTTCGAGCAAAAATCCAGAACCTGCATAAATAGTTTCTTATTCATATAGCAAATGTTTGTCCTTCCTGAAAAATAAGTTTCATATTCATACTTACTATCTAAAATAGGCAATACATATATGCTGCTTGTTGTGTAAAGTCCTGCGTTAGTTTGTGAAGTATTAACCACGTAAAGAGAATCATGTGTGAAAACAAAATCCGTTCTGTCGTAAGAACTCATATCATATTTTGTTTTAATTATAGTTGTTAACTGGCTGGGAATAATAACATACTTGCTGGCAGTTTGTCCGGTACATGGGAACTGGATCAGACTTTTATCAGAATATTTGCTTGTATCCTGATTAGACGAACCGGTTTCTACCACATAAACATCATGCGTGAAATTAGAATCATACGTTATTGTGATAGTGATACCCGATAGATCGCTTTGGATCTGGGCAGTCAATGGGTTCTTCACGGGGTTGACCCCCGCTTCTGTTTTAAAAACTGAGCCGCCGCAACTACAAATAATTATTGAAGCTGCCGGTAAAATCAGCTGTAAAAAGAGCCTTTTTAAACGATTTTTGAGATTATTTTGCATAAACGTTAATAATACGAAATGCAATATAACAATGAAATTCTTACAAAGGTATAAGTATTAGTTAGTATTGTTAGAGTAATTTTTATCACCTTAAAACGGTATGGCTACTCTGAATCCACAGCTGTCATTGATAATCGTTTTCGGTACATATTTCAATAAAACGCTAATTCCGGCAAGGACTCACTTAAGTTTTAATACAGCTGGGTTAAATATTCATTGTTTGTATAAATAAATATTCCATTTTTCTGTTTCACCGGCTTTCTGTATATCGTTTCTGACATAAGGTTTATTTGAAAGAAGCTCGCTGAATATTTCGCTCATCGGCGTTCCGGATTTTTTTACCATAATAATTCCGGATTTATTTTTTTGCATGAAATCACGGATAGCCTCCCTTAAACCGTCCTTATCAGGCGGGGAGTCATATCCGGAAATCAAAACCCTGGAATCATAAGCGGGCGGAGCCGGAAGCATTGTTCTGTAGGGAACATAAAAAATGCTGGATGCGGAATTATGTTCGTCAAATATAAGTGCAGGGTACAGTTTGATATTCTTATCGATAAAATCAATCATCTGCCGCGCATCGTCAGGGTCCTCGGAAGTAACTATGAACTGCATTACTTTTGGAAACGCCTTATTGAATTTAGCTGGCACAAAATCTTTCATATAAGAAAACGGAATGCACGTTAAGATCACAATGGATACAAACGAAAATTTCAGCGCAGGGGACTTGTATTTATCAACCGCCCTGCTTAAGCCTATTCCCGCAAATACCGGGGCAAAGTAATAAGCAAAATACATATAGTGGGTCATGTAATACAAAGTAGCCCAAAGACTTTGTATTCCGTTCAGCAGCGCAGGCATAAAAACGGCGCACATTAAAACGATAAAGATCGATTTAGGAAAAGATTTATAAGAAAAGATCATTCCTTTAAAGAAATACCAGAACAAAACGAATGTAACCCCGATTACAATAAAATAGTACGGAAGGAAAAAACCAAACATTCTAACGCCGAGGCTGAGTCCCTGGATACTGTTGGGGGCCACCTGGTCGTAGCCCACCATGAATGGTTTCAGGGGGTTTCCATAAACTATCTGACTGAAGAAAAGATATATCGGCTCAAAGATCAGTGAGAGTACAATAAAATGATAACGGCCTTCTTTTTTAGAAGCAAAAGCGATTATACAAAAAGGCAACGCGAGACATAATATTTCAAATCTCTGGAAGAGACCAAGAAATGCGAACAGGCCGCTCAGGATGAAATATTTTTTTGATTCTTCCGAACCCATCGCCTTTATGAAAAAGAAAACAGTTATGCACGCCATTGTCAGGAATGGCTGCTGCGCATATGGTTCGAAGTTTAAACGGAAAATTACGGGATTCAGCATGAATATGCAAAGCGTTATAAATGCTGTTTTAAAATCTGTCAGTATTAAAGTCGTCTTATACACGTAATACCCGGCAACCGTCATCAGAAGGATCATAACGGCGGCAGAAGTATAAAAGAACTCTTTTGTTATCATAATTATCGGGCCCATAAGATAAAACCAGCCGGGGTAACCCGATTTTGGGAGCACAAAAAACGGGCGCTGGGCCCACATGAGAGCGTTCCATACGCGTGTTGCGGAGTCGCCCATATCCATCATATTATATGGGATAAGAAAAACTTTAACTATTATAGTTAAGATCAAAAACGACCATAATATTATTTTTTGCTTAGAACTTATAGCTTCCGGTTTTAGCCTGAAACCGCCTAAGTCAAAAATCTTCTGCAAGAAAGTAGCGCTCTGCATGTTATCGTTCATTTATTTATATGATTGTTTTAGAAATTTTTTTCTATGTACTTTTTTGCTTCATTCTGAGTCATTACGGCAAAATTTTTATACCGGTCATGAACGCTTATTATCTCGCTGATCGCGCCGGCAACAATTTCTGCGTTCTTCCACCCTCTAAGACTCCTGATCACTTTGCCAAGGCAGCCTTCTTTATAAGAAATCTGTCCTATAACATGAACCAGCGTGTTTTTAACCCTGGTCTCTGGGTCAAATTCAAGTTCCTGCAGCAAAGGAAGAATTTCTTCAGGATGGGTTCTGCCCCTTAATTCAAGTCCATGGCAGATTTCCCGCCTGATCTCTTTATCGGGGTGATGAATAAAACGCGCTGCGAACTTAACTACGGGCAGAGGGTTTTTCTCTCCCATTTTTTTGAGAGACCCGATAACGGCGTTTCTCGGCGAATGGTGTTCATCAAATAAGCCTTTTTCCATTATCCCTTCAATTTCATTAAAGTCTGTCTTCCCGATTTCTCCCGCCGCATTTATTGCAGTTTGCCTTACTCTAAAATCGTTGGATAAGAGCAAAACATCAAGCGCTCCCAGAATATTTTTCCTCTGGTTCTTTTCAGCGCTAAAAATTTTTCCCACGGCAAGGTACGCCGTTTTCCTTATATAAGTATCCGTATCGGCAAATACATTGTGAATATAATTACCGGAACCGGAGCTCAAGCCCGACAGGATCTTTTTATAAATCCCGCCTGCGAGCTTTTCTCTTTCTTCTTTTGAAAGATCATAGAACGACATTGCCGATAGTTCTCATTTCTTTATGAAGCTGAACGAAGGCTTGCCCTGTTTATTCAGGACCCCATCCAGCATTCCCCTTAAGTAATACATTCCAAGTTTAAAATCGCATACTTTCATAAACCATCTGAGCCGCCACGGGAATTTCAGCCAATCAACAAAAAAGGAAATAAACATATTAAAAGTAAGAGAATATTTACGAAAATAAAGGTATTTGTTTCGTTGGATCATGTAATATTCGAAATAGTATCCTTCTTTATTCGATTTAACCCACATGTGATTATGCCACAATTTAGCCGCCGCTATCGCAGCAGTCTCAAATCCGGCTTCGCTCACCCGGCGCGCAAAATCTATTTCATCTCCGTATGCAAAATAAGACTCTTCCCACATCCCGGCTTTATTTAAGGCTTCTGCCTTTACAAACGTAGCGCCTCCGCTGACAAGATCGACTTTGAAAACACTCTGTAATTTGTCCCGGACTAGCGCCAATTTTTTATCTTTGAATTGTTTCTCTATTTTGTACGACTTAAAATTTGCCATTGCGCCAAATTCCTGAATTGTTGTATCAGGATAGGCGCTAGCGCCGTAAAAAATTATAGGGGCCAAAACGCCGGTTTCAGAATTGTCTTCTGCCGCCTGTACAAGTTCTTTAATGCAATCGCCGTCAAGTTCCGAATCATTATTCAGGAAGAACAAATAACTGCATTCATCGCGCAAAGCCATTTTTGCTCCGTAGTTGTTCCCGCCTGCAAAACCGCTGTTGCACCCAGGCTTAAGATACCGGATGTCAATTCCCAGTTTTCCGTTTAGCTCTTTGCTTCTCTTCGTGTCAGAGCCATCTTCATTATTATCTACAAAATATACTGTAAGATCTTTGTAAACCTGCCGCTGAAGCGAGCTATAAAGAAGCTCAAGATTTTGCGACTGTTTGTATAAAACCAGTATTATGCCGACCTTCTTAATTTTTTTCTCCAATGACAAAACGCTTTGCATTTATAAAGAGATTCATATAATAATCAGATTCTTTTTCAAGAGTGTGCTCTTTCATCACAAATTCTCTTGCGTTTGATCCAAGCCGGTTGGTCTTTTGGGGATTATCAATCAGGTTTCTCATTGCAGAGACTATAGAGTTCAATGTTAAATCAACAAGAAGCCCGTTGTTGACGTTAACCAGAAGACCAGTATCACCGGTATTGCTGGCGATGATTGCATTGCCGCAAGCCATGGATTCAATAACACTTAGCGAGGGATAGTTAGTGCCGGTTTGAAGAGAGACAAATACGCTTGTTTGAGCGAAAACCTCGGGCGGATTTTTATGAAATTGAAAATTAATTTTGTCTCTTAATTTATTTGAATCCAGGTAGCCGTTAACTTCATTTACAAGACTTCCTTCGCCCAGAATGTGGAATTTTACCAAAGGATATTGTTTCAGAATTTCATGCGCGGCTTCAAGGTAAAGCAGCGGATTTTTATCCGGTTCAAGCCTGCCGCAGAAGGCAATTTCGAATTTTTCTTTTGAACCGAGCCTGCATTTTGAATAATCCACCGCAGAACATGCCGTAATTGAAATCCTTTCTTTGTTTAACCTTATATTCCGTTTTTTTACGCCCTCTATGATGTAAGGGCTAAGGAAATCAACAATGTCCGAATTTTCAAGAGCGTAATTAAAAGAATAATATTTTCTATACCACAACGTTTTCATATCGGCTTGCACATCGCTGAACCAACTGTCCATATCGGAAAAGATAACGGCGGCGCTCCGTGGATTTTGATCCAGGTAAAAAACCAGAGGCAAAACCCCTGAAAAAATTCCCATAAAAACCTCGATGCCAAGTTCTTGCCGGTATCTTTCTATAATATTATAGAGTTTCCGCTGGCGCATTTTGTTTTTCTGGAACCAATATATTTTTCTTGCAAATCCGGCCTTACGGTCAACCTCCAGTGGATCGGGTATAATGTCTTTAAAAATCCGGGGTTCTGAAACCGAATTATTGTGTTGAGGATCGGAATTATATGCATTTATGGTCGGCGGGTCAGGAATATTTAAATCAACTATTCTAATATTGTTTATAGGAAAATCACCGAAGATTCTGTTAATTTGTCCCAGTAAGTGATTATTGATAAAGAAATAAAACTTTCCCGGATATTTTGCGTTAAGATAACAAAATAAGCCCGAAAATCTTTTCTCGGCTCCGCCGAAAGCGCCGTTATTGAATAGCACAAATGCGGTCTTAGGTACTGAATTAAACTCTATTGCTTTCAAATTGAATAAAAATAGCTTGAAAGTTAAAAAAATGAAACTACAAAATAGTTTCAAACAATGTAGTTTAATATGCCGAGAACACGTTAAATTATAGACTTGCAGTTATAACTTAAGATTGATAGTTTTATGAATGGAATGACCACTAAGAGGAACTACTATATGAAAAACTTAAAAGGTTTTTTTGTTTTATTAATACTTTTACTCGGTACAATTTATTACTCCTGTGACGATTCGGGTATTACACCTCCAAATCTACCAACAGGTAATGTTACATTTACCGAAGTGAACTTAAAGCCGCTGAACCAGGCTGATGACGGAATTTTCCAGTTATGGGCTTATTTTGACAGCGCAGCGCCTTCTTGGCTTAGCTTAGGTAGATTTAATATAAGCTCAAACGGCGGTTTGGTAAGCGAATCAGGCGGGTCAATGAGCTTTTCATTTGGCGGTGATACGCTAAGAATGAGTAAATTGACGATATTAATGGTCTCAATTGAGGCTCCCGGCGCAAATAATCCTTTTCCGGGACCATGCCATTTGATAGCTGCTTCGTTAACCAGTTCAAATTTTTATCTTGATTCAATATCTGCAAATTTGACCTTGCCTGACGGAAACGCGCTTGGAACACCAGGCTCTGTTTTGACGGCGGATACAGGAAACGGATTTTTTTACGTAGCCTCTCCAAGCACCAATAATGCAAATTGCTCGCAGGGAATGTGGCTTTGCAATTCCGCAGGAAACAATAATTTTTCACATAGCCTGGATCTTGTTGCCCCTTATGACGGCTGGATTTATAAATTATGGGTTTTAAATAACCTGACTAACACATATAGTCTTTGCGGCTCATTTTCCAGTTTTTATGGCCCGGATAATGATAGCGCCGGCCCGTGCAGAGGAGCAATAGATACATTTTATAACGCCCCGGGCCAGGATTTTATCCAATCCGGAGCGGGCTGCACAAGTATTGTGAATTTGAACGACGGAAATCACGGAACTTTTATATCCATAGAGCCTAAAACAAGGACAGATAACTCAAAGCCGTTCTTCATTACTCCGTATACACAACCAATTATAACTGGAGGCTGCGACATGCACCAGCTTACAAAAAAATATGCCTCGGGATTACCATACGGTCGGGTAAGAATTAGCAGGGTAAGGTGACAAGCTCTGAGTTTTTAACGAAGTATTTTATGATCTGAAAAATAGCGGCGTGATTGCCGCTATTTTATTTATCTTCCCGCCAGCCCCAAATATAATGCGGTGCATCGGGGCCCGTGTTAAATAACAGGTCCAGAATGCTCACAGAATGCTCGAACGGCGGAAATAGCTGGGGGTATTCAGGATAGCTTGAATAATCTTTCCACACCAGTTCTATCCCTACATCTTTAAAATCATTTTCGCCTATGTAATTCTTTGCCGATGGGCCTGAATAGTATACATCCGCTTTACATTTCTTCAGAAGGTCCAGAAGACGGTGAAGGCCTTTTTCCTTCAGGCGAGTAATTCAGCGACGTATCAAAAACAGTCTTGCATTTTAAGAAGTCAACTGTAATCGTTTTTATCAAAAACTGATTCAGCTCCGAAAGGAACTCCCATTTTCTTTCAAAATATACATGGTTCAAAAAATCACGGTATAGTTTATAATAAGGGGTCTTTAAATAATACTGCTCAATTGTCTTAAAGTGTTTCTTCGCCCACACAGAATCCTGTATCTTAACCTCATTGATGGTCCTGTTCAGGTCGGTCCCTGCGGGCACAGAAAGCCAGTGAACGCCGCCGCTCACTTTTATCTTATTGCGGTTGCGCCAGTCATTTTTAGTGAACTGAACGTCATCGTAAAAAATAAACAGGTCCGAGTCATGTATAATATCAAAATAACCCTTCCATGGGATATAGTTTGACTGGATGACTGCGACTTTCATCTTAATTGAGTCCTAATAGTTTGGTGAATTATCTGATTCGGTAAGCATCTTATATGTGTTCTTCAGGACCGTTTCGCTGTCGCCGTAAGCTATTATCAGCCCGTCTTCCCTGATGTGAGATATTTCGTAACCCATTCTCACAAAAAGGCTTATCGATCCTTTGTTCTTTTTCGAAAAGTATCCGATCTGTTTTGTATAACCGTTATCAAGCCCGACCTGGCTTAATTTAATGATGTGGTATTTAGCAAGGTTCATACCGCGGTATTCTTTCAAAGTAAATACAATATGATTATCGATCATACCGTCAGTAACTGAGGAAAAGTCAACAAAAACAATTTCATCTCTTAAATTCCTGATGCAAAAACTATATTTAAACTTATCGGTTAAAGGATTTAAAAGGTAATCATCGTCTGCATGCTTTCGCCATTTGTAGATCTCATAATATTCCGTGAACGCATCATTGATAAATGTGGAAAATTCCCTGATATCTTTCCTCATTACTTCTTCAGTTATAAGCTCGATTCTCAGCCCCATCTTTGCAAGCCCTTCATCTACAAATCTATGATAATCTATGGATTGATCTATTCCCGTATCAATTAATGTATTCATACCCGTTATTCCTTTATATATATAAAGGCGTAATTCTAATTTGTTTTAACAATTTATAAATAAATTCTTGTAGCGCTGATAATATCGTTTAAAGTAAAACTTATAAAGATAATGAAGCATACTATGCCATGATATGCGTTTCTTTTTCGGTTAATAATTTATAAGCCCTGCGTATGACTTCCGCATTATCCGCCTGCATAATTAATATTCCGTCATCTTTAATACTGGCTGCTTCCCACCCCATTCTTAAATAAAGTATTATGGAACCATTATTAATTTTGGGCCAGTAGCCAACCTGCTTTTCATATCCGCAATCCAGCCCCGTTTGGCATAATTTAATAATGTGATATTTTGCAAGGTTCATCCTGCGCGTATTTTTTGATGCAAATGTCAGGTGGTTATTGAGTTTGCCGTCCAGTACAGATGTAAAGTTCAAAAATCTTATCTCTTCGTCAGAATCGAAGATACAAAAACTAAACTTAAATTTATCCTTCAACGGATTTAACAGGTAATTATCATCGGCATACTTTCTCCACTTATACTGCTGGTAATATTCCGCAAATGCGTCGTTTACGAATTTAGAGAACTTCCTGATATTTTTTTTCATCAAATCTTCAGTGATAAGCTCAATTCTCATTCCAAATTCTTCAAGGTTGCGGTCTACAAATTCATGATAATCCACGGAGCCGGTTATTCCGGTTCCTCTGCTGCATTTATTCGGAAGAATTCTTTTACTATATGCAAAGGCAGGGTCTAAACCTGTCTGAATATTGTTAACTAATTTATCAGTAAATTTCCAGTTCAAAGCTCAATCACTCCAGAAGAAAAAACTGCCAGACGTTATGATTGACGTCTAAAATAAAAAAATGACAGAGGAGCTTCCCCTCTTAAAACCGGTCCGGTCTACACAAAATAACTGTATAAATACAGGACCGGGATACATCCATCACAAAATACCCAAACTATTATACAATATAAAGGCGCTTCTATCCGTTTGGGATTGAATGTACGTTCGGAGTTCATGAATTTGTAAATCGACAAATTGGCTAAAAATAGTTATATTTGTACATAGGAGAGCTCGCATAATGGTATTGCAGCGGTCTTGAAAACCGCCGGGCGCAAGCCTGTGGGGGTTCGAGTCCCTCGCTCTCCGCAAACTTTTCGTTTACAAGGGGTTATAAACCCCTTGTTGCTTTCAAAATTGGACTATTGGACTGAATGAAAAATCAATTAGCCACGCTTTTAATGTTCCTAGTTTTGACTTCCGGCTCAATATACGCACAGCCCAAAACTTTAAAGTTTGATATGAGGTACCAGGTAAGCAAGAATGATGTTGCTATTGTGAATGACTCTTTGCATCACAGGATGGGGCTTGCAACCGGAACAGGAAATGCATTATTTGCAGACGGCACAAATGCTGCAGTCAGCGTTTATTTCGTTTATGATTATACAAGCGGTAACGGAAGCTTTATAGAATATGATATCCTGACTTTTCCTGATAATTCTACTATTACAGTTCAATCGCTTGGACAATCTATGGGTTCGTATCAGGGAAAGGACCCGTTGTTTTCAGCTACTGTAACTGTAATTGGCGGAACCGGAATTTATGACGGTTATACCGGCGATGGCAGTATGACAGGCAACAGGCAGGAAGCGCTTAAAGATGGCGTTACAGTTAAGCTTAGTTTTACCGTTAAATTGAAATAGGAATTTGTTCTTTTAAATATTCACAATCGGAGAGGTGCTCGAGTGGTTGAAGAGGCACGCCTGGAAAGTGTGTAGCCGTTAATAGCGGCTCGTGGGTTCGAATCCCACCTTCTCCGCAAATATGTTTTACGCTTACATTCTGAAAAGTCTCAGTGATGGTATTTTCTATTATGGCAGTGCCTCGAATATTGAATCGAGACTAAAAGAACATAATTACGGACATGTGAGAACTACCAAAGGTCATCGCCCATACAAAATTCATTATTTTGAAATATTTAATAATAAGACAGATGCAATTAAAAGAGA
>Ga0265342_10002931_pt1 | contig 14364 bp, 9 predicted proteins | sample 4CB327metaG_FD_203125 | JGI IMG/M metagenome (GOLD analysis project Ga0265342, IMG submission 203125) | Rhizosphere microbial communities from Carex aquatilis grown in University of Washington, Seatle, WA, United States - 4-CB3-27 metaG | ecosystem: Host-associated > Plants > Roots > Rhizosphere...
CCGACCGCAAAGCCTACCTGGACAGGATTGAAGCGGCACTCGACGCGCACCCGGCCGGCAAATCCGTTTCCCGTTTCCGACTGGAGAGCTGCCTTGGGAAGAAGGCGCGACGAGAGATTCGGAAGCAAATCGACGAGCACTATTCCCAAAAGAGACCGTTCGTTTTGCTGGCCACAGCTTCGCTCGTGGGCGAAGGGTTTGATCTCCCTCAGCTCGATACCTTGAGGAGAGCGCCCCGAAATGGAGAAGCCCAACAAAACTCAAGTCGTTAACACAACCTTCAGGGTTGGGCTTCATGCCTGCCCGGCCTCCCGCGTTTCCAAGATGATGGTTCTGTCGCGCCGGTTGCGAGGAGCGGGAAGTAACGAGCGGAAAACGGGCTTTATGTGTTTGGAACCAGAGATTTACATTGTCTGTTCTAAAATCTACCCCATACTGTTTGGGTCCAATTCCAGAAGTGGAAATCCAGTTTCCTATCGAAACCATTCCCCTGGAAAGCCTGGCTGCTTAACGTCCATTCTCCCCCTGTCGCTTCAGCAAAAACTTGGGATTGTTCGGTTCGGCTATGTCACCTAAATCGAAGAGGATCCATTTTTATTTGGCGCTGACTTCCCTGCTTTGCACGGTCGGTTGCGATGTCCACCGGCAACCTCCGCCCAGCAATGCGACCAAGGCCCCCGACGTTATCGCCGCCATGGGGCGCCTCGTCCCCGGGCGGGCGATTGTCTCGGTGGCCGCCGCCGCCCCGCCCCCGGGCGACCGCCTGCTTAGCCTGGAAGTGAAGGTTGGCCAGAATGTGGAGCCCGGTGACGTCCTGGCCCGCTTGGAGACGTACACCCTGAGAGGGGCTCAGAAGGAGGCCGCCTCGGCCGCCGTCATTTCCGCCCAGAAATCCATCCCTCTTTTGGAGGCCGACCTGGACTATGTGCGCACCACCTTCAAGCGAGTCAGTGGCCTCAAGAACGAGAGGGTCGTATCCGATCAAACTTTTGATGACAGAGCCTATGAGGTGCGTAATCGAGAGCTGGCTTTAGAGCACGCCCGAGCCGATCTGCGCGTCGCGGAGGCTCAGTACGCCGTGGCTGCTGAGAATGTTAACCTGGCGGTCATTCGCGCCCCAATCCGGGGGCAGATTCTGAAGATCCTTACCTGGCCCGGAGAGCAGATCGGCGTCCGGCCGATCCTGGAAATGGGCGACACGACCTGCATGGTGGCGGTGACCGAAGTGCACGAGACCGATATCCGCCGTGTCCGCATTGGCCAGACGGCGACCGTCAGCAGTCCGGCTCTTGCGGAGCCCCTGCAGGGCACGGTGGAGGAGATCGGATGCCTGGTAAACCGCAGCGAGGTTTTGCCGATGGATCCACGCGCCGACGTGGATACCCGGGTTGTCGAAGTGCGGGTGCGCCTCAAGGACAGCGCCGCCGTCGCCAACCTGACCAATCTCAAGGTGCATGTGCGCATTGATCTGACCAGTGGGACGAGTGCCCCATGACGACCCCGTTGGCTTGGCGCAACGTCCTGCATAGCCGCATGCGTTCCTTCGTTGCCCTAGCCGGGGTGTCCTTCTCCATCGTCCTCATTTTCATGCAACTGGGATTCCGGGACGCCGGCCGACTATCCGCCACTCTGGTTTTTAACAAATTGGATTTCGACCTGATGGTGATCTCTCGGCAGTATCTTTTTCTGTCTCGGTGCCGGTCTTTCCCCAACGCCATCTTGGAGCGGGTACGGGCTTTCCCGGAAATCCGAAGTGCCACTCCCCTTTGGTTGGGCACCGGCGACTGGCGCAGTTTGGACTCTCGCGAAGGCTGGCCCATGCTGGTGCTTGGCGCCGACTTGGGAGATCGGCCGTTCCTGGATCCGGAGGTGAACAACCAGATGGGGTGCCTGGGACAGGTGGACAACGTTCTCACGGATCGCCTATCCAGGCCGGAATTCGATGAGGTCGAGACCGGCATCGTCTCCGAAATCGCCGGGCACCGGGTGAATGTGGCCGGGCGTTTCACCATGGGCGGCGGCTTCGTTGCAGGCTCCACCCTCATTGCCAGCGATCGCACATTCGCCCGCATTTTCCCCCTGCAGGATTTGGAGCAGGTGAATTTCGGTTTGCTGAAGCTCCAGCCCGGAGCCCAGCCCGACCTGATCGACGGGCTCAATGCGGCCGTGGCACCGGAAGCTCGTGTTATTGCCCGCCGAGACCTGACCGCTTGCGAGGAGTCCTACTGGATGGACGTCCGCCCCATCGGCATCATGTTCAGTTCGGGGCTACTCATCAGCCTCATTTCCGGCGGAGTGATCCTCTATCAGGTGTTGGTCAATGAGGTGCATACCCGCATCCGCGAGTACGAGACCCTCCTCGCCATTGGTTACGGCCGGGGGCAAGTGTACGCCGTCGTCTTTCGCCAGTCGTTCATCTATGCCGTGCTTGGCTACGCCCCGGCCGTGGCACTGGCCGACGGGATTTACGCTTTGCTGCGCTGGCGCGCCCTGCTACCGGTAACCATGGAATGGTCCCGGGTCGGCAACGTCTTCGGACTCACGATAGCGATGTGCTTGTTGGCCACATTTCTCGCCGTGCGCAAGCTGGGCTCGGCTGATCCGGCTGGATTGTTCGGATGATGTCCATCCTCCATCTTCTCTACGACCCCCGGCGCACCCCTTTGGCTTGGCGCAATGTCACCCGCAACAAGTCAACGATGGTCATGTCCTTGGTCACCATCGCCTTCGCCGTGCTCATCATGTTTCTGGAGATGGGCTTTCTAAACGGTCTTTTCGATAGTCAAGCGGCGCTGACAAACGCCCTGCAGGCGGACATCTTTATTGTGAGCCGGGCGATGCACAATGTGTTGACCAGCGAAAATTTCAGCCAGGCCCGGTTGGAGCAGGCCGCTCAGATTGACGGCGTTCGCAGCGTTCAACCCTTGTGGATTGAGAGCCGCGCCGCCTACCTTCGCCGCCCCGATGATGGTCAGGAGAACGCCATCCGCGTGCTGGGCGTCGATCCTGAGATCCCGGCATTCCGCGATCCGGCCATGGCCGAATTGCAGAAGCGGTTGCGCTTGCCGGAGACCGTCCTGTTTGACCGCCGTTCCCGGCACACCTTCGGCGAGCCCGGTGAGGGTGCGAGCCTTGAACTGGCGGCGCATCGGGTCACCGTAACCGGCACCTTCAAACTCACCGCGGAGTACTACTACGATGGCAATCTTGTGACCGGTGAGGACACGTTCTTCGCTCTTTTCCCCTGGCAACGGCATGACCAGGTGGCGATGGGGCTTGTCCGAGTGCAACCCGGTTACCCTGTGGCCACCGTTCTGGCCAATCTGCGAGCCAGCCTGCCTGATGACGTTGAGTTCCTGACGGCCGACGCCATCAGCAGCCGGGAGAAACACTCCTGGACCAGGTTGTCGCCGGTGGCTGATATTTTCGACATCGGCATCGCCGTCGGCTTCGTCATTGGCGTCGTTATCTGTTACCAGATCCTCTATACCGACATTCTAAATCATGTAAAGCAACTGGCCACTCTTCAAGCGATCGGCTATCCGGGACGGGAGATCGCCGGCTTGGTGATCCGTCAAGGATTGCTGACGGGGCTTCTTGGATTCCTGCTCGGCCTCGCCTTGGCGTTCGCCTCCAACGCCATCTTGCACGGCCTCACCGGAGTCACCATGAGGCTCACCAGCTCGCGCATCTTGTTCGTGTTCGTCCTTGCCCTCGGTAGCTGCCTTCTCTCCGGACTGCTGGTGGTCCGCAAGGCGCTGCGGGCCGATCCCGCTGAGTTGTACTAAGCCATGGCTCCAAAATCCAAAGTCGACCCAATCGATTCTCGCGGAAAGGTAAACAACGCCGCGGAAGGCCCCGGCGAATTTCTCCCAACATGACACGCGAGCCCGTCGTCCGAGTCCGGCACGTCAATCACGCCTATGGTCAGCGTGATTCCCGCAAACAGGTCCTGTTTGACAACAGCCTGGATTTGTATCCCGGCGAAATCATTCTCATGACCGGTCCATCCGGCTCGGGAAAGACCACCCTGCTCACCCTCATCGGAGCCCTGCGTTCGGTTCAGGAGGGCAGCCTGGTCACCTTGGGCCGCGAGTTGTGCGGCATGGCCATGAGCGAACGGGTCGCATTGCGCCGGGAAATCGGCTTCATCTTCCAAGGCCATAACTTGTTCGATTCCCTGACCGCCGCAGAGAATGTGAACCTGGCCATTGAACTCTATCGCGTTGGACGCGCCAAACGCGACCGCATGGCGGCGGAGATGCTGGAACGGCTGGGCATGGGGCATCGGCTGGGCCACAAGCCACAGGCTCTTTCCGGAGGCCAGAAGCAACGCGTGGCCATCGCCCGAGCCTTGGTCAACAAGCCGAAACTGATCTTGGCTGACGAACCCACCGCCGCGCTGGACAAGGATTCGGGCCGGCAGGTGGTGGATCTTCTTCGCTCACTGGCCGCCAATGAATGCGCCACCATCCTGATGGTCACCCACGACAGCCGTATCCTGGACGTGGCTGATCGCATCGTCAATATGGTGGACGGTCACATCAGTTCCGATGTGGCGGTGCACGAAACAGTGACCGTCTGCGACCTTCTTGTCCGCTGTCCTCTGTTCGCCCAGCAGCCGGCGGCGATGCTGGCTGAACTCGCCCAGCTTACCTCCCGGGCGGAATTCCCCGCCGGTTCCACCGTGTTCCGACAAGGCGATCCCGGCGACAGTTTCTATATCATCATCTCGGGCCGGGTGGAGGTGCAGATGACCCGCGATGGGCTTACCAGCACGGTCGCCACACTCGGCCCCGGCGACTTTTTCGGTGAGGTTGCCTTGCTCACAGAAGAGCCGCGCAACGCCACTCTGGTCGTTCTGGAGTCCATGAATACCTTGACCTTGCAACGAGACGATTTCAATGCCGCCATCCGTCGCAGCCGCACCCTGGAGGAGCAGTTGCGGGAAGTCCTCTACCAACGCAGGTAGATCATGCCCACCGAATCCGCCGCCAAGACAGTTCCCGCCATTGCCGTCATTGGTATGGCCGCCCGCTATCCGGGTTCGCCGACCCTCGAGCAACTTTGGGAGAACATCCTGGCTCGCCGCTGCCAGTTCCGCGACCTTCCGGACTGTCGCCTGCCCTTGACGGATTACCACGATCCCGATCCGGCAACACCCGACCGCACCTACGGTCGCAAAGCAGCCGTGATTGATGGGTTTCAGTTCGACTGGGCCCGGCACCGGATCACCCGTTCGGCCTACGTCTCCACCGATATCGTCCACTGGCTGGCTCTCTCCGTCGCCCTGGGAGCGGTGGAACACGCTGGCTATGACCGCGCCAATCTGCCGCGTCGGAACACCGGTGTGCTGGTGGGCAATTCCCTCACCGGCGAAATGACTCGTAGCGCGGGCCTGCGTCTGCGCTGGCCCTATGTGCGTAAGGCGCTGCACCTGGCCGGGAAAGATCTGGAACCGGAGCGCCTGGCCACCTTGGAGCAAAGAATGGAAGAGGTCTATAAGTCGGCCTTCGCTCCAGTCACTGAAGACTCTCTGGCCGGGGGGCTGGCGAACACCATTGCCGGACGCATCTGTAATTTCCTGGATCTGGATGGAGGCGGCTTCGTCGTGGACGGTGCCTGCGCCTCCTCCCTTCTGGCCGTGGCGCAGGCGGCTGCCGCTCTTGCAGCCGGCGATCTGGATCTGGCTATTGCCGGCGGCGTCGACATTTCCCTGGATCCCTTCGAACTGGTCGGATTCTCAAAGGTAGGCGCTCTTACCCCCACCGCGATGCGCGTCTACGACCAAGCCGCCAACGGTTTTATCCCCGGCGAGGGATGCGGCATGGTCGTTCTCAGACGGTTGGACGACGCACTGGCTGCAGGTGACAAGGTACACGCCATCCTGCGCGGCTGGGGCATCTCATCCGATGGCAAGGGAGCCATCACCGCTCCCAGCGTCATCGGTCAGTCCAGAGCCTTCGTTCGCGCGTACACGAAGGCCGGCCAGTCGCCCCACCGTCTTGACTTCGTGGAAGGCCATGGCACCGGCACCACGGTGGGCGACCAGGTGGAATTGCTGGGTTTGGCCAAGGGGCTATCCAATTGGGACGATAACGGTGGTCGCGACGTTGGAATCACTTCGTTCAAGTCCATCTTTGGGCACACCAAAGCCGCCGCGGGCATCGGCGGCTTCATCAAGGCTTGCCTGGCCGTGAACCAGCGGGTGATTCCGCCTACTGCCGGCTGCACGCATCCGACCGCGGTCTTTCAGGGGGGCGCCCAAGGCCTCTATCCTCTGCTGGCTGGAGCGGTGCGGGATCCCAACGCAATCGTGCGCGGAGGAGTCTCGGCCATGGGTTTTGGAGGCATCAACTGTCATGTGACGGTGGAGTCCCCCCCCTCTCCTGCCATACCCATGGCCACTGTCTTGCCGGCACAGGATCTGCTCGGTTCGGCCCAGGAGACAGAGATCTTGTTGATGGGCGCCTCCTCGGCCTCTGAACTTGGCGTGCGCCTGGCGGCCGTCGCCAACATGGCCGCAGGCATGAGCCAGGGTGAACTTCCCGACTTGGCGCGCCGGTTGGTGATCGAACTTCCGTCCGCCCCTGCCTGGCGCGCCGCCGTCGTCTGTTCCGGCCCGGACGAACTCATGTCACAACTGAAACGCCTGCAGGCGGCGTTGGCCGATGCCTCCAACCCGGATGCAGACCTGTTCTTGGGGCACCCGGAGGGCACGCCGCGACTGGGGTTCCTTTTCCCCGGCCAAGGATCGCAGGTGCCGGACATGGGTGTCGGCCTTCCCGGCTTCCGATCCTTGACCACTCAGGCCGACACATGCTTGCGGGAGGATCTCGGGAAAGACCTGAGCGCATCCATGATCCTACCCCGGGATCGCCTGTTGAAGCAGGCCGATCTCCAGGCTTTCTCCGCCCGGTTGGCGTCTCCGGAAATCGCTCAACCGGCCATTTGCCTCGTCTCCTTGGCGGCCCTGAACTTTTTGCGCAGACTGGGTTTGGAACCGGCCGTCTGTGGCGGCCATAGCCTGGGCGAACTGACCGCTTTCCACGCCTGCGGCGCCTTTGATTCGGAGACTCTGCTGCGCCTGGCGGCCGTCCGCGGCCAAGCCATGATGGCGCCGACAGAGACCGCCGGATCCATGGCCAGTCTGGCGTGCGATGAAGCCCGAGCCCGGGAAATCATCAGCGGTCTGCCTGCCTACGTCACCATCGCCAATCGCAACGCCCCGCAGCAAACGGTGCTCTCCGGCAGCACCGAGGGCATCGATGCGGCTTTGGCCGTGGCCGAAGCCCAAGGGATACCCGCCACACGGCTTCGAGTGGGCAACGCCTTCCATTCCCGGCTGGTGGAAGGCGCCTCAATGGTGCTTCGTCGCACGCATCTTCTTCCGGAACGTCTGGGGCCGCTGACAGCGACTCTTCTGGGCTGCGGCGACGGGCTTGAACTGCAGCCCGGTTTGGACCCGCGCGAACACTTTGCCCGTCAGGCGTTGGATCCGGTGGACTTCATCGCCCTGGCGCGAGCCATGGCCGCCCGCTGTGATCTGCTATTGGAAGTGGGGCCGGGAACCGTCCTCAGCAAATTGTCTGCGGCGGTGTTGGGCAAGGACGGTCCTCCATGCCTCGCACTGGAGCCTTCCCCTGGCGGCACCCGCGGTCTGCACCGCGCACTGGCCGAACTCTTTGTCCGGGGGTGCTCTCCTCACTGGGAGGCACTGTTCGCCAACCGACTCATCCGACCCTTTGTTCCTGTCGGCGAACTTCAACTGCTTACCAACCCTTGCGAGACCCTGCAGGCGCCTTCCCTTGCACCGGTTCGGAAGGATGCAGGCATTCTCCCGGTGGCCGGAATCCCGGAGAATGTCCTTCGGGACGATCTTGCGAAACGCGGCGACTTCATCTCGGCAGTCATAGCCGCAGATCTTCAAAGCATGCGCCAACCCGTCGCGCCACCGATGGAGCCGTCGGACGCCGCGCCGAACGCTGAAGAAATTGTCCTCGCATTGGCCGCCAAGTACACCGGCTACCCCTCCACGTCCATCACACTCGATGCCAGTCTTCTGGATGACTTGAACCTGGACTCCATCAAGGCGGGGGCCCTGGTTGCCGAGGCGGCTCGGAGCATGGGACTGCAGGGCACAATCGATCCCACCCAGTTCGCCAACGCCAGCATCCGTGAAGTGGTCGCTGTCTTGCGTCGACAAAAGAACGCGCCGGGAAAAGCCGAAAACGCCTCCACGGCCGCCGCCGCGACGCAGCCCCCGGAACCTGAAAAGCCGAAGGCGGAGGCATGGGTTCGTCCCTTCACAATTCGGCTTTTTCCGGAGGCGAGACCGGTCACGGCCGCGGCAGACTGGAGTGAAAAGCGGGTGTTGCTGCTTTCGGATCCGGCCCAGCCGGCGTTGTCTGCTGCCTTGGGAGCGGCGGCCCGCGCCCGCGGTGCGACAGTGAAAGAATTGAGCCCGGAAAATCTCGGTTTGCTGGCCCGGGCCGGGCTCGATCCGGGGCCCTGCGCCCAGCTCATCTGCATTCTGCCGCGGGAACTGCCCAGAGAGTTGTCCTTCGCCAAGCGACTGGAGCGGATTGTGGAATACCTGCACGCAACGGCCTGCACCGCCGTCGCCTGTGCCCGCTCGGCTCCACTGACGGTCTCCTTTCTCCAGTTTTCCGGCACTCCGGAGATGGATCCTCTCCTGAATACGGCTCCCGCCTTGGCCAAATGCCTCTTCTTGGAACAGCCGGATCTGACAGTTCGGGTTTTGGATCTGCCCGCCGAGGGTGCCGCTGAGAGCATGGTTGCGGAGATCCTGGGCGACTTGGATCTCCCGCAACGCTTCGTTCAGACGAACTACGATCGTGCGTTGGTGCGCCGGATACCGCGCCCGATTCTGACGGATTTGGCTGGCCGACCAAGGATCGTCCCCAGGTGGAATGCAAACGACGTCATCCTGGCCACCGGTGGCGCCAAGGGGATCACGGCCGAGTGCGCCCTCGGTTTGGGCCGTGCAAGTGGAGCCATTCTGGCCCTGGTGGGCAGTTCCCAGGCCGACTCCGGCGTGGAATCCACCCTGGCTCGTTTCCGAGCCGCCGGCATCCGTTGCGGTTACTTCCCATGCGATCTACGCGAGCCGGCCCGGGTGAAGGCCATGCTGGCTTCGGTGGAAACCGAATTAGGACCCGTCACCGGAATTCTGCACGGTGCCGGGATCAACCAGTTCGCGCGAGTCGAACAGACCAGCGTTGCCGACGCCATGGACGTTTTGGGAGCCAAAGTGATTGGCTTGACCAATCTGCTGGATGCGTTGGCGGACCGCCCTTTGAAACTGCTGGTCGGCCTCTCCTCCATTATCGGGACTGGCGGCATGCACGGCAATACGTGGTACGCCTTCGCCAACGAGGCGCTCAATCTGATCATCGACCGGCATGGCAAGGACCATCCTGGCGAACAAGCCTTGGCTGTGGCCTTTTCCATCTGGGAAGGAACCGGTATGGGGCAGCGAATGGGCAGCATCGAACCGTTGTTGCGCCTCGGCTTTCACGCCACCCGGCCCGCGGAGGGAGTGCAGCGCTTCTTGGCTGTGCTTGATCGTGATCTGGAAGAGCGGCACATCGTTCTTACCGGCAGACTGAACGTCGCACCCACTTGGTCCCCGCCGATTCCGACTCTGCCCCGGGGGCTTCGCCTCCTTGACGACGTGACCTATCTGCACCCTGGCGTCGAAGCCGTGGTTCGAACCCAGCTCACCTTGGCCCGGGATCCCTACTTGGTCGACCACGACTTCCGCGGCTCGCTGCTGTTCCCCACGGTCTTTGGCTTGGAGGCCATGGCTCAGGTCGTGGCTCAAGCCACAGGCAATCCGGACATGGGTGCAGTCGCCATCAAGGACATCGAATTGCTTCTGCCGATCCTGGTGCCCCCGGAGAGCGGCACTTGGATCGAGATCCATGCCTTGGCGGGAGAACTGGACGACTCCGGCATGCGAACCATTCGCGCCGGCATCCGCACTGAACAAACCGGTTTCCGCCGCGACCATTTCGCAGCCACGTTCATCTTGGGAGGGGCACTGCTTCCGACCGGCTCCGGACCCGCTGATCATGCTCCCTTGCCTTTGGATCCGGATCGCGAGCTTTATGGTTCCGTCCTTTTCCAGGGGCCGCGCTTTCGAAGAATCCGCGACCTCCGCGACCTGAACCATGGGGAAGGCCGTCCCTCTTCCTGTGTCCTGGGATGTCGCCTGGATCTAGGGCAGGCTGCAACGGATGCCGGCGACAGCGCGCAGATGTTCCTGTTGGGGGATCCATTCCTCCGCGATGCCATGTTGCAATCCATCCAGGTATTGCACACCCCCGACGTCTGCCTGCCGGTGCGCATTGGGCATATCCAACGTCTGCGTGGCACTCCTGCAACTCCCGGCCTTGTTCTTGTCCACGCCACCGCGCATGGACCGGACGCCGACGCGACCGTGCGGGCGGCAACGACCGCCGGAGAGGTATTCGAAGTCATGACTGGTTACCAGTTGCGCGTCTTGGACCGGAACCCGAAACTGCCCACCCCGGCCCAACTCCTGAATCAACCGTCGCGGGATGGAACGGCCTTGGAGGAGGCTTTGAACCTGCACGCCGGCTATTTCGGGCTGCCAGTGGGTTTGGTGCTGCTCTCGGCGGTTCCCGGAATGCACGGCCAGCCCCGGGAAGAACGGCACCGACGGGAAGCCCTTCTGCTCGCGGAGAAACAGGCTGCCATCACGGAGCGCTTTGCCACATCCCCTGAACTCCGTCTGGTGTGGCATGCAGACGGGCGCCCGTTCCTCGAGGATCCCAAGAGCCGACCGCCCGGAATCTCCATCACGCATGACGAGCAGTATCTGCTCTGCTATCTGGACGACGGGAATCCGGGGGTCGATCTGCAGCCTGTGGCCGATCGGGCCCCAGACGTCTGGTTGGCCAGCCTGCCTCCTGACTGCGCCATCCCCTTTGCGGCTCTGTTGAAGCAGGGGGAGGAATCCGGCTCTGCCGGAACCCGGCTTTGGTGCGCGTTGGAAGCCGTGCGCAAATCGATGGGCGTCCCCATCACCTTGCTGGAAGTCGCCGAGCGCCATGGTCAAGGTGTGCTCTTGCGTTGCCCCGGCCTCGATGGGGCGGTGGTGGTGACGTTCCCGGTGCCCTTTCCCAACAGCGAACCGCGAATGGTGGCCGTCGCCGGAAGGATGCTATGAAATTACTCACCATCAACAGCAGCGGTCGCGGCGGTCGCGGCCACACCGCCACCTTTCTCGCCTCCATCGCCGGCGGTGCTCGCGCCGCCGGTGCCGAGGTTCAGAATCTGGATCTGGCCAACTTGAACATCCGCCCCTGCTCCGGATGCCTCACCTGTTGGTTTCGCACCCCCGGCCGCTGTCAGGTTCCCGATGACCTGTCGCGCGTTCACAAGGCATTTCTGGATGCCGATACGATCATCTTTGGCACGCCCATGTACCTCTATGGCATGAACGGACGGATGAAGAATATGCTGGAGCGCCTGCTGTTTTCTTTCACCTGTCCGGAGCCGATCCTCATCGACGGCAGGCTCGGGCACCACGCCTTCTATGCGGGCCGCCGGTTCCGGCTGGTTCTCCTCTGCACCGGAAGTTTTGACGATCCTGATATGTTCCAGCCGACCTTCGACGCATTCGCCCATATGTGTCGTCAGACCATCGATCCGGTCAGCGGCCAACGGGTGTTTGACCATGTCGGCAAGATTGTTGTCGGTTTTTCCGAGTTGCTGCTGGACAAATCCATCCGCGAGCGCGCGGCAGGTCTTCTGGAAGATTTGGCTCGGATCGGAAAAGATCTGGCCGGTGGCGGGCCGCTAACCACCGACAGCGGCTTTCTTCTCCGTACATCGGTCGGCGCCCGTGCCGGCCTCGATCGGGCGGAGTCCATCCGCAAATACGCTGAGATCATCAAAATGGTGAAACTCATTTATGCCTGACGCCCCGAGCCCCGCACCTTTCCTTGGCCAGGTGACCGACGATCACGAGTACGTCGATCGTTTCGTTCTCAGCTTCAAAGATCTGCCTGGCACCGGGCGGCGTGTGCCGCTGACGTGCTTTAATACTTGGATGGGGCAGACACGGGAGAAAAGCATCCATCCCATTGCCGCCGGGATCCGCGGTCTGTTCACAACTGGAGCGGGAGTGGCGGCGGTGACCCGTGGCACCAAGCTGCGCCTCTACGACGAGGCCGCTCTTGGCGACATCTTGGAAGTGCGTTGCCGGGCTTTTCAGAATGACGACGGTTCTCGTTGCGACGGCGAGTTCACCTGGCTGGCGATAGGCGCGGACGGATCGCAGCGACTCCTGGCCACCGGTTGCATGGAGACGGCCTTCGTCCGCCTGATAGGATTCGGTGTCGGACAGTCCGCCCCGGCTCCGGATTTCTGGCGATTGTTTTTCGCCGAGCACAGTTGTGGCATGCCCGGCCCGCAGCCGACACCTCCTCCTGGAGTCGGACTCTACACCCGGGTCCCGCGTACGACACCGCTCTTCCGACGCGAGGTGCCGCAAACCAAGCCGTTTCTCTGCGAGCGAACCTTCGAAACCGGCCAGCAGGACTCCAATCTGGTGGGCAACCTCTATTTCGCCCACTATGCGCTTTGGCAGGAACGCTTGGCCGAGGCTTGGTTCTTTCGGCACCTGCCTGGTCTCTACCGGGATCCGCGTGAACATCGGGAACTGGTCTGCGTCGCCCTCGAAGTGCGCCACATCCGCGAGGCCATGCCCTTCGATTCCATCCGACTGCGGATGCACCTGCTTGCCCTGGAGACGAACCTGCTGAGTCTTCACTTCGACGCCTTCCGGGTGGAGTCCACCGGCGCGTTGACCAAACTGGCCGTGGGACGGTGCGATTATGTGCTGGTCGAGAGATCCGGTGCAGCCGATCCTCGGTTTCTGGCTTTACCCTCGGAAATCCTGAGTGTTCTAACCCCCTTGATGGAGGAGACGCACTGATGGCTCACCTCACCGCCCGCAATCCCTATGGTTCGCTTGTGGAACGGCTCAACCGCGGCCCGCACGGCGAAATCCCGGCCCGCAACATCCACGGAATCCTCGCCGCCCTGATGGAACCCGAGGAGGCGGAAATGCTGTCCAAGGTTCCGGTGGCCCCGTTCAATGCCCGCACCGCAGGCAAGCTCTGGAAGCGATCACCGCAGGAGGCGGAGCGCATTCTGGATGGGTTGGCCGAGCGAGGGATCATCCTCGACATTCGCCTTGGGGCCGATCGCCGGGTGTTCTGCTTCACGCCTCCGGTGATCGGCTTCTTCGAGTTCGTGCTCATGAAGGTGCACAGCGATCTGGATCAGAAAGAGCTGAGCTCCCTCATGGAGAGCCTGTTTTTCCGGGACGACGGTTTCATGGAGAACATCCTCCTGTCGATGGAGACCCGCATGGGGCGGGTGTTCGTCAACGAGTCGCTTCTGACGGCATCCATCAATCTGGAGGTCATGGACTACGAGCGGGTATCGGAGGTGATCCGGCGCGCCACCCACCGCTCGGTGGCGCTGTGCTTCTGTCGACACAAAGCGCACCACTTGGGGCGAGCCTGCGATGCCCCCATGGACAACTGCATCAGTCTCGATCTCCTCTCCCGCTCCCTGGTCGGACATGGCATTGCCCGGGAGATCTCGGAGAAGGAATGCATGGCCATCGTCGAACGCTCTCAGGAGGCGAATCTGGTGCAGATCGGTGAGAACGTACAGGAGTCCATGGCCTATCTTTGCAACTGCTGCAGTTGTTGTTGCGAGTTCCTGAACGGAGTGCGCCGTTTCGGCTCCCCCATCACCGTTGTCACCAGCAACTTCATTGCCGAGCCCGTGGAGAAGCAATGCAACGGTTGCGGGAAATGTGCCCGTGTCTGCCCAGTGGGTTCCATCACCGTGGAAAATGGAAGTTGCCGTGTCAATGCGGCCACCTGCCTGGGTTGCGGTCTGTGCGTGAAAACATGCCGCCGGGGAGGACTGAACTTGCGTAAGCGTGACCGGAGAGTGGTAACCCCGGTGAACATCGCCCACCGGGTGGTGCTGAACGCCCTTGAAGCCGGCAAATTGCCTCACCTGTTGGTCAACTGCCAAGCCGGACCGGGGCATCGGGCCGTGGCCGCCCTGTTGAGCGCCATCCTCGGCTTGGGCCCCGTGCAGCGCCTGCTGGCCAGCGAGCAGGTGCGCTCCACCTATCTGAAACGGTTGTTGCGCAACGTGCGCCTTGGCGAAGCCACGCGCCCCGAGCCGAAAACGTCCGGATGATCAGCCTTCCGGGGGGAATTCTAAGGGGTCAGTCCGCTAATCTTATACTTCATGCTTTGATCTCGTTGTTCATCTCACCAT
>Ga0265342_10002932_pt1 | contig 14359 bp, 6 predicted proteins | sample 4CB327metaG_FD_203125 | JGI IMG/M metagenome (GOLD analysis project Ga0265342, IMG submission 203125) | Rhizosphere microbial communities from Carex aquatilis grown in University of Washington, Seatle, WA, United States - 4-CB3-27 metaG | ecosystem: Host-associated > Plants > Roots > Rhizosphere...
CTGAACTTCGACACCGAGCCGTCGATCGAGAATGGGTCGCACATCTACATCCGCGGCGAAGCGATGGCGAACCAGACGATGCACGTGAGCCAGTTCGACCTCGGTCCCCTGCTCGCGGGGCGGACCAGCGCGCTCGAGGGGGACAGCCCCAACGTGGTCGCGGCGCCCGTCAGCGACACGTACGCGATCGTGCTCGTCGACCTGGGCGCCGGCGTCAACATGACGGCGGCTCAGGCGCAGGCCCGTTTGACCGGCACCGGCACCGGGAGCACCGGATCGTTCGGCCAGTACTACAGCGAGAGCTCCTACGGCAAGTACAACCTCGACCCAACCAGCACGGTGTTCGGTCCCTTCCCGTACACGATGGCCACATGCGCCAACGCGGATACGTCGGCGATGGCGAAGGCGATGGACGCGCTGATTCCGGCAACCGGCTTCAATCACGTCATCATGTACTTCAATCAGACCAACGTCTGCGCGTTCGGCGGTCTGGGTGAAGAGGGCAACTCGCTCAAGCCGGCGAGGCACACCTGGATGAACGGCTCGCTCTCCTGCGTGGTCCTGATGCAGGAGCCCGGGCACAACCTGGGTCTGATGCACGCCAACCAGATCAAGTGCGGCACCAGCAGCTTCTCCACCACGCCGGGCACGTCGTGCACGATCACCGAGTACGCAAACTCGATGAGCACCATGGGCAGCGGTTGCAAGGTGCTGAGCGGCTACGAGCGCATGTACATGCAGTGGTATTCCGGCTGCAACGCCGTCACTGTTCCTGGCGGCGGAACCTTCAACCTCATGCCGCTCGAGAGCCCGTGTGGGGGCGGCATCCAGACCCTGCAGATCCCCTTCCCGGCGCCGCTCACGGTCAGCGATCCGCAAGCGACGACCCAGACGGTCACGCTGCGCAACTACTACCTGGACCTGCGCGTCGCGGCGGGCAGCTTCGACACCTACGGTCGCACGGGCGGACAGGGCGCGGGCGTCACCTTCACCGCCCCGACGGTGTTCATCTACACCAGCGACAATGTCCGCAATCCGGTGGCGGGCACGGGCCGCAACGCCGGCACGATGACCCAGCAGAACAGCGTCTGGACCGAGCTCATCAACACCACGCCGACGGGCACGGCCTTCACCGGCCTCACCGCCGCGGGACAGAGCTTCGTCGATCCGGCGGGCGGCCCGACGATCACGCTGATGTCGATCAGCGCGACCGGCGCGGTGGTGCAGGTGACCAACGCGGCCAGCACGGCGGCGCCAACCTGTCTCGACGGCACGCAACTGGCGGGTAGCGGTCCGACCAGCTGCGGCCCGGTCACCGGCAGCGACGGCGGCGTCATCACCGGCAGCGGCGGCGCGACCGGCGCGGGCGGCGCGACCGGGACCGGCACCGGCGGCGCCAAGGGCACCGGCGGCATTGGCGCAGGCGGCACGACGGGCGGCGCGGGCGCGACCGGCACCGCGGGCGCGACCGGCACCGCGGGGGCAACCGGCACCGCGGGCGCGACCGGCACCGCCGGCGGCACTGGTACAAGCGGCTCCGGCGGCAGCGCCGGTCCGAACGGCGCGGGCGGCGGCACGCCGCCGCACGAGGCTGGCACGGTGTCCGGCGGCTGCGACTGCAGCGTTCCGTCGGGCGACGCGCCGGCCTGGACCGCCATCTGCGGCGCGATCGCGCTCGGCCTGCTGCGCCGTCGGCGCCGCGGCGTCTAGGTCGGCCCTTTCGGAGTTCACGCCATCGAGCGTCGGCGAGCTTGCCTCGTCGGCGCTCGACGCGTTTCTGGTGGCGTGCGCGGTGTCACTCCGAGGGAACAATTTGCGCACGCAGACGGATAAATAAACGCAGCCCCCGGTCGAAACGCGCGCCGCCGTATTCGTCGCTGTATTTATTCTGGTGTCGCTTTTGATACACTGCCCGTTTCAAGCGACGCTGGGAGGATCAGTGAAGCAGCTCGCGTTCGTGTTCGGGCTGGCGATTGCGTTGGCGATCGGACCGCTCGCGGCAATTTTTGGATCAGTCGCCCGGGCCCAGGGGGCGGCCCACGACGAGACTGGCGCGCTGACCGCCGGCCCCGTCGAGATAGCCAAGACGCCGCTGGAGAAAAGGTTCGCCGGCACCTACGCCGAGTTCAGCACCTTCGTCGGTAGCGGCACGTTCTACTCCGGCGGTTACCACGATCCCTACGTCTCGAACGCGCTGTACTTGAAGCCGGTCTATCACCTCGGCACCAAGCGCGATCTCACGCTCAACGCGCGCTTCTACGTCGAGGTCGAGTACACCCAGCCCGACAACCCGCAGGCGCGGCGCTTCTACCCGCTCGACCCGTGGTTCTGGCTGTCGGCGAAAAACCTGTACACCGAACCGCGCACGCGCATCCGCTTCAGCGGACAGGTGCGCGCGGTCCTGCCGCTCTCGTACGAGAGCCGCTATCAACATCTGCTCACCGGCCTCGGCGTCGGCGGCTCGGCGACGCGCGAATCGGAGTTCGGCCGCCCCGCCGCCAATGGCAAGCGCTGGAACCTGTCGCTCTCGCTGGGCGTCGTCGCGAGCAAGAACTTCAACACCAGCGTGCTGCGCGGCAACGGCCCCGGCGATACCAACGGCTGCATGTCCGCGCCGGCCGCAACGACGGAGACCAGCGCCGCCGAGCCCGGCGTCGCCAACTCCGACCGCTGCGGCGGACCGCTCAACACCAGCTTCTCGCTGATGACCGCGGGCGGCGTGACCCTGACGCGCAGCCGCTGGTCGGCGGCCGCGACGCTGATCCTGATCAACAACTTCCGCTACACCGCGCCGGTCGACGCGTTCTCGTCGACCGACACGCCGCTCGGCCGCGAGGACGTCACCTGGGGCATCCTCTCTCTCGGCTACGAGATCCACCCGCGCCTGGGCGTCGCCGTGGGACTTTCGAGCCAGCAACCGGCGCTGGACCAACGCTATCGCTATCCGCGCTTTCCCTTCTTCGACTTCTCCGGCACCAACGCCAACAACTACTCGCAGGTTTTCGCGAACGTCAATGGAACGATCTAGGAGATTCCCATGAACCGGTCGATGTCCTGGACGATCACTCTCGCTCTTGGAGCCGCCGCGCTCGCGCAATCCCTGGCCGGTTGCGCCGGTCAGGGCGACATCGATCGAACGCAGCCCGACAAGATCCCCAAGTCGATGTTCTTCCAGGCCGACGGCAAGACGCCCAAGGTCTTTTACTACCGGCAGACCTACGTCGAGGTGCCGGTGACCAGCGGCTGGGCGTTCGAAGGGACCATGGGCAACATGGACAAGGTCCGCTTCGACATCCAGGAGAACTATCTCTACGGCTACCGCTCCTACGACTACATTCCGGGCGCCAGCAGCCCGCTCGCCAGCGGCAGCAACAACCAGGACACGCCGCTGGTCGTGTTCAAGATCCTGTCGCACTTCGACGTCAAGCGCGACTACAACCCCGGCACCGGCGAGCAGACCAACGTCATTCTCGAGAACACCACCGACCGCCCCTGGTACGACCGCGACTACATGCGCGTCGACTGGTCGAACAACCTGGTCGACGTCGAGCCGCCGGGCATGTCGCCGTCCGGCTTCTTCCTGCCGACGACGCGAACGCCGGTGAACGACTACGACACGCAGACCGGCGCACCCGATCCCGATCACCCGATCCTCTCGTCGTCGTACTTCGACTTCACCATCCGCGAGATCCGCACGCCCGACGAGGACGCCTGCTTCGCGCTCTTCCACCCGGGCATCGACGACGCGGCCGTCGGCGACTGCGGGCCGGCGCAGCTCAAGGTGCGTTACTCGTTCCTCGAGGCCAAGCCGTCGACCTATCTGCCGCTCAACTACCCCGACCGGCAGACGTTGCTCGACAGCAACGGCCAGCCGATCCGGCTGCAGAACGGCGCGGTCCCCTGCTCCAAGCAGATCATCGCGCAGACCGGCGGCACCGACTGCACGACGGCCGCGATGGACGAGTTCGCGAAGTTCGGCTTCTTCCGCACCGTGCGCCAGACCTATGACCCGAACTACGGCGCCACCGAGCAAGGTCGCCAGTACCTGGCCAACCGCTGGAACGTCTGGAAAGACGGCGCCGCGGCCATGGCTTCGCCGCCGAATCGCGCCACGCGCGAGATCGACTACTACACCAACCCCGAGTTCCCCGACGACGCCGATCTCTTCAGCACGGCGCAGGAGATCGTGGGCAGCTGGAACGACGCCATGAAGCAGACGGTGGCGTCGCTGAACCTGACGCAGCCGGCGCCGACCAGCATCGTGCCGCTCACCAACGTGCAGACGGCCGCGGCCAGCGTGCCCGACATCTTCGTGCTCAAGAAGAACTCGTGCAACCTCGAGGGCGTCAAGGATCTGGCCGCCAAGTACAGCGACCTATCCGACGCGGTCGAAAACGCCACCAGCGACAGCGTCGAGAACCTGACGGTCGCCAACCTGCGCACGGCCTGCGCCGCGCTCGAGCTCGCGACGCAGAACCTGACCGACGGCGATGCCAAGAAGTTCACCTGGCAACGCAACGGCGATCTCCGCTACTCGTTCCTGCACTGGGTCGACCATCCGCAGGAGACCGGGCCGCTCGGCTTCGGGCCGTCGTCGGCGGATCCGGAGACCGGCGAGATCATCTCGGCGGGCGCGTACATCTACGGCGCCGCGCTGAATACCTATGCGCAGTTCGCGACCGACAGCGTCGAGCTGCTCAATCACTCGATCTCGATCGACGACCTGATCTCGGGCAAGACGATCACCGACGTGATGGCCGAGACCGCCGCGCAGCGCCAGGCGGCGCAGGCGCTGCCGCTGACCGCGGAGGCCAAGGCGATGGCCAAGGCGATGCTGGACCGCACCGCCGGCGGGCAGGGGCGCCTCGTGACCATGCCGCCGGGCGCGATCGATCAGAAGTTCGACGCCATCAAGGGCACCGACGTCGAGAAGCAGCTGATGACGACCGACATCCTGAACATGTTCGGCATCTACGAGCCGAACCTGGCGACCGACAACCCCGACGTCTACGCGCGCATGATGGAAGCGGCACGCCCGGCCAACCTGTTCAGCGAACGCGCCAAGGCGGCCCGAGCCGCTCGGTTCCAGACGCTGGCCAACAACTCGCAGGGTTGCATGTACATGGAGGAGTTCGCCGACGACTCGATCATCGGCACGGCGCTGTCGATGGCCAGCCTGCCGGCTGACGAGATCTTCAAGCAGCTGCGCATCGCGATCTTCCGCGGCGTCGCCGAGCACGAGGTCGGCCACACGATGGGCCTGCGCCACAACTTCTCGGGCTCGAGCGACGCGGTCAACTACGCCGACGACTACTGGAACATCCGCGCCACCTACCCGCAGGACCAGTGGGCGGCGCACTCGCTGCACGAGTTCCAGTACTCGACGGTGATGGACTACGGCGCGCGGTTCAACACCGACGTCCACGGCCTGGGCAAGTACGACTACGCGGCGATCCGGTTCGGCTACGGCCAGCTGGTCGACGCGATCCCGAACTCGATGGACCAGGGCATCGGCCTCAGCGACGACGTCTTCTTCGGCGACTACAACAACATCCCCACGCTGGTCGGCGGCATCCAGAACATCAGCACGGCGGCGACGGGCGTCGCGCGCTACCAGGCGGTGAGCGACTTCACGCGCGCGGGTTACCTGGATCCCACCTACACGGGCGGCGTCCCGGTGACGCCCGAGCGGCCGTACAAGTTCTGCTCCGACGAGTTCATCGGCAACCTCGACTGCAAGCCCTGGGACGAAGGGGCGAGCCAGACCGAGATCGTCGACAACCAGATCGATCAGTTCAAGAACTACTACTTCTTCGATGCGTTCCAGCGCGACCGGGTCACCTGGAACATCACGGCCTATACCAACCGGCTGCTCGATCGCTACTTCGCGCGCTACACCGAGGCGTTCCAGTTCTTCTACTTCTTCGGCAGCGCGTTCCAGGGCACGGCCCTCGGCGACGATCTGCTGCGCGCATCGATCGACGCGCTCAACAGCCTGGGCGAGATCCTGCAGGCGCCCGAGCCCGGGCTGCACTGCGAGACGTCGCTCAGCGGCAATCTGCTGGTCCTGCCGAGCGCAACCGGCCCCAACTCGTGCATCAACGGAACCGGCTTGCAGATCGACTTCGGCACCGCGAAGCCGTACTTCGTCGCGTTCAGCCCCGACTACTACTACCGCATCACGCGCGCCGGCTCGCTGTACGAGAAGCTGTCGGCGCTGCAGGCGCTGACGACGACGCAGTCGCGGTTCTTCCGCGTCGACACCTTCGCCGACGCCAACCAGTACTCGATCAACTACTACCGCATCTTCAAGGACCAGATGCTCAACCTGCTCTCGGGCGTGATCCGCAACGCCCCGGCCACCTACGCCGGCTACGACGATCAGGGGCAGTTCGTCGCCACGCCGGTGGTCGACTTCAACACCTACGGCAAGGTCGCGTACCAGCCGCCGATGTACATGCAGCCCGGCGTCGCGCGCGTCGACACGCCGGTCAACAAGACGGTGCAGTACTGGGCGCTGGCGCTGGTGCTGGCCAACCTCGACTCCACCTGGGACTACACGCTCGACGTCTCGAACTACCTGAACGTGACCGTCAAGGGCGCGATCGACGACGTCACGTACGACCCGAGCATCACGGTCAAGGAGTTCGTCCATCCGCAGTCGGGCCAGGTGTTCCGCGCGCCGGTGCTCGACCCGACCCGCGCGGCGGTCGGTACGCAGCTCATCGATGACCTCAACGTGATCCTCGGGACCAAGGGCACGCCGGGCACGCTACCGCCGAGCTTCGGCGCGATCGACATCAACGGGACACCGCTACCCGACTGGTGGACCGCCCAGGCGAACCTCACCGCTGCGCAGGCCGGCACCGATCAGACCGCCTATCAGACCGCGCAAACGATCTTCCAGGCGGTCGACTTCCAGCTCGCCTACCGCGTCGACCTGCTCAACGACTTGCGCAACTTCCGCCGCGCGTTCGGTTACTAGCCGATGACCCGCAAACGGAGCGGCTGGCCCTCGAGCCGCGACGTGATCGGGTTCGAGAACGGGTGGATCGGGAAGTCCTGCCCCTTGGCGTAGATCTTGTGCCGCCCGTATTTCTTGTACCACTCCGCCACCGAGGCGTTCTGGAGCATCTTTTCGATGACGTTGCGCCAGCCGACACCGGTGTTGTACGCGCAGAATGAAATTTCACCCATCTGGGTGCCATAGGGAATGATGCACATCTCGGTGCGGCGGAAGTCGTAGTTGAACAGATCCTGGAACCACATTCCCGCGACGAACAGAACGCGCCACTCGAACTCGTTTGCGTCCGTCTCGTACTCCCCGATCCGGTTGCCGCGCGCACCGGTCTGCGACAGCAGCTGCTTGAGCAAATCGGACAACGCGTAGCCCGGGGGCGCCTGGTCCGGCCGATAGTTCTTGGCCAGCGCCAGCGTCAGCTGCGCCACCGTGAGCGCCTTGGGCTGTGCGCCGTCGGTGATCGTCCCGATGTCCTCGAGCAATCCCTCCATGTCGAGGAACTGGGTCAGCGGGACGACCTGGCGGGTCCTCTTGTTGACCATCAGGATCGTGCCGATACCGCAGTTCGGGTGGCAGCCGCACTTCATCGAGCCCCAGTCCGCGCGGTCGCCCATCAGCTGGTCGACCAGGTCGGAGAACGGGCCCAGCGCCGACAGCGGAAACCAGTCGCGCATCGGCTCGGTGATCCCGGTCTGAGCTTTCACGTCGTGCGCCAGGTGCGAGAGCGTATAGCGCTGGCGCATCCGGGTCTCGTCATCGATGTCCTCGTCGCGGCCCGTGAACGAGACCGGCTGGAACGAGACCACGGTGATCTTGTCGGGGTTCTCGATCGCGAAGTTGAGGATCTTGCCGACCTGGTCGTTGTTGACGCCGTTGATGACGGTCACGACCAGGATCACGTCGATGCCGGCCGCCGCCAGCTCCTCGATCGCCCGCACCTTGACGTCGAACAGGTTGCCGATCTTGCGGTGCGAGTTGGCCTCGTTGCCGATGCCGTCGAACTGCAAGTACGCCATGCGCAGCCCCGCCTCCTTGGCCTTGCTGGCGAAGCCGGGCTCCTCGGCGAACCGCAACCCGTTGGTGGCGCACTGCACGGCGAAATAGCCGATCTTGCGCGCGTAGCGGATGGCGTCGAGAAAGTGCGGCGACAGCGTCGGCTCGCCGCCCGAGAACTGCACCGACATCTGGCGGCGCGGCTTGATCGACATCGAGTCGTCGAGGATCTTCTGCACCTCTTCCCAACCGAGCTCGTGCACGAACCCGACCTGGTTCGCGTCCATGAAGCACGGATCGCACATCATGTTGCAGCGGTTGGTGAGATCGACCGTCAGCACCGACCCGCGGCCGTACTGGATCGACGAGCTGCCGTGCTCGCGCAGCGGCGTGGGCGGCGCCTTGAAGTCGCGCCCCGGATAGAGCCGCTCGATGCGCTGGAGCCACTGCGGATCGATCGCCATCACGTCGGTGAAGGTGCCGTGCTTGTCGCACGTCTTCTTCATGACGATCTTGCCGTCCTCCTCGAGGATCTCGGCCTTGATCTCACCGGGCTTGCCGTCGATGAGCTCGCTGAAGCTGCGCGTCCCGTCGAAGATCGCCGTGCGGACCTCTTTCACGCAGCGCGGGCAGAGCGAGTCGGTCGTCCGCGGCCACCCGAGCGGCGGGAACGTCCGCTCCCGCCGCTTGAGCAGCGGCGCGGGCGCCCAGCCGGGCTGGACCGATGGCCGCTCGAACTTCTCGTTGTAGTACTTGACCGCCGGCCACGCCGCCTTCGCCGTCTTCGCCGCCAACTGCTCAAGGGAGCGAATCAACTTCATGCCAATGTCCTCCTGCTACAGGTCGTCTTCAGCCGACACGCTTGGTCCTCATCATTTGATAGAGGATGGGAAGCGCGAAAATCAGGGGGTGACGTCGCTGGCGCTCGGTGAGGGAAACCTCAGTGCCGGAGCGCGCCAGCTTCTTCAGCAAGTAGTCCAGCCAACCGTCGTAGGTGGCCAGATACTTCGGCCAGCGCAGATAGGCGCGGCGACGCGAACGGCGCAAGCAGCGCCGCAGCTCGGATTCGCGAGCCGCCACGCCCGGGGGCACCTGAAAGCGGGTTCCCGATGCATCCAGCGCCGTCGCGCCGAGCACACCGAGCAGCGCGCGGCCGACGGCGCGGTAGTGGTCACGCTCGACATCGAGGAGCGCGGCGATCTTGCCGGGCTCTACGATGCGAACCTCGGATTCATAGGACAGGCCGAGCAGCGCCTGAAGGAAATTGTCCAGTTCGAAGGGACCGTCGAAGCGGCTGAGCGTCAGCCGCGCCATCTGCATCAGCGCCGCCCGCTTCGCATCGACGATGCGCGCGCGCGCCGCCGGGTCCCGCGACCAGACCAGCGCCACTCGCTTGGACAGGCGGCCGCCCAGATGCAGATCCTTCGCGGTGGCGCTGGTTTGCGAGGCGAGCTGCCGCGCGGTCACCACCGAGACCTTGGCGAGCGCGCTGCCCACGCGCAGGCAATGGACCGTCGGAGGAAGCACAGTCCCCCAGAGTCGGTCGCGAAAGCGGCGGTGCCAGCTGCGCAATCCATCGACGACCACGATGAAGTCCGGCTGGCTCGTCACGTCGCGCGTTGCGTTCCAGAGCACCGAGCCGTAAAGCAGGATGGCCTGAGCGCCGCGTTCCGACGACGCCAGCGCAGGTAGGAACGGCGCCGCGGTCACGGCGGCGCCTGGCACCGACAGCCCCGCATCGAGGCGCGCACTCAGCTCCGCGTCGGCCCCGACTACCGACTCTCCCTGATCATCACCATTCAAGACCCGTCCGCTTGAACCGTTCACGTCCGAAACCCGTTTCAGGGAAGGCGGTGAGTCGCCGATGAGGAAAAATTCATCAGACGTGGGTCTATTCGTTCGATTGCAGATCGTCAAGGTGGAACATGATCAGACCTGAACGCAGGGTCTGCTCCCTCCTTGACAGTAATTAATACGGTCTTCACGCTACGAAACATGACCGGGCCTGGAACGCGCGGCCGTGTGCGGACCGCCACCCGCGAGGGATTGCTGGAGGCGGCCGAACAGGTATTCGCCGACAAGGGAATTGACGGTGCGCGAATCGAGGACATCGCCGCGCGTGCTGGAGTCGCAGTAGGCACGATCTACAATTACTTTGGTGATAGTGCGGAGCTCCTCAAAGCCCTAATCAACCAACGGCGGAGCGATCTCCTGTCTCGTCTCGATGAGGCGATGGCGGAGGCCAAGCGCCGGCGGGCTCCCTGGTCCGGACAGGTCGAGGCGTTCATCCGCGTCACGCTGGATTGCATGCGCGATCACCATCCGTTCTACGCAATCCTCATGCAGTGTGAGAACCGCAAGGGTCCTGCTTCGGTCGACGGCGTCAGCACCGAGTTCTACAGCCGCGCCGAGGCGCTGGTGCGGCGCGGGGTGCGGCTCGGGCTCGTGCGCGAGAACGATGCTTCCATCCTGCCCGCGGTGTTGGTCACCATGTGCCGCGCGCCGTTGCTGCACCTGAGGCATTCGAAGCCCGGCGCATCCTGGACGACCGATCTCAGCGACCAGATGTTGCGGTTCTTCTGTGCGCTGGTTCGCAGCGAGCCCGAAGACCGCGCGGCCCCGACGACCAGCGGCGTGCGACGTTACGGCACGCGGCCCAAGCGTGGATGAGAGACGGCTGAGACGCCCTAACGACGCACTTTGGGGCGCCCGGTCTGGAACGCGCTGATCAGCGCCTCGAACCCGAGCCGCCAGAGCCGGTAGTCGAGCGGCAGCTGGGCGCGCGTGCCGGACGCCGCCTCGTGCTCGATGGTCTGCTCCACGCGCCGCGCGAACGCGCGGTCGCGGCTGAAGACGTCCAGCTCCTCGTATCCGTCGTGCGACAGCCGGGTGAAGTTGGTCGACCCCAGATCGACCCATTCGCCGTCGCCGACGATCGCCTTGCCGTGAACCATCGTCGGGTGCAGCACCAGGCGCAGGTTCTCCGGGCTGCCGCTGCGGCGCAGGATCTTCGCACAGGTGAACAGGTTCAGATCGCCGCCCACGTCGGCGCGCGCCGCGGTCAGCAGCGTCACGGCGACGCCACGCTTGACCGCCTGGCACAGAGCATCCGTCGCCGCCGGATCGCCGAGGTAGGCCATCGCGATGGTCAGGCGCTTGCGGGCGCTCGCGATCAGCGACAGGCGCTGCTCCGCTAATGATTCGCCGGTCAGGACGTTTCCCTGCGTAGAGTGCAGTAGGTAGTCGAACGGACTCTCGGCGTCGAAGCGCACGCGGCCCGCGTAGCGGTCGGCCAGGCGCTCGATCGCGTCGGTGCCGCCGATCTCCACCATGAAGTCGACGTTCACGTCGCGGAAGTCATCGCCGATGCCCATGCCGCCCAGGATGGCGATCTGGTCGTCGAACACGAACAGCTTGGCGTGATCGAAGCGCTTCTTGATCTCGACGCGGATGCGGGGATGGTTCAGCAGCGCCGCGGCCAGCTCGCTCGGCGCCTGGCGAAGCGAACCCCAGCGCCCGTAGAACGCCATCAGGCCCCAGAGCTGCCAGCGCGCCTCGAAGTCGATCGTCTTGTGAAAGAAGCTCTGCTTGGTGGCGGCCAGGTGCTCGTAGAAGCCGCCCAGGCGATCCTTGAAGATGGAGATCTCGACACCGCGGTCGGCGGCCGCCAGAAGCGCCCGCGCGATCGACTGGCCGGCGTCGTCGTCGCGCCACTCGAAGCAGCGGATCATGACGCTGCGGCGAGCGTGCTCGATCCGATGCACGATACGCGCAAAGGCGGCGGCTCCGTTCGACAGGAGCTCGATGGTCGGGGTTGGTTCCGACGCGGGAACCGTCGAAGTCGTCGGGCACATCCGGGGCCGGCCAATCTAACGTAGGCCGCCTGACACCGCAATCAATGCCTGGTGGTCACCGGATCTCCATGTCGAACGGCAAGCGGGCTTGCGGGCCGCCGCTCGCCGTCAGAAGCGGCGCCAGGACGCGCAGCAGCGCACGCCCCGCGGCCGAGGCCGACCCGGGCGCACCCGATCCGGCCAGCAGCGCGACGGCCGCCTCGGCGGGCGTCCGGGGTGCGGCGGCGGCGGAATCCTCCGTCTCGTCGGCGTCATCGCCGCCAACCGCCTTGACGGCGGCGATCCCCAGCGCCTTCTCGATGATCGTCGAGCGCGGGCGCGGCCAGACCACCAGCTCGGGCAGGCCGCCGCGCTCGGGCTGGAGGTGCGCCAGCTCCGCAGCGCGCTCGATCGCCGGGATGAGGCCTCCGGTGCGATCGACCAGGCCCAGCCCCAGCGCCTGCGCTCCGGTCCAGACCTGACCGCGCCCGAGGTCGTTGGCGCGCTCGGCGGTCACGCCCTTAGCCTTGCGCCCATTGCCGACGGTGGTCAGGAATAGATCGTAGAGATAGCGGATCTTCTCGGCTACCAGCTTGCGCTCGTCGTCGGTCCAGGGCCGGTACGGCGACAGCAAGTCGGCGTGCGCACCGCGGCGGTAGGTCTCGACGGAGACGCCGGCCTTGGACAAGATCGCGTGCACGTCGACCTTGAACGAGAAGATGCCGATCGATCCAGTGATCGTCGACGGCTCGGCGAAGATCGCGTCGGCCGGCGCCGAGATGTAGTAGCCGCCCGAGGCCGCGTAGTCGCCCATCGAGACGATCACCGGCTTGCCGGTGCCTCGCACGCGCGTGATGGCGCGCGCGATCACGTCCGACGCAAACGCCGAGCCGCCCGGGCTGTTCACACGCAGCACCACGCCCGCGATCGACGGATCCTTCTTGGATTGTTCGAGCGCGGCGACCAGGCTGTCGGCGCCCGCGACCGAACCGAGCGAGAACGGCAGCTGCTGGCTGTCGGAATCGACGATCGTGCCGTCGACCAGGATCACCGCCAGGCGGCGGTTCTTCCAGGCCGGCGGATGGATCGGCGACGCGTCGACGCCGCGCACGTCGATGCCCGGGTGCCCGGATGCTTGCCCGAGGTAGACGTTCAGCTCGCCCTCGTCGCGAATCGCGTCGACCAGGCCTTCGGTCTGCGCCTCGACGGGCGTCAGGGCGCCGCGATCGATGAGCGCGCGTACTTTCGCCTCGGTCAGCGGCGCGGCCGCGCCGCCTCTACGCGCGCGTCCTTCGGCGATCGCGACGACCAGCCGATCGTAGACGTTGTCGAGCAGCCGATTCTTGTTGTCGCGCACCGGCTCCGACTGCTGGTTCAGGATGAACGGCTCCATCGCGCCCTTGAACTCCGCGATGCGCACCAAGTCGACGGAGACGCCCAGGCGATCCATCAGGTCTTTGTAGAAGGTTGCCTCCTGCGCGATGCCGTTCATGGCGACGCCGCCGGCGGGGTGGATCACGATGTGATCGCAGGCGCTGGCCAGGTACATCTCGCGCGTCGACGGATAGACCACGTAGGCGAAGAGCTGCTTGCCGTGCGCGCGCAGCGCCGCCAGCAGGTCGCGCACCTCTTCCACGCGCGCGAACCCGAGATCGAGATCTTCGATCTTGAACAGCACGCCCGCGAGCGCCTCGTCGGCGGCCATCGCGCGCAATTGCACGGCCAGCGCCAGGAAGTCGCGATCGGAGTGAATCTTGGCCAGGTCGACGCGTTCGATGTGGCGCACGTCAGTCAGCGACGGATAGCGATCGCCGCTGATGCGGAGGAACACACTGCCACCCCAGGCGTCGCCGCCCGCGGCGTCGGTGCGCAGCGCGCGGATCGCGCCACCGCCGCCCAGATGATCGAATTCGAACCACAGCCCGGCGGTCACGCGATAGTCGGCGGCGCTCGACAGCGCGTAGTCACGCGCCCCCGGGACGCTCTCGACCTCGGCGAAGGGGCGCAGGCCGTCGGCCACGCGCGCGGACAGCCGAAAGCGCGGCGCGACCGCGCGCCACGGCCGCCCTTCGACGTGCACGGCGGCCGCGGCGAGCTCGAGTCGGTCGGTGCCGATCGGGCGAACCGCCAGCTCGCCGGTCCACGCGCGCGAAAGCCCACTTGGCTGGTTCAGGTCCTGCGCCACCACGCCGAACGCGACCCCGCGCGTGAGCCGCCAGCTGAAGCCCGCGTCGAAGGTGTCGGTGCCATCGTAGGCCGAGCCGAAGATGTGCGCCCAGCTGATGCCGACACCGATCGATCGCCCCAGGCGCAGCGCGTAGGCGAGCTGGAACTTCGTGCGACCGTCGAGAAGCACCGGCACTGCGCTCTGCCCCACGTGTTGCAGGCCGATGCCGAAGAAGTTCCGTGACCAGAATCGCGATCCGAACAGCAGGCCTACGCCGCGGCCTGGCAGCGCGTCGGCGCTCGATGACGGATCGCCGAGCAGAACCAGGCTCGAATCGTTGAGCTG
>Ga0265342_10002934_pt1 | contig 14342 bp, 12 predicted proteins | sample 4CB327metaG_FD_203125 | JGI IMG/M metagenome (GOLD analysis project Ga0265342, IMG submission 203125) | Rhizosphere microbial communities from Carex aquatilis grown in University of Washington, Seatle, WA, United States - 4-CB3-27 metaG | ecosystem: Host-associated > Plants > Roots >...
GGCTAGTCCAGTCAGCCGCGCGTCAGCGCGCTCCTATTGCTGTTGCGGCTCCGCCCCTGCCGGCGGCGCCTTGAGATCCACTTTGACTGTCGGCATTTTCATGTCGAGCCGCTGGATGACCAATTGGGTCACGTCGAGCGCATTGGGAGCCAGCAGGACAGCGGTGCGATCGACAAGAATCGTGGCGCCGCGTTCCTTCATGAGGCCCTGCAAGATCGGGCCGAGCGCCTGCTCGACCTGCTGCTGAGCCGCCATGACGCCGCCTTGGATCAGCTTGCTGCGGTCCTGAACCTTCTTCTGGAAGGATGCGTACTTCCCTTGGAAATCCTTGATCTTGCGCGCCTTGACGTCGGCCGCGAGAATGGCGGACTGCTGCTGGAGCTCGGTTTCTTCGCCCTTCAGCGCTTTGGCTTCGCCGTTCAGTTCGGCACTGGCCTGATCCTTCAGTTGTTGGACCTGGCGCTGAATATCCTGCCCGACCTTGGATGCGCCCATCACTCGGCGCAAGTCCACCATCAAGATACGCGCAGTCGGCGTGCCGCCGGGCGGCGGTGCAGCTATCGCGGCGTCCAGGCTGCCCGCCATAACGATGACCATGCCTGCAGCCAAGATGGTGCGGGCAATAAGTGATTTCTGCTTCATGGATCTATAACCCCGTGCCGGCGCTGAAGTGAATGATTTCTGTCTTATCATAGGGTGCTTTGACGAAAGGCACACCTAAATCGATCTGCACCGGGCCGAACGGCGACTTCCAGCCGATGCTGACGCCGGCAGAGACGCGCAGAGCCAAATTGTCCCTGATGCAGGAACTTGTGGCGGTGGCCGCCGGGCAAAGCGCGGTGGTCGATTTGAGATGGCCCAAGGTGCCGAAATCGGTGAACAGGGAGAAGTTCATGCCGTAGTCAGGGGGCACGAAGTCCGGCAGACGCAACTGGGCCGTGCCGATGGCGTAGAAATCGCCGCCCACCGCGCCGGAGTCGCCCGACACATCCACATCGCGTGGCCCGATGCCGGCAAGCTTGAAGCCGCGGAACGAATCGCCACCCTTGAAATAGCGCTCCTGAATCGGAACGACGGAACCGCCATAGCCGGTGATAAACCCTGATGAGCCGGTGAGCGAGGCGATAAACGCGTCGCCAAACAGTTTGTGATAGGTCGAAAAGCTTCCTTCAGTCTTCAGGAATTTCAGGTTGCCGCCGAAGCCTGCAAAATCCTGATCGAAGCTGAAGACCATGCCGCTGGTCGGCTTGATGGCATCGTCCAGTGTATTATAAACGAAGGAATAGCCGATCTCCGAAGTTCTACTCGAGGCGCCGTAAAGCTCAACCTGGCGGATCAGTTCCGCCGGCGCGTTGGAGTAAGGCGTGACCTTATTGATCCTGTAGGTATAGTTCAGCCCAATGCTGCCATATTCCGAGGTCGGGAAGCCGAAACGCACGGAGCCTGCGGTCGCATCGCCCTGGTAGGCGGCCTGATTGTAGTTGGTGACCCATTTGTACAAGTCGATGCCGGCCGCCAGCGGACGGTTGAGGAACCATGGTTCGGTGAACCTGAATTCGAACTGCTTGCTCAGGGTCGACATCTGGATGCTGGCGCGCAGGAACTGGCCGCGGCCGAACAGATTGCGTTCGGTGTAGGCGAATTCGCCGACGAAGGAGCTGGTCGAGGAATAGCCTGCGCCGAGCGAAAGTTCGCCGGTCGACTGCTCGGTCAGCTGCACCGTGATGTCCGTCTTGTCGGGCCGCGAACCCGCCGAATTCTTGATTGCCACGTCTTTGAAGAAGCCGAGCGCGCGGATGCGGGTGCGCGAGCGGTCGACCAACTGGCGATTGAAGGCGTCGCCTTCGCTGAAGCGCAATTCGCGCCGGATGACCCGATCGAGCGTGCGCGTGTTGCCGACGATGTTGATCTTGTCGACGTAGACGCGCGGCCCCTGCTCGATGCTCATGACCACGTCCATCGTGCGCGAATCGGCGTTGCGCCGAAGGCGCACGCCGACTTCGGCGTTGGCGTAGCCTTTGGTGCCGACCGCGGTGATCAGCGCGTCTTTGGCACTCTCCACCAAATTTTCGTCGTACAGCTCGCCGGCTTGGATGTTCACCAGCGGCCGCAGCGTTTGGGCGGGAAGCTCTTTGACCTTCGAACTGATCTCGACTTTGCCGAAGTGATATTTGGCGCCCTCGTCGAGGGTGAAAGTGATGTAGAAGGCGCTGTGATCCGGGGTCAGTTCGGCGACGGCCGAGACAACGTGGAAATCCGCGTAGCCGTGACTTACATAGAACCGGCGCAGCTGTTCGCGGTCGAACAACAGGCGGTCCGGATCGTAGTTGTCGTTGGTCGCCAAGATGCGCCACCACGCCGACTCTTCGGTGGCGATCTGCCCGCGAAGCGTACTGTCGTCGTACACCTTGTTTCCGACAAAGATGATGCGAGCCACATCGGTGGTCGGCCCCTCGTTGACCGAATAAATGAGGTCGACGCGGTTCTGCGGACGCTGGATGATCTGGGGGTCGACGCTGGCGGCGAATTTGCCGTTGCGGCGGTAGAGTTCAATGATCCGCTGGATATCGGACTGCACTTTCGCGCGGGTGAACACCATGCGCGGTTGAAGCTGTATTTCCTTCTGCAAATCCTTGGTCGTAACCTTGTTATTACCCTCAAACTCGACCTGGTTGATGATCGGATTCTCGACCACATGCACCGTCAGCGTCGAACCGTCCCAATCGATCTTCACGTCCGAGAACAGTCCCGTCGCGAACAACGACTTCAGGGCGCGGTCTTCCGCCGGCGAGCTAAAATTGTCGCCCACATGCATGGTGATGTAGGACAGAACCGTCGCCGGCTCGATGCGCTGCGTGCCCAGAACCGAGATCCGCTTGACGACGGCCGTTTCGGCCGGCGATTCGGCGGGCGCCGCGCTCTGATCCGCCGCGCTCGGCGGGGGGCTCGCCTGCTGGGCATAGCCCGGCGCGCCCGCGGCAAATGACGCCAGCAGAATCGAGGCCGGAGCCGCGTTCTTCAATCGGGCGAACAGGGCGTTAACGCTCATCCACTCGTCTCTGTCACTCTTCAATTGGGCGACACATGACGGCCCCGCGTGCACTGAGCCGAGGTTTCACAAAAGGTACTACCGGACCAGGTCGTTCCAGACGGTAAAGATCACGAGACTAACCACCAGCGCGAGTCCCACCCTGAATCCCACGTCCTGGACCCGCTCCCCGAGCGGGCGCCCCAGCACAGCCTCGCATGCATAGTACAGAAGATGGCCCCCGTCGAGGAGAGGAATTGGAAAAAGGTTTATCAGCCCGATGCTTACAGAAATGAAAGCCGCCAGATAGATTAGGTCGTAAAAGCCGTGCGACGCGGCTTTCTGGGAAATCCCGGCAATTCCCACCACGCCGGTCAATTGTCGCGCATCGGCCTGGCGCGAGACCATCCGCCACACACCGGTCAGCGACGCATCGACGATCAGCCAGGTCTGCTCGACGCCGATCACCGGCGCTTTTGCCAGCGGGACGGGAATGTAGACAGTGTTGTCGGGGGTGTCGTCGGCGGGTCCGACGCCGATTGCCGTGGCCTTCTGGGTTCCGCCGTAAATGTTCGAGACATTGATCGAGCGCGGCTGGATCGCGATTGTCTTCGTCTGCCCGGCGCGCACAACGGTGAAAGCCAGCGGTTTGCCTTTGCTTGCCTCGACGATGCCTTGAAGCTCTCCGTAGAAGAGCTTGACCGGCTTGCCGTTGACGGCCGTGATCTTGTCGCCCGGCTTGATTCCGGCCATCGCCGCCGGCGAATTGGGCATCACGCTGCCAACCACGGTCGAAAGCGATTTGGCGCCGATCAGCCCGAACAGCAAGGTGAAGACGACAATCGCCAGGATGAAATTGGCCAGCGGCCCCGCCACCGCGACCAGCGCGCGCTGGTACAGCGGCTTGAACAAGAGCACCTGCGACCTCTGCTTGGCGTCCATCTCTGCGACGCGTTCGCGATCGGGGGTGCTGGCGGCGTCCGCATCGCCCAGGAACTTCACGTAGCCCCCCAGCGGCAGCCAGGAAATCTTCCAGCGCGTCCCGCGATGGTCCGTCCAGCCGAAAATCTCGCCGCCGAACCCGATGGAGAAGGTCTCGATCCCCACGCCGCAGGCCCGCGCCACCAGGTAGTGGCCGAGTTCGTGGAAGAACACCACGAAGGTGATGACGAAGATGAAAGCCGGCAGTCCCAGCGGGGCCCAGGCGAACAAATGGTGCAAAACAGACAGCATCGCGACTCCTGTAAGCCCTCAACTCATTAAGCGCCGGCAAACCTTTCCGGCAAGTTCCCGCGCCAGGCGATCCGCCGCCAGCACGCCGTCGAGAGTGTCCGCGTCGACGTTCGCGCCGTGGCTTTCGTCGAGGGTCGCTTCGACCACCCGCGGAATATCCAGAAAACCGATCTGCCGGGCGAGGAAGGCGCCGACGGCAATTTCGTTGGCCGCGTTGAGGATGGTCGGGGCCAATCCGCCGCGGTTCAAGCAATCGAGTGCCACCGCCAGGCAGCGGAATCGGGTGTGATCCGGCGCCTGAAACGTCAACTGCGCCACCGCCGGCAGATCGAGCTTGCGCGACGGCGAGGAAATGCGCCTGGGCCAGGCAAGCGCATGGGCGATCGGTGTGCGCATGTCGGGCGCGGACAGATGGGCAAGCGTCGAACCGTCCGCGTAACTGACGAGGCAATGCACGATCGACTGAGGATGCACGACGACGGCGAGCTTCTCGGCCGGCAGGGCGAACAGGAAATGCGCCTCGATCAGTTCGAGCCCTTTGTTCATCAGCGTGGCGCTGTCGACGGAGATCTTGGCGCCCATCGACCAGTTGGGGTGCGCCACGGCCTGTTCGGGCGTCGCCGCCGCCATCCGCTCGAGCGTCCAATCGCGGAACGGGCCGCCCGACGCGGTGAGCGTGACGCGCTCGACCTCGTCCACGTCAGCCGCGCGGAAGACCTGAAAAATCGCGTTATGCTCCGAATCGACCGGGATCACCGCCGCTTTCGAAGCCTCGAGCACGCGGCGGAACACGGCCCCGGCCGCCACCACGCATTCCTTGTTGGCGAGCGCCACCGTCGCGCCGCGCGCCACCGCGGCCAGCGCCGGCTCCAACGCCGCCGCGCCCATGATCGCGACCATCACGACTTCGGAGGGCCTCGCGGCCGCGGCGATAACGGCGCCCCGCCCGGCGGCGGCTTCGATGCCGGTTCCCGCCAAGGCACTCTTGAGTTCGCCGTAGAGCGCTTCGTCGCCGATCACGGCGATCTTCGGTTTGAACGTCCGCGCCTGGGCGGCAAGCGCTTCAACGTTCGACTGCGCCGTCAGCGCCTCCACGGGCAGCGCGTCGGCGCCGTAGAGCTGGCGCGCATGGCCGATCACATCCAGCGTGCTGACGCCGATCGAGCCGGTGGAGCCCAATATCGTCACACGTCGCGCCAGCACCGGAGAAAGGTCCGGCATCTCCTCGTGACGGCGATGAGCGGCAAGCGCCATCATCGGTGCGCCCCGAACAGTGGATCGAGACCGAATAGGAAGACTGCAATCTGCATCGCCAGCGCCGCCGCCAGAGTGGAATCGATGCGGTCGAGAACGCCGCCATGGCCGGGGATCAGCGCTCCGCTGTTCTTGAGGTGGAACCGGCGTTTGACCCAGGATTCGAACAGGTCGCCGAGATGAGCAACGACCGAAAGCGCCGCGCCGAACAAAGCGGCCCGGGCGGGATCACCGCCGATGAGGGTGATAAAGACGGCCGAGGCCGCCGCCGCCGTCGCAACGCCGCCGATGATTCCGGACCATGTCTTGTTCGGCGACAAGACGGGCGCCAGCTTGGGTCCGCCGACCAATTTGCCGATCACGAAGGCCGAGGTATCGGTCGCCCAGACGACGACAAACAGCAAGCCGATCAGCCAGCCACCGCGGGCGGGAATTTCCCGCAACAGCACGAGAGCGAGCGACGGAAGGCCGATGTAAAGAACGCCTGCCGCCTGCCACAGCGGTCGGCTGCGCCGCGTCGCGCTCAACGCCAGAACCAGGAACATGCCGCAAAGCAGGACGACATAGGACGCAATCCCGGAGGGCCATAAAATAAGCGCGCCGAGCGCTAGCCAGATAGCGGCGGTCGTAGGCGCCAGTTCCGGCGACAGTTTGCCCTCGTCGATGATGCGATGCCACTCGCGCGCGCCAAAGAACGCGGCGGCAGCCACCACAACGGCCAGGTAAAGCGGGCCGCCGTAAATCGCGGCGACCGTGATCAGGGCCAGCGCCACACCGAACACCGGCCTGGTGATCCAGTCGCGCGAGAATCTGAGGCTGCGCAGAGGGGAGCGCGGGTTCGCCGCGATGTCCGACGACTTGCTCACGCCGCAGATTCCGGCAGCGCGCCGAAGCGGCGCTCGCGCTGGGAGAATTTGTCGAGCGCGTCGAGGAATTCCTGGCGGCTGAAATCGGGCCACGGAGTATCCACGAACATCAACTCCGCATAGGCCGACTGCCATAAGAGGAAATTGCTCAGCCGGCGCTCTCCGCTGGTGCGGATGACGAGATCGGGCTCGGGCAGGCCGCTGGTGAACAGCCGCGAGCTCAGCAGCTCCGGCGTGATGGTTTCGGGATCGAGCCGGCCCTCCGCGGCTGCGCGCGCCAGCTCGCGGGCGGCTGCGGCGATTTCCTCCTGCCCGCCGTAATCGAAGGCAAACGTCAGATTGAGGCCGCTGTTGCCAAGGGTGAGCCGCTCGGACTCTTCGATCATCTTGCGGATGTCCTCGTCGACGCGCGAGCGGCTGCCAATGATCCGCATGCGCACGCCGCGCGAAACCAGCTCCTGGATGTCGTTGCGGAAATAGAGGCGGAACAGGCCCATCAGCGCGCCCACCTCTTTCGCCGGCCGTTTCCAGTTCTCCGACGAGAAGGCAAACAGCGTCAGGTTCTCCAGGCCGATTTCGCAGGATTGGCGCACGATCTCACGCACCGCGTTGACGCCCGCCACATGGCCCGCCTGACGCGGCAGGTGGCGCTTCTGCGCCCAGCGTCCATTGCCGTCCATGATGATGGCGACGTGGTGAGGAAGACTGCTGTTAAGCGGCACGATGGCCATACGGGATTCCCCACAACGCGCCCGTCTCTGGGGCGCCGAGGTTAACGAACGGGCCCATGCTGGGCCTCTCCGGGCGCAAGGGCAACGCCCGGGACGCCTCAGACCTGCATGATTTCCTGCTCCTTACCTTGGAGCAACTGGTCGATTTCCTTGATCTGCGCGTCGGTCAGCTTCTGCAGTTCTTCGCCCTGTCTATGCTGGTCGTCCTGGCTGATTTTGTGGTCTTTTTCCAGTCTTTTGAGGACTTCCATGCCGTCGCGGCGCACGTTGCGCACGGCAATGCGGCCGGACTCGGCGTATTTGTGGGCCAGTTTGACCAGTTCCTTGCGGCGTTCCTCGTTCAATTCCGGGATCGGGATGCGCAAAAGCTGGCCGTCCATCTGCGGATTAAGACCGAGTCCGGCATCGCGAATCGCCTTGTCGACGGCTTTAACCATGCTGCGGTCCCATACCTGAACCGTCAAAAGGCGCGGTTCGGGGGTCGAAATCGTGCCGAGCTGGCTGATGTGCATGGAATTGCCATAGGCATCGACATGGACGGGATCGAGCAGCGCGGGGCTGGCGCGCCCGGTACGCAGGCCGGAAAACTCCCCCTTCACCGTCGCCACCACACCCTTCATGCGTTGGTTCATTTCATCCTTGCTGTAGGTCTCGGCCATGTTCGCCTCCTATACCTTGTCCTGGATGATCGTCGCCCGTCCCTCGCCCTTCAGCACGGCGACGAGCGAACCCTTGTCGTGAATCGAGAATACGATAATCGGAATCTTGTTTTCGCGCGAAAGGCTGACGGCGGACGCGTCCATCACCTTCAGATCGCGCGTCAGCACGTCCTGATAGCCGAGCGCCGCGAAGCGCTCCGCGTCGGGCACCTTCTTCGGATCGGCGCTATAGACCCCGTCGACCTGGGTGCCCTTGAGCAGTGCGTCGCAGTTCATCTCCGCCGCCCTGAGCGCCGCGGCGGTATCGGTCGTGAAAAACGGATTGCCGGTGCCCGCGGCGAAGATCACCACGCGGCCCTTCTCCAGATGGCGGATGGCGCGGCGGCGGATATAAGGCTCGCACACCGTGCTCATCGGAATGGCGGAGAGCACGCGGCTCGCGACGCCGGCGCGTTCCAGCGCCGCCTGCATCGCCAGCGCGTTGATCACCGTGCCGAGCATGCCCATGTAATCGGCGGTGGCGCGATCGATGCCTTTGGCCGCGCCGGAGATTCCGCGGAAGAAATTGCCGCCGCCGATCACCAGGCAGAGCTGGGTGCCGATGTCGACCGCCGCCTTAGCGTCGGTGGCGATGCGGTCGACGGTGACGGTGTCGATGCCAAAGGCCTGCGAGCCCATTAACGCCTCGCCCGACACTTTCAGCAGCACGCGGCTGTATTTGGGCGTCGGGGGCATGGGGTCGCCTCTCAATGGTCTGCCGGCTTAGTCCGCGACATCTTCGCTGATCTTATCCATGCCTTCGCCGACCTGAAAGCGCACAAAGCCGGAGATTTCCACAGGCACGCCGAAATCCTTGGAGGCCTTTTCGATCACTTTGTCGATTCTGGTCTCGCCGTCGATCACGAAGGTCTGCTGCTGCAGCACCGCGTCCTCGTAGAATTTCCGCATCCGCCCTTCGAGCATCTTCTCGATGATATTCTGGGGCTTGCCCGCGCTGTTCTGGTTCACCAGTTCGACCTGGATCGCGCGCTCGCGCTCCACGACGTCCTTCGACAGATGCTCCGCCGTCAGCGCCAGCGGCGCCGCCGCCGCGATGTGCATGGCGAGCTGTTTGCCGAGCGCAGCGAGCTTGGCCTTGTCGGCGGTCGATTTCAGCGCCACCAGGACGCCGATCTTGCCCAATTCCGGCGAGGCGGCATTGTGCACATAGAACGCGACCACGCCCGGCGAGACCGTCAGCGTGACGGCGCGGCGCACGGCCATGTTCTCGCCGATCTTGGCGATCATGTTGGTCAGGGTCTCGCGCACACTGGCGTCGCCCATGGACTTGTCCAGCAGCTTCTCCGCATCGCAGCCTTCGGCGAGCGCGAGCTTCGCGGCGTTCTTGACGAAATCCTTGAACTGGTCGTTGCGCGCAACGAAATCGGTTTCGGAATTGACTTCCACCAAGGCGCCCGCATCGCCCCCGACCGCAACGCCGATCAGCCCTTCCGCCGCGACGCGGCCGGCCTTCTTGGCGGCCTTGGAGATGCCTTTCTTGCGCAGCCAATCGACGGCGGCTTCCATGTCGCCTTCAGTCGCGGCGAGCGCGGCCTTGCAGTCCATCATGCCCGCGCCGGTCTCGTCGCGCAGCTCCTTCACCAGCGATGCGCTGATATTCGCCATGAGTGTCTCCATTCGGTTGTCAGGCGGGGGACGCAAGTTGTGCCGGCAGCTCCGCCGAAGCCACTTCCGGGGCCGGGGCGGTATCGGGCAGCACCTCCGCTTCGCCGGTATCGACACCGGCCGCGACCTGGCCTTCAGACAAGCCGTCGATCACCGCGCGCGCGATCAGGTCGCAATAGAGCGAGATGGCGCGGGCCGCGTCGTCGTTGCCAGGAATCGGATAGGCGATGCCGTCCGGATCGCAATTGGAATCGAGGATCGCCGTCACCGGAATGCCGAGCTTCTTGGCTTCCGAAATGGCGATGGCTTCCTTGTTGGTGTCGATCACGAACAGCATGTTGGGCAAGCCGCCCATTTCCTTGATGCCGCCGAGCGCGCGTTCGAGCTTGTCGCGCTCGCGCAACAGGCCGAGCAGTTCCTTCTTGGTCAGGCCCGAGCCTTGCGCGGTGTTCAGCGTCTCCTCGATGGTGCGCAGCCGCTTGATCGAGTTGGAGATGGTCTGCCAGTTGGTCAGCGTGCCGCCCAGCCAGCGATGATTGACGTAATACTGGGCGCAGCGCTTGGCGGCCGCCGCAATCGGGTCCGACGCCTGCCGCTTGGTGCCGACGAACAGGATGCGCCCGCCGCCCGAGGAAACGTCGCGCAGGGCCACCAGCGCCTGGTGCAGCAAAGGCACCGTCTGGGTCAGGTCCATGATGTGAATGTCGTTGCGCGAGCCGTAGATGAACGGGGCCATTTTCGGGTTCCAGCGCTGGGTGCGATGGCCGAAATGGGCGCCCGACTCGAGGAGCTGGCGCATGGTGAATTCAGGCAATGCCATGAAAAACTTCTCCTTTTCCGGTTAGCCAAGCGCGAGGAGTAACCCCGGCCCGAAGGCCGGTGCACCGGACGGGGACGAAGGAACACCCTTCGTAACCCACCCTCGCGCGCGGAATGGCCGGGTTTATAGGGGGTGGCAGGGGGCCGCGCAAGGCGCGAATTCGACGGCCCTGCCCGGCGCCAAGGATACCAGCCGCTAACCGAATTCTGTGCTAACTCATGGCGATGTCGCCCATCCGCCCGTCCATCCTGAACCTGCAGCGCAACGGGATCGGCCGGGTGTCGTCGATCGGGCTGGGTGCGCCCGACATCATCCCGCTGTGGTTCGGCGAAAGCGACCTCGTCACGCCCGCCTTCATCCGCGAGGCGGCCAAGCGCGCGCTCGACGAGGGCAAGACGTTCTACAACCACTCGCGCGGAATGATCGAGCTGCGCCAGGCGCTCAGCGCCTATCACAAGCGCACCTCGGGCGTCGACATCGCGGTCGAGCGGATTTCGCTTCCCGGCGCGGCGACGCTCGCCGTGGTGACGGCGCTGCAATGCGTGATCGAAACCGGCGATAACGCCGTCATCGTCTCGCCGATCTGGCCCAGCATCTTCCAGGCCGCCGAGGTGGTCGGCGCCGAGCTGCGCTTCGCCCGACTGGAAGAGGATTGGCAGGCGCAGCGCTGGCGCCTCGACCTCGACAGACTGTTCGCGCTGTGCGACGCGCGCACCAAGGCGATCTTTGTCTGCTCGCCCAGCAATCCGACCGGCTGGACAGCGACGCGCGCGGAACAACAGGCCATTCTCGATTTCGCGCGCCGGCGCTCCATCGCCATCATCAGCGACGAAGTTTACGGCACGCTAGTCTATGACGGGCAAGCGCATGCGCCGTCATTCCTGCAGATCGCCGAGCCGGACGACAACCTCTTCGTGATCAACAGTTTCTCCAAGCCGTGGGCGATGACCGGGTGGCGCATCGGCTGGCTGGTGCATCCCCCTTCGCTCGACGAGCCGATGGATACCATCGCCATCGCCAACAACACCGGCCCGGCGACCTTCGCTCAGTACGGCGCGCTGGCCGCGCTATCGCCGGAAGGCGACGCGTTCCGCGCGCAGATGCTGGAGCATTGCCGTGGCGGGCGCGAAATCGTGCAGGAATTCATCGACCGGCAGAACCGCATCCGCTGGATCAAGCCGGAAGGCGCCTTCTACGGCTTCCTGCACATCGACGGGCTGACGGACAGCCTCGGCTTCGCGCAAAACCTCGTCAGCCGCGAGCGGGTCGGCGTCTCGCCCGGCTCGGCGTTCGGGCCCGATCCGCGCAACGACGCTTACCTGCGCATCTGTTTCGCCCAGGACCGCGAGCGGTTGAGCGAAGGGCTTTCGCGTATCGAGCAGGCCCTCGCCCGTTCATAACCGTGCATGACCGGCAGGTTCAGGCGGCCGGTTTCGGCGCGCGCGACATCAGCACCCAGATCAAGGCGAAGATCACAAACGGCATCGCATAGCCTGTCACCAGAAGTTTTGGCGGGCCCATCAGCGGCAACAACCAAGCCAGCAACGGGATGGCGAGCGCCGTCGGGTGGAACTGTTCCTGCAGGAGTTTCCAGACCAGAATCGTCGCCGCATAAGCGAGCAGGATCATGTCGTAGGGCGAAACATGCGGAGAGCCTACGACCGAGGCCGCCAGGAACACCGCGAAGCGCAGGTCATTGGCCATCGGCCGGCGGTAGGCGAGATAGACGCATGCGGCCGCGGCGAACGTCGCAGTCGCTTGGAAGATGTTGGCAACGGTCTTCGAGGCGCCGAGCAACGCCGCGATCGTATAGACGCTGTCGTCGTACATCCTGCCCCATTCGATGCCGGTATAGGCGACATCGTGACGGGGATGGAGCATCAAGGCGAACCACTGTTGCCAAATTTCCCACCCAAACACCAACGCGCTCGCAAGCGCCAGAAGCAGCGCAGATGCGGCAAAGCCGGTTAAGGCACGCCAGTTGCGTGCGCCCAGAAACGCGAACGGCACCATCAGGACGATCTGAGGCTTGAAACTGGCGAGGCCTAGAGCGGCGCCCGCGAGCAACGGCTGGGCCTCCAACAGGCCGAATCCCACCACATACAATGCGGCGATCAGAAACACGTTCTGCCCGGACATCACGTTGTTCGCGGCGGCCGGACAGGCCCACAGCGAGGTCAGAAGAAACCAGAATTGTCTTGTTTGGCCGATGGTTCGGCGCAACGCCCAAACCAGCCCGGAAAACGAGAGGAGCTGCGCGACGGCATAGGAAGCGGCGAAGCCGAACGCGCCGAAAGGAAGCAGCAGCAATAGGAACGTCGGAGGATAGTGGAACGCCGGATACACGCTTGGCGCTCTGAGCCCGTTCAAAGAAGCGGCTTGCAGCGCCTGTTTAAGCCAGACCTGGTCGTAGATATGCGCGAAATTGCCGTCGTACCAGGCGCGCGCTGCGGTGTGAAAGATCGCCCAATCCCAACCCAGCGCATTGTTGTATGGCCTGAAATCACCGTGATAGCCGAGCCCGATGACGATCATCCAGACCCAGCCGTAAAGCGCATACGGCAAAACCAGCGCAACAGGCAGAAGAATTAGAAACTTCTTGGACAATGCTGGCTCCGGCCTGTCGCCCCGTTCGAGACTAGACCGATTCCACCGCCGCGACGCCCGGCAACAGCCGGATCGCGTCTTTCATCGCCGTGCTCACCTGCTGGCGCTTGGGCAAAGCGATCTCGACTTCCTCGCCCGCCGCGCCGGGTACGACCAGGGTGATCACGCCTTTGCCCGGCTGGCGCAATTGGTCCGCCAAACCGCCGAGCGCGGAAGCATCGCTCAGCCGCACGCGCAAGCCCTCGCCGGCTTCGGCGACTTCGCGGTCGAGATCCTTCACCCACTGCGCGCGCAGCTTCAGCTCGTCGCCCTCCCAAACGGCGCTGACCTTGAGGAGCACCGAGCGGCCGGTTTCCAAGAGCGGCCGCGAGGCCGTGAGCACTTCGGGAAAGAACATCACCTCGAATTTGTCGGTGGTGTCGGAAAACGAAACGAAGGCGTAGTTCTGATCGTTGCGGCTGCGCCGTTCCGATTTGCTGAGGATGGTCCCCGCCAGGACGGGCTGGGAGGAGGTGCGGCGGTCCTCCAGAAGCTGCGCATACGTCATGGCCTGCAGCCTGCCGAGCGCCGGGCCGTAATTGTCGAGCGGATGGCCGGAAAGATAAAAGCCGATGGCATTGAACTCTTCGCTCAGCTTTTCGTGCGGCGGCCATTGTGCGACCTCGGGCAGGCGCACTTCGCTGTCGGCATGCGCCGCCCCGCCGAACATGCTGGTTTGGCCGCTCTCGCGCTCCTGGGCGCTGCGCGCCGCGCTGCCGAGCAGAAGTTCGGAGGACTCGACCAGCTGGCGGCGGTTGGGATTGAGGGCGTCGAAGGCGCCGGCGCGCACCAGACTCTCAAAGGCGCGCTTGTTGACCAATCTCGGATCGACCCGCGCCGCGAAATCGCCGACGTTCTTGAACGCACCGCCCGCGTGGCGCAGCGCGACCACGTGATCCATCGCCTGGCGGCCCACGCCCTTCACCGCGGCAAGCGCGTAATAGATGACGTTCGCCCCCGCGTCGCAAGCGAACGCGGCTTCCGAGCGATTGATGTCCGGCGGCAGAACTTTGATGCCGAGCCGCTGCGCCTCCTGGCGGAAGACGTTGAGGCGGTCGGTGATGCCGATGTCGAGCGTCATCGAGGCGGCGAGGAATTCGACCGGATAATTCGCCTTGAGATAGGCGGTCTGATAGGCGACCTGGGCATAGGCGGCGGCGTGGCCCTTGTTGAAGCCATAGCCCGCGAACTTCGCCGCCTGCTCGAAAATCTGTTCGGCGATCGAGGGAAGGATGCCCTTGGCGCCCGCGCCCCTGATGAATCTGTCGTGCTCCTTCGCCATCTCGGAGGCGATCTTCTTGCCCATGGCACGGCGCAGATTGTCGGCCTGCCCCATCGAATAGCCCGCCAGTTCGCGCGCGATGCGCATGACGTCCTCCTGGTACGTCATCACGCCATAAGTCTCGCGCAGGATCGGCTCGAGCATCGGATGCAGATAAT